>OCRI01000052.1_pt1 | contig 36215 bp, 34 predicted proteins | sample 1534641 | NCBI WGS metagenome assembly OCRI01 (sample SAMEA3275473, study PRJEB22092) | marine metagenome | reverse complement strand
CCAGTACCGTTGCCGGTGCCAGTTCCATTACCAGTTCCATTCCCACCAGTACCGTTGCCGGTTGAGTTGGAGCCTTGGTTCGACCACCATGTGGCCAAATCAGGTTCGAATTCGACGTCAAGAAGCAGCGTGTCTTCTACTGAGCCAGCGTTGGTAACATCGACGCTGAAGGAGGATTGTGCACCAGCCTCCATTGAAACCAGCGATGATCCCATCGTGTCGAAACTGATGAGCGGGGCGTACGATGGTGCGACGCTCACATACACGGTGATGATGGAGGTGATGTTTTGAGATGGCTCAGTCACATGAATGTTGAACGAACCGCTGTCTGCAGGTACGGCGCCAACGGAGAGTTGAACCACAATCGTTGTGTTCTTGCTCCATGTAGGGAAAATATTCTCGACAACAGGTTCGGTTGCAGTGATTGACCAAAGCGATGAAAGGACACCAGTGTTGGTGGAAACATTGTAGGATCGGATTGAGGATCCATTGTTTTCGATTGTAAGGGTAACATTGCTTGATTGCCCAGGTTCCAGCACCACATGATGGGCATCGACATCCAGCAAAATTGCACTGTGCGCTGATGCAGGCACCGCCAACGGTGAAAGGCTTGCAAACAGCAATACAAGAACAAAGGCCACAGCACGAGCGGGACGAGATGACATAAGACCAAGTTAGGCCACACTTCACTACCACTTGAGTGAATCGGCCCTACGGGCCGTGTGAAAGGGGGATTTAACTGGCCGATATTCCTGCTCACTTGAGGAGGGCAAGGCGAGCATCATCAAGTGCTTCCCAAGGGAAGGAACCGTCTGCCCCTGGGGCTCGGCCAAAGTGGCCGCCAGCTGCAGTCGTCGAGTAAATCGGCTTGAGTAAATCGAGGTCGTTCGCAATCGCACCCGGGCGGAAATCAAAGGCGTTTTTGACACGCTTCGAGATCGCTCGAGCGGTCAGTTCAGAGGTGCCAAAAGTTTCGACACGAACGCTCACAGGTTCAGCAACACCAATCACGTAAGCGAGTTGGATTTCGCAACGGTCTGCCAGGCCTGCCGCAACCACGTGCTTGGCAGCCCATCGGGCAGCGTAGGCTGCTGAACGATCCACCTTCGAGGGATCCTTTCCAGAGAAGGCTCCACCGCCGTGTCGTCCCATTCCACCATAGGTGTCCACGATAATTTTCCGGCCGGTGAGACCAGCATCGGCGTAGGGGCCTCCTGGGTCTGCAAATCGCCCGGTTCCGTTGACCACAAGAATGCAGTCATCATCAAGCAGCTCGGAAGGGATGGCATAATCAACCACATGTCGGCGAACTTCGCTTTGAACATGGGCGAGTTCTGCCTCGATGGAACCTCCAAATTGGTCCTTGAGGGCTTTGTCGTGTTGAATGGCAATGATGACGGTGTGAACTCGAGACACGTTTCCTTGTTCGTCATATTCGACGGTCACTTGTGATTTTCCATCCGGCCGTGCCCAGGGGAGAATTCCTTGCTCTCGGACGGCCGTGAGCCGGCGTGTGAGCCGTTGTGACAGCGCTGCTGCAAGGGGGAAGAACCGCCCATTGAGGTCTTCGTATGCCTCTGTTTCAGTGCATGCATATCCAAACATGAGTCCTTGATCGCCTGCCCCTTGAGACAGGCCGTCTTTGTTGACGCCTTGAGCAATGTTGGATGATTGAGTTGTGATGTGCACCTGAACTTCCGTCCATTCGGGTGATGCAGCGTCCATGCCGATGGCGTGATCGTTGTACCCTACATCGACCGCAGCCTTTCGAGCGATGGATTCGTAATCAGGTGCTTCACCGTTGAGGGATACTTCACCCGCAAGGACGATGAGGCCGATGTTTTCCTTTCCCTTCACGCATGTTTCAACAGCCACACGAGCGTTTGAATCGACGGCAAGGCATGCATCGACAATTGCATCGGAAATTGTGTCACAGAGTTTGTCTGGGTGGCCTCGGGTCACGGATTCGGATGAGAACAGGTCGTCAGTCATGGGTGGGCGCCTCGACCGCGGATATATGAAGGCAACGCTTAATCACTACCAATGATATTCCTATTGGGAATAATTGTTGCGTTTATACCCCATCGAGGTCTGAGACTTGCTGAAAGTTCGAACGAATGGTTGATGTTCTCGACCTGCTGCCATCGTATCATGACCACATGGGTACCGACCTCCTATCGAACGCACACTTTGGGCCAAATTCAAGCGCTTGGAGCGGATTTGGTTGATCAAGAAGTTACGGTCGCCGGTTTCATGGAAGCCAACCGTGGAAAGGGCGCCATTTGTTTTGTCGACCTCCGTGATGGTACTGGTATAACTCAAATATTCCTCAAGAAAGACAACATCGGTGAAACTTCACTTGACATGGTGCAGCGCATGACCCGTGAATCCACTCTTCAATTCACAGGCACCGTCTCGCAAAAGCGACCTCCCAAGGCCAAAGAGGGCGAACCCACGCCGCCACCAGCGTACGAAGTGGTTGCCACATCCGTCGTTGTTATTGCTCGAGCAGAAGCACCGCTTCCCCTAGGCGTCACCGATACGGTTCACGTCGCTCTGGACACTCGGCTCGACAACCGATTTTTGGACCTTCGCCGTGCCCAAGTAAATGCGATGTTCAAACTCCGGGGCAAAGTGTTGCAGTACGGTCGAGAGGCCCTCATCTCAGAAGGTTTCTTTGAAACTCACACTCCCAAGATTGTTGCAACGGCCACGGAAGGTGGAACTGACTTGTTCCCGATGATGTATTTCGACACGCCTGCCTTCCTGAACCAGTCCCCCCAACTGTTCAAGCAATTATGCATGTCTGGTGGCCTTGAACGAGTGTTCGAAGTTGGACCTGCTTTCAGAGCAGAAAAGCACGACACATATCGACATCTCAACGAATTCATCTCGTTCGATATTGAATGCTCCTGGGCGAACGACGAAGACGTCATGGGTGTGTTGGAGCGAATGATTCATCACATTTGGGTCTCGGTTTCGACCGATCCTGAATCCATTGCTCACATTGACACCATCAATGAATACAGAGCCACTCAGGATGAAGAGCCAATCGAAGTGATTGTACCTGAATTGCCATTCCCTCGCTTGTCTTATTGCGATGCGATTGCAACCATTAAAGCCAAAGGTGGCTCGATTGAATGGGGCGACGACATTGATGCTGAGAACTCCGATTTGCTAGCAGAAGATTTGCCACAATTTTACTTCCTGCCTCGGTGGCCAATGGACCTCAAACCGTTCTACATCCACCATGTAGAGGGCGAGGATGGAAGCACTGGAAAACAACTTAGCCGTGGTTTTGATCTTAACTTTGGTCGCGACGAACTCACTTCGGGTGGTCAGCGAGAGCACAGAATGGATGTCTTAATTGAAAACCTCAAGGACATGAATTTGGATCCTGAGGAATTTGAATTCTACGTTGCTGGATTCCGTCATGGCGTCCCGCCTCACGCTGGATGGGGTCTTGGTGTTGAACGAATTCTGATGAAGTTGACCGGTGCGAAGAACGTCCGAGAAACAGTGTTGTTCCCGCGAGACCGACGCCGAGTCAGCCCCTGATGTAGATACAGAAGCGTTCATCAACCGCCGAACTGAGCCGGTGGCATGCACGAACTGATTTACTTCGCATCACCTGGTTATGCAGAACCAACTCGATTATGTTTGGAGATTTCGAAAGTTCCTTGGAAAAACACAGTGGTGGATTGGGACGGCTTTCAAACACTGAAAGACAGCGGTGATTTGCCGTGGGGATACCTACCAATTCTCAAGACGCCTCAGGGTACCATCGCTGAATCAAATGCATTGATGCGATACGCAGCAGCACTTGCTGGAATCGAACCCGAAGATCTCTTTGTTCGAGGGAAAGTGGATGAAATTCTCGATCTGATTCAAGGATGGCGCGCCGACTTCACACCGACATTCTACATCGATGATCTTGATGAGAAAATTGCAGCAAGGAAAGCGTTGTTTGCCAGTGGGGCCAAAATCGACCTTGGTCTCAAAGATCTCGAATCGCTGATTGAAGCATCCTCAACTGGTTGGATTGCGGATACAGAGGACATGACCCTCGCAGATGTCAAAGCGTTCCTCAATACATTCATGATGTTCTCAGGACAATTTGATGGCATTGAAGAGTCCATGCTCAAGCCATATCCTGCGTTGCTCAAGTATCATGATTTTGTTGCTAATGACGCCCGTGTCAAAGCCTACTACGACGGAGCGGATGAGACACGGTGGGTGTTCAAGCCAGACGCATTTTCGGGCGTCTAAACTCAAAGAAGGTCTTCGGGTTCGTCTCGTGAGGTGTAACGAGCGATGCTACCATCGCTTGAAAGGACGAACTTGGAAAAATTCCAGCGGATGTCGCCCGTGTACCCCTCAGCATCGCTTGATGCAGAAAGCGTTTGGAAAAGTGGGGCTGCTGCTTCACCTTTGACATTGACTTTGGCCATCAGAGGGAATGTTACCTGGAATGTCGAGGCAGTGAATTCACAGATTTCCTCATGTGTACCCGGTTCTTGAGCTCCGTATTGGTTGCATGGGAAGCCAACAACCGTGACACCGTCTTGCTGCGAAAGCGTCTGGAGGCCGGCGTATTGGCGCGTGAAACCACATGCGCTTGCAACGTTCACTACAATCCAAGTGTTTGTGTTCGCTCCACCGAGGTTTCGCAAGGTGGTCATCGTCCCGTTCATGTCTTCAAATTCAATGTCCAATGGGTGGGCCATAAACAGGGCCTGCGGCTCTCCCGTCTTCAACTCTTGTAGGGTTCAAGGCAAGGGTGATAGGGAAGAGGTGTCCAAAGGCACTCATGGGCGTTGACCGGATGCAATGGGGCGCTGAGTCTTGGCAATTTGCTGATTTGCATATGCCAGATGATCCCTCTCCGTTTGAGAATGCGGCTGGTGTTCCTTGTATCATGCTCATTCATGGTGGTTTTTGGAAATCCGCATGGACAAGTGAATTGATGCGTCCAATTGGGGATGACTTGGCCGAGGCAGGCATTGCAGCGTGGAACATTGAGTTCAAGGGATGGAGTGATGGTGACGAAGGGGTTTGGATGGACACGCTTTCCGATGTCATGCGTGCATGGGGGCAACTTGCGTTGCTTCCCGGCGTTGACATCACCCGTTCGATGATCATGGGTCACTCTGCTGGCGGCCATTTGGCGCTGTTGCTGGCAGCGAAAGCAGAACGAAGGCCATGGCTTACCATCGCTCAAGCACCCATCACCGATTTGATCGGGGCAGACAGCGCCAAACTCTCCGATGAGGGAGATGCTGTGCGCCGTTGGATCGGTTCTGCACCAAATGAATCGCCCGATGTCTGGCGACAACTCAATCCAGTGGACCACCCAGCCGATGCATCGATTCTGCTTGTCCACGGAGAAACCGATGTCGATGTGCCAAAGGGCCAATCTGAAACATACGCTCGTGTCATGAAGGCCAAAGGTGTTGAAGTGCAAAAGTTGTGGTTGCCAGGCGACCATTACTCCGTCATCGATGTGGCGAGTGATGACTGGCTTGTCCAACTCAACGCCATTATTGATTGGCTTTAAGCCACCATCCGAAGACCTATGAGAAGGCACCCGTTGCGATGGACATGGACCTCCTTGGTGCTGACTTCCCATACGCTTCAAACGCCCTAAAAGGAAAGCATGCGCTTGTGTGTGGCGCTAGCAAAGGAATCGGGCGAGCCACAGCAATGATGATGGCCAAAGCAGGTGCGAATGTGACCGTCTGCGCCCGAAACTCGGCATCCCTTTCAGATCTTTGTGACGAATTGTCCGGGCTTGGCGAAGGCGAACATGCAAGCCTTGTCTTGGACCTTGAGGACCAGGCCGCCATCCAGTCCTCAATCCCCGTTCTTCTTTCTCAGCGCGGTGCTGTTCACATTCTCGTCAACAACGCCGCTGGCCCTCCCGGTGGACCCTTGCTTGGAAACACTTTGAACGACTTCGATGCACCGTTCAGACGCCATCTTCACGCAGCTCACACCCTCACACAGTTGATAGTTCCAGGCATGGAAGACGCAGGCTACGGTCGAATCATCCAAATCATTTCCACCTCGGTCAAAGAACCAATCCCAAACATTGGCCTCTCCAATACACTTCGCGGCGCCATGGCTTCGTGGGCAAAGTCCCTCTCTCGCGAATTGGCGCCGTGCATCACGATCAACAACGTCCTGCCCGGTTTTACCGACACAGACAGATTGGGTTCCCTCGCCGCCTCGATACAAGAGCGAACTGGGAAATCACTCGATGAAGTTCAATCTGGTTGGTTGAATCAAGTGCCAATCGAACGTTTGATCAATCCGTTGGAAACTGCATCTGCTCTCACTTTCTTGGCGCTCCCCGCATCTGGTGGGATCCGTGGCGTGAGTCTTGCCGTCGATGGTGGACGCTTGCGCAGTATTTGATCATCGGAGGATATCAAACCAGACCGGGTAGTGGTCGGATACATTGCTGCTATCGAACACCATGTCAATCCCCCAGTTGGAGGTGAGCCTGCCACTCAGGTCCCCGTTGGTGAGAATTCTGTCGTACGCACACGCGCTCTGTGCCACTGTTGTGTCAGCGTCATTGCCAACCAACCATGTGTAGTTGCCACCCGCGAGCGCTGAATTGGACAGGTCATACTCTGAAGCGTAACTGCAATCTGCGTTGAGATCACCCAAAATCACCAAATCGTCTTCATCCGGGGTGGCTTCCATGTATTCGCTTGCAACAATGCCAAGTGCGTTGATTTCCTCAACAGCAGCAGCAGGCTTGGTGTGGACTGTAATCAGGCTCAAGTCAAAGAGCGTTTGATTCCCGTTGATGTCCAAGAGGCTAAACCTGCCTTGGAACGGTTCTCGCTGAAAATGATCATTTTCGCTGTCGTTGTACAGGCTTCCGTTCCCGATGGCTTCGAACACTGCGGTGTTGTAGTAGAACGCATACTGTTCTTGCGAGGATTGATCGTCTTCTTGTAAGCCCGAACGTGGACTCAACAACATCGCCCATTGAGTGTCAGTTTGATTGTTGATTGCATCGAGGAAGTCATACGGAACGGTTTGGTCAATGTCTTTGATTTCCTGAACTGCGACAAGGTCGTACCTCAAAACGGTCTCAACAAGTACAGACACGACTTCTGGCTTCCCCATCTTCGTTTCGCCAAACACCTTGATGTTAAACGTCGCAATTCGGGCCACATCGGACCTGTTAAGTTCAGGGGCGCGTGCTTCGTCGCTTGATGTTTCATTGGGCGTGGAATCGTCTTCGACATCAACAGGTACGGCGACATACACGATTTGGGTTTCATCCTCAGCGAGCAACGTTTGGAGGGCAAGTGGCGCCAAGATGAGAATCGCTGCGATACTTAGGCCCTGCAAGTAGCCATCATACTTGCCCATGGAGGGTGCTAATGCCACTTGCGTATGAAGGTTCATTGAAAGAATGAGCCAAGAGATATGTTCTTGACGCGATGGCACAGCGGGGAGGCATGGACGGCGAGGTTACACCCGAGCAGGCTCGACGAATCTTGGATATGTTAACCCAAGGTGGGGCAATGGAAGACATCAACACACCTCTTGCCCTTCGTTTGATTCCTCTCGCCTTAGAGTTAGAAGATGAGGCCCTCGCAAATCGCCTGCTGGTTCACGCAAAAGAACATGCGGCGGATGAAATCGAATCAGGTTGGGCTACATTTGAAACGCTCAAGATGACCAATGCATCCATTGATGAACTCTCAGAACTGACTGCAAAAGCTGAATTGATTGAACAGGGCGAACCTCTTTCGGCTGCGGTTGCCCATCACGTGGCTTTGCTCCACATGGCGAATGAGTCATACGAAGAAGCTCAAATGTTCGCAAGTCGGTCCTTGAGGTTACGCGAAAAGACCAGCGATACAAACGGCATTGTGTATGGACTTGCGCTCTTGGAAGCATTGGCTAAAAAACAGCACCGCCATGAAAACGCACTTGTTCATGCATCACGACGAATCGAGTTGCTCATGAAACTCAAGGACGAGGAAGGGCAGATGGAAGCAATGGCGGACATGGGTCACAGCCAAGCAACCCTCGGACAGTTTGATGCAGCCAAAGATCTCTACACACAATCGCTTGAGCTGGCCGTTGCTCTCGAAGATTTATCTGGTCAACTTGTGGCTCGTTGGGGCCTTGCAGACATTGCAGAAATCGAAGAAGATTACGAAACAGCAATGCTCCAACTTTCGGATTGCCTGCATGCTTTCATCAACGCTGGTCTGCCTACCCCAATCGCAGTGCGTCAGCGGATCGAAGCCCTTACATCGTTCAACAGTTCTTCCGGAGAACGAAGCAATTCCTGAGTGTTTTTTTCAACCAACTCAGCCACACTCGTTATGATGTGCCTCCCGCTGGGATGGACGGTGCCACCTATGGACCACGACATCTTCTTCTCAATCAGTCAGACTCCTGACGCAGCAGGCCGTGTGCCGTCTGAAGATGAAATGTTTGCGAACTACTTCCAACAACTTGAGTGCGCAGACAAGCTCGGTTTTGGGGTTGGGTGGATTGCTCAGGCCCATCTTTCCACTGATACTCAAAAGAGCAATTCACACCCGGTTGTACCCCATTGGCAGGGTGAAGTTGGTCTTTGCACAGATTTCCCACAACTCGCTATGGAATCATTTCGCAGAACCAGTTCAATCGAAATTGGAAGTGCTGTCATGGCAATTCTTGCCGCAGGTGGACCAATTGCACAAGCAGAGAGGATCGCCAACACGCTTCATCTCCACGGAATGAACCGAGACGAGCACCGGAAACTGCACGTTGGGTTCTCAGCAGGTCGGTTCGAATTTATGGCCCGCCCCTATGGCATCGTTCCTCGGAACGCTGTTGAAGAAGCAGCATGGCCTGCTCTCCGTGGACAAATTTTCATGGAAGCGGGTGAGATTTTCCTTCGCCTGCTTCGTGGTGATGTCGTCAATTCTGAATCCACCTATTCAACGGTCTTGACAAGGTCGAACTTCCGTTCCGATGGAGATTGGCAACGTGTGCAAGAAGCCGCTCTTGAGTTTGAAGGTCTCGACGCTTTACCAGACGAAGTTCCGATCCCAAAGCGGTATGTTTTCGAAGACTTGAAAATCGTTCCTAACACGTTCCGGAGGGGATTGTTAGAGCTGGTTGCAGGCACGCACGACCCTCGGGCTCAAACATTCCTCAACTCGTTCCTGCCCGTCAAGGTTTTCAATTTGTCAATCACAAAACCGGAAGTCATCGAATCTACCCACGAACGCATGGCGGCTGTGTTTCACCAAGATGGCGGGGAATGGCAACGCAGGGACATGCCTCGCACTTCGTTTGTGTTCCTCAATGCCGAACCTGGTCTGACATCGGAAGAACAGAGTGAAGCAGCAAACCGCGAAGCAAAAGCCGCTCTGGGTGCGTATTGGAATGCGCTCGAGGGTACGATTGACCCCTCCAAGGTATCGAATGCCGCCAACAATGCGCTTATTGGTAATGCACAAGAGGTTGCACAACAAATCACGGAGCGCTTCCATCCTGATGACAGGATCATGGCTTGGTTTGATTTCTTTAACCACGACTCTGATCGTGTCTGCAGGGACATGACTGCTTACATGGAACAGGTTGTTCCGCTGGTCGAAGCCTCGATGGCCAACTAGGTGATGCTATGCCAATCGAACACGATACACCTTCCGCAGTGGAACCGGGCCGGCCGGGAAGCACCCTCTACCCGAAGAGCCCGTTAGGTGAACAGGTGGACGGGATCCCTACGGGTCGAGAAGTTGCTTGGGAGCCACTGGTGGACTACCGAAGAAACGGCGTATCAGAAACCACAATACACGGTGCTGTGGCTTGGGCTCATGGCGATGAAGTGATTCATTCCTTCGGCGGGAACGTGCTTTGCTACGGCCGCTCGATGATGAAACCGTTTATGTTGAAGGCTTTCACGAAGGAATTGGAAGACACAACATGGGAACAAAAAGCGATTGCTGTTGCCTCTCATAATGGCGACACAGAACACGTGGCAGCAGCTCAGTCACTCTTGGCAGAAGCGGAATGGCCGCTCATGCTGACGCCTCTCGATGTACCATTGATTCAATTTGGACGCCAAGTTCGACGTCCTCGACGATGGTTTCACACATGCTCAGGTGAACATGCGGCAATCCTTCACGGATGCAAGAAAAAAGGATGGAATCGAGCTGGCTACACATTGCCAACTCACGAAGTGTTTCACGCCTACATGAAAGAAATCCGTACCTATCTCGGTTCGGATTGGAGACCGTTGCGCGTCGCAAAAGACGGTTGTGGGTTGCCAACAGTTTCCAACACCGTTGCAGAATTGGCTCAAATCTATGCAGGTTTGGTTCGAGATAAGGACAAGGATTGGATTTGGGAGGCCATGGTCCGTCACCCGGATCTTGTTGGCGGATTCAACCGCTTGGATTCAACGGTGCTGAAAGCCGGGGAAGGGAAAGTCATCGCAAAAGAAGGTGCAGATGGACTTCTTGGGCTTGCTATCGAACATCCAGACTATCCAAAGGGGCTCGGAATTGTCGTGAAAATTGCACACGGTTGGAATTCTCAAGCAACTTGGTATGTGGCAAGAGCATTGTTGGGTGTGCTTGGAATCAACCTGCGAAATCCGTATCCACTCCACCGTCAGAAGGCGTTCATTGTCCCGGGAATTGTCCCACCAAAGTACCTTGAGGTCTTGGAAACATTGCCGACATGGGATGAATGGGACCCCGATGAGGATCGTTGGCTCTACGATGTGGAGATGTGATCATGAAGACGCTCATGAATTACATCGATGGAACGTTCGTCCCTGCGCAGTCGGGGGACACCATCGAAGATATCAACCCTGCAACTGGGATGGTCATTGCACACATTCCTCGTTCGACGAAGGCCGACGTGGAACTCGCTGCTGCGTCTGCCAAATCAGCCCAAGCAGATTGGAACGCTCTCACCCTCGACCAGCGTGCCGATTGGTTGGACGCCATCGCCGGTGCGTTGCAAGCAAAGCACGAAGCCATTGCTCAGGCCGAATCCCTTGACACTGGAAAGCCGATTTCACTTGCGCGGAGGGTTGATGCCACGAGGTCAGTCGACAATTTTCGTTTCTTTGCAGATTTTGCCAGAAAGCAGCAGCCATTGACCTTCGAAATGAGCGATGCGATGAACTTTGTTGAACGCAACGGTTTGGGTGTTGTTGGCCTGATTACACCATGGAACTTACCATTGTACCTCATGTCTTGGAAGGTTGCCCCAGCCTTGCTAATGGGTAATTCGATTGTCGCCAAACCGAGCGAAATGACGCCGCTCACAGCAAATATTCTCGCAGAAACATTGGATGAGTTGAACCTTCCCCGTGGTGTGTTCAATCTCGTCCACGGCCTCGGTCCAGAAGTCGGTCAAGGCATTCTAGAGCATCCGCTGATCAACGGCATCTCGTTCACAGGCGGTACTGCAACTGGACGGATTGTTGCAGCCACCGCTGCACCCATGTTCAAGAAACTCTCTTTGGAACTGGGTGGAAAAAATGCCACAATTGTCCTTGAGGATGCAGACCTTGACCAAGCAGTTCAAGGTGCAGTCAAAGCGGCGTTTACGAATTCTGGCCAAGTCTGCTTGTGTGGTTCAAGAATTATGGTTCATGCCTCGATTGCCGATGAATTCATCAAACGATTTGTTGGGGAAGTAGCCGCCATGCGAATTGGTGAGCCGAGCGATGAAGCCACACAAATTGGAACCGTCATCTCAATGGATCATCTTGAGAAGGTCGAATTTTACATCAACTTGGCCATCGAGGAAGGCGGGACCATTCTCACGGGTGGCACTCGCTCGATGATGGGCGGCGTTGGCCCAACCCCCGAGGGGGCCTATCTCGCTCCGACCGTCATCGGTGGATTGAGCCACTTGTCCCGCTGCGCTACCGAGGAGATTTTTGGTCCTGTCGTGACCGTTCACACCTTTGATCGCCTTGCTGAAGTGACCGAAATGGCGAACGCTACGGATTACGGATTGGCTGGTTCGATTTGGACTCAAGATGTCGAAGTTGGCAAGGCTTTGGCGAAAACAATTGAAACAGGTATTGTTTGGATCAACACATGGTTGCATCGCGACCTTCGCACCCCATTTGGTGGAGTGAAGCATTCTGGCGTTGGACGCGAAGGTGGCCAGTGGTCCCTTGGCTTCTTCTCGGAAACCACAAACATTTGCGTCATGAACCCTCGAGAACTCGATGATTGAGAACACATCTTCAAAAGCAGGCCATCTGATTTGAAAGCATGACAGAGCAAGATTCGCTTCCACTCTTTGTCCTGCCAATGGTGCTCATGCCCGGTGAGGTTCAGGAACTCCGTGTCTTCGAACCACGCTATCGGCAAATGCTGGATGATTGCCTGCTCGACAACAAAAATTTCGGGCTCGTGATGAACGACCCCTTCGAGCCAAGCAACCATTGGGATGGTCCAAGAACGCATGGTTGCGAAGCGGAAATACTTGAACACGATACCAAAGGGAGCAATCATTTCATCTCGATTGTGGGACGGCGCAGATTCACGGTCGAGAACATCATACCCCCCGCACTTCCTCCTTTTGATCACCCCGAAATGGCCTTGCTCACGAACGAGGACGGTCTGTATCCAGATTTGCAAACATTGCTCGAACACATTCCTGACGAGGCTACGCATCACAAACTGTACATCTCGGGCAATGTACGCTTCCAAGAAGAAACCACGCCAACCACGCCCGCCCATCAACAAATGCTCAAAGACGTGCTGAATGGGGTTCTCAACCGAATCGGAGCCGTTCTTCGCATCGATGAGCAAATCTTGGACACGTGGGTTGCGGAGCGCGTTGACCATGTGATTGATGAGGATCCAAATTCTGTATTTACTGTTGCAGCTCTTGTGCTCAATGGACTCGAATCCAAACAACAAATCCTCGCTTGTGCTGATGCAGAAGAAGCACTCGCTGAATTGATGCATCAACTGTCTGCATCATACGAGGAAGAATAGCGTTCCATTCCACCTGCGAGGGTTTCAAAACACATGTGACGGTGGAAGGACCATGTCCGTACATCGCAATGCGCGCAAGGTCACGACACATACGCTTCTGGAAATGAAGCGTGCAGATGAAAAAATCACCATGCTTACAGCGTATGATTATTCATTGGCTAAGCTGGTTGACCAAGCAGGAGTTGATGTGATTCTCGTAGGTGATTCCGCTTCCAATGTAATGGCAGGCCAAGTCACCACCGTGCCAATGACATTGGACCACATGATCTATCATGCTCAATGCGTTCAACGAGCCGTTGACCGTGCACTCATTGTGGTCGACATGCCGTTTGGAACCTACCAGGGAAATTCAGCCATCGCACTTGAATCTGCGATTCGAATCATGAAAGAAGCCGAAGGCCATGCTGTCAAACTCGAAGGCGGGTCAGAAATCATCCAATCCATTGAGCGAATTTTGACTGCTGGAATTCCTGTCATGGGGCATCTTGGATTGACTCCTCAGTCGATTTACAAGTTTGGCACCTACACCGTTCGAGCAAAAGAAGAGGAGGAGGCTGAGAAACTCATTGCAGACGCAAAGTTGCTTGAAGCCGCCGGATGCTTTGGAATTGTGTTGGAAAAAATCCCTCGTGAACTTGCGAAGCGTGTCAGCGAATCCATTTCAATTCCAACAATTGGTATTGGTGCAGGTCCAGATTGCGATGGACAGGTGCTTGTCCTTCACGATCTCCTTGGCATCACCATGGATTTTTCTCCGAGGTTTTTGCGGCGTTATCTCAACCTCGCCGAGGACATTAACGGAGCCATCACTTCCTACTGTGAGGATGTTCGCTCTGGTGATTTCCCGAATGATTCGGAAAGTTACACTTCATGAGATTGTGTTGTAAACCGCTACTGCACCAGCAAAGGCGCCCAGGTCAATGCCCATTGCATGCCAGAGTCCGTAACTAAAGGGCGGTAATTGCTTTCGACCCCACAACATAGAAACGCAGGCCCACGCCAAGAGGATTGCGTACATTCCACAGAACAGGGCACCCCAGCCTGAGAGCCACACAATGCACAATGGAAGGGCAAGGGCGGCAAATCCAAACGTGTATTCGAGGCATCGTTCAAACGATGTGTGAACTAAGATTCGGTACATCAAAGGTGTGAGGGCAAGGATGACAAGCAATGCGAATTGCGGCGGATTTGGTGTAAACACAGAATCGAAGGCGGGAACGCCATACACTTGCCATCCGCTCCCAACGGCTGCACCGATGAGCGCAGGTGCTAAGATGTGCTTCGTCCCCGTCATCAGGTCTTGTTTGAGGGACACGGGGTTGGGCGCTTCCAATGGGAGCGTCACGGATTCCTCCATGTGGTGGCCAACTCGCCGTCTTGTTTGAGTCTTGGGTCCAACGCGTTGTGTTTGGATTGAACGCCGATGCCGATATAGCCGTTAAGCGCTTGGCTTGTAACATGACGCAAGGTGAAATCGTAGCAGGTTGTTTGGCTCCTCATCCACCGCACCTCGTCTACGCCGAAAACCCTCCACAAAATGAACCGGTTGCTGAAGGCGGTTGGGAGCAGTTGCGATGGGGCTATGAACGCCTTCGTGACTCCTTGAAAGACGTCGATTACGATGCCATCGTTCTCCTGTCTCCGCACTGGCAGACCTATGTCGGCACTCACTTTTTGGGACTTCCAAATTTCAAGAGCCTCTCCGTCGACCCTGTGTTCCCGAACCTTTTCCGATATCACTACGATCTCAACATAGATGTTGACCTTACCAGAAAAATCCACGACAAGGCTGCTGAGGCGGGTTTGGCTGTGAAGATGATGGAGAATCCAGACTTCCGTGTCGACTATGGCACCATCACCACCGGTCACATGTTTAACCCTGGATGGGACAAGCCACTCGTCGTGGTCTCTAGCAATCGTTCGCGTGATTACTACTCGGTGGAAGTCATGCAAGAAATGATGATTGAACTGGGGCGAGTTACACGGGAAGCCATTCTCGAAAGCGGGAAAAAAGTAGTCGTTCTTGCGAGCAATTCACTCTCTCACCGGCACTTTACAACCGAGTCTGAAATCCCTGAAGACATGAGTAAAGAGCACATCACCAGCCACGCAATGCATCTTTGGGACATGCGAATGATCGACTATATCCGCAGCGGACAAGCGCAGCGAATCCTCGATGAAATGCCGGAATTTACTGAACAAGCCATCGCTGAGAGCGATGGTGGTGGTCTTTCATGGCTGTTGTCGACGCTGGACACGCCGACATACCCTGGGATTCTGCACGGCTATGGGACCATCATCGGGACAGGTAACGCCATTGTTGAATGGCCAGAACGCAACCATAAGGAGGCATCACAATGAGTGAAGGCGGTATTGTTGGTTCGTTCATCGTTCCAGTCCATCCCCACACTGTCTTGGTGCCGGAGCAAAACGAAGGTTGGCAACGCTTGCGCAACGCTTTCGACGAAGCGGCTCAACGAATCAAAGATTCAAACGCAGACCTTCTCGTCATCTACTCCACCACATGGCCAAGCATCATTGGTCATCAAATTCAAGCCGATCCAAACCCAGAATGGGTGATGGTCGACCACGATTTCCACGATTTAGGCTCGATTCCGTATTCATTCAACATTGATTCGGAGTTCGCTCACGCATGGGACGAAGCAAACAAGAAGCGAGGCCTCAAGTCTCGCACGGTCAATTACACTGGCTTCCCGATCGATGTCGGCTCAGTTGTGGCGCTCAAACTCCTGAACCCGGAGAATGCAATTCCAGCCGTCATCGTCTCCTCCAATGTGTATGCAAACCGGTCCGAAACAACGGTTCTCGCCAAATCTTGCCTTGATGTCATCAAAGCAACGGGCAGGAAAGCAGTGGCCGTTACAGCAATGTCTCTCTCAAACCGCATGTTTACGACGGCAATCGACCCCAAAGACGACAAAATCCATTCCCTCAAAGACGACGAATGGAATCGTAAGATCCTCGAATTCCTTGGTGAAGGTCGCCTTGAGGATGTAGGCCAACTCTCCCGTACGATTCACAAGCAAATCCGCGTCCAAAAGGTCGTTGCGTTCAAACCAATGTGGTGGCTTGCAGGCATGAACGAGAACCGTAACAACCTAACCGGTGACGTGCTTGCTTACGAAGCAATTCACGGCGCTGGAGGCGCTGTCGTCCACCTTGATCCAACGCCATCAGGTGCCGGTGACAAAGAATACGACGAGGATGATGTAGAATTTTTCAGCGGTGAGCGAAATGTGCTCGATGCAGAAGGAGATGCGCCTTCATTTGATGCACAACTCTCCCAACCGCAACAAACCGCGACTTCTTCGGGCCCAGCATTATGGGAACCAACCACAGGTGAGTCATCGGTCAACAGCGATGCTGCACCCAAACCTGTTGGCATGTACCCTCACGCACGACGAGTCGGCGACCTGCTCTACCTATCCGGCGTTGGACCTCGCCAACCCGGCACGAATGCAATTCCCGGTGGACCAATCTGTGACGAACAAGGTGCACCGCTCAACTACGATATCAAAGCCCAAACAAAGGCCGTTGTCGACAACATCACGAGGATTCTCGAAGAAGCCGGTGGCTCAATCGACGATGTGCTCGATGTGACCTCGTTTTTGGTTGACATGGATCGGGATTTTGCTGGTTACAATGAAGTGTGGGCAGATACGCTCGGCAAGGTTGGACCGACACGGACCACACTTGCCATCCGTGCGCTTCCAACTCCAATCGCCGTTGAGATGAAAGTCATCGCCAGAGCACCCAAAGAGAACTGATTACATCAGCACAATTCGTGTGTGCAAACTGGTGGAGTGAAGTACCTTCGATCTTCCGGATTGAACGTGTCCAGCTGCAGTGTTGAGCCTTCTCCTTCCTGAACGAACACCACTGATGAGGTGCTGGCTGGAAGGTAATCTTCGCCCGTGGAGAGCAGGCTCAAACGGAGCCGACTTCCCGCTTCAAGTTCAGCGTCCAATGGCATAAATTCCATTTTCGCATTGATTGTTTCAACGAGGGGAGTCCATGTTTGAATGTCGTCACCGCCAGCGTAGTAACGTAAGTCCATGATCGCATGCCCAATGTGAATGCATTCATCGTTCTCATTGCATTCCTCCAGCAGCGCATACAACTGGCCGCCAAGTGTGGCCGTTGTCACATCAACATGCAATCGAGGTGTACCTGCAATGTACATCGCTTCCTCGAGCGGCTCAGACTCCCACACAGGTCCAGTGGTTGCGTCGGGAAGCACGGATGTTCCGCCGCCAACGTTGGACAGCATGCCGCCCAGATCCATTGAGATCATTTCCACGTCAACAGGAGGGTACCGATCTTCAAGGCGCCATGATCCCTGATTGGATTGTATCTCGACATACAAGCCGGGCTGTTCCCCGACACCGCGTAGGTAGAAATCAAACCATTCGAGTAAATCCTGCATCCAATCATAGCGGACCATTTCAGGGAATGCTTCGCCACCCCGACCACCTAAATCGGAGCGATCGTCCAATTGCACTGGCCGATCAGGGTAATCGTGGTCCCATTGACCGAAGAGCCCCTTTGCATCAATACCTGCATCCTTTAGGGCATTGATTGTTGGAACTGCCATATGTGGGTCGACGTTCCAGTCGTGCATGCCTTGAATGAGGTAGACACTTCCTTGGTAATTCTCAATCACTCTGTCGAGGAAGTATCGCTCAGCCCAATAATCACCTGCCACCTCTGATCCAAACATGTAAGCACTGACACCGGTTCCCGGTCCGATGATATAATCTGGACACAAGTTTTGGTAATCTTCTGCATCCCCGTCAATCCCGTATGACCCGTAGACACCGTTGTGCATGATTGGGGCACGAGCCTCAGCAGAGCCATTGCGCCACATCAATTCCTTGACACCAATCAATCCAGAAATTGGAACGATGGTTTTCAGATAATCATGCTCTGCTCCAAACATTGCAGCCTGCCAAGGTGTGCTTCCATCGTAGGATTTCCCAATCATGCCGACCGCCCCGTTTGACCATTCTTGTTCGCCAAACCAACGTACGGCGGCATCATTTCCGAGTTGCTCAGCGTTCCCCATGAGATCCATGCAATGGTTCGATCGACCCGTGCCTGAAACAGAAACTTGCGCAAATGCAAATCCATGCGGGAGAATTTGGTCGATGATCATCTGGCCCAACCAGGTGCCGGGCACTTCGATGCTCGGTGTTTCTACGCTTGCTTCTTGGAAGTAAGGTCCAAACTCAGCAATAACGGGGACGGTGACGCCTTCCGGAACGTTCGGTCGCCAGACTGCAAGACTGATGACGGCATTGTCTGGGGCGGCCCCTCCTTCTTCGATTGGCAAACTGTATTCGACAAAATGATGTGTGGAATTCCACTCATTATCAGTCCCCAGCACTTCGTAAGGGCCAGTTTCTAACGCAATACCAAATTCTCCACTGGTTTGATACGGCAGTGTGTTGCGCTCCCATACAGGTACACGCATTCCGGATTCGCTCTCTTGTTCGGAGACGAGGTCCATGACTGCCTCGCCAAAAAGAGCAGACATGAAGAGAAAGACTAGGGCGACTGCGATGGTTGAACCCAAGACCAAGTTGAACTCCCTCGACATTCGGGTTTGTTGAGCACCGTCGATGCCAGAACCTTGCGTCCCCTTCGTCACAGGAGGGCGTCGCTTGGGTCACTTTTGAGGTTGCCGAATAGAGAACTCAATTGCTTGGAGCAGTGCTTAATTGTCACCGGAGCGATGGTTGCGTGATTGGTTGCGGTTGCCAGACCGGTTGCCACCATTCCGATTTGAGCGACCTTGGTTACGACCTTGGTTGCGGTTGTTTTGGCCCCCTCCGCTTCCTGAATTCTGTCGGTTGTTCCGCCCGCCACCTCGGTTTGAGCGGTTGCGGTTCCGTTGCTTCTTCGGGGCGTTTGGATCCTTGACCTTACCTGCCTTTTGTCCAGGTTTTGGAATGGCTCCTATGAAATGAAATTCATGGGATGAATCCACGGGGATTTCCTTGCCAATCAATTGCTGAATGCCGACCAAATATCCAGATTCTGAATCATCACAGAATCCGTAGGCGATGCCCGTTCGACCTGCTCGAGCGGTCCGTCCAATTCGGTGAACATAACTCTCGGGTTCGTTTGGCAAATCGTAATTGAACACGTGGGTCACGCCATCGACGTCGATGCCCCTGCTTGCAATATCGGTAGCCACAAGAATAGGAATGCTTCCGTTCTTGAAGCCAGCCAGAGCCTTCGTGCGTGCACCCTGACTTTTGTTTCCGTGAATCGCAGCTGCAGCGATACCGCTTTGGTCGAGCTGCTTGACAAGTCGGTTTGCACCATGCTTTGTTCGTGTGAAAACGATGCCACATTCAACCCGTTCTTGCTTGATAATTTTCACGAGCAAGCGGCGTTTGTCTGCCTTTCGGAGGAACATAATTTTCTGGTCAATACGATCCACTGTGACTTCTTTTGGCGTAATGTCGACTTTCACTGCATTGTTCAAGAACGAACCAGCAAGGTCTGCAATTGACGACGGCATTGTTGCGCTGAAGAGGAGGTTTTGTCGCTTCTTTGGCAACAATTTCAACACCTTCTTGATGTCTCGAATAAAGCCCATGTCCAGCATGCGGTCAGCTTCATCAAGGACAAAGAATTCAACATTTGTGATGTCGATGTGACCTTGGTTGATCAAATCGAGAAGACGACCAGGGGTGGCGACCAGCACGTCCAATCCTTTCTGCAGGGCTCGGACCTGAGGGTTTTGATTCACACCGCCAAAGATCACTTTGTGACGAATGTCGAGGTGTTCGCTGTAAGCGGAAAACCGTTCATCAATTTGTGCGGCCAATTCCCTGGTTGGAGAAAGGACAAGCGCTCTAATGTGGCGTTTTCCTTGTGGCCGGTTGCGGCTCATAATTTGCAGCACTGGGAGTGCAAACGCAGCCGTTTTGCCAGTTCCAGTTTGAGCCACACCCAGCACATCGCGACCAGCCAACAAAGGCGGAATGGATTGCTCTTGGACGGGTGTTGGTGTGGTGTAACCTTCTGCCTCAACGGCTTGAAGAAGGGGCTTAGAAAGGCCTAATGTCTCGAAATTGGTCATGGAAATCCCTCGAACAGAGGGCAGCAACAAGATGCTGAAGCCAACCTGAACAGCCCGCGCTCTTCGCCTCTCCTCTAAAACAGGGTTGGTCGAAATCGCCAACCTCGGTGTATTGGAGGTCGCCGGCCTCTGTTCCGAATCAAAGAATTGGTTGATTCCGGAGCCATTCGAGGTCTGAAATGTAGAGTTGGCGGATGTCGTCCAAGCCGAGAACAAGCATGGCCAATCGTTCCAAACCCATCCCCCAAGCGAGGACAGGTGTTGTGATGCCCAAAGGTTCGGTTACTTCTGGACGGAAAATTCCAGCGCCACCGAGTTCCAACCACTTGCCTCGCCACTTCACCTCGATCTCGAGGCTTGGCTCTGTGTAAGGGAAGTATGCGGGGCGAACTCGAACTTCCGGGTAGCCCATCTTGGCGTAGAAGGTCTTCAAGGTCGCGACAAGCATCTGAAGATTCGCGCCTTCTTCCATAATGATGCCTTCGATTTGGTGGAATTCTGGAAGGTGAGTGCGGTCAATAGCTTCCTTTCGGAACACACGATCGACCGAGAACACTCGACAAGCTTCGTTTGGGTGCTTGGCAAGGTACTGAATGGTGTTGACCGTGGTGTGAGTTCGGAGCAAACCCTTCTCCGAAGTAGCCTTGGAAAATGCACCGCCCCAGCCAACTGAGCCAGTTTGCCCGCCGTGTTCATGGATGTCGCTCCATGCTTTTACCAAGTCATCCGGAAGCGAAATGGCTGCTGGGTTGTCGAGGTAAAAGGTGTCCTGCATTTCACGGGCCGGATGGTCTTGTGGAATGAACAATGCATCCATGTTCCAGCCTGCGGTTTGCACATAGTCATCCACCAGTTCAGAAAAGCCCATCTCAAGGAAAATCGCTCGCACTCGCTCGATGAGCGCTTGCATTGGGTGGCTTCGCCCCGTGCGAGGGGTGCTTGATTCAAGGGTGACATCGAACGCACGGTATTCGGCATTCTTCCAATCTTCCGACTGCAACAATTCAGCGGTGATTTCTGCTACTGCCACTTTTTCTTCAAGGTGCTTCCCTTCGACGGACCGGCCTTGCTCGGTCATCGTCCATGTTCGAGTGGTGTGTTCGATCACTTCGATGAGTCCTCGTCTCGACTTGAACAATTCAAGCATGTCACTGTCCGATTCCTCAACCGAACATGGGAGGCTTGCGATGAAGGCAGTGCGCTGAGCGATGGCTGCCGTGACTTGACTTGGGTGTTCGGCTTCGAATTTTCCTTGATTGAGTTGGACCCCCAATCGCTTGAGCAACCCGACGCCGGGGCCAGCCTCATGCCGTTCAAATGAAGTTTGAAGTGCCGCCATCGAAGCGTCATCAGCTGATTCAATCCAAGCCCACAATCGGTGTTCGAGCAGTCCTTCTGCCGCAGCCTTGATTCCTTCAGGAGCGAGTTTGACGGTTTGACTTACGTGCTCGGTTGTGGTGACCAGCCCGTGGTTGGTGAGGCCGTGACCCGCACCAACCGCTACGGCTTGATCCTTCCAATCACAAGCGGCGAGGATGTCTTCCAATCCCCAAGTGTGGTTGCCTTTTGCCTGCATCACTTTGAGCATTCGACGCTCAGGGTTCAGCAAGATTGGTGCCTCCATGTCTGCTCGGGTGCAACCAACGCCCTTCAAATCTGTGCCTCCCGACAAACAAAATTCATCGTTCGTCAAGGGGTTTGCATCACTCACTCTTCTTCTTGCCAGAGTTGGGTGGAACACGCTGGGCAGATGAAACCAATCGGTTTAGTGCCATCAACGAGCGTCACGGTTCCACAAGGTCCACAGAGAATGGACGAACGCTTTGGTTCATCGAGTGTGGTATCCACACGGTACATCACACGACCTGCATCGGGGAGTTTTTCTGCTGCGGGCGTCCAGTTTTCAATCTCTTCTGGCGACATCGTTCGTTCAGTGTTTACAGACATGCCGACAATGAACAGCACAAGCCCTCCAACACCAATGGTGGCGCCCATAGCATAAATGCCGCCAACGGTGAGAAATGCACCGAACACGAGGCAAATCAATCCGGCAATCAGCAGATTCTCTTTGCCATTTTTTACCAAGAAATCCACCTCAGTTCAGCGCATGTGCGAGTGCTTCAGCAACACGCTTGACTTGTGCCAATGGTATCGCGCACAACCCAATTCGAACACCGCCAGTTAGAGGGACGAGGTAAACATCTTGCTCCGCACAAGCCTCGGCGATTCGACCTGGGTCCTCGTGGTCAAGCCAAGCGAAGAATCCGTCATGGGTTGGATTGAGTGGTACATTCAATGCTTCACATGCAGCATTCAAAGCATTCCTCCGTTCCGTGAGGAGCGATTGCAAACGATCGCGTTCGTTGCTCCACGCTGCTCCGCCTTCGTCCGAAGCATGCAGTTCGCTGACAGTGTATTGTGAAACACGCGGCGCAGCCGACCATGTTTGGCGACCCGTTACCCCCATCACTGTAGCGATGCGGTCAGTGACCGCTTGGTCGGGGTGGATGCTGACAATGGCTCCAGTTCGTAGACCGTACATGGTGTGCGACTTGGAAAGTGAAAGGGCAAATGTGATCAGAAGGTTCTCTGGCCACGGCCATCCATTGGACATGGCATCATGAATGGTTTCTGCCCATCCATGTGGCTCTTCTGCGTAGAGGTGGTAGGCTGCATCAATCAACAATGTGTGACCAACATTTTCGTTGACTGAAGCGCTCTCCATGACTGCTTCTAACATGGCCATCCGTCCATCAGGGGTTAACGAAAGACCAGTCGGGTTGTGGGCAGGGTCGTTGAGCCACATCATCACTTTGTCCTGGTGCAGACACATCTCGGCGAGTTCACCTTTGAACCCCTCAATGTCGACGAAGGGGTATAGCGAGCCGGCTTTTGGCAGCAAAGGGTAGGTTCGGGCCTTCAAATCACATCCCGCCAAGAACCCCTTGTAAGGGCCCCAGTGACGGTCGCGAAGGAGTACATGGTCGCCGCGATTTGCAAAGTTTGTCGCCGCGAGGTAAAGAGCACCCGACCCACCAGCAGACGCAGTTGCAGTGATGGCAATTCCCATTGCTTCAAGTTCAGAACGTCGTTCTCCAAGGGCGAGTGTCTTGGCCAAATCGAGGAAGGCCGGAAGACCTGTCAGTGGTGCATAGGCTGCGATTTCCACAGGTGGTGCTTGTCGGATGGCTTCATCGACCACAGCATTGATCGCTAGGTTGCCATCATCCTCGAGCAAAGCCCCGATGGTACCGTTCACAGCATCCCTCCCTTCCGCTTTTGCGTTCTGATATCGAGCCAACCATGCGAAAATGGTATCGCTACCCACTTTCGTCTGAGCGTAGGGGTTGAGCAAACCCACACCTGCATCGTGGTCCATGGGCCAGCCAATGAGAGGCTCTTCTTTGAGTTGCCCCTCAAATTTAGTAGCGGATTCATCCGTTTGATTCATGAAGGGTTAGCCTTTGGGCGAACCGTCGCCTGTGTAGCATAGCTGGTAGTGCATCGGATTTGTAATCCGAAGGCCGGGGGTTCGAGTCCCTCCGCAGGCTCCTATCATCGATAAGACCGTGAACCACCTCGTTTTGGTGTAACCATGCGCCCTTTCCATCTGGCCTTTCCTGTTTTGGACCTCGAAACGACAGAACGGTTCTATGTCGATGTGCTTGGCTGTTCGATCGGCCGTCGGACAGAACGGACAATCAATCTAAATTTTCACGGACACCAAATTGTGGCCCACTGTGTAGACTCGATGCCGGATGTATCAGATGGTGGTCGCATCGATGGGCGTCAAGTCCCCCCGTTTCACTTCGGGCTGGTTATGGAATGGACCCAATGGCATGCCTTCCGCGATCATCTCAAGGAATTGGATGTGGCGTTCCGATTGAAGCCACATGTTCGGTATCCAGGTTCGGTTGGGGAGCAAGCCACGATGTTTGTCAATGACCCCTCTGGGAATGCATTGGAATTCAAATCGTTTCAGGATGATGACAGGCTGTTTGCTACGCTTTCTGGTAACGAACACGCTGCTGGCGGCGGACGCCTCTGAACCGAACGCTCAAGGTTGAAGAGTGGCTGGCCAAAGCATGGTCGCCCAACCCCTCGATGGAAAAGCCTGTGCTGCAAGCGTGGAAGAAGAACTCCACGAGCGAATCGCAGCGTGTATTTCCGCAGGTGTTCAACCTCACCTAGCGGTTGTGATTGTCGGTGATGACCCGGCCAGCCACGTGTATGTAAACTCCAAAGTAAAGGCGTGTGAACGACTTGGGATCAAAAGCACGCACATCGAATTGCCATCCTCCGCATCTGAAGATGAAGTGCGGGTTGTGATTCAGCGTCTCAACGGGGATGCTGACCTCCATGGTATCCTCGTCCAGTCCCCTCTCCCATCTCACATGGACGAAGAGGCACTCACTGACTTGATCCATCCTCGAAAAGATGTCGACGGCTTCCACCCAGAAAACCTTGGCCGGCTGGTTCAAGGGCGCCTCGATGGAATGCTTCCATGCACGCCAAGTGGTGTTATGCGCATGCTGCAATGGGCAGGCATGGATTTGACTGGGAAAAGAGCGGTCGTGCTCGGGCGTTCACGCATTGTGGGCAATCCACAAGCCCTTTTGCTCGGAGCAAAGGGGGCAGATGCAACCGTGACAGTTGTGCATTCACGCACGCAAAACGCACGAGTCATTTGTGCTCAAGCAGACGTTGTGGTGGCTGCCATTGGGCGGCCAGAAATGGTTCGAAGCGATTGGATCAAAGATGGTGCCGTCGTGATTGATGTTGGTATCAATCGAGTGGATGATTCAACCCGAGATCGTGGATGGCGCCTTGCAGGGGATGTGCATCCGGAAGTCGCCGAAAAAGCATCTTGGTTATCGCCCGTACCGGGCGGCGTTGGACCAATGACCATCGCCATGTTGATGGAAAACACAGTCCGAGCCGCAGAAACATTTCAATCAGAATGAGGTGGTAAGATGGAACAAAAAGCCCCACGTCTCTCAACTGCGTCGTTGGTGGCGGGTTCGATTTTCGTTACCTTTGCAATCCTCAACTCCTCGGTAAACCTCGTGCTTGAAAGCGGTTTGAGCATCGAGGAGTACAGCGCCCTTGCAGCTGCAGGCCTCTGCTTCATCACCTCCTATCTCGCTTCGAGGGAGCGCCCGATCCCTGAATTGGTCAACCAACCATCGATTCAAGAACAATACGATGCAATGGAATCAACGCCGACCCCATACAGGGCGAGTGCCTCGATGCCAGCCCAACAATCCAATCACGACCTGTCGGCGTCTCCAAGATCTGATTTGACATCCATTCTCGCAATGGAGCCTACAGTCGTCGCAGCGATGGCTCAACCAGTTCTGCAACCACATGTCGCACCAGAACCAATTGATGTATCGGCGGCTTTAGATTCCCTCTCAACTGGTGAATTTGGCGCTGTGGCTGCTGAAATGGCGTCTGAGAACCCCGCTCCGCACACGGCAACATCGCAAAACCGACCCTTCACTCAATCAGTCGGCTCTTTGGCTTCTTCTCATGAGCGTCCGACCATTGCAAACGTCCCCCTTCCATCGGCTTCACCCTCTCCAGTGGAATCACTCCTTGAAACAACCACGGCCACAGTTCCTTCGATGCCAGACCTCGCAGACTTGTTGGGTTCCACTCCTGAGCAGGTGGTCGAATCACCCGCTCTAGCGATGCCAGATGTACCACTTTCAGGTGACGCATCATCTCCACCAGCACCACAAATGGACATGTTACCATCCTTGCCAGAATTACCAGAAGTTGGTGCGTCAAAACCTGACTTACCTGATATTGGCGATCTGTTTTGAGACTGGGAAGGTCAATAGGGGTTGAATGGATGGTAAACCACATGTGGTCCGATTTGTATGACCTTCACAGCCATTCAACGAACAGTGATGGCGAACATTCTGTCGAAACGGTGGCACAATTGATGGCAGCGTCAGGTGTTATGCATTGGTCGTTAACCGACCATGATACAATCGCGGGCTGGGATGCAGCAGCAGAAGCAGCCCTGAGAGAAGGCATTGGTTTCATTCCAGGAGTGGAAATCACTTGCGAGCCAGGTTTGCCAGTTGTTCCATCTGAAATGGAATTGCGGGACCGGGATCGTGCTCCTACATCATGGCACTTGTTGGCGTATTTCCCAATCGGCTCTGTGACCGATGACCAGCGAGCTTCGTTCAAAGCATGGCTTGAGCCTCTTGGCGAGAGTCGAGGACCACGCATGGAACGCATGGTGGCGCTTGCGAATGAGCACGGACTTGAGATTGATATTGATGCAGTCATGGCAAGGGCCGATGGCTCTGTCGGACGTCCACATTTGGCTGCTGAGTTGATCGCACAAGGGTATGTAGAGACCAAGCAAGAGGCATTCGACCTTTGGTTGGGCGATGGTCGCCCACTTGCCATTGTTCGCAACAAACCCTCGATTCAAGATGCTGTCAAAGCTGTGCATGAATGCGGTGGAATTGCTTCACTTGCCCATCCAATGTATTACGGTGTCCCTGTGCAAACCCTCGTTGAATTCTGCAGCGATGCTGGCGTTGATGCAATCGAATGCTTCCACCGCAGCCATCCAGATCCATATCGCCATGAACTCCTCGTGGCAGTTCAAAAACACGGCCTTGCATCAACGTGCGGCTCAGATTTCCACGGACTTTCGAGCCTGCAAGTGCCAGGGAACATGCCACTTCCATTGGCGGCTTTACCTTCGGCGCTCAAAGCCTAAGATGCGTTTGATCGGGTCATTGCATCGAACACCAATGCAAATTCGAAGAGAATGATGACGGGCATTGCCACAAGGAAAAGCGACAGTGGATCAGGTGGCGACAAGAACGCACCAAGGACAAAAGCGGTGAACCAAATGTGGCGCCGATACCTGCGAACTTGCGTGCGTGTGACCACTTCCAATCGCAGCACGAGAAGCGTTACCACTGGGGCTTGAAATCCGATTGAAGATGCGACGGCAAGGTTGGCAACAAATCCAACGTAGGATGCCAACCGCCATTGCGTCGCCAAACCTGCATTTTGTGCGTCACTGGTCAGGTATTCAAGCAACATCGGTATCAGGAGGTTCCATGCATACCCAATGCCGCCAACTCCCAACAGAATGACGGCTAAGAAGGTACCAATCGCAGCTTTCGTTGGTTTTGGCGCATTCGCCTTGAGTTCATCCAAACGCATTTTGAGAGCCGGGTTTTTACCACCTCGCCAAGCACCCTCGACCATCAAAATCGCCAGCACGACGAATGCGGCACAATAGGCAGCCAGCCTTACTTGCAAGAGAATAAATTCCACGGGGGTGATGACGATGATGCTGACATCCGCGGGCAGGCGTTCTTCCGCAATTAACCATGATATGACGTTTGAGGTGACTGGGAAGCAGGCAACAAAAACCAGACCAAAAATGAAGGCAAGCAGTTTCATTCGCTTTCGAAGGTGGGATTTGATGTCCAGCAGCAATAATCCGCCGGGACTTTCTAGAAGTTCATTGACCGTCTTGGACAGTTCATCCGTTCCGGTCATGACACGAGCAGGGACCGCGCCCTCATAACACACACCATGGGCGTGCTTATTCGCTTTCCCAGATGTGTGAGGGTGTTGAATCCATCCAGCGTCGACCATGTTTGTTGAGTCGCTTGAGGCGATGAATCACAAAACCTGTGATCCATAGGGATGGCATGGACAAGAGCAGTGCCATCCACATGAGGTCTTGGTGGTAATCATTGAGCACACGAACCTGAACCACATCTTCTTCTGCAGTGCTTGGGTTATGCATCACAACGAGGCTGTACACTTTCGGAGCGTCTATTTCCAAAGCCAATGTTGAATTTGGTGCAACGGTGTAGTATTCACCCAGCGTTTTCATGATCTCCCAATCGATGCTCCCTTCTTCCATCGCAGGTACTGCAGATTCAACAATTAACACAACCACTTCGAGGGTGATGTTTTGATGAAGGTTGGTGACCGTTGTGTCGACGGTATCTCCCGGCTCAAATTTCTGAATGATTTCGAAGGTAGAGTCTTCTGGGCCCAATTGGTAGGACACTCGGTCGCCAACTGTGCTGCTTTGCACATTGACGGCCATGATGATCAGGGTCACCATGGCCAGTGTTACAACGCCTTCAACAAGGATGTGGCGTCGGATTTTCTGAGTGGTGAATCCTTTGAAGAAACTTCCATGATCATTGCGAAGCCTTGGTTGAAGATGATGGATAAACAACGCTCCTACTCCTCCGACGATCATACCCAACGGGATGTCGATGAACCAATGAATCCCGAGGTAGAGAATGGTGAACATGAACAACAATGTGTTCGCACAAACGAATATGTGGTATCTGTAATGCTTCCACTCTTTCATTGAACCTCCTTGCTCTCGGACATGCAACCAATTGAGCAAAATGATGCCAAATGGTATCGCAACATGCAGCGATGGCACGGCATTATCCAAAGGATCATGCGATGCATAGAAGACGCTGTACCATCCCTCGTGGTAGAGGAGTGCTTCCATTCCGGGAATCCATGAAGAGGTAACTTCGACATTGAAGAACAAGTAATACGGTACGGCAATGGCGTAAATCAGCAAGTAATTGAGCGTGACTTTATCGGTCATGTCTCGATCTCCCGTGTAGGCGAAATAGACTGTCGTCACGTAAATGAGGAAGAGGTAAATGAACAGGTAGTGGAAGTTCAAAAATGAAGTTAGCACTTCATTATGGAAGAAATTCTGTATGTGGAGTGTAAAGTCACCTTCGATGCTGTGGACCCATTCGGTCCAGTGACCAGTTTCCATTTTAATCGGCTCATTGAGGTTATCAGTCATCGCCTTCCATCGAATGATGATGATGTAGCCCATGGCGTGGAGATAGAAACGCTGGTTGTGAATGACTTCAGCCCATTTGCCCACTGGTGTTCTCATTTCCTTATCGTGAAGGGTGAAGAACCAACATATGATTGGTGTGAGCACCAAGATGAGCCCCATCATGATTCCATAGGGGTCCATGTTTGGGGGGCCTCGCTTCTCGTTTTAGGTATTATGACGGCGAGCGGGTGTTGACGATGTTTGGGTGGCCCCTGAAAAAACGTGCAAGAGGTCAAAGGTAATGGGTTCCATCTCCAACCAGTGAGGGACATGTGGAAGCAAGCGCCAGAGAACACCCTCGAGAGCCTTCGCCATGCCATTGGCTTCCACGATGGGATTGAGTTTGACCTCCGTTTGACCTCTGACGGCGAAATCATCATCCACCACGATGCTGATGTCTCCGTGCCAACATCGCTGCTCACCTCTTCCAAACCTTGGGTTGAGCATTACACCCTCGATGAATTGGAGTCGTTTGGGTTCTGCTCGTTTCGTTCCTTGCTCGAAGATGCCACGGTACGGGAGCAGTGGAGGGACCATGGCAAAATGGGCTGCGTGGAACTGAAACGCCCGCATCCAAAATCCAAACCAGGTGGTGGATATTTCGGTCTCTCATCGCACAAGAAACACATCACAACCCTCATCAATACGGCAGATGCATTGTTGAATGAGTTCGAGATACCGAATCAAAACACAGTCTACTATGCCTTCCACAAAGGAATGAAATCTTCCATCGAAGCCTCCTCAACACAGCGGCCATGGGCCGAACTTCTCCCCTACATTCCACCTTTTGGAACCCGCCAAACCAAACGGCTGCGAGCCCTCCCGCATTTCCTCACACATTCGTTTTCACGCCTCGTTAATCACCATCGCACCTCCGGCGCATCGATGATCCCCGCTGCAATCGAGTACTTCGTTCCACCAATTAACAAATTGCCGTTAGGCAAAAAAGTCGGATTGAGCGGAAAAGGCGCTCTTAACCTCCAAGCATCGCAGAGGGGATTTCCAGTCTATGTGTGGCCTACCAAACCAGATATCGAACACCGACTCCAAACAGCTGGACTTACGGGTCTCACCGATCATGCAGATCCAAACCTCACATGGCTGCCATCGGGTCATGCACGATGGACTCGACCAGCAACGCTCCCACTTGATTCAGAGCAACAAGCAACGCTTGAGAATGCGACGAAAGAGCACCATCTTGACATCCTCAAAGAACTCAAGGCGAACGTGGTGCCGTGGATGGAATGTGATGCATCAAGTCGTGCATCGTTGATGGCCATGTGGTCGAAGCGATGGAAATGGCAATCTCTTCCGTCCTCAATTGGCCTTCCGGATGACCACACCGCAGAATCAAGTCCACCTTGGCAGGCTGTGCGGTTGATTGGCCACCGTGGTTCTGGCAAGACGCCGAGGCCGGTGTTGCAAGGTTCTCACTCGATATGACGCAAATGTTGCTCTTCAGCAATGTACTTCGGGCGATAAATCGGCGTCCCCTTGCCGTCACGCATGACACTGCGTTCATCAACAATTTGTGCACCAATGCCAGCAACTCTTGCCCATCCAAAGAAGGTGGTGTAGTATGTTGGGTCGGTGAGACCAATGTGGTGCAGAAGTGCTCCACTGGCGATGTCGACGTTGGCGTTTGGGTTACTGATTTTGGGGTTCTCGCTAAGAACTCGAGGTGCAACTTCACGAAGGGCTGTGATGATCTTAAAATTCTCATCATCAGGGCAGATTTCTTGGCCTAAAGCGAATTGAACGGTGGCCCGTGGGTCCTCGGTTCGCAACACAGCGTGGCCGAAACCAAACACAGGTCGCTTGGCTGCAAGTTCTGCACGGACAAACCGCTCCACTTCAGCCGGGTCGCTTGTTCCAACTCGGAGTACGAACTCCAAACACGATTGATTGGCTCGACCGTGCAACGGTCCTGAAAGAGCGTTCATGGCACCAGCCATGGATGAGTACACCGTGGCATGACCAGAGGCGATCGCTTTGCCTGAGAAGGTCGAAAGGTTGCCGCCACCGTGGTCCATGTGCAAGACGAGGTAGGTCGAAATGACTCGGGTCATTTTTTCCTTGTCCACACCTTTGAGGTCGAGGGCGTTGACAAATCGGTCGACGAGGGAGGCTTGAGGGTCGTCCGCAGGGATTCCATCGGCCCGTCCATCACGAATTCGGAAAATGAGCCCCATCAGGCGTGGCATTCGTGCGATGAGGTTCATGGCGTCTTCTCGCCAGTCATTTGTTGTCTCAAGCATGCCAAGGGTGTGAATTCCAACGCTGAGCCAATCCATGGGGTGTCCATCACGGGGCAGGGTCTTCAGCACGGATTCAACATCACCCGGTATGGTGGCTCTGGCTGCGAGTTCTGATCGAATTTCCCTTGATTGTTCAGGGGTTGGAAGCTCCTTGTTGAAGAGCAGGTAAATGATGTCCTCAGGAGCGAATGTTGCGAGTTCTGCAATAGGATATCCGCAGTAATGAACCCCTTCGGTCGGTGTGACAAATGAAGTTCGGCAAGTACCCACTGGGACGCCACGGAGACCGGTGTTCAGGTGGTCCAATGTGACTTCAAGCAGGACCTCTTTATCACTCATACTTCGCTCACCGTTTCCACCCACCAAGGCTCATCGTATAAAGCCGGTTGCATTGTGTCGCAGTGCACCACCAGTAGGTGTTGCTGAGGATACTTACTCACGGTTCATGAGCGTTATTTTTGCCGATTCCATGGAGGCCATGAACGGAATCCTTTGGATGATTCCCGATCGGCAAAGACATGGATTCGAATGGTCTCTCCTTCGACAGTGATGGCGTCTTCAGCAGTGACGCCGGGACAGGTCGCCTTGACCTCGTTCCATGCCCGGTCTGTTGCAAGGTTTTCCGACCACCAAGGAAAAGCCGCGCACTGTTGCGGGCGAACCTGGTAAATGGAACATCTTTTTTCTCCATCGAGAAAGATGCACACATCATCGCTTTGTCGACTCTTAAGCACATACGCCGTCAAGTGTTTGCCGGCAGTCCCGCTCCAACCATTCCTCAACGGGCAGTTCATGGTGAGCTGCGATGCGTTCAGCGTCGCTAATTGAGAGGTAAACAATGCCCCCCGGTTCATCGCAACATCGGCCGCAATCTGGTTGACATGAAAATGGCACTCCAGCCATCCACCACGCGGCTTTCATTCTTCTTCACCCGATGGCGATGATGCAACTGGTGTGAGTGTCGAAAGGGATATGGCTCGCATTGGCGTTGGTTCTTCGTCGAGTAAATCCAACATGTCAATGGTCGCTGCATCAACATCCCACTCGCCTTCTGGCACGAAACTGTCGAGTGCTTGGTCTGGCTTCATGTCGGGCTTTTTTCGTCGCCGTCCGACCTTTCGCCGCTTCTTCTCGATGTCTTCTTCAAACGGTGGAAGTGGTCCACGTTCAGGATCAATTTCAACGAGCTCTTCTTCTAAACGGCGCAACTCATCAGCAATTCGAATTAACTCCTCAATGGATGCATCGGGCGTCTGCTGCGCCAACGCCATCATTTTGTTTTCGAGGTTTTCAAGTCGCATGCCTCGTTCTGTGAACTCAGTTTCAAACGCTCCGATTTGCTGGTCAATGGATTCGTCAAGATCAGTGAGAATTTCGGCAGCCGTGCTGTAATCACGCTCTTCAATCCGTCCTGTTCGCGCAACCAAGTGTTCGTCACGCTCGTTGAGTGCAAGGACGGATGGCACCTTTAGATCGATGTCTTGAAGAGCCGTTTTCATGTATGACTCGTGGCGTGATTGAGCGTTTTGTGCCATTGTGGCCGTGTCAAATTCTGGTGGTTCATAGGCGTCTGCACCAATGACTGGTAGTTCGGAGTGGAGTTCAATTCCTCCAATTTTTGTGTCGCTGTAGATCACATCGGTGGCTTCAGCAATGAGGCGTGTGGCGATGTCTGACACATGTTCCCGCTCGAGGGTTGGCATCATACGGCGTGATTGTGGTTGTTCTCCAGACAGAACCGCCGCCACATCGTCTCCATCGAGCAACTCTTGGCCAGATTCGATGGCCAGAGCAACCAAATCGAGGTTTGCTATTGTCGCACGCCATGAAGGTTGAGTGTGCAGCACGATGCTCGCTAATTGCCCATCGTCCAACATGAGGCCTCGCTTTAGGGCGAGGTGCCTTGCAAAGAGCACAAGACTGGTTGATGTCGGCGACTCTAGATTGACCTTTGCAGCATTTTTCACCAAGTCCCAGAGCCTTGAAGCAGGCCAACGGCTCGCTTCAATCGTGCTCGAAAGGACCACATGGACACCCATATTGAGTGCGTAGTCAACCATTGTTCCAACCATGCTTGCTGTATCAGGACGGTCTGCGATGAGGTGCGCATCATCAATGGCGAGGAATCTCGCATGTGCCAAGGCTTCCTGCCATCCGTGCGGTAACCGTTCAAGCGGGGTCAAATCTGCTGCTTTTAGCAAGTAGACCTCTCCTTCCTGCCTTCTCATGACGCCTTGTGCCATGGCATGAATCAGGTGCGAGCGACCGCTTTCATTCGGACCAATCAACAAGAGCGGGTTGAGCGCAAGACCAGGTGAATCGACCACGGCCTCTGCCGCTTGCGTTGCCCGGAGGTTTTCTTCAGAGGTGAACCACTGTCTGAAACTCATTCTCGATTCAGGGCTGAGGCGTGGTGGCCAAGGGGCGTCCACAGGTGCAGCGGTGCTGTGGTGGAACGGCGATGATTCCTCCGGCTGTGCGAGGTGGTTTGGCAGTGCGTGGATACTCCGACCACGTTGGTGATCAAGGACGCTTTCCCAAACGGGGCGCCCGTCCTGTTCCAATCCAACAAAGAAGTCCTCTGATTGCTCATCTGCCAATTCTTGCTCAATCGATGCACCTGTACGTTCTCGCAAGTTACGCAATCGACTGGATACGATGCTCGCCAATGAATCGTCACGAGCGGATAGGTTCAGCGTCGGTTGATGTGTTCTGCTTTCTTTCCCGAGAACTGCATCGGCCACTAAATGGTATGTCGGGCGTTCGACCGCACCGAACCGTTGCAGCAATGTTCCTTGTTTCGGTGCTGGCACAGAGTGCTTTCCAAGCAATTGATTCAAACGAGATTTTGGAGCGATGCCTTTGGTGCTCGAATCTTGCTCTTCCTTTGGCAGTACGGGTGCGCCGCCGCTCTCGGCAAGACGCTGTTTAGCTCTGGCAATTGCCAAATCCAAATGTTCCCGTCTTGAACTCACTGTAGCCCCTCCTTTTCGTTGCGAAGTCGCTCGAGGTCTTCGCGTTCCCATACACTCATTTGGTCTTCAATGGTTGGGGGACTTTGGTCTTTGGACGCAATCTCTCTTGGGAGGTGTTTAGGTTGAGTTTCAGCATCAACGCCAGGTCTTGCTAGCAACGGTGAGAGGGCATGAGAGGCGTTGTGTGGGAGGCGATTGTTGACGGCTGCAATTGGTCGTGGTCCCTCGCCAAGGGGGGGCAATTCGTGATGGCTTTTGGCCGATTGCTGCTTGGCCGCTTGACTGAGTGGTCGCATGGATGGCGGTGAAGGTTTGAGCAGTTTCTCAACCGCCTTTTCTTGACGTTCCTGGATTGATTCTAATGAGGTGGGAATCGCAACGGGTTTTCGTCCCGAGGACAGTGCAGGGAAGTGTGATGGTCGCTCAGGTGCGCCGGCCGCTGCTGCAACTCGAGTTACATGATTCGGTAACCTCGGTTGCGCCGATGATTGTTTTTTACGCCGGCGAAGGCGTTGAGCAGGCCTCGGTCCTTTCTTTTTCACGACCTGTGGCGTCGCAGGAACTGATGTTGTGGGCTGATCATCTGCCACTTGAGCCACTTTCACTGGCAACGTGTCTTCTTCCACATGGGGGGCCAAAGGCTCGTTCGATGGGGCGACAGGCCTTTGCTCCACTGTTGGAGGTGCGATGTCTTGCTGTGGCGGAATCTCATCCTCTTCAAGAAGCGGTTGTTGTTCATCGACCCAAGACTCCATCTGGGAACTCAATGCCTGTGTGGCTTCAATTCGTTCGGCTTGTGTGGTTGGTTCCTGTCCGCCGACGAGGGAGGTGCCGGAGGGCGCAACTGCGTCGGGCGAATGCTCCACTGCTCGTTGGAGTTGTTGTTCAATCCATTGCCGTTCTTCTTCAGTTGGTGGTGCGCACAGCGGATGGTCAAGAATGAGGTCTGGTTCTGTAAGCCAATGCTCGACCTCATGTGCGAAAATGGGGGTGAGGCATCGCGTGAGCCGATGCCGAGGTTCCAATTCAAATGTGTTCAAGTCAGTGGTGATCAGCACAACGTGGTCATCCATTCGAACACCGTCAACCACATCTCGAATGAAGTCAATGGTTCGGTCATCGCCGTTCATGCCAGCCAAGTATTCCACGCCCTCGATGAGAACCACGGCTCGCATGTTTTCCCAAAGAAAAGCATCGATCGCCACCCTTACCGATTCGATGCTCGGATGGAGGGCGCGAGGGTGGGTGCCGTTGCTCAGCCAATGGCATGCGGCAGCGGGGAGGTTATGTTCCACACTGAGCGCATCCACGTCATGACGAGAAATCACAAGAATCGGGCGTCCATGATTGGCGAGGTGGCCGGCAAGCGTGAAAAATGAGGTTGGGTCTTGCGCATCGAGCAACAACGCATCACCTGGGTGAATCATCCGTTCCATACCCTCGAACCGTTGCATGTAGGCCCTGCTCTTTTGTCGAATTGCCTCTGGTGCTTCCACGCTGACTTCGAGTTCAGGAAGACGTTCTTCACGACGCCAACTTCCTGGCTTGAGCTTAACGTCTGACCACCATCGTTCGTCGTTTGTTTCATTGCTCTCAGTTGCTTCGAGATTGAGGTATGCGTTTGGGTGAAGGTGGCAAATACGTTGTGCATCAGCCGGAGGGAGTTCATGGATTGCAACAAGGGCATCGAGGGGTGCTGCATCATCTTCAATTTCGAGCAACGCTTCGAGACCAAACACGATGGCTTCTGCCTCGTGAATCGCAAGAACAGGGTGGCCTTCGATGAAGAGGATGTGGCCAACACGCGGCATTTTTTCCTTTGGTTTTCGCTCTGTGCGGATGAACCCGGTCGTTGCCAACTTGGCAATATCGGCTGAGAGGAGTCGAAGCGCCTCACGATCGCCACGGCGGATTTCCGTGACATCGCCCTGCGGTAATTCGACCATCTCTCACACCCCTACGGGGTGTAAGCCTGCTGAAGTG
>OCRI01000051.1_pt1 | contig 37201 bp, 34 predicted proteins | sample 1534641 | NCBI WGS metagenome assembly OCRI01 (sample SAMEA3275473, study PRJEB22092) | marine metagenome | reverse complement strand
CCTTGTCCTTGTCCTTGGTCGTCAGATTCGCCGCCACCTTCAGTGCCACCATCGCCAGATCCGGCCTGAGACTCCTGGAAGTCTGGGTCGTATGCATCTGGGATACCGTCACCGTCAGAGTCGGAGTATTCTCCGTCGTTAGGATCGGTCGGGAACGAATCGACGTTGTCGGCCTTACCGTCACCGTCAGTATCGGCATTGTTTGGGTTTGTACCCATTTGGTACTCTTGTGCGTTGGTTAAACCATCATTGTCAGAGTCCGCATTGCCGTCACCGCCGTTGGTTGGGTTTAGGCCATTGCTGACCTCCCATCCATCTGGTAGTCCGTCGCCATCGCTGTCCGCGTTGTTCATGTTTGTACCTTCAGCTTGTTCCTCGGCGTTGGTTAAACCATCGCCGTCCCAGTCTGCACCACCATCATTGGGGTCCAAAGGGTCGGATCCATCACCGCTTACAGCAGATGCTGCTGATAGAGCGAGAAGGAAAGCCAAAAGCATGCTCATTGTCTTTGTCTTCGTTTTTGTGTTCATAATTTTTCACTTCCATTTTTTTGTTGTGTTTTACACAGAGAACCCGCTGTCCTCTCTTTCTGAGTAGATCAAATCGCTTGGGAGTTGATTAACTTCAGGAGATGAACAAGGCTTTCGCATTGTTTGTTGGCTCGAGGAGGTCAGAGAAGCATGGCATCTAGCCCAACGAAGCAAATTATCTTCGTTGCAGTGTGTCACTTGTGCTTCTCTTTGATTGTTCGGTTTGTCCTCCAAATTCATCGCTTTTCACGGGTATATCTTAGGGAACCCAACGTTCCCTCTGACAACTCTTTAACGCCGAGACTATATGAAACCAACGTCTAATGGCTCAATCGCGAGATGGAGGAAGAAGGAGTGCTGCAGGGTGCGATAGAACGTACCGCTCAATGCTCTCGGCAAGTTTTGCATTTTCGATCCGATGGACTCGCTCCACGCCGTTACCTGTTGCTTTTGCAAAGAGCTCTGCTTTGTTGTCCTTTGCCAGGCGTGCGAGGGCTATTTTTGCTGCACGAATAACATTAGAACCTTTCAAACGCACTTCCCCAGAGCCAAGCCCTAAGCGATTTACAAGACGGCCTTGGTACTCTCCTTTTTCGCCCCCCATAGCGATCATGCCCATTATGATGAATTGATTCCGAATGGTTGCATCCCACTGGTTGTAATCGGTTGGAAATCGCTCATCGAACGCTTCTAGCAATGCCTTTGTGGCGCCACTATACATCTTTATGTCAAACGCATCAACTTCTATGCGTTTCGTAATATGGGCGTCTTTAGGGATGATATCTGTGAACGGAGTCCACATCATATCGATGTTTAACCATTCATTCAAAGAGTTCGCAAAGAAAGGATCTGAACCTCGCCAATTCAACGTGCTGCGCTGTATTAATTCTGGCGCAATCTCTGCGAATGAATCTGGATCTTGCTGACTAACTGCCTTTAGAGCTTCTAAATAGCGTTCTATGCGTTTCTTAACTTCAGTTTTGCTGGTGGAATTACTTTGCATTGTATCAACCTCGTGAATCAAATATAATAAGAATCGTTCTTGTTTCTTTCGGAGAGTTGATTCATCACATCATCTCAGACAGAACATCTTTCAGTCAACCGTTTGTAAAGATTCAATGCTTTTTTAGAATGTTTTTACAATTACAAGACTTTCATCATCGAGCGATGGAGCCCAACATTGGGGATTGAATACGGTTGATCGATGATGGTCCAGCCCGCTGCTTGATAGAAGGGGACTGCTGCTTCTCTCGCTTGTAATAATCCAATTTTTGCAGAAAAAGCCATCTTCGATTCCTTCTCAAGAGCTTCCAAGACCTTCGCTGCAAGTCCTATCCGGCGGGATGTTCGAATCGTTCCCATTTGACGAATTTGTATTGCTGGTCTGTTTTCATGTTCAAGCAGAGGACTGAAAGCAGGTGTTTTCGGACCACTTCCTCCTGGAAAATCTGATTGCGATCCATCGCTTTCTTTTGGAAGAAGATGGGCCCTTCCGACACATACAATGTTTTCATGTTCATCTTTCACATATGCGTGGATGGCTTCTGAATCGTCTGCAAGCAGTTCCGCTCCTCGTTCAAAGCCCAGTGGTTGGCGCAATACCGCATATCTGCATTGATAATATGCGTCGGAGGGCCTCCATCCGGGGCCTTTCACGTGGACCATGTTGACTGGCACTCTTAATTCATGATAAGTATGTTTAGTGAGGCGCGTTGAAATAGAACTTCTTGCTGGAACGGTTGCTGCACGGATGTCGGAGCGGTTACGTCGGGGATTGCAAATCCTCTTACCTGGGTTCAAATCCCAGTCCGTGCTCCATCTGCAAAAGAACGGTCTCAACCTCAAATTACGCGCAGTCTTGATATTCAATGGCTGGTTCGTTGGAGTGTTGAATAACCCTATTCATCGAGCGAGGAATCAATTTGCCAAATCTAAATTCTGCATTTTCTCAAATCGGAAGAGGGTTTGCTGCATTCTTGGCGCCACCCGCTCCTGATGTTATTCGATTTACTGTTGGGCAGCCGGATTTTGACACGCCTGAGCCTGTTGTGGATGCTGCTATTCATGCCCTGAAAAGGGGGGAAACGACCTACACAAGATCACAAGGGAGTGAGACACTTTGTCAAGCCGTTTCCCAGCATTTGTCTAAATTTGACATAAATGTTGATGGAAAGGATGTTGTTATTTCACCCGGTTGTAAGCAAGCGCTGCTCTACTCGATGATGGCAGTCATTGAACCCGGAGATGAAGTTCTGCTCTTAGCTCCTGCATGGCCATCATATGATGGAATGGTCAAACTACTCGGTGGCGTCCCTATTCACGTCCCAGTCCAACGTCCAGATTATCACCCTGATATTGAAGCATTAAGAAATGCTGTTACTCCGAAAACGAAAGCCATTATCATCAACTCCCCAAACAATCCAACAGGCGCTGTTTATACTTCTGAGGAGATTAAGCAAATTGTAGATCTTGCAATTGATTCAGATTTTTGGATTTTAGACGATATGATTTACTCAACCCTTGTCTGGGGGGACCATCGTTACACCTCTCCTACTTCATTCGAGGGAGGAGCCGAACGAACTTTGACAATTGGAGGATGGTCCAAAGGATGGGCTATGACTGGTTGGCGACTCGGTTGGATTACAGGACCATCTGAAGCAATGGAGGCTGTCAAGACCTGTCAGGCTTCATCGGCCACACACGTTGCTACATTCCTTATGCCTGCAGCGGAAGTTGCTCTAACTCTTGAAGAAGAAATTTCAGCAATGGCAGATTCATTCGCTAAGCGACGATTGTTTTTCCATAAGGAAGTCGATTCCCTCCCTGGAGTTGCTGCGCCAATCCCTGAAGGTGCGTTTTATATTCTAGCAGACGTAAGTGGCACTGGGATGAGCGATATTGAATTTGCAAGAAGAGCTTTAGAAGAGGCAAAGGTTCAGGTCATTCCTGGTTCTCTCATGATTGGAGGAGAGGATTTAATTCGATTGTCTTACGCTACTTCCTTAGATGATCTTAAGGAAGGTATTCACCGATTACGAATTTGGTTGAATGGGATAATTTAATTCGCATTCTTTATTATGCATAACGCATAGTCAATCGGATGTTATCTTGTACAATTTCCCATTCGAACCAAATACTGCAAAATACAAATCACCGTTTGGATGGAATGCTATAGGCAGAGGCGTTCCTACATCACTAGCGAATACGCTTGTTGAAGCCTTGACCTCTCCATTTGAGGCATCGATATCTATCTGAACAATCTCGTGCCCTTGTGGTAGAATTGTATTCCAAGAGCCGTATACTGTTGCGTAGACTGTTGTATTTCCCCCTGGAAGCGAAGATGTATCGGGCCGTACTGCTAAGCCATTCATTGAGGTATGTGGTGTCCAACGTGCTATTGGAGCAATACTTCCAGAAGGAATCGGATTGGAGGGGGAATCGTCTGGCCAGCCATAGAATCCATCATCTTCGAGTAAATTTAATTCCTCATCTGGGTGATCCCCTTCCCAATCTCTTCCATTGTCTGTGAATACATACCCAATTGTCGGCACCCACACGCCATCAAAGGAATTACGCACACCGCTTGCAAGTATTCCATGTTCTCCAGTAGATCCGTTTACCCACAACAAGGCCCCGTTTCTAGAGTCTTCTTCGTCGCAAACGTTGCATGTTGAACCACTATGCCAGATGAGTGTCCCGTTTGGGAGAATATTCACTGCATTGGTTTGGTGGTTGCCTGTTGGGATGCCAGCAATCAAAGTGGTTTCGTTTGTTATGTTTTCAAGACCGGTGTGGTCAAAACGAAGTAAATCTCCAGCTTCGCTGACAAAGATATGTTCTGTTGTAATGGCGATATCGTGCGGTTTATTCAATCCTGAGATCAACGTACTTCGATTCATTTCCTCATCCAGCACCAAAATTCTTCCATCGTCACGGTCACAGAGAAGTAATCTGTCTTCATCATACCATTCAAGACAGGTTGGACCTCCAAGGTTTGTTGCAACAACTTCAATCGAAAACCCATCAGGGACTTCTGGTTGCATGAACGATGTATATGGGTAAATTTGTCGAGCTATGAGCAATGTTAGTACCATCAGTACAAAGGGAAATACATGACGGAACATAAAATCTCCTCAGGTTATTGTTTCGATGTTTGTGATGTTCACTTTGGCGGTTTCAAACAATATGTTGACTTCTATTGTACATTCCCCTGAGCAAATGTCAATTCCGTTCTCGACCAAAGTAACTGTTTCTGTGGAATTCCAATGAGAGAATGTGTCGTCATCAGACTCGATTAAACATGGGGACGGGATGACGATGTTGGGGTCACTCAGTGCTGGATATTCTGTTTTGTTTAGTGCTGAGATAAGCATCGTTGGGAATCGACTTTCATCGTCTTCGCCGTAGTATGACAAGAACTGTAGTTTGTAGATCGTATCGTTCTGTATGAGCAAATATGTGCCTTGATTTGGATCGACTCGATGAACGGCTAAATCATAGGTGTACCACTCGAGCCTTTCTTCGGTTTCATTCGACCATGATGAGGAATTAACAGAGGTTATTTCTCCGATGTTTTTGTCTTCAATAAAGGTCCATTGAATTCCTGCTGAGAAGAAAATATCTGTCTTTGAAAACTTCATCGTATGCTCTGATGCATTCGATTCCTGTTGATTTGGTAAGTCAAAATAAGTGAACGCGTCTGATGTTGCATCTATCACTGTAGTGAATGTCGAACCATCCGCACCAAGTGTCGATCTAACCTTACCTTCATTCAAATCTTCAGTAGACTGACTTCCGAAAGAACACGTGTATTGTCGCTCATTAGCAGTGATTTCGATTTGGACGGAAGTCCAAGCGAGATCTTCGCCCCCCTCGGCAAACGACAGAGATACGAGTTCATCCGTAGAGCCGTTGGATAGGCTATCATTCGGATCCGAGACAAGTACTCTGTTATTTGTACCGAGAGGGGACTCATAAGAGACCACGAGAAAGGTCCACGCTACACCTACAAAAAGCAGCACTACGGCTGTTACTGAGGCCCAACGCTTCCACTTCAACGTACCACTTCATCACAGGCTACGACGACGGCCCATGAAAAGGATTGCACCTAGGCCCGCTAGAATCATTGTTGATGCCATGAAGCCAGGTGTGTTTTCGTCATCATCGTTATCCGATGCAGGTTCTGCACCACCATCACCGACAACAACTTCTCCGAACATGTTCGACGAGATGTGTGGCTCACATGCATAGTAGAAGGTTTGGTTCTCTGTGAAAGTGTGATGGAAAGCAACTGTAGTTGCTGCTGCCCCTGAGGTTACACCGTTTGCTACGAATGTTGTGGATTGGAATCCATCAACTTGCTTGACGTTGTGTCCCATAGCTGCATCAGTCCATGACCAACAAACTGTTTGACCGACGTCAATGTTTGTGATGGATGGGCTGAATCCGTATCCATCTGCAGTTAATCCGATTGTGACTGCACAATCGACTCCTTCGAATGGATCTGGTGTTTCGTCAGCAGGTGGCATGAGAACTTGATCGATGACATGGATTACACCGTTAGATGCTGGTACGTCTGCAAGCGTTACATTTGCCATTGCAGTTCCGACCATGACTCCTCCGTTCGCAACATTGATTGTCAAATCATCACCATTTGCTGCTGTCACGGTTGTCATGCCTTCAGCAAGATCTGTTGACATTGTGGTTCCCGCCACGACGTGGTATAGCAAGATGTCAGTAAGTACTGCAATTTCTTCTGGTGTATCGAACGAATCGAGATCAATACCCGCTGCTGCAAACGCATCATCACTTGGAGCAAATACTGTGTATTCTGTATCACCGCTTAGGGTGGTTACCAAGTCAGCAGCAGTGAGTGCTGCTACAAGGGATGTGTGGATTGTTGTTGCTCCAGCAGTCATAGCAATGCTCACTGCAGGGGTCCACATGTATGCGCCACATTCTGCACCGCTGATATCGGAAACTGCGTGCGTTACTGTGTTGTAACATCCAGTGATTGTTTGGCCAGCCATCGTGTAGTTTACGACGTACATGTAGGAGTTACAGATGAGGTTAGTAGCTCCAGGAACAATAGTGTGAGACACCATGTTGTAGCAAATGTCACCAGGAGGTGGCATCAGTACCTTGTCGATAACGTGGATGATTCCGTTTGATGTTTGTACATCTGCACCGGTTACAGTTGCGTCTCCGACGGTCACGCTACCATCGGTGCCAACAGCGAAAGTTGCCTTGTCGCCGTTGACCATTGTCACTGCAAGTCCGTCAGTTACTGCAGAGGATGGCACTGCTCCTGCGTATACGTGATACAGTAGGATGTCCGCTAGTGTCGCATTTTCCTCATCGGTATCGAAGGTTGTTAGATCGATACCTGCATCAGTGAATGCTTGGTCTGTTGGAGCGAAGACGGTGAATGGTCCTTCGCCCTGAAGGGTTGTAACCAGATTGGCTTGGCTTAGTGCTGCAACCAATGCAGTGTGAACTCCTGTTGATTGTGCTGTTGTCGGAATATCATCGAGAACTGGGTCTGCAGGTGGCATCAATACTTTGTCGATGACGTGGATGACACCGTTTGAGGATTCGACGTCAGCCGCTGTTACAACTGCATCGTTGACCTTGACTTCTGTGGCAGACACGGAAAATGTGAGTGTGTCTTGGTTCAGAGCAGATGCTTCCATTCCGTCAGTCAAATCAGTTGACATGACCTTTCCAGAGACTACGTGGTATGTGAGAATGTCAACGAGCGTTGCATTCTCTTCGTCGGTGTCGAACGTTGTCAAATCTATTCCGGCATCAATGAATGCTTGGTCTGTAGGGGCGAAGACCGTGAACGGGCCAGTTCCTTGCAAGGTTGTCACCAAATCTGCTTGGGTCAGGGCAGCGACTAACGAGTCGTGAACACCGGTCCCAGCAGCGTTGGTTGGTATGTCGTCGGTTGCATCCGCAGTTACAGAAAACGGTAGACTGGATACGAGTAGGCAGGCTATTAGGGTATACACAATTGATTTACGCATTGCATATTGACCCCAATGAGGAGTTTATAATAGCCTGTATTTTATTCGTAAACGTATTCGATTCAGAATGGTGAGCGGTAGTCTTCAACGTCTTGAGAAATTCTCAACAATTGATTGTATTTTGCGACCCTATCTGAGCGAGCAGGAGCCCCTGTCTTGATCTGGCCGGCTCTTGTGCCGACTGCTAAATCTGCAATTGTTGTGTCTTCTGTCTCTCCGCTTCGATGAGAGACAACATTACGATAGCCGTTGGTTGTTGCAAGGTCCATAGCCTCAAGAGTCTCTGTAACTGTACCGACTTGGTTTACTTTGACCAGCATTGCATTTGCAGCACCGATTTCGATGCCTTGAGCAAGTCGCTCGGATTGTGTAACAAATAGATCATCTCCCACGATTTGAACTCTGTGGCCTTCTTGTTTCGTCAAAGCAGTCCATCCAGCCCAGTCGTTTTCACCGAGGCCGTCTTCAATAGAGAGAATAGGATAAGCATCAAGCCATTCCCCGTACATATCTGCCATTTGATTTGCAGAGAGAACCTTTCCATCCATATGATATCCATCATCTTTCAAAAATTCTGTTGCAGCTACATCAAGGGCAATTCCAACATCGTCTGTTGTATATCCTGCCCCTTCAATAGCACGAACCATGTACTTCAAACCGTCTTCGTTGGTAGGAAGATTTGGAGCAAACCCTCCTTCATCACCAACACCGCCAAGCAATCCATCTGCTTTCAATTCGCTCTTGAGTTGGTGATAAATTTCAACTCCTGCGCGCAAGCCTTCTCCAAATGTGTCAAACCCATGTGGCATGACCATGAATTCTTGGACATCAACATTCGAGGCTGCATGGGCCCCTCCATTGAGAATATTGAGCATTGGGACAGGCATCTGTCCACCAGCAACGCCACCAATATACTTCCACAGAGGAAGTTCGTGACATGCTGCTCCAGCATGGAGGCATGCGAGAGATGCACCGAGCATTGAATTAGCACCAAGTGTGGATTTGTTTTGTGTTCCATCAAGTTCAATCATGACCTCATCGATGAGTCTTTGTTCATCAACCGGCATTCCAACAAGTGCTTCAGCAATTTTTTCCCGTACATTTTCTACGGCAATGTCTACGCCTTTTCCAAGCCATTTTTTAGGATCATTGTCTCGCATTTCAAGCGATTCGTGTTGTCCTGTAGAAGCTCCGGAAGGCACCATGGCCCGGCCCATTAAACGGCCATCTACATAGCAATCAACTTCAATCGTCGGGTTTCCTCGGCTATCAAGGACCATTCGCGCATCTAATCCAGAGATGTAATCGGACATTGCTCTCAAACCTTCCAGTTCTCCGCGCTCTTTGAATCAAACGGGTCTGTAATTACTATCGATTTTTCGTTTTTTAAAACCTAAAATTGTTGTTTTTGGTTAAAAAAATTACTTGTTTTTACTTTTTTCGGCGTGAAAAGGTTTGATATACCGATATGTGGAGGGCTTGGTATGCCCAGAGTTGCAGAAATAGACCGCGCCATCCTCGCCCAACTACGAAAAAACGGAAGAATGTCGTTTGTCGATCTTGCAAAGGAAGTCGGTGCAAGTGAGCGTACTGTACGGACGCACATCCGAGCGATGGAAGAAAACGGTACAATCCGAGGCTACACCGTACGAGAAAGTGGAATCGGGTTGACTGCACTTGTTCGCATTAAGGTCTCCCCAGGTGCTGAAATCGGTTCCTTCGCTTCAGAAGTTACCGGGTGGGAAGGAATTGAAATCATCTACGAAGTATCAGGAGAAGCTGATTTGGTCGCTCTTGTTCACGTCGATGATACCGTTGCTCTTCGACAATTGCTCGATAAGATGTGGATGGCTGCACCAAACGAAATTGCTTCAACCACAACCGAACTTGTTCTTGAGCAGTATTGAGGGGAAAACCCGCTCTCGTTCATCAGAAGAAATGTTAATCGCCTTGTGCGTACAAGAAGAGTTGCATGATACCTGCCCAGCACCCCCAAATGTACCAACAGCCCGCACAAACGAGGCCAACTCCTCAGACAAATATTGGCCAGCCCATGTATCAGTTAATTTCAACTAACTCTAATCGCGGATTGCTTGTTGCTAGTGGAGTCCATGTAATATACACAGTCGGCATATTTGTTCTCGCCTTTGTTTCTGCACTCTTTGAACCAGCCTCAGATTATTATGAGGATGCACACTTGTATTATTCCATGATACAATCGACATTTTATCTCATGATCCCTGCATTTGTTGTTTCTATCGTCTCTGTCTACGCAGCTTTGAATGTTAATTGTAACAAGTTTTTTGCAACCTTAGTGCCCCCAATTAGTCATTTTATCTGCTACCTTCTCTGGTGTCTTATTGCGGCTACTACGGCGCCGAGCGATGCTGAATTCTCTGACGCATGGGAACAGATTTTTGGTGATGATTTCTTTGAAGTTGCAGTCCCAATAATAACATCCCATCTGGTATTATGTGCTGGAATGATGGGTTTGATATCCATTAGCTCAAATGACTGATCAGAGTTCATTCGGAACTGGCGTCTGATCCATATGCAGGAATGCATAGACAGCCCACCACGTAACGATGTCCCATGAATGAACAAGATTGTTGATTCCTGTCGAGTTTTCTGTCCCCATGTATTCGATCATGGTTTCCATCGTATCGCATTCGCGGTGATAACATGGATATCCATCTACAAGTCCATTCCAACCAAGTGTAGCAACTCCAATGTTTTGGAATGAGTCGTGATCGCTTCGAGCGGTTGGTGATTCGTAAATTGCCACTGTATCTTCGTAAATATCACCCCAAAGTGGGCTTTCTCCACCTTCAAGCCAAGCTTCTCTTCCACGATCTATTTCGTTTCCGAGATCGAGTGCATCAGCACCTATCCATTCAGCCAAGTGATACATTCCTGCTTGGTCGATGACGTCTCCAGTGCCGTCAGGACCAAGGTAGACAGAAAGTGCATAATCTCCTGGATAATTGACACCTGCCATATCTAAGTTCAGATAATTGCTCACTGTGACTCCATCTGGAAGATCGTTTGCGAATGAGCGAGAGCCCCACAATCCTTCTTCTTCAGAGGACCATAAGCAGAAGACCATTGTCCGGCGGGCATCGAATTCTGCAAGGACGCTTGCAGTTGTCAAGACCATGCTTGAACCTGCAGCGTTGTCATATGCGCCATGTCTTGTGCCGTAGCCTGGAACACCGATTTGAGCACCTGGTGTGTAAGCCACCGGGGGCGCAATATCGAAATGAGCACCGAAAATCAACCACTCATCCGGATATACTGAACCGGTCTTGTAACCACAGATATTCACCGCCCAAGCGGTATTCGATTGGAATCTATGGACTTCGACTGTATCTAATCCGTAACCTTGCATTACGCCTTCGAAATAGGTAATTGCGTGTTCATAAGAAGGATTGGCATTTCCAATCCATCGATCGAGATAGCCAACTGCCCCATCTGCACCACATGTAGCACAAGGAGTATCGTCAGTGATGAAATCAACCCAGTCATAGACATCTCTTCCGTTAACCCAGCCATCGCTTGCACCTACGCCGCTTTCTTCATTCAAATCGGCACGGAATGGGCGACTTGTTTCCATAATCAATGGAATTACTTCGCCCCCAGATGAATTTCCTGTGACCAACCAAGGCCAGATTCCGCCTGCGTCTTGATTTTCAACTGCTTGTACAGCAGAGCCACTGCTTGGATTTTCAAGCCACGTTATCCAAGACTCATCTGCTTGTCGAATTGGCCAATCGACTCTACCGGTATCGCCGATGAAGAAAACAATGGCATCGTTTCTTGGAGGAAGGAGAATGTTCATGCTCACCTGTTCACCAGAGGCCATGTTGAGTACGGTTCCATTCTGAGCCCGCATTGACCCTGGATCCTGAATGAAGTATGGAACGAATACTGCAAGGTCATCGCTTGCATCGAGCGTTATGGTCTGCCACATCCCAGCCTCGAGCGATGATGCTTCAGCAACGGTTAGTGACGATGCATCAAAGGATTCTTCTTCATTTTCGCCAAAGCAACCGGATAAGGGGGCAAGAAGCATCAAAGAAACCAACAGCATGGCTTGCATCGGCATACGCATGAACACGGCGAAAGGCTTGACGGGTTTGAATTCAACGGTAAAACGAGCAGTTGTATTCTTCACCAAGAGTTAAATGACGGAGGGAAGCCGAATGTTCATGGCTACTGTCCGTACGGACCAGAAGCAACGTGCCCTAATGCGCGCTGTTCCGGAGTCCTTTTCTAAAGCCCTTGCCAAGTATTTTGGCTCTGGGCCAACGGATATTGCTCTTGCAAGAAAGCAACATGCGGCTTATGCTCAAGCACTGCTTGACTGTGGATTAGAAGTTACAATCCTCCCAGCAGATGAACATCATCCCGACTGTATTTTTGTAGAAGACCAAGCTATTGTCATCGATGGTCATGTGCTTTTGCCATTGCCGGGGCATCCTTCAAGAGTTGCGGAACAGCCTCCAATTGCAGATTTCCTTTCCCGACAACTCAACGGCTTCCAGGTTTGTGGTATGTTTGGTGACGCTCGAATGGATGGGGGAGATATTCTCCGGCTGGGTAATATCTTCTTCGTAGCACGTTCAAAGCGAACAAATGATGCTGGAATTGAGACATTAAGGAATCTTCTTACACACCTAGGACATGAACTGCGAATCATCGATATCCCAACTGAAAAGGCTCTTCACCTCACATCCATCTCTTCCACCCCAACCGATCAAGTCATCCTCACAGCTGAAGGTTTCCTTAGTGCTGATGATTTTGGTGAACTACCTGAAGGGAGTCAAATCATCTTCCTCCCTGAAGAAGAAGTCTATGGCTGCAATACGATTGGCCTTGGAAATGGAAAGGTTCTCGTTGCCGAAGGTTATCCTACTGTACTGGAAACTGTTCAAGAATTAGGCCTTGAGCCAATCGTCCTCGACATGAGTCAAATCAGAGAAGCCGATGGCTCGATTACATGTTGCACGCTCTTCTTCTAAAGAAGCAATGAGTGCGTTGATATACGCGAGTGTAGCCGTTTAGATTGCTGCAGGGGTCGCCCAGCTTGGTCAAAGGCGCTGGGATGAGGTCCCAGTCCGTATCGGTTCGCAGGTTCGAATCCTGCCCTCTGCACCATTTTTACCAACAAACTTGACATTCTTCCACGCATAGGGACTGTTGATAGCCATGGCTGATGGACCTGAAGTTGATGAAATTCGAGACACTGTCATCACACAGATTGTCGATGGCGGATACGTCACAGCCATACCAATTATCATCCTCTCTCTGTATCTTTTTGTACAGGGTTATCGAAGATTAGTGATTATCACAGCAATAGCCGGTTGTGCAATTGGATATCTCTCTGCAAGTACACTGCATCCATATATGCTCGATCTCGGCCTCAATTTAACTCTCGATCGTTTTCAGTTGTTTTCTGCGATGGCTTTTGCTATGATTGCAGTGATGATTACTTCGATTTCAATTCGTTTCTTAGCGACTGGTTTTGTTTTCATCATCATTTCTAACGGTATTCAAATGCTGAAAAATTACGGCATCAATCCAGAGAAAGGGGAATTACTTCCAGGAATTACTGCAATTCTCGCTTTCTTTGTAGGCATGTCGTTTCGACACGTTTTACCTGCCTTTGTTGCTGCTCTTCTCGCTGCAATCGGCCTGTTTGTTGGGGGGTGCATCGTCCTTGACCTCCCCCTCTCCTATCTTGACCTGAGTCAATCGAATGCACCGCTTGCCTGTATCCCTGTTGCGCTTATCAGCCTCTTTGTTCAGCGATGGCACAAGAAACGAAACAGTCCTGATGATGGTGAAGTTACTGTCCGTCAACAACAACAGGCTGTCCAAAGAGCAAGGTATCATCCTGAACTTGAAGTTGATACACAATGGGCGCGCGGTGGATTGAGAAAGTAAATGAAGGGTGCTCTTCTTTGAAGTATCATTTGAAACAGTGGATGAATGCATTATGGGAGAAGAATTGGGTTTCTTTCATTCATCCATACGATTGAACTCCTTGGATTCGTTGTTCTGCTAAGCCAATTAAGTGGAAGTGATTTTTGATTGTTTATTCAATAAAAACCGAAATCTCATCCAACTCTTTTCGATCAATATCAGGAACCATGGCTTTCTCACTTGGATAACCAACTGGAAGAACTAACATTGCATGTTCATGTTCAGGACGGTCGAGAATTTCTCGAAGGAAACCCATTGGAGAGGGCGTATGCGTGAGTGTAACAAGCCCCATATTGTGAATTGCATGAATGAATAATCCTGCTGCTATTCCGCAACTTTCTGTACTGTAATAGGTTGGCCCCCATTCTCCATTTTGCCGTAGCCGTTTCGATTGTCTAAACAATACAATGACCCATGGGGCATCGGTAAGATGTTCTTTCACTGCATCTGTTCCTAATGGATCTAGAACTTCTTTCCAGGCATCTGGCATTCGTTGAGAATAGGTCTTTCTCTCCTCTTCTTCTGCAGCATTTCGTATCTTTTCCTTGAGTGATTGTGAGGATATGGCAACGAATGTCCAAGGCTGGAGATGGGCTCCGCTTGGGGCAGTTCCAGCGCACATAATTGCACGCTCAATCAATTCCTTTGGCACATCTTTTGTTGAGAAATGACGCGTCGTACGCCGTTTCTGCATAAGGTGTAGCAATTCTTTAGAGCGATGTTGCATATCTTCAAGAGAAGTCTCTTCCCATTCAAGTTCGATGAATCCCTGCTCGGTCATGGACTTTGCAAGGAGTGGACAGTTATGGTATTGTATCTCAATCGTTTGAAAATGCTTCTGGCTTGTATACCCAACGCCACTCATCTTCCCTGTCATAATATGACATAATGCCCGGGTGATTCGCCATCTTCTGATGATATTCCAAAAGAAGAGGATATGGTTGAATCATGGTTTCCTCGATTCCGTCGAACTGGCCGGAGAACATCATGAATGTGTTGAGAAAGGCCTTCACATCTGCTAATGTCATGTCTTCTGTTCCTGCAATCCATCCTGTTTGTGAATTCTCGAAAAGTGTCTCCAGATCCTTGAGTCCTGCGTCGATTTTTGCACCTGGCTCGAACAGAGCCTTTCGTGCTGCAATTTTCTCATCCAAATCATCGATGTAGAACGTGGGAGAAAAGGAAGTTCTCCAACCATCGATGACATCGATGATCTCATTGATCTTTCCCTGCGTATACAAATTGTCTGAATCCAGTCCGGCCAATGAAGCTGCATACCGCATAATAGCGCCTGACTCAGCAATGGTTCCTTGAGGCGTTTTGAGCACTGGTAAGAAACCCCATGGCAATTCACCGGCCTCTTTTAGTTCCTGATAACCGTCCCAATCGACAACTGTATTCTTCCAAGGTTTACCTGACAACTCGAGGCAAAGGCGTGTAGGTTCTGCGTATCCTGGTGATTCGAAATAAATGACTTCATGCATAACCTAGGCTTTAGAACACAGTTCATCAAACTTCGTCATCTTCAGTATACCTATTTCGAACACGTAACCATCCTTCACTGAAGAACATCAAAGCGTAAAGAGAAGCGAGCCAAAGATGTACATGAGATGAAATATCTAACCAATTTACTGCGTCTTCTAATGGATTTGCAAAGGCGATGAGGAGAGAGAACCAAACAACAGTGCACCCATGGAGTATCCATCTAAAGACGCCCAAAATTTGTTTTGAATTCGCCCTCATTTCTGACATTTGGGAATCGGTTAAAATTGCTGTAATCCCGACAACTTTGTCAAGTGCGCTTCCTCCATTCCAGCGAATCTTACCGAGACGGAATCTGTTAATGATATCGATTAATGTGAACAGCGTTACCCAAACCACAACCAGTTCAAGCATTGGATCCAGTCCCATCAGATTCAAACTACCCCATGTTGACCAACTGAATATTGTCCAAATCCATGCAACGAGGAAGAGTTGTGCAAATCGGGCAAATTTGGAGAGTTTCCGTAAGAGAACAAGATCGTGAGAGAGGACCAATTCAAGGGTGATGAATAGGGCGACTGTGAGCGTAATTATTCCACTGAAAGCAAGTCCAGTCCATCCAATATCGCCTGTTCTCCAAGCTTCAAGTAAGGCTACAAACGCCCAGCAGAGAGCAATAACTGATGCTCCGTTTACTGCTGCTTGCATCGTGTAAAGAGGGTCTTTTCCATCCTTGAGAACTGATAATCCGCCCATTAAACGGACCTCGAATCCAGATTCATCAACCATCCCTTTTCCGGCTGCAGTCATTCCACCAATCGCTTTTATTCTTGCTGATTCAACAAGACTTTCGGCTTCAGTGTCTTCTTGTTTTGATGACCATTTCGACCCTCTGCTTGCTGCATGAGCTGCTCCTGATCCGCGCCCTTTCCTTCCAGCAGACCGTGCCTTTGCCCAAGCGCGAACTTCTGGAGTGATGAGATCCTCAACCTGATCTTCGTTCAGGGGAGAGCCGTGATCTGTGTACAACCAACGGCACTGAATCGGAACTGGAGCAGGATCAACGTCTGGCGCAACCATTTGGAATTCCCCAGGACCGAGCGTTGGTAATTGGGCGACAAGATCCTGATCACCTCCGCTTTCTTTGAGGAGATGTCTGACTTTTTCGACGTCTTGGGGTTGTGTAAATCTCCCGATGAAGGTAGTATTTGCTTGGGCGAGAATCTTATAGTCAACGTCAGAGACATTTTGTGTTGCTAGAACACAAGCGACTCCATATTTCCTCGCTTGTTTGAAAATTAATTTGATGAGGTCCTTGGCAGGAGGGTTTCGAGGATGGGGCGGGAGATACGGAGCAACTTCATCCATGAAGAATAGAAGTTTCAGTTCACCTTCTGCTGGTTGTTGTGTTAGCATCCAATCATACAATTCTCTGGAGAGTTCTTGGACAAAATACTGCTTCTGAGCTTCGTCTTGAATCGTATTAAGATAGATAATATTCAGTGGAATCTTACCTGGAATCGTCGGTTCTGCAAACGCATCAATATCGATAGCAACGCCGTTTGAGAACAGAAGTTGGTTGACTCCTGAAGAAAAAGCAGCCAGTCTTCGAGCCAAGTCATTACGCGTTGTTTTAGGAAGTCGCTCCTCGAAATTAGCAAGACGATGATCAAACATGACCTCGTCCCATGGCGGAACTTCTGGTTTTTCACCGTCTTCATCTTCAATGAAACAGAGTGGATAGAGATGCTTTGTGAATTCGTGATGCGGTTCTCGAACGACACGGGCGAGTGATTGGAAATCTCCTACGTCGAGACCACATCTTGTTCCTTCTACAAGGATTTCGTAGAGAAATGGTTTGACAACTTTTCCTTGTGCCTTTTCTACATCATAACCTGCTAGACTTGTGAAACCAGCAGCGACCATATCCCAGGCTGTAATCGCTTCCTCGGCATCGAGATCTGCAGGTGGTGCTCGAAATGGATCAATGCAGAGGGGCAGTCCCTTACTCCGCAAAGGCGTCCATATACGAACTTCACAATCTTCCATGAGTTTGCGCTTTCGTTCGATATCTCCGTCTTTTTCGTGAAGTTCACCCTCATCGATGCCCAGAGCGAGTCTTGCTAAATCACCCTGTGGATCGATGATAAGGGCTGGAATACCTGCTAGGGCGGCTTCTTCGATCAGGGCTTTCGCCATAACCGTCTTTCCCGAACCCGTAGAACCGAGCATTGCGGCGTGACGAGCTAAAACTTGGGAAGGAATGTCGATAGGTGCTCCTGTATCTCTGCGGTGACCAAGAAACATGCCCTTGGGCTTGAATTTCTTATTCGATTTCGCGGGAGTTTCTGGGTTGAGAATATCTCCCACCAGTGAGGCGAGGTCTGAATCAGAGACTGACTCGTCTTCGGACACCATAACCAAGCAGAGACGGTTGGGGTCTTGAATTCAACGACGCGCAGATGGTCCAAGGCGTATGCTCTTGAAGGTCGCAAGCCTCGCCGAGCCATGAGTGAACATATTCCTCTTGCCAGACCTTCGTGGACTGAAGGCATGAGGGATGCGGCAATGGCAACCCTTGATTCAGGACAATGGGTCAAAGGGCCTCATGGAAGAGCATTTTCACAAGAATTTGCTGAATACTGTCAAGTGTCCTACGCTGCACCATGCAACAGCGGGTCAGGTGCGTTAATTGCAGCGTTAAGATTGCTGGATATTGGAATTGGCGACGAAGTAATCGTGCCCTCTATGACCTTCATCGCAACTGCAACGTCCGTTTCGATGGTTGGAGCAACTCCTGTCTTTGCCGATATACATCCTGACTATTGGTGCATTGATGTAGAAGATGTTCGAAAACGTATTACAGAGAAAACAAAAGCAGTTATCGGGGTTCATCTCTTTGGGCAAACGTATGATCCTGCATTGATTGAACTCTGTAAAAATAATAAAATCGGCCTGATTGAAGATGCTGCACAAGCGCACGGAACTTCTGTGCTAATCGGTGGTGAAAGGCGTATGTCAGGGTCGCTTGGCGACATTGCTTGCTTCTCCTTTTTCCCCTCAAAAAATATGGCGGTGGGGGGTGAAGGTGGAATGATTACAACCGACGATGAAGCGATTGGAATCCGAATGAGATCGATCATCAATCATGGCCGGGACGGGACGCTGCAATCCCAAGAAGTGGGCACAAATATGCGCATGTCGGAAGTGTTTGCGGCAATCGGGCGAAAGCAACTTGGACACTTAGATCAATGGCTGGAACTTCGCAGAAATACTGCTAAACAATATGCTTCTGCTATCGATCAAAATCAATTTATCACGGCACCATCAACGTTCCCAGATTCAGAACATGGGTGGCATCAATACTGTGTCAAGGTGGATGATGCTGCGCATTTCATCACCTACATGTCTGGAAAAAACATTGATGCCCGAGTATTCTACTCAACACCCTGCCATCAACACCCAGTATATGCTTCGCACCCTCAGCACGATGAAACAATCGAAGTCACGGAATCAATTAGTACTCGCTTAGTCGCTGTACCGATTCATCATGGCCTAACGGATGAAGAGCGGTCAAGAGTTGCTTTAGCACTCGAGGATTATGCTTGAGTAAGCATCTCAGCAAGAGATGCATTTGACCAACCTTTGAGGTGTGTTAATTCGAGACCTGTCCACGATGGTAATGTAACATGTTGATCTTCTCTTTCTAATTCAACTTCAGCAATAACGAGTCCTGAGAGAGATTCTTCAAACTCATCAACTTCCCATAACAATCCATCATCACCATTCCATAGATAACGTGTTTTTACAACCGTAGGCAAACCTTCGAAATTCAGTTTTTCATAGAGTTGAAATGGCAGCTCCCATTCAAATTCCGTAGCAGTCGCTCCCGTTCGCTTACCTTTTGTGGTAAGAATGATCTTTGTTCCGTTCTTATCTGTTCGGTGTCGAATTCTCCACGTCCTAACGTCGCCTAAATCACGATTGTCCTTTACAAGCATCTGATTGCGCCATGCAACTTCTCCGTTTTCGTGGGTAACTTCAGACAGATAGTATTGTTGAATCTTGATGTATTCGCCACCTTGCCAAGGCTTATCGTTCCGGCCATCAACAAGAAAACGTCGTTCAATCTCAACGTTTTCGTTCATGTTTACTCCACGTGAACGAAGCACATAATGGTGACCAAGTATTGTCAAATCAATTTACCACGTTATTGATATGTGTCCAATTAGAATTCCTTTGTGATGAGAGGGGTCTTTGTAGTTCGATTTCTCGCCTTTTTGGCTTTCCTTTCAATTGTAGGAGGGGTTGTGTTCCTCGAGGAAGAGGGTGTTTCGGCAACATCTGAAGAGGAAAATACGCCAGAAGGAGATTCGTTCACTACTCAGCCGGAAAGTGCCGAGTCAGACGACTCTCAAGAATCTGATGAGGCGTTTTTTCAACCGGTGGAATCTGAACAGAGGGATGCAAAATCTGTTGATAATACGCTGCCATATGTCTTCTTTGGAATTGGAGGGGGTGTGTTTTCATCGCTTCTGTTTGGTTCATTCTTGTTCGAATTTATTCGAATATTGTTCTTCCTGGCATTCCTTACCCCGCTAATAGCAACCAAGAACAAGAGCGATGAGCGGACGCGAGGACGAATCTTAGGGTTCGTGGAAGGGAATGCTGGCATTCATTTCTCTGCACTTCGGGATGGGCTTGGATTAGCCAACGGCGTAACAGCATACCATCTGCGGGTACTGGAAACAGAGAATGCTGTTATTTCATGGAGAGATGGTAAGTTGAGAAGATACGCTATCTCAACGATCTCTCCTCATGATATTGATTCAATACGTCACCCAATTGTTGGTACCCGTTTAGCAATTTTAGAAATTCTATATCGGTCAGAATCCTTGGGATTGACTGGTAAAGAGATTCAACACGAACTTGCTCTCTCTCGTCAATTATTATCCTATCATATGAGTTCCTTACGTAATTCAAATTTGGTTGAAAGGAAGGGTTCTTCTCGAAAGTCTCCATGGAAATTGTCCAGAGATGGCTTGAACGAATTGAATGGTATTCAGAATAAGGCAAATGTTTTGTAAAATCAATGTACCAACTCTTTCATAATGGCTGAATATATCCAAGTATCATGAACGCAAAGAAAATTGTCGCCCTTGGTGTCCTTAGCATGATGGTTATGTCTGGATGTTTGGGTGCGGTTGATGAAGAATTTGTTCTATCAAAATTGCCTGAAGACTGGACTTTAAAAACCGAGAGAACGGTTGAAACTCCTCAACTCATTCAATACGATTCATGTGATCTGATGGAGATGGATCTTAAGGCAAGTATCGCTGAAGAATATCGAACCCAATTGCTGCAAGCAATAGAAGAGACATACTATTATCATGGCTTTGACGATGGAATGGTCGCAGAATCTGCTATGGATGGCGCTGTTGCTGATTCAGCAGGAGCATCGACAAAGCGTGTCGAAGGAGAGGATTTCAGTGGAACCAACAATCAAGAACAGGGTGTTGATGAAGCGGATTTCATCAAAACAGATGGTTATTTCATCTACGTTCTCCAAGGAAATACGCTCTCAATCCTCACTGTTCCCGAATTCGGAGAAATCGAATTCGCCTCAAATGTAAGCGTCGAAGGCCAACCGATTTCTATGATGCTCGATGGTGATCGATTGATTGTACTCTCAAGCTACTCCCCTTGGAGTATTGATGAAGATGATGAATTGTACAACCTCCTCCGTTGGGGAGATGGTTACACCTCCTGGCGTTCATCTTCAATGACGAAATTCACAACCTATGATATTACAAATCGATTTGAGCCAACCATTACTCAGGAATTGTATCTTGAAGGGTACAATGTTGATGCAAGAGAAATCAATGGTTCCATTCGTGCAATCACGTACTCTTGGCTCGATGTACCTGGGCTCAAAGGCTGGTTGGATATGCCAACAGAATATTGGCAACTAGATTATGACGACGAACGCCGACAATCCTATCGGGAAAGTGTTGCTTACGAAACCATTCAATCGAATGCTGAAGTTCTGAATTCACTTGAGTTGACGGACCTTGTTCCAAAAATCTATCAAAGAATAGATGGGACAATCGTAGAACACGATATGCGTGATGAAGAATGTCAAAACTTTGCAAAGCCTCTCGATGGTTTTAGTAGAGGATACACAAACATCCTTTCACTGAATTTATTTTCTGAGTCGTTTTCATTTGAATCAGATCATATTCTAAGCAATCGCCCTCTCGTTTACGCCTCGCAAGACGTGCTTGTTTTGAGTGAGAATTCGTGGGATTTGTGGTGGTTCTGGGGCCAGGATGAGGTTATGGAACAAACCAACATCCATACATTCGATATCTCAATTCCAGGCGTGACAACATACACTGGTTCAGGGCGAATCGATGGGACTATTCTTGACCAATTCAGCATCTCTGAACATGAAGGTGTTCTCAGAATAGCAACGACTGTAGGGCAGTGGAACAGGTGGTGGATGGATGACCCAGAACCAATGTCTTCCTCCATCATTACCCTTGTTCGTGGAGTCGATCCTGCAACAGACCAGCCAATTCTGCAAGAGTATGGTCGGCTCGATGGTATTGCAGAAACGGAGCGAATATGGGCTGCTCGATTTGTCGAAGACCGCGCTTATCTTGTTACGTTCAGAAACATCGACCCGCTTTGGACAATCGACTTGTCGGATCAGATGAATCCCACAATTCTTGGAGAATTGAAAGTGCCTGGTGTATCGACATACATACATCCACTCAACGACGACATGTTGCTTACAATCGGAATGGGGCCTGCAGGAGAAGACGGTCTAGGGCTGGATTGGTCAAATACTCGCCTTTCAACCTTTGATATTAGCAACATTACAGATCCTCAAGAAGCGAGTGTCCTCTCACTTTCCCCGGTCGAAAATCCTGATGAAGGGCGTTGGACATGGGCGTATTCTGAAGCAATGTATGAGCACAAAGCCTTCCAATACTGGGGGCCGAAAGAGATGCTCGCGGTTCCTCTCTCAACATATCGCTGGGTTGATGATTCAACCAATGGACAATACTCAGGGCATTATGAATACGTCTCCAAGGCAATTCTGGTAAACGTCAATGAGAGTACAGGAGATATGTTAATCCATGGCGAAATCAATCATTCCTCTCTTGTAAATTCTGAAGAAAGTAATTACTGGTGGGGCGGCGAACAGAATATCCGACGAACCATTTTCATGGGCGATTTCATCTATGCATTTTCCGGTGCGGGAATAACTGTGCATAATCTCGACACGATGGAACAAACAGATGTCGTAGCTTTTGATATCGAAAAACCTGATTATTACGCCATTTATTGAAGAATGTGGAGATAAGCCAAACCTCAATTGCTGAATGGTTTAGCCTCCATTGTGTCACTACGGGTTGCTGTCGTCGGTTGTGGGAGATGGGGGTCTCATCATCTTGCTGCATTAGTACGTCTACAAGATCAACTCAATATCGAGCATATTGTAGCTTGCGATACTGACTTGGATGTTGCTCAATCCCTACGATTGTCGGGGTTCTGTGTTCATGAAAATGTTGAGTCTCTTGTCGAAGAACATCAAGTAGATGCTGTAATTGTAGCAACACCAAACAACACCCATTATGCCCTAGGGAAGATGTTTCTTGAACAGGGGGTTCACGCATTGGTGGAAAAACCACTTTCTGTTGAACATGATCTGGCTTCTTCTCTTGTCTCTATATCTGTAGAAAAAGGTAAGGTTTTGAAGACCGGTTTTTTGTTGAGGTTTCACCCCTGTGTTCAAGACCTTCATTCTCGAATTCGCTCGGGCGAACTTGGTGCTATTGAACGAATAGAGTATAGACGATTGTCAACGAGAGAGGGAGATCCTGATTCTAATTGTCTGGATTCATTAGCAATTCACGGTCTCGATATTGCTACATTATTGCTCAGTGAACAATCTCCTAAGGCTATTTCAAGCGTTCGTGGTAATGAACGACACTCACAACTTAGCCTTGAGTTTCCTTATCAGGTTGAAGTGGAAATAGAAGTTGGATGGGGGAATGAATATGACATTGCTGAGTTCAGTCTTCACGGCTCTAATGGAATTGCTCTTGTTCGGTTAAATCAACATGATTCGTATACGATTCTTCGGAATGGAAGTGATGTGCCTGTGTTGGTGGATAGTGATCAACCCCCTCTCGATGGTCAGCTCGTAGACTTCTTGACCTTTGATTCAAAAACGAAATCCGCTGCTTCGACGGGGTCGATTCTTCGAACGATCGATTGCATTGAACAAGCGCGTCTGAAAATGGCTTCTCAGGGAGTTAAGACTGCACGAGAATTGAAGAGATGATGCGGTTTGGAGTGGAATATGAGCCCAGAAAGAGTCATGCTTTGGCTTCTTGCAGGAGTTACCGCTTCCTCAATTGCAATATGGATTGTCCAAGACTCTGTCTTTGATGGAACAACGGCTTTTGCAGTTCTATCGAGTATCGTTGCAATAATCTGGGGTATTTCGAGATATGATTCTGCTGTAAAGTTCAGTGGAATGGGCAACGGAGGGGTTCTCAACGTGCTCACTTTTGCAGTGGTTACCGCTGGACTTACCTACTGGTGTATCGCAATGTATGATTTCCCATTAATGGGTTCGATTATTGGAAGTATTTGCACCATCGCATACGTTTGGTGGACTTTTGGAATGCTCGAACCTGGTAATCCTACGGTATAATCAGGCGAAGGGTCAAATGCCTCCATCAGGGGTTTCGAATCATGGCGAAGCATGGCGAGCACCCAGAACTCCCCGACCATCTCGAGAATTTACTCGATGCGGATGTTCACACTATTTTTCTCAAGGCGGATTGTCCGCCCCGTGTCAAAAGAGGGACAATTGGTCAATTAGAACTCGTTGAAATTGGAACTGCAGATGAATGGGATAACCTTCGTATCGAATCATTACAAGAAGAACTTGGGTCGATTGTTGAGATGAATCAACACCGCAGTGATTGTTTCTTAGAAATTGACCGCAAGGGTTGCCGTGTTCTCCAACTTGGTGATTTGCGAATTACGTGTGCAAGTCCACCGTTCTCTGATGCAAGAGAAATTACGCTCGTGCGCCCAGTTGCGAAATTATCTCTTTCTGATTACGATCTTGATTCCAAAATTATTGAGCGACTTTCAGACCATCATCGCGGAGTATTCATCTGTGGGCGTCCTGGTTCAGGAAAAACAACTCTTGCTCAAGCAATAGCGGAGTATCTTGACGAAGATATTGGTGCAATGGTCAAAACAATGGAAGCACCCCGTGATTTACAACTCGCAGATCGAATTACACAATATGCTCCGCTTGAGGGTGATTTAGAGAAAACAGCAGAGATTATTTTCCTCGTGCGCCCCGATTTCGTTATTTTTGATGAGGTACGAAGAGCTCGTGACTTCGAGATTTTTGCTGATGTTCGTCTTGCAGGAGTTGGTTTACTCGGAGTTACCCACGCAAATTCTGCGCTTGAAGCAATTCAGCGACTCATCGGAAAGGTTGAGCTCGGACTTGTTTCCCAAGTTCTCGATACTGTCCTGCACGTAGAAGCTGGAAAAATACAACAAGTGCTTGAATTGCGGATGACCGTGAAGCCGCCCTCTGGGATGCAAGAAGAATTGGCGCGACCTGTTATCGAAGTTGTTGAGTTCCCAAGTGGTAATGTTACGCATGAAATGTTTGCTTTTGGTTCAGAATTAGCAGTTGTTCCAGTAACCGAGAAAAATCAGCAACGGCCTGTTCAACAACTTGCTCAAAAGCAATTAGTCCATACAATTCGACAGTGGGCTGGCGTCAATGTTCGTGTCCGTTTCACCAGCGATGCTTCAGCAACAGTTTACGCTCCTAAGAATATGATTTCGACCTTAGTTGGCCGGGGTGGAGATAATGTTCGGGCTCTTCAAGACCAACTAGGAGGGCTCCGCCTCTCGATCGAATCATTAGATGAAATGCCAAATTCAGGGGATGTTTCTGAAGATGCAATTTGGGATGATGATCAAGATCGAAGAGCATACCAGAGTAAGGCGTATGAGCGTCATGGTCGGTCTAAAAAATCCCGTAAAGACCGCCGACGTTGAGAAGGAGACTTCTTGAAGAAGGGTGCAACGCACAATACATGGCGCGGCAAGATGATGGTTCTGGTCGCGCACCTGTGGTTATCGTTCGCCCGACTACTTCAGTTACTAGCGGTATTGCTGTTACACAGAAACTCGTTGGAGCAGCGGTTGCTTTCGGGGACATTTTGCGTCGAACATATGGCCCAAACGGTCTTGACAAAATGATGTACAAGACGAATGGAGAAAATGCAATCACAAATGATGGTGCAAAGATCGTTGCAGAACTGCTTGTTAAACATCCTGCGGCAAAGGCATTTGTTCAACTGGCTAAATCTCAAGAAAATGCTTGTGGGGATGGTGTTACGGGCTGTCTCCTATTTGCGAGTGAACTCATGCGAGAAGCGGGGAGGCTGCTTGAGCGAGGAATTCATCCGTTGGTCCTTGTAGAGGCTTTTCAGCACTCTTTAGACGAGATTCTTAGCATCCTAGAATCCAGGACAATGCACGTTTCTGATGCTGAGAGACTGTCTCTAGTTGCTCAGACTGCAATGGTCGGGAAATCCGCCGAATCTGGAGGTGACGAACTTGCTAAATTACTCGTTGAAGCAATGGAAACTGTACAGAACGCTGGAAAACCAGTTCGTGCCGAACATATTCGAATGGTAAAACGAGGACGAGATAGTTTACAAGATACTGTACTGATCAAAGGCATGGTTATTGAGCAGAAGTTTGATTCCGAGCGCGTCCCACAGATTAAACAAGAGTCCAGTGTCCTCGCTCTTACATGTTCTCTAACTGTTGAACAGTCCAAGCGAGATGCTGAGATTGAAATTGAGCGGCCTGAACAAATGCTTGCATTCTTAGACGCCGAGGAAGCGATTCTATCGAAGAAAATTCAGGCCCTTGTTTCATCGGGGGCGAAGGCAATTTTCACCTCAAAATCAATTGATGATCGCATCAAACATGCTTGTTTCGATGAAGGTATCCTGCTGGTTGGAATGATGGAAGATGCAGGAATAGAAGATCTGGCATCTGCTACAAATGCTACGCTGACGAATCATTTGGATGATATTGATGCTTCTTCACTCGGCTCCCTTTTAGCCGCAAAAATCGAAGTCTCAGAACGTGAAGATGGTCGACGAACTCGGCTCATCGTTGATGTTGGAGATACCGCTGGACTGGTCACTCTTGACGTTGGAGGCGGACAAGGTGTCGCCACGGAAGAGTATATTCGAGCAATGTACGATGGGCTTCGTTCTCTTGAAATGGTTCTTGGAGACGGTGGCGTTCTTCTTGGAGGGGGCGCCTTCCATGTCGCTGCAGCGCTTCATCTACGAGAGTTAGCAGAAGCAACGGCTGGTCGTCATCGCTTAGCGATTGAAGCCTTTTCTCGTGCTCTTGAGTCGATTCCAGTTGCACTGGCGAGTAATGCTGGAAAGGATCAGATTGATACTCTTCTCAAATTAAGAGCCGCCCATCGGAATGATTCTGTTGATTTTGGCGTATCTAAGGACGGATCAATCGATGAAATCAGCGGTGTATTAATTCCTGCAACAACCCTGTCGCATGCCTTACAAGCAGCGGTGGAGACGACTTGTGGACTTCTTAGAGTCGATCAAGTCATCTCTTCTCGCGGTGATTGAGCAAATGCTCTCATCACATGCTTGATAACGTGGACGCAATAGAGTCTGATAACGGGTGCTGACATGGACTCGGAAAAACCTCGCGCATTGTTGAGTGTATGGGACAAGACTGGAATTGTTGAATTCGCAACCGGTTTATCCGAATTAGGATTTGAAATCATCTCAACGGGCGGGACTGCTCGAGCTCTAAAGGAAGCGGGTCTTGAAGTCAAGAGTGTAACTGATGTAACGGAACATCCAGAGATATTCGATGGTCGAGTCAAAACATTACACCCTGCTATTCATGGCCCACTTCTCGCACGTATGCAGCAAGAATCCGATCGTGAAGGAATGAGAGATCTGGGATATACGCCCATTGCTTTAGTCGCATGCAATCTTTACCCATTCACAATGGCTGCAGCACAAGATCCTCCTCTCCCTGAAGATTCCTTGTTAGAAATGATCGACATTGGAGGCCCAACGATGGTTCGTGCTTCTGCAAAGAATCACGCAAATGTCATCGTCTGTTGTAACCCGAATGAGTATGATTCTATCCTAGGCGACCTTAGAGAAGCAAATGGTTTGCCAAATGGGGTTCCAATGGAGCGAAGAAAAGCGCTTGCTTTGCAAGCATACGAACATACGGCTTCCTATGATGTTGCTATTGCCAATACACTTCATTCTCGTTGGAATGGACTACCTGAATCCTTTGATGATGTGGTTGAACAAGCAAAGCGACATCATACGACTCTTCTTGCGTCTGCAAATAAAATGTCAACTCTGCGATACGGAGAAAATGCTCACCAAAGCGCATCTCTCTATGTCTCAGACGCAGCCCTCGGAAGCCATTCTACGCTCGTGACTGCACATGTTGAAGGTGGTAAGGCTATGTCTTACAACAACTACTCCGATGCTGATGCTACACTTCGATTGTGTCGTTCTTTATCAACAAATGAATGGCCGGATACGCCTCATGCATGTGTTATTGTGAAGCACAACAATCCTTGTGGGGTTGCTCTTTCAGGATCACAGGTTCAATCATTCAAAGATGCTTTAGCAAGCGATCCTGAATCTGCATTCGGTTCTATCATTTGCTTTAACGAGGTCGTCACGCTCGAAACAGCACAAGCAATGTCAGAATTATTCATCGAAGTTCTCATCGCTCCTGGATACGCTGACGATGCCAAGGAATACATCATGAAGAAGGCAAATCGCCGCCTTCTTACAATCGAATCGCCTCAAAATCGTCTTGCGCCATTAATGCGAGAACGTGTCCTAAAACCAATCGAGGGTGGATGGATTGTTCAAACTGAGGAGCCGCCAATTATCGATTGGGCTTCTGCCAAGACAGTTACGAAGAAGCAAGTGACGCAGTCGGAAATTGACTCAATGAAATTTGCTGTTCGTGTTTGTGAACAAGTCAAATCAAATGCAATTGTCATGGTTCAGGGTCTTGCAACTGTAGGTATCGGCCCAGGACAAACAAGTCGAGTTGAAGCAGTTCGAATTGCCGCTCGACGAGCTGGAGAGAAAGCAAAAGATTGTGTTCTTGCGAGCGATGCTTTCTTCCCGTTTGCAGATGGTTTAGAACAAGCCGCAATGGCTGGAGCATCTGCCATTGTTCAACCGGGCGGTTCGATTCGTGATCAGGAAGTTATCGATGCAGCAGATGCAATGGGAATTTCAATGCTCTTTACGGGCCACCGCTTATTCAGACATTGATGAAAACTGCAGTTCATTAATCAGAATGCGTCTGATTCATATGCTATTGGTACTTCGAAGGTTCATGAGCGACCACCTGATTGCAGTCCTCCCGGGAGATGGTACCGGAAAGGAAGTTGCCGTAGAAGCGCAGCGCATTCTTGACACCATTCAAGAACATACAAATCATGGTTTTGAACAGACCGTAATTCAATGTGGAGGTCAACATTATCTCGACACAGGAGAAGAATGGGCAGAGGGTTCTTTTGCTTTTTGCCGAGATGAGGCTGATGCTATTTTCATGGGAGCTATTGGCCAGCCCGGCGCGCGTTTACCAAACGGTGACCTCGCTGGTGGTTCTGTAATTCTTGGGATGCGAAGCGGGCTTGATCTCTATGCAAACGTTCGACCTATTCGCTTGTATGAAGGAGTCCCGCACAAAGTTCACGGTCGTTTCACAAACATTTGGGATCCTGATCTCGTTGACATGGTCATTCTTCGGGAAAATACCGAAGGGCTCTACCACTCTCTTCTCCACCGAAGTGCACAACGCGCTAAGGGACTAGAGGGATATGAGCCGCCTTCGATTGAATTCCCTGGCTTGCATGGAGAAATTGCATACGATCCTCGTCCAATTTCTTCACACGGATCTGAACGTTTGATTCAGATGGGTTTTGACATTGCCCAAACTCGATCTGGTGCTCCTGCTGATGGCGTAAACAGAGTTTCATGCATCGATAAGAGCAACGTTACTCGTGGATGTCAGTTGTTCCGTAGATCTTACGATAAAATCGCAGATAAGTATCCTCAAATCACTCGTGATTATGGATACATTGACGCTTTCACACAATGGCTCACACGAACACCAGAACACTATGATGTCGTTGTTACATCAAATATGTTTGGCGATATTGCAACAGACCTTGCTTCTGTTCTTCAAGGAGGAATGGGGATGGCGGCATCTGGAAACATCGGAGATGATCATGCATTCTTCGAACCTGTTCACGGTTCAGCGCCCAAGCACGCTGGATTGAACAAAGTCAATCCAATTGCAAGTATTAATTCGATCCAGATGATGTTGGATTGGCTTGCTCGACGCTCAAATGATGATGATTTGCTTCATGTTTCGAAACTCATCGATCAAAGTGTTGCTGAGCATCTAAAAGATGGAAAGTCATTGACCTATGATCTTGGGGGAACTGCAACGTGCAGTGGTGTGGGAATTGCAGTCGCAGACCGACTCGCAGCTCATCTGAAAGAACTCTAATTTGGGTGCGCTACTAATTCAATGGTTGGAACTTTCCAGCCGACAAACCAGATTCCGATTAATGCAACAAGTGCAATCGTGGTTTGGCCAAATCCCGGATCGCCTAATTTCGTAACAGTCCAAATTGATAATGCAGACACGACTGAAATGATTCCTATGATAACAATCTTAGAATGAAGAGGAAGTGCTTTTCCTGCTTTGTAGTATTCGAGTAACGCATTCCCAAACAATCGATTTGTCAAAAGCCATCTGAACATTCGTCGAGAAGAACGCCCAAAACAAAACCCTGCTGCGACAAGCCACGAAGTTGTTGGCCACCCTGGAATTACGGTTCCTATGGCCGCAAAGATTACGAAAATGATGCCGAGCACGTTCCAGACCCAGCGGACTATGAAGTTGCGAGATGGTTTATGTAAATCGAGAATATGCTCTAATATTTCTTCGTCAGACTTACCTTCAATATCAAGATAAATGGAGGATGTTGAGTTCGCTTCCGAAGAACCCATATGACCACTTGCTCAATTTTAGCCGAGCGCTGATTACACATAAGTAATGGGGCGAACCCGTAAGAAATACGAAGGCCTCAAATCATACACCGCTTAGCGATAACATGGTTGGGACACCACTCATCCCACGTATCGGAACGCCTGAAAGTCCAATACGGATTGCTGTCTTTTTTTCAGGCTCGGGAACCGGGGCAGAGGCTTTATTTCGTCATCAAGTAAATGAGAAGTGTACGCATAAAACCGTCCTTAGCATAACGAATAAACAAGATGCTGGGGGCATTGGTTTTGCTGATGAGCATGGCATTCCTGTTGAAGTTGAAACTGTCGACCTATCGCTTCCTAAACAAGAGAGAAGGCGTGATCAAGAGCGGAGAATAATAGAGCATATTGAACACTATGATGTTGAAGTCATAATCCTCTCGGGCTATATGCGTATTTTATCTGAAGATTTTGTTTCTGCGTATTATCCTAGTATTCTCAACATCCACCCTTCGCTTTTACCTGCATTTCCTGGAGCAGATGCACATTCCGATGTCCTCGCAAGTCAAGTCCGTGTAAGCGGCTGTACAGTCCATGTTGTAGATTCAGGAATGGATTCTGGAACAATATTGGGCCAGTGTAAAGTTCCTGTTTTTACCGATGATTCTCGTGCAAATCTTGCTCGAAGAGTGCAAGTAGAAGAGCATCGACTTTATCCAAAAATTATTGATTTGATTTGTTCAGGGCATGAAGTTGTTCTGGATGATTAAAGTTGGTTAGTTCGGCTCCATATTCACTCATGTCGTTTCGTGAGAAGTTTGCAAACATCTCCCTTAAGGTCGGTTTTGGGGGTGGTTTCCACCCTGGAGGTGTACGAGCAAGTGTGTATTGTTCCATGCCATTATGGTCTACAGGAACGCCTGGTTGCTGGTGTAGAAGTGATTGGAGTGCTTCTATTGAAAGAAGATACATATCGCAAGGGAAGAACTGGATTTCCCCCTCAATAGAGTCAACAAAGGATTTGATCACTTCTGGAAGTGAGTCTACGCCGTCCCCATCGGGAATACTCGTTCCATCAAACATGCTCATTCTCTCTTCGCTTCCACAAGCAATAATCGTTCGAAATCCTAATTTTGTTAGCGTATGATATAATTGATTGACATTGTTGAAGAGAAGGGTTTTGTCTTCTTTCATTCGTAAGCTCTTACCACCAGCAAGAATAATGCATGTGCAGGACATTTCGCTCACACTAGTTCGTCAAGAGCGCTCATTGCCTGTTCAAGTTCATCGAGGAGGTCTCGGACACGGTCAAGTAGTGCTTGTCGTTCTCTCCTTGAACGCGCTTGTGGAAGCCATTCAAGCAGCCTGCGTACATCACGGGCATCGCGCTCGACAGTCCATGTGAGAACCTGCTCAAGAACAGGATCTTCAGTGGGCAAGAACCGCTCGGCCATGATGTTCCATGATTATCAAGGCCATCAAGATATATGCTCAAGAAGGCGATGACGAATCCTCTCAAACAGTTCGCCCCCTTGTGGTGCTGTTTTGATCAGTTCCCGATGGTTTGAGCAGCGGCTCTCATCGATTGATAGAATCAAAATCATGAGTTGAAACCAAGTTTTACTCTGTTTGGAAGCATCAATTATCCATGAATCATCAGGGAGGCTACGGCCTCCTCGTACGAATTCTTCTGAGATTTCAAGAAATGCTTCAACTGCGATCTTATCTTGAATTAATTGGAGAAGTATTGTCCATCCGTTCTCTTCAAGCTCTTCATCCGACATGTTCGCCAGTAATAGCCCTACGAGTTTCAAATCTTCACGGCCATGCCGTTTCCAAATTTTTGGTATTAGTTTTGCGATTCGAGTCCTATTTGGCTCAATGGTTAGCATCCAAGAGGCAAGTCGTCTCATTTCGGGATCTGGCGTACCTATGTGGAAAGCGTATTGGCCTGAAAAAGCCAGCCGATCTGTCATAGATTTTGTTATGATTCCGGGTACACCATAAGTATAAGCTTCTCGAAGCAATTTCAACGTCTTTTTCTTCCGTCTAGGAAGTGTGGTAACATCGCCAAGAAATGCATCAAGTGATGGGGTCTCCATCAACTTTCACCGTGATTCTTCTTTCTGACGTTATCGAATAGTGTTGTAACGAGGCGTACAGAATCCCGAAGCGTGCTCAGTGTCTTTTCAACGACATTTGGATCTTCAAACCGTTCTTTGACCATATCACGAAGTTCATCTTCGACGATTTGATGTTCTTCATCATCGATTGAAAATATGTCGCGTAAGTGAGCCATAACTCTGAACTCATCTTTCGATAAAGAAGCATTTATGATTGCGATTTCGAAAATTGTTTTGTACACTTCTCTCTGCTCATCTTCTGTCAGGCGATCGCCTTTCTCCGTTTCCTTACCATCAATGATGGCTTGGTATATCTCTGCGGGTTGATGAGATTCAAGGTTCAAACAAGATGAGAGGCGGATGATTAATCGCTTTTCTTCTCGGGTCAAGACGCCGTCTACAAGCATCACCTCTACAGTACTGCGAAAGGCAGCAAGACGGTGTATATTGGAGTCCGACACAATTTTGCTACGCACACCTTCTTCTTGAAACCACGCGATGGAATTAATCCATTGCTGGGTTTTTTGTTGCTAAACTCCCTGATTTACAAAGTGCCCCTTAAGTAGAGTCATTTTGAACTCTTAATGAATTCATTCCTCGGACATTTTTTGATCAGGAAAGGGTTCTTTGTTTAACAACCGCATTTTCAACAGCCATAGATTATGCATGAGATTCTGCCTGTGGAAGGTCAAGAGTAGTCGGATTGATTTTCCTAACTTGTGGTTCGGTGATTCTGGCATTTTTTCTAATTTGGGCGTTGGCGTAATACGAAATGTTGCGATCTCCTTTTTTCCCATTTTGTGGAACTGCAAATCATGCATCTCAAACATTTCACTCCATCTCTCAATTGTGGCTTTTTCAATGTCCCTTTCAGCGTCATCAAGGATGATTTGAGTGTTTTCGCTTATGTGTTCAATCGCCTGTAAAAGTGTTGCTTCTCTTGAATAAAGAAAGCCGGGCGGTCCATCGATTAATACCAAATCGAAGGTTTTAGGTGCATTTTTTCTAAGGTAGGAGCCGGTTTTGTAGGAGATGTAACGTCGTCCAAACAGTTTCATTATCCTTAATGGCCCAAATCGAACATGAATGTTATCGGCGTGTTTGTTAACTCTTGAAGCTGTAATTTTACGATACCGCCTACTATTTTCGTAGGAGATGACGTGGGCTTGTGATAATTGTTCAGACCAAAATTCAGTAGAGACCCCGCTGCCAAATTCAAGTATGCTCATTACCTCATTATTATCGATGAACTCTTTTAGAAACTCTAAGGTTGTTAGGTTGATTGAAACCGGGTTAATTCGGTGGCTGAAACTATCTTTAATTTCTGTCATTTGAACTGCCCTCTGTTGTTTAGATTTGCGAACTTCCGCAACGGTTTCATAGAAGAAAACAAATCTTCCATATTTATGGGCTCCAGTAATAGAACATCAATATTGTTGCGTTGCTGTTGCTCGTAAGTAGATATTGGAACCTGCACATCACATGGAAAGATGCACTGTTTTGAAACGAACGCCATACGTTGTTGTTGAGAGTGTCGGTCCGCTCTCAGATAGGACCGACCGCTTGCTTATTGTATTGAAAAAATTTAATTTGGCCATGACCGTTAAGACATAGATTTTACCTGGAAGGTTTCGGATGAGTCCTATCAAGCCCATAGCATTCCCTCTCGATGATTAGATTGTGGTCTGGCGGCGATTATTTAATCACGTCGATTTGAGAATCCTTGTAAAATCAAGCGGATTACGAGAAGATAGGGGTTGAATCCATAAGGGTTGAAGAAATCCACTTACCATGAAGAAGTTATTGATGAGGCAATATTGGCGCCTCCAACAATCTCAAGCTGTTGTTTCCATGGCATTCTGGACAACGACACTGACGTTGATTATTTGGCCCTATGTTCAGTGGAGATTTGACGATAATTGTAGTGGAACACTCTGTTTTTCTAATGAGATCCTTGGAATTTCATCGACATATTTTGGACTCTTGTTCATTGGTATCATCGTCCTCCTCACCGTGTTTTTGATCGGCTATGTTTATGATGTTGGTTTTGGACTATGGAAAGAACACTTGACTATATCAACAGAGCGTAATCCGTTCGGAGTATACCTCATTGCACCTCCTATGGGATTGATTCTAGCACAGACAAATCTTTTGCTCAAACATTTAGCTCCAGAAGACGAAGACGTTCAACGACATGTCGCCTTCGTCGAACGCTGGCTTGAATGGAATGCAGATGAAGAAATATGGGCTCGTGCTATGGATGCTTGGAAGAATAACATGGGAGATGAAGATCCTCATTTGCCGTTTCTTAGTAAAGAAATGAGAGACGATTTGGAATCACGATCATCGTCGCTTCCTAAAGAATGAAAAAAATTATCCGAATTACCGTTTTTCTAGCCGCAGCCTTGAAAAGGTGGAGCGTCTAGGATAATTTGCCGAATCACATTCACTTGGTACCCGCTTTGCGTGGAACCGTTGTACTGTATCGCCTAACTAGGGCGAAAAAGTACTGTCTTTGAGGAAGCCGAAAGGAGGAATTAATCTGGCTCGTAAAAATCATTCAGGAAATAAACAAGGAAAGGCGATGAAGTATCTCATCAAAGCCGATATCAAAGTAAACGGAACAGTTCAACGCAAGGACATCATTGGCGCCATCATGGGCCAAACAGAAGGTCTGCTTGGCGACGAACTCGAACTACGAAAATTGCAACGAACTGCTCGCGTAGGACACGTTGACGTAGAAACAGAAACAAAAGGCGGCAAGGTGCATGGAATGATTCTCATACCAAGTAGTATGGATAATGTTGAAACTGCAATTATCGGATCTGCGCTCGAAACAATCGATCGTATTGGTCCGTGTCAAGCAAAAATCACTGTCTTAGAAATCTCTGACGTTCGTGCAACAAAGCGTACTGCTGTTGTTGATCGTGCAAAGGAACTCCTGCTTCAACTCGTCAACTCTGGCGAGGCTGCTAGCAAAACTGTTGTCGAAGAAGTTCGCTCAGTCCTCACAGTAGGAACTGCAACGAATTTCCATGGCTTAACATGTGGACCAAATGTTGAGAGTTCTGACTCCCTCATTATTGTCGAAGGCCGTAATGATGTCATCAATCTACTCAACTGTGGTGTGAAGAATGCGATCAGCGCAGATGGCGCTGGAGACATCAAGCAGGAGCTTATTGATCTTGCAAATGGTAAGCAATCCGTTACACTAGCGATTGATGGAGACCGCGGTGGAGAAATGCTCTTCCGCCAACTTCATGCTATCTTACGTGTTGATTTTGTCGCACAAGCACCAACCGGACAAGAATGGGAACTTCTTCCACAGAAGACAATTACCAAGTCTCTGTCTATGAAAGTTGAAGCTGCTAAATTTGCAAAGATTATGGCGAAAGACGACAAGGAAGACAAAAAGAAGCACGGTGGTGCAGATAAGGGCGACTGGGTAGAAGAAATGCCTGAAGTCTTTGAATCTGAAGTCGCACCTGCTGAAATTCAAGAAATGTTCGATCACCTCGATGGGCTTGGTAAAAACAAGGCTTTGTTTGTTCTAGCTGACGGAAGTGTTGGCGAGGAAATGGGCGCTGCAAGTATTGCTAAGACTGCTTCTTCTACGGAAGGTGTCAAGGTCCTCATCATCAATGGCCTCGTCAGTGAACGCATCCAAGAAATTGCTTCTGAGGCTTCAATCGAAACCGTTATCGGGACCAAACCTGGAAAGGGATTCAGTAAAGACGGAGCAGCCAAGTCTTGGTTCTCTGAGATGCATCGATAATTAGGTACGTTGATGGTCTGATTGGTCTTAGACCTGAGTATGGACACCCTTGTCGAGACGCCCTGGGGCGAAGATTCTGATGAAGAGGATGTGGTCGATACGACTGCGTCTGATGAAGAGATCATAGAAAGTTCAGAGCAAGACTCTATTGAAGAAAAAGAGATTCATGATGTGCTTGCCCTTCCCATTCGTGCTAAACCACTCTTCTTGAATAACGACGAAGAAGTTGTTGAATTTACATTAACTGAATCGAAGGATGGTCTTGAATCTACTTCAATCATCGTAGGAGAGGGTTTGTTTCGAATTGTTGAAACTAAAATGCATCAAGATGGAGTTCCACGAATTGATCTGAAAGTGGCATTAGATAGTGAATTAACTGGATTCCAACACATTGTTGAAAAACCAACTAAGGTGGAAATGGGAGTCAGTGGCGGTCTCTTCTTTGTTGGGTTGGTTTTGTGCCTCTTCCCGTTTCAAATTACAATGGTTTTAGGAATTTCAGCCATCTTATTCGGCATAAAATACGCCCCTACATACTTGGAAAATCATCGCCTCGTATTTTCTTCATGTGGAAGTACTCATGTTTTTGATATTGATTTGATAGGTGTTTTCAAGCCTACATTCCGAGCCAGTATGGCCTTAATCGGACCTACTTTAGCGGGTTACATGAAAACAGGGGAAATAGATTCCACTTCAATCGATGAATTACATGCGAGTTTGAGATCTCCTATTCCCGCACCTCAACCAATGCAGATAGCAGCACCTCCACAGATGAATGAGCAAATTCCTGTTGGGCCACCGGCTATTGTAGAGATTCCTGTAACGCCGACAGTCCCAATGATGGAAACCGCATCTTCGGAGATGCAGGCTCCTGAGCAGGAGGGTGTTGTAGTGCCGCAACCAACCCAGCCTGTTGTTATTCCAGCGCCTCCTCAAGCAACGCCACAACCCACTCCATTACCTCCGCCTCCGCAAATCATGCCTCAGCCGAATCCTTTACCCCCGCCCCCACCAGTAATTCCACAACCGAATCCACTACCCATGCCTCCAGCAATTCTTCCAGCTCAACCTTCTATGCAAGGCTTTGATTCTGCTTCATTACCGTTGGATG
>OCRI01000050.1_pt1 | contig 37331 bp, 34 predicted proteins | sample 1534641 | NCBI WGS metagenome assembly OCRI01 (sample SAMEA3275473, study PRJEB22092) | marine metagenome | reverse complement strand
TCTAAAGATTCCTGTCCTTTTGATTTCTGTTCCAAAATTACAAACGGCGCAAAGCCAATCTTCATGAATCGAGCCTCATTCCGAGGAATGATACAGATGCCTACAATCGTTGTTTTAGTCAAGCAAGTACCTGATACCAATGCAAAAATTGTGGTCCAAGGGGACCGTGTTGACCTCTCATCCGTCAAAATGGTCATGAGTCCATATGATGAGTTCGCAATTGAAACTGCAATTCGCCACAAGGAAGCGACTGATGGCACTGTAACAGCACTTACAGTCGGCGGACCAGTTTCTGAGAAGATTCTCAAGGACGCAAAGGCAATCGGTGTGGACAATATCGTACGAGTCTGGGATGATTCTTGGTCTGATCTTGATTCTAATGCTCTTCAAAGCATTCTTTCAGAAACAATTCAAGGATTGGGAGCTACTGTCGTCTACTGCGGAAAGTCTGCAGCCGATACTGGAGCTGGTTCTACAGGGCCTGGTCTTGCCGAAAGACTCGGCTGGGGAAATGCTTCCAACGTTATTGGGGCAGAATTTTCAGATTCCGTGGTTGTATCAATGCCAGTTGAATCAGGGGTTGCAAAAATCAATGTCGCTTTGCCAGCAGTCATTTCGTGTGATAAAGGGGATTTCAAAGTCCGCAAGCCAAACGTCAAGGGCATCATGATGGCTAAGAAAGCAAAAGTGGAACTCATGAGCGCTACAGCTCCAACGTCTTCAATCAATATCGCTTCTCACTCAATGCCTCCTGCAAAACCTGCAGGAAAAACCTTCGAGGGCGGGGCCAGCGCTTCGCAAGTTGCGCAACTTCTTCGTGATGAAGCAAATGTACTATGAGGTGAATAATATGACAAATATGATTGTAATAGCAGAATTATCAAAGGGAAACATCCATCCTTCAACCGCAGAACTCGTAACCGCAGCGCATGCTTTTGGTGGAGAGCCAATACTTGTTGTTCCATGTACAGACGCATCAATTGCGGACTCAGTTCAATCACTTTCGGGGATTTCTAAGATCATCGCAGTAAAGTCCGATGTCTTTGATGGAAGCGACAGCAGTGGATGGGCAAGTGCCCTCGATAGTGCACTTCCCTCAGGAACTGTACTCTGTCTTGCTACATCACGAAGCAAAGACGTTGCAGCACGTCTTGCAGCACGGCGAAATATTTCAGTGGTTCAGGATGTTATTCGAATCGATGGTACAAACTTAACCTCTCCAATCTATTCTGGTAAGGCAAATCAAACAGTTTCTGTTTCTGGAGATGCCGTGATTACTGTACGAGCAAATGTATTCGATTCTGCAGGTAACGATGGATCTTGTGATGTGTCAGTCGTTGATGCATCTGGTGACGTCAAAACTGCTGTGCAAGAAATCATGCAACGAGCAAGTACTCGTCTCGATGTATCCGAAGCAAACATCGTCATCTCTGGAGGAAGAGGTATGGGTTCACCTGCAAATTTCGCTCATCTCGAAGCAGTCGCAGATACAATCGGGGCAGCAGTTGGCGCTTCAAGAGCCGCTGTTGACACATGGGATGAAATTCCTCATTCAATGCAAGTTGGCCAAACTGGTAAGACAGTAAATCCAAATCTCTACATTGCTGTTGGAATTTCAGGTGCGATTCAACACCTTGCAGGTATGCGCTCTTCAAAGTACATCGTAGCGATCAACAAAGATGCTGACGCTGCAATCTTCCAACACGCAGATTATGGAATCGTAGCAACTTGGGAAGAGGCATTGCCAGTCTTCCAAGAAGCACTTTCAGCCATGCTTGGTTAAGCATATTTTCCAAACGTAAAGGTTCCACCTTCACCTGCTGAGTCGCCAACGAATGGATTCGTCATCTTCTCATGACCGATTGTAGTAAGAGGTCCATGTCCAGGATGAACAATTGTTTCAGGATTCAATGGCCACAACTTTGTTCGAATACTGTTTGAAAGAACATTGAAGTCACCTCCAGTGTTTTCTAAGTCAGTTCTCCCTACAGACCCTGCAAATAAGGTGTCTCCAACAAACAAATGATCAGCTTCATCATCAATCAGTAATCGAAGGCAACATCCTCCCAGTGTATGTCCTGGTGTATGGAGAATTTCAAATTCAATAGATCCGAGTCTCAATATTTCATCGTCCTGAATCTCAACATCGGCAAGAGCAGGTTCGGGGAGATGGATTCCATATCGAACCGCTGCAGATTTCGCCAATGTTTGAAGGAAGGTATCATCTGGATGAAGATACCACTCAACATCATAATGTTGTTTGAGTGTGGGTATATGCCCACTATGATCAAAATGGGCATGGGTATTCAAGAGAGCAACAACATTTCGTTGAATCACTTGTGTCTTCTCTTTCGAATAGTTTGACCAATTTGGACCGTTTCCTTCACAATTCTCTATCCAATTAATCAAACGTTGAGGTTCATCACCACCATCGATGATCACAGTATCTCCTGTTTGTACATCGGTTACAACAGAGCATCTCATCTGAAGTGGCCCGACTAGAAAGTTCTCAATCAGTGGAGATTGGACGCCCATGACAATCCGAGCAACTCCACCTTCATGAGTCTGAGGATAGGATTGTGATTTGAACATAATCCGTTGTTAAGACACCATCTGATGCTTCAACTCTCAATTCAAATTGATGCGTACCGATTGGAAGTTTTACCTTCACCTTCATAGACGTAGCAATCTCCTTTCCAGTTGAATCAAGCCATGACCAGCGAACAATGTTGCTTTGAGGATCATTTGTATTCGATGCATCAAGAGTCAGTATAAGCGATGCTTCTCCCGGTTCAAGGACATAGGTTTGGTCATCACCTGCATGAGCTGATGGTGGAATGAATACTTCACTCGATTCATGAAGCATGCTCAATAAATCATCGGCTTCTTCTTCATCAATGTCTTCAATTGATTGACTAATTTCATTCAATGCATCCGATAATGCATCAAATGCAAATTCTTCAATTCGATCTGAATCTGTAAGCATTTCCCTTTCTCCTTCTGACAAAAGAGATTCAAAGTCATCTACGTTTCTATAGACAACTTCCGGATTTGTTTCAGCAAAGACAACTTCTTTCTCAAACCAACCTTGTAGAAACGAGTCATCAACTTCAACAGGTTGTTGATGGATATTGCAAATACCAACTGGTTCCGCTTCTGTCCAGTCATTTTGATCTTCTCCAAAAAAGAGCATTTTTGTTTGATTCTTGTTGATCATGATTTGTTCAACGAATCCCTTATGCTCAATTGTCCAATCTATTTCGCTTGAAACTAAATTGATGCCATATATATGGAACCAAGTTCCAACGATTAAGTGTTTTTCAGTTAACGCTAAACATTGTATTGCGTAAGGAAATTGATGTATCTCAGTCAATTCGTATACATCCGAAACGTGGATGATCGTTCCATTATCTAATCCAAGATATTGGATTTCATTTTTGGAAGAGAATGCCCGAACACGGCCAGTAATTTCAGACCTAGAAACGCGTTCATTTCCTGTAAAGAATTCAATCTCAAGGGCTTCCTCGTCACCTGGAACCAATGCATGTCCTTCTCTTGCTACGAACCAAGTGGAGTTGAGACCTTGGCCATAATGCACAATGTCCTCTCCAATATCGCCCCGCTGTTCTCGAGAGAATACTTCTTCAAATGATGAATTAATCTTCTTCACTTCGCTTTGTTCTGTTAGCAACAGAAAACCATCTTGAAGAGGTTCAAACGAGATGATTTGTTGATATTTTGTTGCATGCTCTTTACCATCAAATGTGAGAAGACGTAGAGTCCCAAGACCGTCGAGAACAGTGATTTGTTGCTGGATATGGGCCTTTGCTCCTCCAGCTTCTAGGTCAAAGGTCCACTCGATGTCTCCGTTCTGGGAGCACATGTGCACGCCTTCGACTTCGTCAACGACGAGGAACTTTTCATTGTGCCAAATCACTTCGATTATTGCTGAACTAAATTTGAATGTATTTTCAAGGTGCTGGCCTTTTTCATCAAGTGAATAGAGTAAAACTGATCCTTTGCAATCTCCAATCAGTACTTTGTCTCCAGAAGCATTGATTGAGATGGTGTTTACTTTTTCTTCGTTATGAATCGAATCAATTGAAGGGAGTGTTTGGACCATGCCCTGACCAAAACCTCGGTGGTTATAGCCTGATGCTTTTTCTGTTCAAATCTGATGATTATGCATGTCGATACTTCGCTCATCATCCATTGATTCTTGTATTTTTGAAGCATCATTTCTTGCATCTCTTAACTTTTCGAGATATTCTGAGTCAATATCGCCAGTGATGTATTCTCCATTGAAACATGAACTATCAAATCCATCGAGTCCACATCCCTTCCGCATGGTTACTTCGATTAAATCTTCCAGCGTCTGATAGAACAAACGATCTGAGCCGATAGTCTGATTTATTTCTTCTATGGATTTTCCGTTTGCAATGAATTCATCTACTGCTGGCATGTCTATTCCATACACGTTTGGATGGCGAACTGGAGGTGCAGCAGATGCAAAGTAAACCTTGGCTGCGCCTACTTCTCTGGCCATTTCAATAATTTGAGCGCTTGTTGTTCCACGCACAATGGAATCATCAACAAGAAGTATATTTTTTCCATTAAATTCTCTTGGAATTGCGTTGAGTTTTCTGCGCACAGATTTCATCCTCATCTCTTGGCCAGGCATAATGAATGTCCGGCCAACATATCGGTTCTTAACGAACCCTTCACGATAGGGGACATCGAGTATGTTCGCCATTTGTAGGGCAGAGATTCGACCTGAATCAGGTACTGGAATCACCGCATCAATATCATGGTCAGGCCATTGCTCGAGTAGTCTTTCAGCTAAACGTTCACCTTGATTCAATCTGGCTTGATAGACTGAGATTCCGTCGATAGTTGAATCGGGACGGGCGAAGTAAACATGCTCAAAAACACATGGAGTGAATGGACGAGGTTCTGCACATTGCTTGGTAAAGATGTGTCCTGATGATGAAATAAATATCGCTTCTCCTGGCTTGACATCTGCAACGATTTCAAATCCAAGTGCAGTAATGGCAACAGATTCGCTTGCAACAACCCATTCAGTTCCTCCATCGTATTCTCTTTTCCCATAAACGAGGGGGCGAATTCCATGTGGGTCTCTGAAGGCGAATAGCCCATATCCGTTGACTATTCCAACACAGGCATATCCTCCTCGAACAGACTCGTTAACGTCGCTTATTGCATCGAAGAAAGAATCGACATTAAGAAAAGGTTCTCCATTGATGCTCATCTGATCGCTTTGAAGATCTAACTGTACGGCAAGATGATTCAAGAGTACTTCAGAATCACTCGTTGTATTCACGTGTCGACGATGTTCACCAATCAGGCTTTTTTGTATCTCATCGCTGTTGGTCAGGTTTCCATTATGTGCCAAAGCTAAGCCATATGGAGAGTTTACGTAAAACGGCTGAGCCTCCGCTGTGGAAGAAGAGCCTGCAGTAGGATAGCGAACGTGTCCAATACCTACATGTCCAAGCAATTTTTGCATATGTCGCTTGTAGAAGACATCGGAGACGAGACCGTTTCCTTTTCGAAGATTGAATTTCTCATTATGTTCAGTCATAATTCCGGCAGCATCTTGGCCTCTGTGTTGAAGCACAGTCAAGCCATCATAGAGTGCTTGGTTCACGTGTGAACCGTGTCGACCAACTATTCCGATGATGCCGCACATGTGATTCCCTGTGTCGAGACAGTCGCGGCGCCTTTGTATTCATTGCGCTTGAAGTTCAAGCCTTTGGACGGTGAGATTTCTTGTTCCAGCTGTAGGTGCGCATGCGAGCAGTCGCTCCATATCCGCATGATGAACAAACACTTTTCTGCTTGTGATATGCATTTCTTCCACAGCGTCTGCAGCGGATGTGTGTTGTCTTTTGTCGACGACCCATTGATGGTGTACCCTTTGACATATACTCACCTCGATGTCGAAGCCACCTGCCCTCTCCTTATCAAGGCAACGCTAAGAGAATACCCTGATAAATTGGTCACTGTTTGTTTTGATTTCTGGAAGTGATGTTTACAAATGCGACAAAGATCGTGATTACAATCGCCACCATCACTGCCAACGCTGTGACAATAAAGTGTACTACATTGGTTAAGATTTGGGCTCTGCTACCACTATTATCTTCCAATAAAAATCCACCCTGTGATGTGAGTGCGATAGAGGCAATAACCCCCAAGATAGCTGCGTATGACATCCCTATCCATGGCGCTTTTGGTTCATTTCTGCTCTTTGAGTATCTGAACATATTCACAATGAAAAAGATTGATGTGAGGGTGTATGTTGTCAAGAATGCGTTTGCAAACCGAGCAAATCCCCTTGATAAATCAGAGTCTGATGAACTGCTTATTATTGCCAAGACTAAACTCGGTAGAATGAGAATAAAACCTGCAATGAGCATGACTCGTTGTTTCGGAGACTCATTCATTTTCTTCACCTCCGAGATTTTTTCGAATAACATCTGCGGCTAATTCGAGTTGTTCGTTTGATGGCGGAGGTAAATTGCCCAATCCAGGACGTTTCCTCTCATATTGCCAAATCGCCAATGTAAACACGATGATGGAGAGTCCAAGGCCAGCAAGGATTCCAAACAGGTCGCTTGTTGCTAGCCACACAGAGGTGCTAAATTGGTCTGTGGTGGTATAGGCGTTGTCGGTATACAATCCAAGAAGGAGAAACCCAAACGAAAAGGCGCCTAGAAGAAACAGATTCCGAGATGCATCGTTTCTGTTCTCCCCCATATGCTTGATCACATACGAACTGCAGAAGAGTATACTGCTCATTCCTAGTAGAAATGTTGGGCGGAAAATAAGCCAATACTTGTTGGTTTCACCTTCCCAAAGAAGGGATGGTAACCACTTTTCATCATACCAGTTCATCGCTTCCAGTAGTGCTAATCCTGAAATGAAAAGCAATAGGCCCAGAGGCCTAAGTTTTCGATTGAAACGCTTGACGGGGATATCTCCTGCGAATGTGGCTATGTATAATCCAACGAAGATCAACAAAAGCGCAGGAAGGATTGCAACTATTAGCGCAGAAGAGGCGGCAGAAGGCGATTCTGGAACCGTCAAGAATGAAGCGAGATAGAGACTCCCTCCTAGAATCAGAAACCCCTTTCCGAGGTTCTGTAGTGAGTGCTGGCGGCGAAATTGCATTGCCATGCCGAGAGATGCAATGGCGAGCGGTATCCAAAGGAGCAATGCCGCTCCGATTTCGTCTTGCATGACCGTAGTTCATGGTATTAGACTTATCAATATCGCTGCATTTTTCCTACTTGTGAGGCGTATTGCCTTGGAATTCTCTTACGACAGCAATAAATACCCGTCGATTGTCGCCAAGACGTTCAGGTGAAGACATGGTTAAGATGCCTCGTCAAATTAAGCGATATAGTCCGTCTGCTGGTAAGCACACTCTTCACACTGTTGAGCGTGTCAAGAAGAAGCGAGCTTCCGAGCTTCGCTGGGGTCAACGTCGTTTCCGTAAGGTAATGCGTGGATACCGTGGTTTCCCACGTCCTAAACCAGACGGTCGTGAAAAGCCTACCAAGCGCGTAAACATTCTTTATCGTTGTACAGAGACAGGTAAGGCACATTATGCACCATGTAAGCGTGCAAAGAAATTCGAACTAATTGATCGATGAGGTGAAAGAAATGTCCGGCGAATTCATCAAAGTATCCTGCAAAGATTGTGGAAACGAGTCTGTCCTGTTTTCACGAGCAACAACCGTAATCTCCTGTGGTGTCTGTGGCGCTACACTAACAAATCCTTCGGGTGGAAAAGCAACCCTCGTTGGCTGTACCGTCCTAGAGACAATGGAATGAGGAGGCTGAGCCTCCATGTCAACAGACCTCGTTTACCCCGAAGAGGGAGAACTCGTTGTCGTATCTGTAAAAAGCGTCAAGCAAAATGGTGCTGACGTTACTCTTGACGAATACGAAGGCGTCGATGGATTCATTTTCATTGGTGAAATCGCAAGTGGTTGGATCAAAAACATTCGTAGGTTTGTACGAGAAGGGCAACGCCTCATCTGCAAAGTAATGCCAAGCCGTATGGATGGAAGTTCCCTTAAACTCTCTTTGAAATCTGTTTCAGAAGAGAGGCGTCGTGATCGCCTTCAACAATGGAAGAACGAACAAAGAGCACTCCAACTGTTCAAAGTTCTTGGTGAAGCTCAGAAATGGAAGCAAGAGTTTGCTTCTGAACTCCTCGATCAATTGATAGAATCGTATGAGACGCTTTACGGAGCATTCGAAGAGGCTGCAATGAGTGAAGGAACATTGGTCGATGCAGGATTTGAAGGTGATTGGATTGCACCATTCATTGAAATTGCAGTTGAGAACATTATTCCACCGTTTGTTGAAATCCGTGGTACGTTGACACTAACAGTTGAGACCAATGACGGAGTTTTAACAATACGAGAGGCACTTTTAGCAGCCGAGGAACTTTCATCGGAAGAACAAGAAATAGAAGTGAATTGCTTCTATGATGGTTCTCCAGAATACCGAATTGAATTGAAAGCTCCCGATTTCAAAACTGCTGAAGATACATGGACCGAAGCAATTAAAGCAACAGTTTCAATTATTGAAAATGCTGGTGGAACGGCCCTTGCTTACAGAGAGTGAAATTTATGGCACGTCAACTTCTCCAACAATGCACAGTTTGTAAGGCGTGGTGTCTTGAGACAACATGCCCTCAATGTGGTGGTAAGGCTCAGGCTGCTGCGCCACTGAAGTGGTCGCCAGAGGACCATCGAGCAAAGATTCGCCGAACACTAAACAATGTTGAAACTCCTGAGTGGAGTGCGTCCATACCAACTCTTCCTTCAGTGGAAGAATTGCGTGCTGGGCATGGCAACATGGAAGAAGAATGAATCTCTTCTTCCATCTTTATTGTGAAACATTATACTCCGTAACGGTAGGCTTTGTGATTCATGCCACTTCTAATCGACACTACAAGCGAACATGGTCTACCAACTGCTGATCTTCTTTTGTTTGCTCTTCCAGGGGTCGGAGATGTCGGAAAGAACGCTATTGAAATGCTAAATGAATCAAGCCAAGCGGAGAGAGTCGCTCGATTTATTCATCCTGGTTTAGCGCCATTGGCAAGATTGGATGAAGATGGTCTACTCGCCCCTCCTCATCTCTATGCATCTTTGTTCACAACGCCTACTGGCCAACGCGTGATGACTGTAACAGGACCAGGTCAACCAAGCGACCCATCCCATCAGTATGATTTCACTCAGGAATTACTCGAGGCATTTTCAAAAGCACAACTGCCAGAAATGCTTGTTCTTGCCGGCCTTTCCTCTCCACCAGAAAAGAATGAAGCGTTTGTGGTCGCTTCCTCCTCTGCACACCGTGTTAATATGGAAGAAAAAGGAGTCGACGTCCGCAGAGACCAGCCTTCCGGAGGTGCGATTGGAATGTCTGCATTGATGGCTTCAATGGGGCCTATCTTTGGTATTCATTCAGCTTGTGCCATGGCTACAACAGTTGGGGCGAGTGGCGACGTACATGCTTCCCTTCGCCTTCTTGAATCAATAAGTGAGGGATGGTCTCTTGACCTTGTTCTTCCAGACGATGTCACCTCTGGAGTCATACAAAAATTGCTCGAAATTGCTCCAAAGAATTCTGCGGATCTCGTACGTGAATTGACAGAAGAACCGGATGCATTCTACATTTGATGGCGCCGAGAGAGGGATTTGAACCCCCGCGTCCATGGGACAGTGGATTTCGAATCCACCGCAATACCGGGCTATGCGATCTCGGCTTGTTTCTCGCCTGTGCGCCACCGTCATAAGCATGATGCCTCACAGGCATCATCATGGAGATTACCTTCTCAGGGCGAGACCACAATTGTACGATTGAAGTGGAACCAAACACCACCCTTCGTCAAGCCCTAGTGCTTGCCAAGATCCTTCCTTCGACAGTGATTGTAAGTTATGAGGAAAAAATCCTCCCTCACAGTACAGTGCTCAATTCCGATGTACATTTGCTTGTTACAACGGTATCATCTGGCGGCTAATCTTCTGCTACGATATGAAGCCTAGATGAGCGATAAATTTCCCCAGTCGTTAATGCTGCCCAGCCGTTCATACCAACGTTGGTTATGATCACAGTATCTCCGAGTTCAAGCATATCGTATTGAGGTCCCCAATCGGCTTGCCAACCTTCTATCTTAATCGCTCCAGTATTATCGAGAATCATCAACCCTTTGCGGCACCATTCTCCTCGCGCTGATACACCTCTTTTCTCTGTTCTATAGACAACTGTCCCCATGATATTCCAACGTGCACGTGGCTTGAGAAGGCTCATTGAAACTTCCTCATCAGAGTCTATTTTTACAATCTTTGAAAACGGATCGACTTTCAGAACGATTGCCCCTTTGTAATTGAGTTGGAAAAAAGCCTTCTCAACTCGTACCAGATCACCTTTTTCCAATCCCTCTGGGACCGTTGAGGTACCATCCGAGTGGGTCATTGCCTTGACTTGTACATCTGCAAAAGCATTGTTGGCTTGAGTGATTGTGATTCGGGGTGCGCGCCCAGATTGTGAATGAATAAGGGTGTGCACGTGTCCAACAATATCATGTCGATCTTCAAGTTCATCAATAGGGTCTCCTTCAATTTCAGCATAAGAGCCTGGCAACTGATAGGTTCCACCATGAGGGTGTTCATCATGCCCGGTTCCATTTGGACAGATCATAGACCAATCGCATCGTTCACAACGAGTTTCTTTGGCGGGCTTGTCAGAAGGAACTCCTCCAGGTTCGAATGAACGCATTGGAGCTGGCATAGGAGGGCATTGTTCGATATCAGGAGTTACTTCTCTTAATTGACCCCAGAGTTCTTTCAGTTCAACACCCATTTCATCCATTTCTTTGATGGTTGGTTTTTCGATCATCTTCTGACTATTGGCTGCGAGGTACCAAATTTCTAATCCGTCAACTTCTTGCTGTTTTTCATGAGTATGCCACCATAAAAAGGCGTACATGCGTAACTGTTTGACGTAATCTCCTGAACGATCATTATTTCCTAAGGATGCTTTGATATCGATAATTCGAATGGCTCCATCCCAAGAATAGACTAAATCATATTCACCTTGAAACCAGTGTTCTGGATGAACTGCGTTCATCATGAATGGCTTTGCATCTGGGTCAACAAACCATGGGCGAGATATCTCCCACGCCTCAATCCAGGTTACATCCCCTTCCTGAGATAATGGATGCTTGTCAAGTTGAAATCCGCGGCCATCTGGTGCAGGCCATTGAGGACGAGCCCCATTTCGCCAGTCCTCAAGAATGGTTTTTGATACGTTCGTAAGGCACTTTTCAACCTCATTAATATGCATCAGAATCCCATTTTTTGCCATCATGTGGCATCGATCAACATCCACATCTTCCCAATGGCCAGCCTTCCTATCGTGCTTCGACCATTCAGTTTTCATAGTTTCCAATGACGAATTCAGGTGTGTCTTAACTCTCTGAGTCGCCCATACAAGTAGGTCGTTTTTATTTTGAGGCCAGTGTTTCTCAGGAAGGGAGAGGAGTTGTTCAGCGGGCCAAGAGGCATCATGATTACGATTTGGGCGCCCTTCATCATCCAACGGTGTTGGAGCATAAACGTCTGAAGGTGCGGAGGCCATGACCAAGCAAGGAGATTCTTTCAGCGTTTGACAAATCGCTTCTTCGACAGCCCTGCCAACGAATAAAATTGGGATTTGGGGCATGACTAAACGACGTACTTTTTCATAGAACCATAGTCGAGGGCACGCTTTCCAGGCGTTTACCTGACTTGCTGATAGCCTGTTGTAATTCCCTACGGAATCTGATTCAGAGTTTGGTAAACATACAGGCATACGAAGTGGTAAAATCCACCCCTCAAATACTCTTGCTCGTAAACGCTGGAGATTGATGCTCAATTCGTGTTTTACGAACATCTATTCTGAGTTGGATTAAACCTGCTCTCCAGCCAAGTTCTGCACCGATAAGGCGTATTCTGTCTCCGGGACGCATCGATCGAAGTCGCTCACTTATAGCAGAACCAAAGGCTACGACTTCCACAATATGCTCACCATCCCACAGGTGGAAACCGAGCATAGACCACGGTTTGGCATCGAGACGAACTCCATTTTGCTGGCGTATTGCAACAACGACCCCTTCCACATTAGCTCTCGTTCGAAGCAGGCCAATTCGGGTTCCTTTGGGCTCATCCTCGTTGCGTACTCGAATATTGGAATGTTGGTCAACATACAGCCTTGGTTGATCTCTCCACACCCCTGGTAATGCATTTTCGATAATGACATTCTTTTGTTCAGAATCATGCAGATGCGGGAATGCTCCTGGTTCTGCTTCCTCAATGGCAATCGTTGCTTCTCCTGCACGGAGCATTGCTCCGAGAACAGGTTCGTTGAAGTGGTTTGGTAAAGGACCCCATTGAGCAATCAAATTCCCAGAAACATTGACTCGAGAAGGGATTTCACCAAGAGGGACACATGGAGATGATATTGAATTCCCTTCGATCATTCTTGCTCTTAGTTGATCATCCATTGGTCCTGCAGATTCCATATTGGAATGTGTCAATGAACACCAGCCGCAACCAGCAGCTTCACCATCACATGCATGGGTTGTATCTGGTTCTTCAGATTCTGCAATCGCTGGTAGAAGTGAAGCACCTTCCCCCATTGTTCTCATGATGTTGTTAATCGAGTAAAATTCCTCGTCCATAGAAGTAAGTTCTTGGTTACTAGGCGCTTCATAGAGTATTCTTTCTTTTGATGAAAGATACCAGCCTTCCATATTTTGGACAGGGTTTTGCTCATGAGTTCGCTCCCAGAGCCAAGCATAAAACCTGAGTTGATGTTGGAGGCTTTCCGAGAATCGTCCTCCTGAGTGGCCTGATTTGATGTCAACGAGGCGAATGTTTCCATCCCACCTCAGAACCAGATCAAGTTCTCCAGCAGCCCATCCTTCTGGATGAAACATTCTCTGAGGTTGATGAACTCTCGGATCTTTGAACCATGGCCTTGCAACTTCCCATGCTTCATTCCATTGAATTGGACTCTTTGCATTCATCCACTCAAATGGATGTTCAGAATTCCAATCTCGAGCATGCAACGATCGTACTTTCTCAGGGACAGGGAAATGTGGTTTAGCTCCAATTTTTGGAGTTGGAATTTCGTACGGTTCAACACCAGTCCGGAATTGTTCAAGATATGGGCCTCCATTTGCATCATAACAGCGCTGAATTTCTTCGAAGAAGAGTTCTAAACCATTGTAGAGTTTATTCTGAAAGTCTTGGACATCCACCGTCGACCAATCAGAATCATCACGTTTCCACAAGGAATTCTCCCATGTTTCCAGTCCAGTATCCCAGGCACGTTGGGCTTCTTGATCAGCCAATTCATAGGCCCATTCTCTCAAATCGTCAATTGAATCCATAGGGCCAGGGCGATTCATCATGACGTTGCAAAGGGCATCTTCAATGACAATGCCCAGAACTTGGCCAATCGATTTAGGTGATGAAATGCCAACTTTTCGAGTAAGATACCATTGTCGAGTACAGCGTAAGTACGTCGTAAGCCCCGATGCGGACAGTCGTGAACGACTTCTCCCCAGTGGTCCGCCTTTTGGAGGTGTACCGACTGGCATATTGACCGCTCGTAGTTGTTCCCTTTAGACTCTCTTCATTTTCTATGTCTATCTGACATTGAACGAATAATAGTCTCCAATTTCCCTTTGTTCACGATCTTTTCGACTTTCAGATTTATTGATTCGTGGACGTTTGGAATCATGATCTCTACGGAATGTGACGTTAACATCGTTCAGGAACCGATTCATTCCCTCACGAAGGGAATATGGCCCCATTGCCTTGCCCTTTACGCCACCTTCGCCTTCGAAAACAAGTAATGAATCACTGACGATGTCGATGAAATAGACGTCGTGATCGATGACAAATGCCGATTTTTCATTCGCTTCCATCGTTCTACGAATTGCCTTAGCGGCTTCCATACGTGCATTTGCATCAAGGTGAGCCGATGGTTCGTCAAGAAGGTACAAGTCAGCATCTCTTCCAAGACAGAGCGCAATTGCTACAGCTTGTCGTTCACCGCCTGAGAGTTTCTTCACACGCTTAGGCAGTAGGGAATCAACACCTAATGCGCGTATGACATTGACGTTGAATTCACCGCTTCGCCATCGCATCCCGAGTTCACTATCGAGCCACATTTGGACAGTACAATCCATATCAGCATCAATGTGTTGAGGCTTGTACGATATTTTTGCATTTGCAGTAACCCAACCGCTATCGTATTCATGTTCGCCAGCTAAGATTTTGATCATCGTCGTCTTTCCAGTCCCATTAGGTCCGACTACACCGACGACTTCAGAGCGATGAACAGAACCTTCTCCTGTCGATAATTCGAATGAACCCAGTTTCTTTCCAAGGTCGCCCCATTGAACAACAACACTGCCTGTTTCAACAGATCGTTCATGGTGCTTGAGGAAACGAATTGGTTTGTCTCTGATTCGAACGTTTTCCTCAACTAAGAATCCATCAAGGTATGCATTGATTGCAGTTCGTGTGGAGCGAGCGGGTGTAAATATTCCAAACGCTCCTTTCTGCCCATAGACGATGTGGACAAGATCTGCAAGTACGTCAAGGACCGCTAAATCGTGTTCAATAACTATCACACGCTTTGTTTCTGCCAGTTTTTGAATAATCCGTACGATTCGCATTCGTTCGTGAATGTCAAGATAAGACGACGGTTCATCGAAGAAATAGACATCAACATCTCGTAGAATCGTTGCACAAATCGCCATTCGTTGTAATTCTCCACCAGAGAGTTGCTGGACGGTTCGGTCGAGAAGGTGATCGATTCCTAAGGCGGCTGTCATCTCATCAAACATCTCTCGCTCATCGACTCGTCGCAGCAAGGCTTCGACAGTTCCTTGAACACGTTTAGGCAGTCGATCGACATTTTGTGGCTTGAGTGCTACTTTGATTCCACCATCACGTACAGCCATGAAGAAATCACGAAGTTCACCTTTTGGAAGTGAATTAACCACATCTTCCCACTCTGGTTCTTTGTTCAACCAATCTCCCAGATTTGGTATCATTCGCCCTGAAAGAGCATTGAAAGCCGTAGATTTACCCATACCGTTCGGGCCGAGAATTCCTACGACAGATTCCTTTGTTGGCGTAGGTAGGCGGAACAATCTGAATCCATTAAGACTGTAACGATGAATCATATCGCTTTCCAATTCACTTGGGAGTTGTTCGATGATCAATGCATCATGTGGGCATTTGTTAATACAGATTCCACATCCAATGCAGAGTGATTCAGAGATGTGTGGTTTCCCAGATTTGTCATCCATAACGATGCATTCTTGTCCGTTTCGAACAGGTGGGCAGTAGTGGAAACATTCGTCATTACATTTCTTTGGTTGACAATTGTCTTCCTTCAAAACTGCGACTCGCATATTCTCACCCTATATTCTTGCTATAAGCCCATCATCAATCATACTTCGCATTCAAACCACCCTGGTGGGCAGCCTTTGCATGAGGTTCAAACGAGACCCTTGAGGTGTTCTGCGCCACGAACAACACGAGTTGTTGTTGGTGTTGGGAATTTCATTCCTGCCTTGCGCAAAGCATCCTTGGCAGTAAGGTAGTGTTCTGGGTTGACGTGGAGTGAAACAACACGTTGTCCACGGCGAACACGTGCAGCAGTTCCCACATTCTTACCAAATGCACAGCGCATACCTTGTGATACACGGTCTGCACCAGCACCAGTCGCTTGCTTGTTTTCACGGAGAACGTGGTGAGGGTATGTGTGGATCCGAAGTGCGTATCCTTGTGCGCCAGCCTCGTTACGGATGGTTGAGTTTGAAATAACACGGGCTGCTTCTAGGGCAGTGTGTCGGATTTGACAATCATTGTTTGCTCTCAATTCGAGAACAACAGGGAATCCTCCTGTCTCCGCAGCACGGCGGTTTCCTGAGTGGAAAGAGAGAATACGGTTGTTTGGAACACCGCCAATAAACTTGCGTCGTGTGTAAGCAGGTCCTTTGAGTCGGCGGTACATTGATGCGGGTTTACGTGCCATAACATCTACTCCTAGCATCCATGCGACTAATGTTTCCCTTATCATCCCTCCGATGTATTCCTAAGAACATATTTTTACAAAAAGATAGGGGTTTTTTAGAGCAAGGAACATAATGGTTCAACGTTAGGAGGTGTTATGGCGAGTGGCTGGAGGAAGTTGCTCGAGGAAGAGTCAGAGCATCAATGGCTCGCACTCGGGTTGTTTTTGGTATTCGTAGTCATAGGAGGGTTCCTCATCGGAGGTACCCGTAATTTAGAAGGTATGGTACTCGGAGTTGATTCTGATGAAAACTTCGCTTTTGATGATGGCCATCATATCATCGAAATTGACTATCATGCCAACTCGGACTGGGACGGTGCACATTCTGCAATTCTTCTGAATGGCTCAGGCATGAAAATGTATCAACAATTATCCTCTGCAAATGTGAATGACATTGTTCCGTTCGATCATGAGACCATCCGAGATGTTACCTTTTTTGAATCGGATGAAGAAGGTACAGTGACTTATTCAGCGGCCGAAAACACGATTACAACTGTTGTCAATGGTATGCCTTCGAATCAAATCCTAGATGATGGGATGGGGTCGTCTTTCAGTATCCAAGGCATAGCTAAAGATACATCGGATTTAATCCTCAACAATCGTGTTTTAATCACATCCGAAGATGGAGGATCAGGTGTTCGTGGATTGGGTATGTCAGGTGTTACGATTTCATCTTCTCCTGACCCTTCAGTATCCTGGACTGATTTAGTTTTCCTTGAAGATGATACGTATATTGCAACAGGCGTATTCACCTATCATGACGACAACCCTGCTCTACTCGGCTCGAAGATTGTCTTCGCCCACATCACTTGGGCAGGGGGCTCAAATGTGCCTCAAGTTCTGATATCGCCAGTTATGGGTAACGGGAGTGAAGTGCACTCGTTGACTTCTATGAAGGACGGGCTCGCAGCAGCAGCCTCGGACCAAGAGGTATACATTATCTCAAAGGATTCAATTGAGATTCATAGCATTTCTGCAACAGCGATGGTCTACGAACCTTGTGAACATCGACTTTGGTTTTTCGGAGAACTGGGGAGTAAATCCATTTTAAGAATGGATGTAGAAACTGGTGAAGAGACAACAAAGAACTTACAATATGCTCTACCTCTCCAACCAACAGTTGTCCTCATAGAAGGCGACTCCTTGTACATTCATGGTTACGATACGAAGGGAGAGCCAGACCGCCTTTCGTTGGATTTGACTCTTGAAGGGTCAATGGCCTCTGGACGAGGTTTCCTCAATTTCCTCTTCATCTTCGCAGGTGTTTTGATGCTTGGAACTCAATTGTACACGATCATAGATCGTACTTTGTTGCAAAAGAAACGTTAGGATAACGTTCGCGGCGAACCTTAATGATGCCTCGGCATTACCCTCTAAATCGGTTAGTGTCCGGAGAGGTGAGTAGATGACAAAAAGGAGCATGATGGACCAATTCCACGAACTAAAGGAAGAGAATCCTGGAACGGTTCTTTTCTTCCGCATGGGCGATTTCTATGAATTGTTTCACCAAGACGCTGAAATCGGTTCCGAAGTCATGGGATTAGCACTCACCTCGAGGGATAAAAATGCAGAGAATCCAATCCCTATGGCTGGTTTTCCATGGCATCAACTCGAGGATAATCTTCGGACAATGTTGCGTGCTGGACACAAAGTCACAGTTGCGGAGCAAGAGCAGGAACTCAGAGAAGGTGCAAAACTGCTTGAGAGAGTCGTAACAAGAGTCTATACGCCCGGTTCTCTCTATGAAGAATCGCTTATTGGTACGGATTCTTCAGCCCTGCTTTGCGCTCTTTCTGTCTCAGTAGATTCTGTAGCAGTTTCAATGATCGACGCCTCAACAGGACAAGCATGGGCGACAACTCACCAAGGTGATGGCCGATGGGCTTCAATACACGACGAAGTATTGCGCTGGAGCCCGAGTGAACTTGTACTTACTTTATCGGATTCCAAGGTTGATGAAGTCCTTCATTTGATTTCTTTACTTGATTCAATCATCATCAGTCAACATGCAGCTCCTGCAAAACGTTCTCTTGAGAAATTAAAGAGAATGTTATCAGTAAATGATCTTGGACATCTAGATCTAGACGATTCTCCTTTGGCTCTCCAAGCCACTGCACTTGCAGCAGATTACCTCGCTACAGTTCATAGACACGATGACATCGCAATCAGTGATGTTGAAATTCAAGAAACGTCGGAGGGTATGGTCCTCGATCAAACCACGCTTCGAAATTTGGAGATAACGCAAACCCTTGCCGGAGAATTCGAGGGTTCTCTCCTTTGGTCAATGAATAAATGTAGAACTGCAATGGGGCGGCGCTGCTTGAAATCATGGCTTTTACGCCCTCTTTCGAATGTCTCTGCTATCGAAGCTAGACATTCCGCTGTATCTTCTCTAATGCGTTCTTCTAAACGACTTGACCTGTTGAGAGAATGTCTCAAAGGAATGCTTGATATCGAGCGTTTGTCAACACAATTGAACTATCGACGGTCAAATGCTCGTGACCTTCTTGCAACAGCAAATGCAATCGAACGACTTCCTGCTATCAAGCGACTATGTCTTGAAACTGAAGACGGATTACTCATGCATTTGGTTGAAGATCTGGATGCTCTCACAGATGTTGCTGAAAAGATCAATCGAACCTTAGTCGATGAAGTTCCATTGAGTCTAAGAGATGGAGGGTTAATCCGAAAAGGGATTCATGAAGAATTAGATCGCTACAGGTCAGCCTCTGAACTTGGGCATACTTGGTTTAAAGAACTTGAAACAAAGTTTCGGAAAGAGTTGGGTATACCAAGTCTGAAAGTAAAGAATAATCGTCAAATAGGATGGTTTATTGAAGTGACAGCAACTCATTCTTCTAAGGTTCCTGAGGAATGGAAACGCAAACAGCAGATGACCAATGGAGACCGCTGGGTAACCGATGATTTACTCGAGCAAGATGACTTATTGCTCACCGCTGAGAGTAAATCGAAAGCAATTGAATACCGTTTGTTTTGTGAATTAAGAGATGATATCCGTGGACATGCAAATCATCTCGCTCAGATTGCTTCACGTGTTGCAGCCATCGATGTATTGCAATGTTTTTCAGCAACTGCCCGCCAACGCTCATGGGTAAAACCATCCATTGTTTCGGGTAAAAAAATGCACCTTGAACAGGCACGACATCCCGTTCTTGAAGCACAACAAGGGTTTGTTCCGAATGATGCAATGATGGATGAGAAAAGAAGGTTTCTTCTGATCACTGGTCCAAATATGGGCGGTAAATCGACTTACCTAAGAACAGTAGCCCTCGTATCAATCCTTGCTCAAGCAGGAAGTCTTGTTCCAGCTGAGAAGGCAAAAATTGGACTTGTTGACCGTATTTTCACCAGAGTGGGTGCCAGTGACGATTTGAGAAGAGGCCGTTCAACATTCATGATGGAAATGATTGAAGTGGCTCACATTCTACGCCGAGCAACACCACAATCCCTGTTATTATTAGATGAAATCGGGAGAGGAACATCAACGTTTGATGGTCTATCTCTTGCTTGGGCAGTCACTGAAGATGTTTGTAATCGAATTGGAGCTCGCAGTCTCTTTGCGACACATTACCATCAACTTGTTGGGTTGGAATCAGAAATCAATGGCTTAGCAAATGTGCACGTTCAGGTAGCGCAAAAAGATGGCACACTCCATTTCCTCCACACTGTTGCTGATGGCCCATGTGATGAATCCTATGGGATTCAAGTTGCAGCCCTTGCAGGTTTGCCACGTCCTGTGGTCGAGCGTGCCTCTGATCTTCTTGCTTTCCTTGAACAACAAGCCCAAGGAGCAAAGGCTGGCAGAGATGGAGCACCCCAAACTCGGGAGGCTGGGCAGTCTTCTTTGATGGGATATTTCGCAGCCGCTGCCATGCAGACAACAGAATCTGCGCCGAGTGGCCCTTCCCAACTTCAACAATCTGTCTTAGACAAATTACTCGATGTCAATCTTGATGATTTATCTCCTCGAGAGGCTTACAAGTTGTTAGAAGATCTTCAAACACAGTTGGAGGGATGATTAAATGAGCGAACCAAACCGAATTCAGCAACTCGATGAGAAGACCATTGGTCATATTTCTGCAGGAGAAGTCGTTGAACGCCCTGCACAAGTCGTCAAAGAACTTCTTGAGAATTCACTTGATGCAGGCTCCACTTCGATTCATGTCATCATTGAAAGAGGCGGTTTTGATAAGATACAAATCGAAGACAATGGGAGTGGTATTCACCAAGAGGACCTTGCACTTTCTCTCGACCGACATGCAACTTCGAAAATGAAGTCTCCAGAAGATCTCAATGAGATTTACACACTTGGCTTCCGAGGAGAGGCTCTTGCAAGTATCGGAATGGTGTCAAAACTTACAGTTGCTTCTCGTCCAGATGGTCAAGAAGGTCGTAGTATCCACATGGAGGATGGTGATAAAGGAGAGATTGAACCATCTGGGATGGCTAAAGGTACTGTTGTTACAGTCGAGCATCTCTTCGAAAATACCCCTGTCAGACTAGGTTTTCAACGCCGCCCTGCAACGGAACATGCGAGAATCGTAGAGGTTGTTGTCGCTCATGCAATCGCCCATCCAAATGCTGGCTTTCGATGTACCATTGATGGGCGTTCCACCCTTCATTTACCAAAAGTCGACACAATTGAAGATCGCTTGTATGATGTTTTAGGAGGCCAATCCTCCTCTCTCCTTCCTCTTCAACAGCCTGATGATGATGCGAGTGTTCCTGGTGATGAAACATGGTCTGGTTACATCAGCACTCCAGATATTTCGAGGGGTAAAGGAGATGAGGTTCACATTCTCGTAAACGGTAGGCCTGTTGCATCAACGCCGTTCCACCAAGCAATACGAAGAGGCTATCGTACCCGCCTTATGCAGGGTAGGCACCCTGTAACAGTTCTTCACCTCGAAGTTCCTGCGAATGAGGTGGATGTAAACGTCCATCCTACGAAACGAGAAGTACGTTTGCGTCATTCTTGGCGTGTGCTCGAGCGTCTTGAACGAGCCATCGCACATACGCTTGCTTCCTCCCCAACACAACCTGATCCAAGTGGTGAACTTCAAGGGCTCGAAGGTCTTTCACAACAGTCTATAGAAAAGCCAATACAAGAACTTCTTGTTCCTAAAGCCGAAGAGAAAAACCCTCAGGAAACGCCCGCTCCACCAGCATGGGCGCTCGCTGCAGGGACACAACTCAATCTTGTTGGGAAGGTTGCTGAAGAATCAATTGACAATGATGAGAAGTTACGGCCTCAATCAACAGCAGCATCTGCTCAAAAATTGTTACCGGGAATGGATTCAACTCCAATCGCTCCAGCCCTTTCCAAAGAAGAACGAGCATTGCACCGGCACGCAGGACTTGGAGGAAGTATTCTCCCAAGCCAGGAATCTCCACTGAAGTTAAGTGGGAACGATATACCAAAGATGGAACCATTGTCGCAATTTGCTGATTCCTACATTCTTGCTCAAGCGGGAGAGGAACTTCTTCTGATTGACCAGCACGCTTTACACGAGCGCATTCGATACGAACGACTTCGTCATGATCCAACGATTTGGGAGCCACAACTCCGTTTGGTTCCTACGCCTATCCATTTCAATTTGACTCAACAAGCACGATTGGAAGCTTCTATGGAGAAATTAAACGATCTCGGATTTTCACTTGAACATCAATCAGATGAAGAATGGCATGTAGTTCAAGCTCCTCGTCTCCTCGATGGCGATGAAATTCAACCGTTTTTATTCGACCTCTTACAAGATGTAAGCGAGGATGGAGCTCCTTTAGAAACAATTGAACGAAGAAAAGACCATCTGGCATTCCTCAATGCTTGCAGGGGTGCTGTGAAAGCAAATGACGAATTGAGTATTGCTGAAATGCGTCGTCTACTCGACGACATGCGTCACGTTCCAAATCCATGGGCTTGCGTCCATGGCCGCCCAACAGCACTGCGCTTATCTCTGGACTCCCTTGACAAGCACTTCGGTAGGCATGGTTGAGAGTCTATTGAGAAAAGAAGGATCTGCGACTTGGTGGAGTCGGGGTCCCTCTACTATCGCTCCAACCCTTGTAGCCAAAAGAATGGCAGTCATCTGAAGACGATGATCTCCAAATGTTTCAACCATTGAGGTTGGTTTTTGAATCGACTGATTTCCTCTGATTGTCATCCCATCGTCCTTTATGATGCATTCAATTCCAAATTGTTGAAGCATCTCCGCAGTTTTCGTAATACGATTGCTTTCTTTGAACATTGCATGGGCTGCGCCTGAAATTGTACCTCCGCCAGTCAAGGCAAGAATTGCAGAGAGTGGCGGTAGCAAGTCATTTGCATCTATCAAGTCAATGTTAACGATTGAATAAGTTTCAGAAGGAGCGAGAATGTTTTCAGTTAATGTAAGCCCAATCTCTGGTAACTTTTCCAATAACACTTCATGACCGATCGAATCTTCTTTGGTTGGAAGATTTGCTACAGTAATCTCTCTGTTTGCAACGATACAAGAAAGAGCGGTAAATGCCAACATCGAAGCATCAGGTGGCACTTGCCAATTCTTCGGAGGCTTTGATTTCCATGGATGAACTATGGTCTTATTTTGTTCGTGTTCGATAACTGCGCCGCATTCCACCATCAAATCCATTGTAAGTTGAGCATGCCTCTTACTGACTGAGATTGAACTTCTTTCTATGACACAGGGCTGTTTGATTGCTTCAGTCGCTAGCAATAAACTGGAATATGGTTGAGAAGATTTTGATGTATCGACTTTCATATGATGTTTGTTCCAAGGACCTTGAAGAACGATTGGAAGACGCTCATGTTTGGTTTCATACGAGCATTCGACTCCGAGTGATTTCAATGAATTAAGTAAATCTTGGTGATCTCTATTACGTAAACTTGCATCTCCATCGAGCATGATTGAGAAATTTGTTCTTGATGCTAATCCCATCAAAAAACGTAACGCTGTTCCAGAATTCCCTGCATATAAGACACTTTTTGGGCGTGAAAATCCTGAAATCCCTGGACTTTTAATTACCAATTTATCCTGAGTTCTGGTGATTTGAACACCGAGTTGTTCAAGACAACGAGCCATACTTTCAGGATCTTCTCCGAGAGTCGTTACTCCAGACAGTGTGTGTTCATTCTCGCTTAATGCACACAAATGCATCATTCGAATCAAATGGCTCTTCGAGGGGGGGAGTTTCCATCCCATGTCCATGAGACTAGTGTTTTCTTTTACATCAAGGGCTTCAATATGGCTTGGATGAGGCTCTTTGCCGCGGTGATTCCACCGGTTTGTTGAACCCTTTGCCATACCAATGCCAACATCTGTTATCAGATGAAGGCTTGCAAACATTCACAATACAACGGTACTAGGGTTGGGCATGGTCCTCAAGGATGTTTTCAAGCGTCCGTTGCTTGATTTGAGGATTTCAGTAACAGATCGATGCAACATGAGATGCCGTTACTGTATGCCTCGTGAACATTTTGACAATAATCATACCTATCTTCCTAAATCTGATATCCTTTCATTTGAGGAGATTGTTCACGTTGTTGAATCGCTTCTACCTTCTGGTCTTAGGAAAGTAAGACTTACTGGAGGTGAACCTCTAATTCGCAAAGACTTGCACAAGCTTATCCAACAACTAAGGGCGCTTTCACCAGAACTTGATATTGCATTGACAACAAATGCTCATCTTCTTTCGAATTCGATTGAACTGCTAAAACAAGCAGGTATCTCGAGAATTACGGTTTCACTGGATGCTGTCGATACTGATGTCTATCAAGCGATGGGAGATACAACTTCAACACCAGATACTATTCTTGATTCCATCGATAAATCTCTGGCATTGGGCATTCCTGTAAAAGTGAATACTGTTGTACAAAAAGGCATCAATGAACACCAAATCATACCTCTGATTACTCAGATGAGTTCAAGAGATGTCCCTATTCGATTTATTGAATACATGGATGTTGGAGCAACGAACTCTTGGAATTTAGATCACGTAGTGACCGGCAAAGAGATGCGTACTCTAATCGAAAAAGAATTCGGAACAATTCAATCCATCGAGCCGGATCATCCCAGTGATGTGGCACGAGAATATACTACAAAATCCGGTTCTGTTATTGGCTTTATAGAATCGATTTCGAATCCTTTTTGTGGAGATTGTTCGAGGGCAAGACTCTCTGCAAATGGAAGTATCTTTACCTGTCTTTTTGCAACAAAAGGGTTCGATATCCGTGGAATCCTTCGTATGGATGCGAGTAAAAAAGAAATTTCAAAGGCTATTTCTTCAATTTGGAGTCAAAGAAAAGACCGATATTCTGAGACTCGTAGTGAAAAGACCGACTCAGAACGTATCGAGATGTCCTTTATCGGTGGCTGATGCACAATCCTTCAATAACTCCTACAGTTGGTTTAACTCTATGACGCAGACACTGAAGATACCATTGTTCGTTTTACCCGCTGGAATCTTTCCGACTGTAGAAGAACCACTTCGAGTTTTTGAACCCAGATACAAACAAATGCTCGATGACTGTGTGTTAGACGAAAAGCCGTTTGGGTACGTTACGCATTCAAGCGATGTTTCAGATGTAGATGGTTGGACTCAACCAGGAGCATACGGTGTTCTATGTAATGTGAAAAACGTGGAAGAGCAGGGGACGAATCTTCTGTTTACTGCAAATGGTACTTCCCGATTTGAGATCATTGATGTTGTACAAGCCGCTTTGCCATCCATGCCATTTGGTGACATTTTCCCAACCGTTGATGAGCTTGTGGAACAATATCATGAAACAAGCCCTGATGGTAAGTTATACCTCCAAGCAAACGTAAGAGTAGTTGAAGAAATAAAAGGCGAAATCAGTGCTGAAGATTGGTCTGGATTCCTCCATATATGGGCCCAGCACATTGTTGATGTCAACTCGATTCTAAGGAATGATGGGCTTAGTATTGAAGACATGCTTTTGCTTCTCGAAGAAGAGTTTCTTCCATATGATTCATCGTCATTATGGCAAGTTGCGCATGCAGTACTCGATGATGATAGGTATCGCCAACAGGCTCTTCGTTCATCAGATTGCGAAGAAGTGTTCGTAGTTCTTCATGATTCATTGAAGATGAAGAACGCTCAACTTAATTTCATTAGAACACTCAATGAACAAGATGACTGATCAAGATTGCATTGGTGGTAAATCAATACGCACTAACACATATTGCAACTCTTGGTCGAGAAGTGTAAAGCCCCAGTCGCCTACATCTGTACCTATCTCTCTTGAATTAATGACAAAGTAATCTCCTGCTGATATTGAATAACTCGCATCTCGGTCATGGAATGAAACGTTCGAACCGATTACTGAATAGACATCAGAATCATCAACAAAACCTGTGAATTCAGTTCCATTGGCATTGTTTTGCTCAGCTAAACTGAATGAAATTCGACCGGGATCAAGTGTTTGATCAAGTGTTGTGATTCTGATGACATGATACCCGTTGTCGAGAGATCGAACACTTACAGTCATCTGTGGTGGAGCCTTTTCACCTGTTTCAAGAGCACCCTGCATAAGGACGAATACCATCCCAGAAAGCATGACGGTTATGGCGAGAAGAAGCACAGTGGCGATGACAGGGCTCACGGCCTCTTCATCACTGCGTAGGTTCGCCATGACCTTTGCAGATGCTGATAAGACTTGAACACACCGATGGTTGGGAACAAAATGTCGTTCTTACAAGACCCAAAGCATTCTGCGACAAGTTACTGCTCGCCAAATGATGTTCTTAGTCAGCCGATTAAACAATAAATTTAGAATCCAATCTGGAAGTCTGAAGAGCATGCTTCCCATTTTGAAAGAACGCTTTGAATTACGCATCACTTTACCCATTTGCTTTTTCCAACGCTTCTCGTATTCTTCTAAAGGAATACCACTTGATAGATGTTCAGAGATCACTTGACCAGCGATTCGCCCACCAATCATTGCAATGGTTATACCTGCTCCGTTTGAAGGCAAAACCATGCCTGCAGCGTCACCAACGAGCATGTAATTCCCTTTTACAAACTTCTTGAGTGTGCCAGACATCGGTAACGAGCCAGCCCCAGTAAACGAGATTTCTCCGTCGTATTTTGAAACAAAATCATCGGTATATTGGTTAAGATTCCGGCCTTTAGCAAAACTTCGTTGAATACCAAGTCCAATGTTAGCACCTTTTGATTTTGGGAACATCCAAGCATAGCCCCCTGGTGCCATCGAGCCGAAGTGAAGTTCTACAGCTTCTCCAAAATCCCCGTCCATCAACACAAACTTAACCGGTATCTTTACAGATTTTTCATTCCAATAATCTCTTCTTATTGGACCATTGTGGCCACCAGCATCGACTATTACTTTGGCACTGTAAGAATCGCCATTTTTCAGGAGAACTTGATTTCCTTCAACCTTCTCAACCATTGAATCGATTAGATAATCTGCTCCGGATTGTTTTGCTAATTCGACTAGGTTTTCATCGTGAGCAACACGATTTAAGACATAACCATCAAAATCAAACTTCAATGGTTTGCCAGACGGAGGTACCAAATGCATCTTTGATGAATGACGAGATATCGCTTCCTTTGGAGTTTGGAATAGATCATCCATATCAGGAACATCGGGGCAAAGTCGCCTCATTTCATCATTCGTAGGAACTAATTCTCCGCACTGTAGTGGTGTTCCAATAGGGTCTCTTCGATCGATGACCAATACGTTTGCTCCACCTTCTGCAGCGTATCGAGCAACTGTGCTTCCAGCGGGTCCACCGCCGATAACAATCACATCACGGTCAAACGATTCAGTCAAGTCTTCACCTCACATATGTCGCTGATGGACATGTTCAACAATCCGCATAAGAAGGGATTTAGAGAGCGAGTCTGGGAATCGCTGGAGTTCAAGCGTAGCTCGTTCAAGATGGGTTCTTACGAGTAATTGAGAATAACCAAGCGAGTCAGAGGTTTCGAGTAAGCCCATTAGTTCATCCCAATTCTTATCTGTAAACTGTTGAAGAATAGTTGAGAGGTTCTTTCTTTTCTCTCCATGCAGAAGCGTCAAAGCGTGGATCAAAGGAAGTGTCATCTTTCCTTCGATTACATCAGCACCTCGTGGTTTACCCATTCGTTCATCGCCTTGTAAGTCAAGAAGATCATCCATCAGCTGGAATGCGATTCCTAATTCCATCCCAAAACGTCCCAGTGCTTCAGCATCCGCCTGATTCGCCCCTGCAACGATTGCAGCAGCTTCACAACCCGCTGCAAATGGCCCTGCAGTTTTACCACGTACGATTTGCAAGTAATCTTCTGGTGACGTTGAGAGGTTGAGGACGTGATCAAGTTGCATGAACTCAGAGATTGCGATGTTTGCACAACAAGTTGTTACGAGATCAATAATTGATTTCGTGTACAATCCACCTAGTCCAAACCCGTGTACGAACAACCAATCTCCGGCGATGATCGCTTTTGCTTGTCCTGCACGTTCATGCAGAGTTGTAATTCCACGTCGTTGTTTTGCAGCATCATTGATGTCGTCATGAACAAGCGTTGCAGTATGAATGAATTCGAAAGACAGAGCTAAATCCATTATTTCGTCAATGTTCTCGCCACCTGCAACTTCATAGGCGATAATTGCAAGCAATGGGCGTAGTCTTTTTCCGCCGGATAAGAGCATCTCTCCAGCGAGTTCAGCAACCTCTCCTGCTCCGTTTTGGAGTTCCTTTTCAATCATTAAATGAAGCGCTTGATTGACTTGCTCACGCAAGGTTTCAAGGCGGTTCAGTTCCGCTTCGCTAATGGCTTGCACATTAACCTCCACAAGGGTGTCCTTCTTAACGAGTGGTCTCTGCCCATAAAACGCTGAGACCTGTGTTTCGGCCGAGGTGAGACTTTGGAAAACGAACGATTAGTGTTTCTATCCACTACATCGCATGGCGATGGAGTACGCCTGCAAATTGAAAAAACTCTCGAGCAACGGAGTAGAACCTTTGATGCGGTTTTGAAACAAACTCCGACCATTCAAGACGCTCTTTCCATTCTTTCCGATGGTTTAGGTGATGTTGTTGCCATGAGTCCAACGGATTGGAATCAACACCGTTCTTCCGAGTTCTCAATTATTGGTCTTTTACCACGCAGAGAGCCTACATGGGTCATGGTCAGCGAAGATAAACCCGAATATTTGGTAAAAAATGCTCTCATTTTCTGTGATCATGAACTTCTTCGTCGACAGCTAATGAGGCTGCGACGAGATATAGTGCTACAAACATCGGTTGAAATCAATCTTGGAGATTGTGTGCCTGGAAGTCGCGAAGAAATCGAGGCTATGGAACGTCTTAGAATAGAGGGCGAAATCGATGGGTATGTTGTGAAGCGTTCGCAGTATAATCTCCTCACGTCAAGGACACGGCGTCATACTCTTGGGCTACAACGGGGTTCGCCTGAACGTGCACGATTTATCCCTCCACCACTTGATGGATTCACACTTCTTGTTGGAAGAGTTGGTTTCCCTAAGATGCGATTAGAGCATATCATTGATCCTTCTTCTGAATTATCGTATCGAATCGAATCGAAAATTCTGGAAAGTATCCCGAGCCATCTTGTATCGATTACAGGTGTGCATGTCGAGCAGAGAGGGGTTGGAACTATCCTTCGAGAAGCAAAAAGAATCAACGATGATTGGACAATGGAAGCGATGATTGATCCAGAATCAAATGTTAAAAACGCAGCTAAGCGACTTGAGATGCGAATCGAAACCTTAGGTATTGATGGCCGAGTCAGTGCTTCTGCTGAGCGTGTAGGCCAAGTCGACGGGCATCGTATCTCAATGATTAATCTCTTACAAGAATGGGGGAATATGCTCTCGGCACTTACGTCTCCGCATGAAGCCACAAACAGACGTATCTACGGCTTACCAGATGAGTTCCATGAAGAACGCCCAGCAATGATGAATCTTCATTCAGATGAGTCTGAATGACCGAGTTCTTTACGAGCTTGTTCAATTGATTCAGGAGTTCGGTTTTCTCCTGCAAGAATTACTTCAAAGCCATTGTCGAGAAGGTATTTTTCTAAATCCACTAAGGAAACAGCCGGATTTGGGTCGCATAGGTTACCAATAATTTCATCGATTTCTCGACTTGTTGCTTCCCAAGAACCTGCTGCACGTTGAAGTTCGACAGCAAAGCGTTCAACGATTTCAACTGCACTTCTGCTTGGAGTTTGTGCTTCTCTCATAGATTGGGCAACTGTTTCATGTTGTTCTCGCAGTTGGTGGATCTCGTGCAATGAATCGCGGAGAATGGTTCTAAATTCTTCGAGATTATTGTTTTTGGAATATTTCCTATAGGCCTTATCTAAGCGTGAGCTAAGTGAAGATGCACCCGCAGCAATCGCTTCTTTAGCCTTGACCGCCTGTACAATCGCTTCACTTGCCAACTGAATCCGCTCACTGAGAGTATCGTTGAAACGCCTTGATTCATCAGCGAGATCTCTTCGAACAATATCGCGAAGTGTATTGCCTAATTCATGCGCTTGTTTCAGCATAGAACGGGCTGTCTTTTCTGCACTTGACATGGATTCACCAACCCGTCCTGTGAGTCGAACGTGTTTGAAGGTTTAGCCAATTTTCTTCTTTCTTTGATTGAAATACGATGTTGAACAACTTATTCATCCTTCGAAACCGAACGATTTAGCATGTCTTGACAGCGAAACCACATATACTGTAAGGGAACAACGAGGCTTAGGTGCCCTTATGAGTGATCGTTCAAGTCTCTTGTCTGAACTCTATCAGGCCCGTCTTGAAGACCTAAAGGAAATTGCTTCAGCATATGGGTTAGCAAAGAATGGTTCCGTTGAATTTCTTCGTGCACAACTCATTCGTGATCTGATTCTTTCGGATTGGGACCTCACAATCGATGGGCTACGGGTAATTCTAAACAGTGACTTAGGTGATTTACTTGGAGTCTTTGGAATAAAGAAAACAGGTTCACTTCGAACACGAAGACAACGTTTGTACCTTCATTTGAATCACGATCCAAAGCAACTAAGAGAAGATAAACTCGAGAAATTATCCAAGGAAGATCTCCATTCACTCTGTAAGGCATTGGAACTACCGCGCTCAGGAAATCGACAAACATTGTTGATTCGGGTTGCAGGTGTTCTCTCTGCCCAACACAAAAACTGGGGTACAATCAAACGTTCGCTGAAAAAGAACGGCCCCACAATAAAGATTCCATCGCCGTCAGAAGACGATGAAGCCAGTTCTCAAGTAACAACAATTGAGGCGAGAGTCGAAACGTTCACTGAACAAAATCCAGAAGGCTGGACGTTCGAACAAGAGTCTGAACTCATTGGAGAAATGGAAGATGAAGGACTAGATGCATCTCTTGCTGACATTGCAGCATCTATAGATGAATCTCTTCAATCTCTGGCGCCTCTCCCCGAGGTTAAAGACGTCCCACCAATGCTGCAAGAAATACCTCTTGAAGAACCAACATTGGAAGAAGAGGCCGCTCTTTTGGAAATCAATGCTCGAAGGGCTGAAGTCGAAGCAGCAGCACGCGATTATCTCCTTGTTGGCAGCACTACTGACATGGAAGATATGAGTGCCTTCATTTCAGGTCTTGCAACACATGGGTTCTCTGTTGAGATGCAACGTGTTCAAGATGCAATCCGAACCATAATCATGGAAGTGGCATACCGTTCTGAACAAGAGCAAAATGCACTTTCAACCAAGCCAGGTTCTTGGTCGGAACGTGAAGCAATTCGAATGTTTGAACAAATACGCCCTCATTTGAGAGAACGCATCCCAGAAATTGTAGCTGGACAGAAAGGGAATTTAGTTCAAGCACGAATGGAATTTGAGGAAGAAGCTCGTTCTAAAGGCTTGGATTTGAGAAGCCCTGCTGTATCTGGCCGACTTCATGCTTTGTTTGATTTACATCTTGAAATCAGTGAGGCCGAAGAATTACAAGATCCTGTTGCAGCTCGAAAGAATCGTTTGTTGAGAATTCTCTATCATGGAGCAATTCATCTTCCAGACGAAAGTCGTCGAACGATTGAGCGACTTGAGAGAAATCTTGGTTCCTTTGAATCCCTTGTTGAGACTGTACTTGAATCCAGTGAAGGCGACTTTTCTGAAGGACAACAAAGTCTGATTATTCGTTTCTTAGAGTCAAAAGGATATCTCGTTAATACCAGTGAATTACGCCCTAGAGTCCTTGCATGCGCAGGAATTATTGGAACTGAATTAGGATACCTTACGCCTAACCAAATCCCACGGCTAGCACCTGGGATTCTTGTCAGTGACGATCAAGTCGATGCCATTGTTGCTGAGTTGAGAGCCTTAGCAGCCACCTTCAAACCAAAACAGGTTGAGGAAGAGGAACCTGAACTGGAACTTGCAGATTCTGTTGCAGATGCTTCAGACCGTGTCGGTCATGTGCGTGGAAAGATTGACAGAGTCGATGCTTTGCTAGCAAGACTTAGGCTTCAAGACAATCAATGATTGTTCTGAGCATAGAAGTTCTGTACGACAGTTGTAACAGATTGAATATCGGAGATTCCACGAGCAACTAAATCTTCAATGATTTGCTGTCGTTGATTCACGTGCTTCTCGAAAACATCGGGAGTAACGCCTGCTGCTCTACAAATGACTTCTCTGAGATTGGAAGGAATGCCTGTTTCTTCGATTTGATCTGTATGAGCATTATACTTCCAGATTGTATTGAGACGAGGCTTTGAACCTTCCATACCTGCAATTTCAGCAACTTCTGTAATCTTACGTGCAGTTTTTCCATTAACATGGAGTCGTGCTTGAATGATGATCAAGTCGAGACCTGTAAGCATAATCGGAGGTACATTCATCGGCGGATTGATCATTCTGGTTACAGTTTCTTGAGCAGTATTTGCGTGAAGGCTTCCGAAGGAACCATCGTGACCAGTATTCATTGCAGTCAGGAGCGTAGCGCATTCAGGTCCACGGACTTCCCCAACAATAATTCTGTCAGGTCTCATACGTAGGCTTGATTTCAAACAGTCATTCATGTCAACTTCAGGTGTTCCATCAGGACGTTCTCTTCGGGTTTCCATACGGAGCCAGTGGTCGTGATAGACTTGTAATTCCGCAGTATCTTCAACAGTAAGGAGACGGCGACTCCATGGGATGTACATCCCAAGACAATTCAAAGTCGTAGTTTTACCTGAACCAGTACCTCCTGCAATAACGAAGTTTGCAGGACGGCTATCGAGCCCTTCAATCCAAACCCACATCATGGCAGCAAGTCTAGAATTGACAGTCCCGAATTTAACAAGGTCAATCATTGTGAGTGGATCTTCCTTGAACTTACGAATTGTGAGTGTTGGTCCATCTGGTGAAACTGGTGGAATCGTTCCGTTAACACGGGATCCATCTGGAAGGCGACCGTCGAAGATAGGTACCATCCCAGGCCCATCTCCGAGTGGGACATTTGTGAAACCAGCAATATTTTTTGCGATTTGCATTCCTGCTTCATCATTAATCCATACATTTGTGCGGCACATGCCATGTTCTCGATGAGCAACTTTGACACATTGTGTTCCGCCGTTATACATCACTTCTTCCAAATTATCATCTTCGAAAAGAACTGCAAGATCTCCATGGGGGTTCGGTGCAACCGATCCTTCGACATGATAAATTGGAGAGGGATGATTTGCTTCTGTATAGATTGTTACATTACCGTATTGTTCTAAAATTTGTTCTGACATAAGTTCACCTCATCCACCGATCATTTTTGTTGCTCCCAAAAAGAAGAACATGGACATCGTCATCCAGAGTGGCACAAACCACATTATATCTCTCATTCGACCGAGCATTCGACCAGATACAGCAACGCCGACAGCGCTTGCTACAGCGAAGAAGAGGCTAAATGTGGAGAGGAACCCATCAATTTGGAACCCCTTTGAACCAGGAGTGAACAATCCAACAAGGAATCCAATAAGTCCAGGGAGTCCGATGCAAATGAAGAGGACAATAAGGATGCCACGCCCTTGAAGCTCAGATTCTCTTTTGTTCATCAAATCATTGAGTCTTTCGTAATCCATTGATAAATTCATCAAAATTTCTTGAAGCGGAGCACCTTGCTCGATAGCAGTTTCAAGTAGATGCATTACCCGTTGAACCTGAGAGGATCTGGTTTTCGTTGCAAAACTCGATAGAGCAGCATCGAAGGAACTTGAATGGCTTTCTGCCAATGTCTCTTGAAGCAATGGACCAAGTGGGGCTGGTGCACTCCTTGCTTGGTGTTGCATTGCCTCTTGGATACCAAGTCCAGCACCTACTTCATCGGATAAAGCCTCAAGAAAACTTGGCAAGGCATTCTCTATTTTTCTTCTACGAATTCGTTCTCGAATTGGAGGGATTCCTCCTCCGAGCATAGCGAAGCCGACAACGCCTAGGAACAGCATCATCGGTTGATCATTGAACGATTCCAGTAAGCGAAAGAGCATGGTATCACAAACCTGGATCCTTTGTATGGGTTTTCAGACCGATCATGACCATTGCTAGAAGTGTAAGCATGAGTCCAGCATTAACTACCATATTGATTGTTGATTGCTCAGGCATGCCAAAGAAACTACCCATGTCTCCTACAAGTTGGGGGAAAAGGCCGAAAACAGCTAAGATGATTGGGCCGATCATTCCAATGGAAAGGAGAGATTCTGGAACGCCACTTAAGTCTTCGATGTATTTTTTGACATCTTCAGTACGCTCTTCCTCCATTCGACTTCCTTGTTTTTTCAAGGTATCAATGATGTCCGTATTTTGAGTGATATTCATGTGCATGATGTTGAGCAGACGACGATATCCTTCTGTCTCTGATTTGTTCATCATACCTTTGAGTTCCTTTTCGAGTGATCTCCCACCACTTCTGACCTTGTCCATCATCTCTTTGAAATCCTCTGAGATGATTCCGTATCCGCCTTGAGAAATACTGTGAATTGTTGCTTCTAGACCAATTCCTGATGACATGAGGACATCCATTGCACGAATAACATAGAGAACTTCTCTCTTTTCGTCCAGTTTACGCATGCTTTCACCTTCAAATGACGTCTTCTATGAGTTCAAAATGGAACTTCTCAGTAGAACCCTCGTACTCAAGAGCAGAAAAAATGACTTTAACATCTCTTTCTTCAAACGGATCGTGAATAAATGGTTGTCCTGATCTGAACATCTCAAGAATACGCTTGTAATCATCAAGGGATAGGATTCCTCGAACATTGTAGACTGTAGACTCCGAGCCTTCATCGTGGAGATTATCGCCTTCTCCACCGCGGATAATTGTACGAGTCATCCTTCGTGTTAATCGAACATCAATATCTGCGTTCGGTATCCGAACCCAATCTGATGCACCTGTCCCAGTTGCCGGTCGAATGAAAAAATCCATGCCTGCCATAATGACCCCAATTAGTATGAGGGTGAAGGCAAGATTTGAATGTGTTGGAGCAATTCGTTCAAGAAACTATCTTGAACCAACCAAATCTTGGCTCATGCAAGATGCCCTCATCACTCATGGCATCAAGTTCAGATTCGCTTTTATCCCGTGAGAAGCCACGTGCTGCTAGATTTCGAACCAGAGATTCGAAGTCGACACCTTCTCCATTATCCATTGCTTGAATGCATTCGAGGACAACTGTTCTCAGATCGTCATCAGCTTCTGCTGTAATCTCTTCAGCCTCTGCAAGATTGAGCTTAGGTGGAGGTGCTGTTGCGGCCTCAAGTTTTCCTTCTGCAATATCCAATGCCTGCATGACGTTTAATCGATATGTTTCGGTATCGATCTGTCCGTAATGGCCTTGAGCAGCCAGCAGACCAGGTATCATGTCTTCAGCCACACCTGCTTCTTTCATTCCTTCAGCAGTTGGCTCACAATTCAATGTGAGTTTATGCTGACTAAGGCGATGAAGTGTGGCAGCAGAGGCGCTAACAAGCCATGAAGCGTATCGTTCTCTATCGATTATGCAAGCTTCTTCTGGTCGAAGGGATGTGTATACTGCTCCTTCATCGGTTTGGTACCATCTTGCCTTTGCAGTCATTGTGAGTAGAACGGGTTCTCCTGCATCGATCTTCTCCAACAACTGTATCACGAATTCTCTCATTGATTCAGTTTGATATTCGCCCACCGAGAAATAGTGGAGGCCAGAAGGGTCTCGAATTTGCCCATTGTACATTTGGGACCCATTACTTGTTTCTCTCAATTCCAGTCGTTCAACTAAGCCTGAAACAATAAGACGGTTGACCTTTGCTCCGAGTTTTGTTATGACGAAGGTTGGATCAAATTCTCCAGTCCCTTTTTCGTTAAGAGTCGATTCTCCAAACTCAGAAGCGAGCATGAACCATGCTGGTTGGCGTCTAATTTGTTGTGTCCCCATCATCATTCCATCCCCCATTGTGCTCGAAGTTCGGTTGCCCGAAGTGCAGATTCAGGCTTGAGGATTGTTGCATCATTACACAAAATCATTGAGCCTTGGCCGTCATTGATCACTCTTCCTGTGGCCTCTAATCGGCAACCGAGTAAGCGATTTCTAATTGATTGAACATACATCATCGATCCATTTGCTGAAATTTCATCTACCATTGCAGCATGGTCTGTCTCAAGGAGAGAAAGGGCAGCATCTTTCGATACCAGTAGTGCACATGTTGCTCCTTGGTCATCGAGAACAAGGCGTAGCCTTACATCCTCGTTTCCTTCAACAGTTCCGTGTTCACTGCATTGTCCTTCACGTAGAACTCTTCGACATTCTGGGCATCGCATAATGGTTCCAGAATCTTCACGAACAGATACAATGGTTCCAGTAGTGGAAATTCCCACTCTGCTTGGTCCACTGACAAGGTCGTGTAGTCCAACTTCCACTTTCAGGTTTGTAAGATCAAGGTTTCCGTCCCAAGGAGTTTCATCGAGTATTGTGATTTGCTCGGCTCTATCGACGGTGATATCTGGAATACCTTGCCAAGCACGAACGCGTGCATCGGTGATACGTACGGTAATCGGCAATTTCGTTTCATCGATTGGTAAATCTACCCAAGCACTCATTCGGCATTGGCCAGTTGGATCTGCTATCTGGCCTGACCAGAGGTATCGCTCTTCTCCATCTTTGGTGAATGTACGCTTTGCCCATTCCGTGATGCTGACAATAATTTCGACATCCTTAGAACCATCGCGAAGTGTACTCACTGTCGCAATGAGTCCTTCTTTCAGAGCGTCCGTATCTGCGAAAGAAGCATCGTGGAATGGCTCAATTTTCGTGGTTCTACCAAAGTTGAGTTCTGGTGTGTCTCGAAAGGTCTTGACTTGAGCTCCATCGATTTTTAGCAATGAACCGACTTCGAATTCAAAGGGTTCCCAAGAAAGGAAACCGATTGCACCTGATTCATCAGCCAATCGGCCTCGGACAACGTCAATACTACCGCTCCCGTCTCTCTTGTGGATTTGATCTGGTCGAACCGACATGACACGACCGACGATGCAAACATATCCGTCCCCAGGAAGGGAATCGATTCCGATTGGCTCGCCTGGAGCGACAACTGGTCGAGTTCCCTCTCGCAAGACAGCGATGCGTGATGATTGATTGATATTGATCGACATTCGTCCTTGATACTCGTTTACAGATGCTCCTTCAATTCGAACAACTGACCCTGGCGTAATGTTAGCGTTATTGCCCCAGTCTTTGTACTCCCAGCGGGTTCTTTCTCCAGAACCTTCCTGCCATGGGTCATCTTCAAGAAGACCGAAGGAGATAGACTTTGATTCGCCACGAATCATTTGTTCACGAACGTTGTGTGAAACGATTTCAACTTCGATTTCAATCTCACGGTCGTCCGCTTTCAACTCAGAAAGGGAACTCACCTTTTTCGATGGCTTCTTGGTTTGACCACTCGCTCCTGTTTGAGAGGTTGGAGTGTCGCTTTCACTTCTAAACCGTCGAACAATCGATCGAATAGCATCTTGCTAGGTATGCTGGAGAAGGCGCATCGGATCTTGATAATAGAAATAAAATTATTGAAGAGCTAAAGAAAAGGAACTTAGAGTCTCTGCCTGCTTACTATGTATGTATTCTGGTTGGCATTAATTCTGAGAATGACCCAATGCCAATATACGCATCTG
>OCRI01000048.1_pt1 | contig 38386 bp, 30 predicted proteins | sample 1534641 | NCBI WGS metagenome assembly OCRI01 (sample SAMEA3275473, study PRJEB22092) | marine metagenome | reverse complement strand
GCAATGAATACGCTTTTCCAATTTACCGTCAAGAGCTTTTCTTACGAGTTGATCTATAATTGTAAGGAATGCAGTAAGTGTTTTACCAGAACCTGTAGGTGAGCAAAGTAGCAAATGGCCGCCGTCCATAATGGTGGGTATTGCGAGTTTTTGTGGGCGAGTAAAATCAGGGAATTTTTCAACAAACCAGTTTCGAACCGGTGGACATAATTTGTCCAAAAGAACCTCAGTATCGTAGGGTTTATCCAGATACTCTATCTCAGGCATTTTTTATTCACCAATCTCAGTGGTGCGAGAGCGTTGGTGCTCTGCATATGATACTTTCGTATATGCCTTAAGCCCAACCGATAACTTTCTTTTCCCCTCCTATCACGGATTAGGTGGGTGGATATTCGCTTGATTTTGCGAAATGTCATTGGAATATATTTTCGGTAATGCTCCTTAGTAGAGCGCTTTTGTTGGACAAGAGACAACACAATAAAGCCACAGAAAACATTGAGTTGCTAATACAATGATTGGTCTTTTCTTATATCCCCTGTATTTTGAAGAGTGTTCCATATGTAATAGGATTTCAAACGGGCAGTTTATTCGTCCTCCACGACTCTACCATTGATTGACACATGGCAAAAACCCTCTGCATATTGAATCCGAGCCTTCATCCCTGAGGTGAACTTGAAATGCCTTGTGCAACAGCAGAGACTACGGGGATACTTCAATGGCTGATGATGCAAGACTTGAACGACTTCAAGGAATGTTGAGGCAACGTGGAGTTTTACTTCCTGCTTTTGACCTCTACGGTGGTGCAAAGGGATTGTATGATTTCGGTCCAGTCGGCGGAAGACTTCGATCAAAGATTAACCAAGCATGGCTCAATCATTGGAACAGTTTAGGTAATGTTGTAGAGATATCATCTCCAACAGTAACACCTTACGAAGTTCTTGAAGCAAGTGGTCACGTAGGGGAATTCTCTGATTTTATGACTCAATGTGGTGAATGTGATGAAGCAAGTCGTGCAGATACATTACTTGAGCCCCATCATCCTAATCCTGATTCATTAAATGGAGAGGATTTACAAGCCCTTCTCGATGACGTTTCCCCAAAATGTCCGGCATGTGGAGCGGTTTCATGGTCACCAATTGAAGCGCAAAATTTGATGTTTTCAACGACCATAGGGGCAGGATCATCAGGACGCCCAGGATTCATGCGCCCAGAAACAGCTCAAGGTATGTTCACTATGTTTCCTGCTTTGTATCGGCATTTCAGAGAACAATTACCATTCGGTGCAATTCAAGTTGGTAAAGGCTATCGCAATGAAATTTCACCACGACAGGGTATGATTCGCCTACGAGAATTTAACATGGCTGAAATGGAATATTTCATTGATCCAAGTACTCAGGAATCTCATGACTTTTCAAAATGGGACTCGACGCTAATGGAATTACTTGATGGAGAAGGTGAAGTCCACACACTCTCTCTCACCCACGCAATCTCGAGCGGATTGATTCGTCATCAAACCGTTGGTTACTTCATGGGGAAGACCTATGATTTCCTCCTCGAACTAGGAATCGATTCACAAAAAGTCCGATTTAGACAACATGCTCCTGACGAAATGGCTCATTATGCATCTGATTGTTGGGACGTTGAACTACACGGTTCCTACGGTTGGATTGAATGTGTGGGTATAGCACATCGTGGGTGTTATGATTTAGAAGCACATGAAAAAGCGAGTGGAAGAACACTTCGTGCTCGCAGAGAATTCTTAGAACCAAAAATTATGGAAATAGATGGTTGGACAATCGATGGTGGTGTCGCAGGTCCTGCCTTTAGAGGCGATGCTGGGCAAGTGAAAGAACTCGTTGAATCACTTGATTTAGAAACTGAATTTCCTGTCGATGTTGTCCTGAATGATGGAAGAACATTAACGGTTGAGTCTCAGCATGTCAAGCGTGTTCAAAAGACTGTAAAGGAAACTGGTGAATGGTTCATCCCTCATGTAGTAGAACCTGCATTCGGTATTGATCGCATTCTTTGGCATGTTCTTGATCATGCTTATGATGAATCAGAAAAAGGTGGAGAACCGTATCGAATGCTCAAATTATCATCATTGGTTGCTCCAATCGATGTCGTTATCCTCCCACTGTTTGAAAAGAATGGAATGGATGAAATTGCATCTGAATTACATAAGCGATGTTGCATGATTCCGAATCTGGTTTCAATGTATGATGCGAGTGGATCAATTGGAAAGCGCTATGCTCGAGCCGATGAAATTGGCGTCCCACTTTGCATCACAGTAGACCATCAATCGCTCGAAGACAACACTGTTACTATGCGAAAGCGAGATGATGGTTCGCAAGTACGAATTTCAATTGATGAATTACCGTTTCTTTGAATCGAAGAAGCACCTTCAAGAACCGCCGACATAATGAACGGATATGAGCGGTGCTTCAGACTGGACAGAGCGCCATCGTCCAATGTCTGAACATCAATTGGAAGGAAATGAAATTCAGCGTCGTCATATCAGGGAATGGCTTGATGGCTGGGTGACTGGTAATCCAAAAAAGAAAGGAATCCTACTCGTCGGACCACCTGGTGTCGGTAAAACAACTGTAGCTCGTGCAATTGCCCATGATATGGGTTGGACGGTTATTGAATTGAATGCTAGTGATTCAAGAAATGCAGTTGCTATTCGTAAAGCAGCAACACAAGGATCTACTCACCGCTCACTTTTCCATGACCCAAATAAACCACAACAAAGAACTCTCATCCTCCTCGATGAAGTCGATCATATTGGTGGAGGATTACGTGCGGTCAGTGAAGATCGTATTCGTAAGGAAATTGATGGATCAGATTCTCCTCCACTATCGGGAGATTCAGGAGGGAAAGCAGAATTATTACGACTCCTCGAATCGACCAAACAACCAGTCATATTGGCATGTAATGACATCATGGGTTTGTGGGGTCGTTCATCTTCAACCTGGAGGAATACCAAAGATCGATTCTCCAAACATCTGAAGACCATTACTTTTGATCGTGTTTCTAATGAAGCATTACGTCGTATTGCTCGCAGAGTATTACGGGAGGAAAGTATTCAATTTACAGATGATGCTATTGAATCTTTAATCGAAGGAAATCATGGAGATTTACGGGCATTGGTCAGAGATTTACAAGTTCTATCAACAGGTTCAGTTTCTTCATTAACAAAAAATCAAGTTGCTGAACATCTTGAAGCAGGTGTTCGAGATGTTACGACAGAAGTCTTTCCAGGTATGGAAAATCTCTATCGCTCACGGAAGGCAGAAGATGCAATTCAACTTGGCAGGACCATTGACAAACAACCCTCTGATCTGATGAACTGGGTTCATTGGAATAATTCTTCACTCTTCGGTAATGATTCAATCCAAAAGGCCTCAAAAGCTCTCATTGTAGCAGATAAGTCAGTAGAAAGTAGATATCGGGATTTAGCTCATCACTCATCATATTGGACACTCCATCTTTCATCTCTCTCGGCTAGTGTTGCAAATTCAAAACCACTCGAAGGACGTATTTATGCCAGTTATCCACACTATTTGCGACGTTCAGGTTCATGGACACGTCCTGCGATTATTACACACTTATCGGATATGTCTAAAACCAGTAAATCGACTGTACGTCGGGAATTCTTACCCCTGTTGTCTGCGTTAAGTAGGGAGGATTCTGTTGTAGGAGATCCTAACGATTTTGCAATCTCACTTTCATTAGGATTAAGTTCCCAAGAACATGCTACCTTGTGCAATATGCCAGTCAGTCGTAAGTCTACAAAGGATATGATGAAAGCATATGATGAGGCAGAACAAAAGTGGAAAGAACCTATTGTTGCTCAAATCATCGAGGAATTACCGGTTGAGGAGCCAATCGAGGAAGTTGTCGAAGAAACCATTGAAGAACCTACAATTGATTCAGCCCAACGAACTCTATTTTGATTCTTCAATAGGATCTCTTGAGATCATTCTTTTCAATCGGGATAATGCCCCGCGATTAGTCTGGTCTTTCGATTCTGATCTCCACGTATGTGGGTGGAGGAGAATCACTGCTGTTAGTAATTCCAGCCTACCAAACCACATGAGTATAGAAGTCCATATCAATGCACCAGAATTCAATCCTGCCCAGGTTTCGGTTGGACCATAGTTTCCAAGAGTTGGTCCAGTGTTGCCCAAACTTGAGGCTACTAAGGCGAGAATAGACTCAAAATCTTCCCCAGGTATCATCAATGAAAGTATGATCGAAGATATTGCAAATAAACCAATCCAAACAAATAACATCCCTACAATTAGTCCGAGTTGCTGGTCTCCAACGACTTGATTGTTTAGGCGTACAGTTTGTACTTTTCTCGGTTGAGCGATTCGGATAAGCTCTCTCATTGCCACCTTGAAAGCAAGATTAATTCGCATGAGTTTCAATCCACCACTTGTACTGCCTGCACATGCACCGACGATCATGAGAACGAAGAGGAGAAGATGAGTGAATACTGGCCACTGCATATAATCAGTAGATGTGTATCCTGTTGACGTTCCAATTGAAACCACTTGGAATAAACTATCAATAAAGGAATCAGTCGTTGTATAATCTCTGGTAAGTAAAAGAGCGATTGTTATGAAGAGAAATGTCGTAAAAATATACACAAGATAGTTTTTGAACTCCTCATCCTGTGATGCTTTTTTGAATTGCCCTTCTCTGATGAACCATAACAATGTAAAGTTAATTCCACCGATAAACATGAAGAGTATGATGATTAATTCAACAGTATATGAATCAAAATGTCCTACGCTGCCGTCATAGGTCGAGAACCCACCCGTAGGCATAGTGGTTAATGCATGATTTAAAGAATCAAACCAATTGAGATCTCCTATTGTAATTAATAACCCGAATTCAAGTATTGTAAGCACGAGATACAGAGTCCATAATGCAAGTGCAGTCTCTTGTAATTTAGGCTTCAATCGAGAGAGTGAGGGGCCCGTTAATTCTGCTCTTGCAAGTGCCATTCCTCCTCCAATAACGCGAGATAGAATCATCATTCCGAGCATAATAATTCCCATTCCACCAAACCATTGTGTAAGGGACCTCCATAGAAGAAGTCCTCTTGGCTGAGAGTTGATGCAATCCATACCTGGATTACAGCCTGGGCTCATCGATGTCGAAATAACAGTTGCACCTGTCGTGGTAAATCCAGACATTGATTCAAACCACGAATTTACTGCACCTCGAAGTATGTCGGCAAGGTCAGAACCATCGGTAAATGGACCATGAAATACGCCTCCAAACCAATAGGGAAGTGCTCCAACAAGTACTGCAAGAGGCCAAACTAAGGCAACGGCTGCAAAGGCTTCCCGATCTCGTAATCGTGTATGTGTATTTCTTCGAGTACCGAATCGCAGCATGAGGTATCCAATAAGTAACGATGATGCAGCAGGGGCTGAAAAGGCCAGAATGGCTAAATCCCAATCATCCAGGAATCCAGTTAAGATTCCACATACGACGAGTGGAATCGTCAAGGCAACCAATGTCCAACCAAGGATCAAGGCAAGTACGTCAAAACGCATGATTACACCTTAAATTTCTTCTCAAGATCAGCGACTCTGTCCGGTCTACAAAACAAGATAAGTCGGTCTCCCTCAACAATGGATTTGTCTCGAGATGGGCGTAAAGTTTCCCATCCCCCTGTTGTATTTCTACGTTGAATGAAGGCAATACGTGCCCAATCCGGTATTCCCGCATCCCCAACTCGCTTACCAACAAATTTGGTGGCACTCGATACTGGAAGACTAATTCCAACGATATCCGGAATGTTTGACAGAATTGCATATGCCCCCGAGGCCCTTGTATGGATGTGTGCTAATATGTTGTCCACAGCGACACGTTTGATGTCAACAGCGAAGGTAATACCCATCCGCTGAGTGACCTTGACTAAATCTGAATCTTTGAGAATCAATCCCGTTCGAGTTACGCCCATATCATTCGCCAATAAGGCCGCTGCGATAGAAATGTGGTCATCATCCAATGCTGCGATTGCAATGTGATGCTCGTTTATCCCTATTTCAGTAAGAATATTACGATCGAGGAAATCACCATGTATAACTTCGAGATTACCATGTGATCCAATTTCTGATCCTGACAGATTATTTGCAATGTTTAAATCACGTTCGATTACAGTAACAAACGCTCCACTACGCAACCAATCCTCTGCAATTCGCTTCCCAATTTCAGTTGCTCCAATGATTGCAACCTTCGGTTTAGTTGGGAAGTCGATCGATTCATGACCAAAGGATGTAAGAATGCGGCTAAAGGATGCAAGTCCTGTTGTAGCTACAGCGATAATATCCTTCGGCATTAATGAAAAATCCTTTGTAGGGACGGTACTTATTTCTCCATCTCTTTTCACACCGACGATGAGTGGTAATCCACCCTCCACTCCCAAACTTGCTTCTGACAGGGTTTGATAGATGACATTAGAAGCATTTTGCGTAACATTCAATTCGATAATGTATGCTTCATGTCCAAATGGTATCACCTCTTCAATTGCAGAAGAGCGAAGTCCAGTTGCTAAGCGTCGTATTGCTCCGTCAACTGGATCGATTGCATAATCGACAGATGCCCAACGCTTTAGATGACCTTCTGAATGTTCAGCAACATAATGTGGATTTCGAAATCGACCTATCGAAAGAAGTGTCTTTTGAACTGAAGAACCGTTTTGTCGTTTATATTCATCTTCAGCAAGTGCGCATGCAATGAGGTTACGGTCATCTGAATCCGTAACTGCAACAAACACTGTCGCATCCCCAATACCCGCTTCCTTGAGGGACTCACGGGAAGTGATGTCTCCATGAATTACCAAAGCATCGAGAGATTGAGCATTTTTGACTGCTCGGGAATCGTTGTCGATAAGAACAACATCCATTGTTTCTGCACGCATAGCACGAGCCAATTCAGCCCCTACTCTTCCAGCACCACCAATAATTACTCGCATTTCTTCATCACCTCACTGATAGACAGGGAATTTCCCACCGCCATAATTGATTGCACCAACAGTATCGAAGGTACGATCACGGTCAATACCATCTCCATTGCTATTGTGGATATGTGAAATTGGTCGATAAAAGGCATTGATATAGGTGCCGGTAGGATCCGGTTTCTCGATCCAATCGATAAGTGCAGAAGATGTATGAAGAAGCCATTTATTGTTGGTTACATCAACCGAAGCTTCAACAAAACAGGTGTTGAGATCAATGTTCATTTCATTGCACCATTCATCAGACATTGGAAGTTGAATGTATCCCCAAGCGTGTGCTTCCCATTGTGTAAAGGATTGGCTTGACAAGACACCAAATACGTACCATCCTGGTACACCTCGAACTCTGAGCATGCTTAGGAATGCATTGGTTTGTTCGTCACAATCTCCGATGCCTGCACCTAAACAACTTGGTCCGCTTCGAGATGGACTAGGGGCATCATCATCATACTGGATATTGTCTCGAATGTAATCAAATACTCCGCGTACGAAGTCGTATACGTTGTCATTTCCTTCGGGCAGATTACTTTCCACACTTGCAACAGCCGCAATAACGTTTGCAGCTGCACCATCGATTGCATAATCGTATTGATCTAAACGATTCTTGTTGAACCATTTAGCATCTGTAAAGGTATCTTCTCGAACTCCATCTCCCCTATTTTCAAAATCAGCAAAGGTGCCACTGGTTTCCGAAGTAATACCTGAAGTGAATCCTGGGACAGTTGGGAGGATATTGCCTGAATCTCCATCCCAAGTGTATGATTTGGTTTTGATCGTTGTTTGGTACTCGTATGTCGTAGATTCAGATGGTCCCAAATTGACTCTAACTTTGACACAAGGGCCTCCTATACAGAAATCTTCACCATTTCCTGAAGTCCCAGGCCACCACACTTCGTGCCCGTTAGCAGTGGTTATTTTATCGGCAACCATGCGTGGAGGAATCCCTTCCAGTGGTATGTTGATCGTCTGTCCATCAATAATCAACTTGATCTCTGTCACATCTTGAATTAATTGATTTGGTGATGGGTTGGTACCGTCTGTATAGACAAACGTTGAGGCTTCGCCCTCTAGTGCTTTGATATCTGGTGAGATTGGCAAATTCTCCAACATAGAAGAAGGTGTATTATCACCATTTGTCGCAGATACAATACGATTGAGTGTATAGTCGGCATCAATATCATAGACCATATACCCTAATGTTGGATTTTCAAGAAATTCTTTGAGGTCTCCCACTTCAGAAAGAATGTGTTCTCTCGCCTGAGGTGATAGCATAATGAAAGCAACGAGGCCTAACATGACCAATGTTCTGAATCTATTTCGTCCACCTTTGAGGATATTCTTACTTCTTCCACGATCGGTTTGAACATAACCTCGACGTTTTGGCGCTGTCGTCATCTTGTAGGTATTAGCCCCAGAATGGCGATCAAGTTGCATTCCAATACGCTCGTTCATGATGCGACTGCTAGCAAGCACTCTACCACAAGAGTAACAGATGGTATCACCATCCATTGTCGGAGATTCACAGTAAGGGCAGGAGCCCATAGAGAATTGGTTAGCCATTCATCGTTTAATGGTTGTGTGAGATGACCGACCAATCCTTTGATAGGTGAAGTCAAAGCGGAATTTTCATTCCTGTTCACCTGATGCTACATGATCTACGTAGATAATCGTGTTAGGAGGAGCCGATTTTTTCGAATTTTGTTTGGCAGCATTCGCTTCTCGAACTTTATCGGCTTGCATTCTTCGCCAACGTCGCTTACCTTCTTTAGGAACAGAGTCCCAAACCCACCTTTCTGCATTATCTTTCACAAGCAGTACTGGTGGAATGATGAACACCCAAGCTAATGGATTGAACCATGCAAAGTAGAACATTGTCAGTGAAAGCGTCCTCCAAAAGGTGGTTCGCAGAATTGCTCCCCAACGCTTCCCTTTCAGCATTAGAGTTCCGTGAAATGTTGTAATGAGACCCTCAACACGTGGTGCAAAGAATGCAAGTGATACAACTGTAACATAATCCCAAACTTGATCCATATCAGTGGCAAGTTTCCTTTGAATGAGCACAATTGCTAACATTCCACCTACTGCTAGACCGAGAGCCCAACCACTTGTTGCTTGGGAACCTCCTTTTCTTACCCGTTGCCTTCGAAGTAAAAGGTGCATGCCGATGGTTCCGAGAAGTGGTACAAGGAGGAATTGAATGATGTTTAATTCTCCATTACCTGACTCTAATACTGCTGCATTGTAATACGGGATGAATAATGAATTATCAGCATAGGAAGCATATGCGCCTCCTAGTAAAATTCCCCAGAAAACCTGATTCCAAGCCGTTGGTAGATCATAAAATCCGGCGTATTTTGTCATCACACCACGCCATCCTAACGTCATTCCAACAAGGCCGCACACTGCAGCGATTTGAAACACGAGGAATTGATTGACCACGACCTTCCCTCTTGCCTCGCATACATGAATGCATAGGAAAAATCGAAGGGAATGAGTTCAAACACCTCCTATGTTTGAGAGGACCATGGCGAGATTACTCCTATTCGGTGGAAAGGGCGGCGTGGGTAAGACCACTACATCTGCTTCAACTGCTGTATGGCTCGCAGATTCAGGACTTCGGGTCTTGCTTGTTTCAAGTGATCCCGCTCACTCGACATCAGACTCTCTTGGAGTAGATCTCTCATCAGAACCGACACCAGTGGATGGTGTACCCGGACTTTTTGGTCTTGAATTGAATCCAGAAGCAAAATTATCAAGTTTTATGCCAAAGTTGGGTGAGAGTTTGTCTGGTATGTCCTCCTCTCCCTTCTCTGCATTGGGTGGTTTAGGCGGAATGTTTGACGCTGATGCCAAAGAAGAGATGGCTTCAATTAAAGATGAAGTCGAAACAAGTGAACTTATTCTTCCTGGACTCGATGAAGCCATTGCATTTGATGAACTTCTCAAACACGTTGAGAACCCTCTTTGGGATGTTATTGTATTCGATACAGCACCAACAGGCCATACACTTCGATTCTTGGCCCTTCCAGAGTTGATTGAGGCATGGTCAGGACGATTATTACGAATGATGAGGGTTTCCGGTGGAATTCGTTCAATGCTTTTTGGAAGAAAACAAAGTCAAGCCATGAAAGACGAACTCGAACGATTCCGTCGTCGAGTTCTTCATGTTCGAAGAGTACTCAGTGATGAATCCACAACTTCCTTTACGTTAGTTACAATTCCTGAACGGATGGGTGTTAATGAAACTCTGAGGGCAAACACATCGTTGAACGAATACGAATTACCAGTTACAGGTTGTTTGGTAAACCGAGTAACTCCAGAACTGGATCATCCTTTCTTAATACAAAGACGAAAGGAAGAGCAGGGGCACATTCAAGAATTAAATGAAAAATTGAAGATACCTGTTACAACCATGGATTTATTTGATGGAGAAATTCAAGGTCTTGAACGATTACGAGCCTATGGTGAATTACTTTATGGGGATGTATCGGAATTAGGTGTGCATCTGGGCCCATATGAAGTAGGAGACCGCCTCAATCATACAGTACATCGTGGAATGTATGCCGAGTCAGAGCAAGATGTTGAACGTATTTACTTGCACTTCCCAGGGCTTGACCGAGATGATCTTTCTCTGCGTAGTGAAGAAGGAATCCTCTTTGTTGGCGTAAATGGGCGAGAACATGAAATTCCAACACAATCACCTGTGAAATCAAGCAATGTTAAGGCTAAACTTGAGAATGATATCCTCCTCCTTGAAGTTCCTATCGGAGAATGAACACCGTTGAATTGAAAATAGATTGATGGGTGGGGTAAGTATGGCGCTCGAAGGTCTATCCAGAGGAATTTTCCGTTCTCTAGGTTTTCTAAAGAGTAAACGACGTCTTGATGAGGATGAACTCAAAGAGATGACAAAGAGCCTAAGAAGGGCTTTACAAGAAGCAGATTTCAACGTTCGACAAACAAAGGAAATTGTCGATCGACTCGAAGAACGAATGCGGGAAGAAGAACCTCGACCTGGTGTTGATTTGCAAACACATGCAATGAATATTCTCTACATGGAACTTGTGCGCTTACTTGGCACCGTTCATGAATTCCAACCACGTGGTGCAACGCTTCTTTTGGTCGGTCTCTACGGTCAAGGTAAAACCACAACGACAGCGAAACTTGCTGAATGGTACCGTAAAAAGCATGGATTGAGAGTTGCTGTAATCGAAGCTGACGTCCATCGTCCTGGAGCGTATGCTCAACTCTCACAATTACTCGAAGATTCTTCAGTGGTTGTCTATGGAGAGCCTGATGAAAAAGACGCAACTAAGATTGTTCGTAATGGATTAGCAGCCTGTGCTTCCGCAGATCTAGTTATCGTCGATACTGCAGGTCGCCATCAATTAGATGAGGAACTTGTGGTCGAACTTGAAAACATTGCTTCAATCACACGTGCTACTGAGCGCTGGCTTGTCATTGATGCACAAGTTGGTCAAGCTGCGGGTCCTGTAGCAGCATCCTTCCACCAATTAGCAGGAGTGACGGGAATTGTTGTAACAAAACTCGATGGTACAGCACGTGGTGGAGGCGCTCTATCAGCAGTTGCTGCAACAGGTGCTCCTCTCGTTCACATTGGTGTGGGCGAGAAAGTATCGGATCTCGAAAAATTCGAAGCAGACCGTTTCATTTCACGTCTTCTTGGAATGGGTGATATCCGTGGACTCATTGATTTGGCTCCTGAAGATATGGATGAAGAAGAAGCCATGCGTCTCACTCAACGAATGATGTCCGGCCGATTTACACTCAATGATATGTATAAACAGATGGAAATGATGGCAAAAGTTGGTACAATTGACAAATTAATGTCGTTCCTACCGGGTAATATGTTTGGCGGTCTTGGAGGGATGTCTAAATCCCAAAAAGAGGCTATGCAAGGAAACCTAGATCGCTATCGTACGATTATGGATTCAATGACTGGTTGGGAGAAAAACGAACCTGCTAAAATCAAGGCAGAACGAATTCAACGTATTGCTCGAGGCTCTGGAGTAAAAGAAAAGGATGTTCGAGAACTTATCGCTCAATGGAAGCGCTCCCGTAAAATGATGAAGGGAATGGGCGGAAATCGTAAACTCAACAAACAGATGAGACAGATGATGAAAGATGGAGATATGGATATGGATCCGTCTTCATTTGGAATGTAATCAATACGTCTTAGCCAAAAGCACTCTGCGTGTGGTTTCTATTCCAGTCATATGACATGGCTGAGGTTCATCGAATTCATCGGTCGCATCTCCAAGGAATGTTAAACCAGTTGCCCGTTCTATAATTTCTGAATGCGCATCTGTTCCGGCAAATGCAAACTCGTAGATATGGCCATCTTCTATTGCTCCTTCCATACTCCACGTACCGTCTGATTCCGTAAATACTGGCAATGGTTGAATGACATTATCCATGTGTTGAAGTGAGCGAGACCGAAGAACATCAGCAACTTCATCAAGGCACCTTTTCGCTTCAGAAACTATTGAATCAATACTCAAAGGTTCTTTTCCACCAGTTCTTTTGGTTGCAAATGCATTTCCTTGTGCAACATCTCTCGGTCCGATGTCAAGGCGTAATGGAACGCCTTTGATCTCCCAATCGTAGTATTTCTGACCTGGATGTAAATCACGTGAATCCACATGGACTCGTAAACCTGCATTTCGCAATGTATCTGCAACTTCATGAGATATAGCGACAGTATCGACTTCTGAGTTCTTGCGAATCATTGGACAGATTACAACTTGCCAAGGGGCGATTGCAGGTGGCATAATCAAACCAGAATCATCTCCGTGCATACCGACAACAGCTCCGAGTAAACGTTCAGACATGCCGTAGGTTGTTTGATGAACGTGTTGTTGCTTAGCATCTAAGTTCTCATAGGTAATGTCGAATGCCTTAGCCCATTGGTCTTGATAATGGTGGCAACTTGCAACTTGTAATGTTCTTCCATTTGGCATAATTGCATCGATTCCAATAGTATAATGGGCACCTGGGAATGTATCCCATATTGGCCGCTTTGCTTTGATGATTGGAAGGCACAGTATATTCATGATTTTATCAACAATTTCTAAATCCTCATGGATTTGTTGTGTCGCATCTTCTTCAGTCGCATGTGCTGTATGTGCCTCGAAAAAATGAATCTCACGAACACGGATGAATGAACGAGTCTGTTTTGTCTCATAACGGAATGTATTCACCATCTGATATACTTTCAATGGGAGATCTTTATGCGAACGAATCCAAAGAGGGAACATGGTATACATTGCAGTTTCACTTGTCGGCCGTAAAAACATAGGGACATCAAGTTCATTCTCTCCAGCATGTTTGACCCAGTAGACTTCTTTTTTGAATCCGGCTTCATCCTCTTCGTCTCTGAGTTCATCTGGATCAACACCTTCTTCTCTTGCCCTTTTCAAACGAGCAACAAGAGCATTTTCTTTTTCAAGCAAATCCTCTGGAATTAACAATGGAAAATTGACTTCTTCATGACCTGTGCGGTCCATTTCAGCATGGGTTAACGAATCGATTTGACGCATCGTTTTCCAGCCATAAGGTCGCCAAACATCCATTCCTTTGATTGGATAGCGCTTGTCAACAAGATCAGCTGCTTCAACAATAAATGGATACCAAGCATTGAAATCTTCGACTTTCGAAGGTATTCCTCGCTTTGCCTTTGCTGGATTGCCCATGATTGATTGGTCGAGCACCTTGCTCATCAAGATGACGGCTGATTATCAACATTATTTGAGGAAATAAGAGCAATAACTGCTGCTCCACACCACACAATTTCTAGAATAAAAAATGCCCATTCAGAAATCAAATATGCTCGAATAGCGAGAAGACCTGAACCAATGGCCATGAGTAATAAATAGACGATTCCTTTACTGGAGAGAGCATCTCTTGTTTCAAGTAAAAATGCTAATAGAATACTCGCCATGCCCACATAGGCAAGAATTTCAGAAAGTACATCGGTCATATCATCACGATGATTTTCTCAGCAGGAATATTGCAGCCAAAAGCGAAATACAAGCCACGATATCTGGAATTCCAATGATTCCTTCAGTAAGAGGTTGACTCCATCCATCGATGGAATTGAGATTGTGCAACTCCATCAAATTCATCTTTGTATTGCCTTCATCAGAACATGCCTTCGTACATGCTGATCCTACAAGAGTTGAAAATAAACCGAAGAGATTTGCAACAACAAATGAAAGTCCAACTATTGACAGATAACTCATTGCTCCAAAGGATTTTCCTTTACGTGCGATTGCAGGCATCGGAATTGGGGCTCCACTCAGTTGTATTTCTGGAGATGGAGCAGGAGGATGCTCGAGCGCAACATCACCTATGACTTCAATCATCATATTCGTCGATGGAAGTGGTGCTGAAGGAAGGGCTGGCTCATCGAAATCTCTCAATTTCTTTGGAGCCACGGGTTGTATTTTTATTCCGTAAAGCCGGTCTGCTAATGATGCTAGGGTTGGATCTTCAGCCAGATCTGCAGCATCAAGTTCTCCATCGAGAAGTTGTTGCAACCGGTCCTGTATACTGGTCATTATGAGCCCTCGCTGTGATGTGCTGGAAGCCCATCATTGATGAAGCCTCCTTTCGTGAAGAAATGCTGAATTCAAGCATTTCCAGCGGCTTCAACTTCGGCCCAGTCTCGCATAAATCCTTCTAAGCCGCGGTCTGTTAACGGATGAGTCATTAATTGTTTGAAGATCTTCGCTGGCATAGTTGCCGTGTGTGCTCCAAGTTGCATACACTGGAGCATATGGGTTGGGTGTCGAATGGAAGCAGCGAGAACTTTAGTCGTAATATCATACTTAGACCAGGTTTCCATTATTTCAGCAATCAAGTTCATTCCATCATGGCCAGTATCATCTATTCGACCAATAAATGGTGATACGTATGTTGCACCAGCTTTGGCAGCCATAAGTGCTTGTGAAGTTGAAAAAATCAAGGTAACGTTGGTATCAATTCCTTCATCGGTGAGAACTTTTGTTGCTGCTAGACCTTCCGGAGTACAAGGAATTTTGATAATGACATTTTCAGGCAACTCACTTTTGAGTTGCCTTGCCTGTTGAAGCATACCAGCAGTATCCATTGCAGTTACTTCAGCAGAAATCGGCCCAGAGCAAATATTGGCGATTTCACGAACAACTTCTTTGAAATCACGTCCACTCTTTTTGATAAGAGAGGGATTTGTTGTTACACCATCGAGAATACCCCAAGCGGCTATTTCTCGAATTTCATCTACATCTGCGGTATCTAGGAAGAACTCCATAGTGACCGCTCTAGTCGGCACTCCTTCAATATGACGGATGCCTTACTTGCGTTGCATTGCTCGACGTGCAGCCTTTGCAATGTGAGGTGCACTTAACTCCATTAATTCGAGCATTTCATCAGATTGTCCTGATTCACCAAATCTATCTTTAACGCCAACTCGTTCCAATGGAGTGGTTGTTGTCAATGAGAGATGTTCAGCGACTGCTCCACCTAAGCCACCGATAATGGAATGATCTTCTGCTGTAACAATGCAACCACAACGTTCTGCAACTTTGTTGATTAAATCAGTATCGAGTGGTTTAATCGTATGCATATCAACTACAGTTGCCTGTATGCCTTCCTGTGCTAGCATTTCAGCTGCCTTTAGGGATTCTGAAACCAGAACGCCACAAGCAACAATTGCTACATCGCTACCATTTTTCAGTTCAAGCCCCTTTCCTATTTGGATAGAGTCTTCTGGTGTGTCATCATAGAGAACAGGTGTTTTATTTCGTGCAGTTCTCATGTATGATGCATTTGTGGATGTGGCAAGTCGCTTGGTTAGAATCCGTGTACTCACCTCATCACTTGGATGCATGACTGTTACGTTTGGAAGTGTTCTAAAAATTGCTAAATCTTCTATTGATTGTGCAGATGAACCATCAGTTCCAGTATGCGTTCCACCGTGAGAACCACATAGATGAACAGCAAGTCCAGGTCGTGCAACACCGTTTCTCATTTGTTCAAATGCACGTTCTGTAAATATGGCAAATGTTGATGCAAAAGGGATGTATCCACTCGATGCCATACCAGCTGCTACGAGAAGCATGTTTTGCTCACCAATGCCACAGGAAATTGTACGTTCAGGATAGGCCTTTCTAAAGTGGAGGGATTTTGTGGATTTTCCGAGATCAGCTTCAAGAACAACCACTTTCTCATTATCTGCAAGTTCAAGCAATGCCTGACCATAACCATCTCGTGTTGCAGCCATGCGTGTCAAACTGCCACCCCCAATTCTGAAAGTGCTAGAGCATACTGTTCATCGTTTGGTGCTGCACCATGGAACGAGGGATTGTCTTCCATAAACGAAACGCCCTTGCCCTTTACAGTGTGTGCAATAAGTATGGATGGCCCATCGTTTGTTTCTGAAAGATAGTTCATGCCTTCAACAACTTCATTCATATCATGGCCATTAATTTCTTTCACATTCCATCCAAATGCTCTCCACTTGGCTGGAATATCAAACATTCTCATTTGTGTTTCACAAAAGTCATCATTCTGTATACGATTACGATCGAGAATGACTTTGAGATTACCAAGTTCATGATGTGCAGCAGCCATAGCCGCTTCCCAGACTGAACCTTCCTGAATTTCTCCATCTCCAAGCATAACAAAGGCTCTTCTTTCGCTTCCATCGAGTTTGGCTGCAATTGCACAACCCATGCCATATGAGAGTCCCATACCAAGGCTTCCAGCACTGAAATCAACACCGGGACACCATTTCATATCGACGTGTCCTTGACAAACACCTCCGAGAACTCGATAGGAGGTTAAATCCTCATGGGAAATGAATCCTCTTTCTGCGAGTAATGCATACATACCTGGAGAAGCATGTCCTTTTGATAGGATGAATCTGTCACGATCTTCCCAATCAGGTTCATCAGAACGAACACGTAAGGTCGTTCCATAGAGCCCTGCTAACAAATCAATCTCAGACAGTGATCCACCTGGATGACCAGCTTGTGCTCGGTACACCATCTTGACAATTTCAATTCGACACTTTCGTGCTAGTTCTTCCAGTTCTTCGATAGTGTGTTGCATGGGCACCAGTAATACTATGCCATCGCCTTTGGCCTTTGATAATTACCGTAGGTATTACTTTGAATTTGGAATGAACGAACGAACGAATTTCTTGAGCGCATGGCTAGCAGTGGTCAATATATCCTTCCCTAAGTTCCCTCCACTTGGCAAGGCTCTCGTTGCGAGCCATAAAAAGACGCCAACAAACCACGCAAAGAAAAGTAATGAGAGGCTTTGAGGGAGTTCATTTATTCCGAACACCTCATCAAGATTGATATTGAGTACAATCAATACAGCGATTAAAACACCCAAAATAGATTCACCTGCAATAAAACCGGCTCCAATTAAAACTCCTCGACTTTCGACTTCGTATGCGGCTTGTTTTGCCTCTTTGGATGGTTCTCTATCGAGAGTCCCGTCTACACGAAGATAAGCGGAACCAATGGCTAAGGATGATAGAATACCACCGAGCATAATTGGTACACTTAGGCCAAGTGGCAAGTAAATTCCAATTGCTACAGACATGACAGGCATCGCTAATCGAATCAAGACAACGGCTAATGCAGCTCCAAGGAAAACCATGGGGAGATTGATGTCTCCAACAAAGGCTCCTTTCACAATTGCTCCAATCAATTCTGCTTGTGGGGCAAATAATGCTTCACTGCAGTCATAAAGGTTTGATGAATCAGGGCCTTCAGCCGCAGTAATTCGTTCATTTGTTGCAATACAAGCAGTAGAAGATATCTGGAATGCATTATGCAGAAGGCTGATGGTTGGACCAATTACAAATGCCCCAGTGATAACACCTACAATCTCAGCAATTTGTTGACGCCATGGCGTGGCACCGACCATGTGACCCGTTTTGAGATCCTGCATCACATCTCCTGCAATTGCGGCACTACTCGCTACAACTGCTGCAATAAGCAACGTCGCATACATCAGTTCTTCTTGCCCAAGTCCCAGGAAATACGATCCTACAATCCAAACAAGACCCACTGTAAACAAAAGTGTGGCTATTGTCATACCAGATACAGGGGAATTACTCGAGCCAACTACACCTGCAATGTATCCTGCAACTGCTGCGAAAAAGAAGGATACAATGGCTAAGAAAAGTGCACCTGCAAGAGATAGTACGAATGAACCTGTGATGTACCAATAGAAAAAGAATGTTAGCAAGACAAGTATTCCACAAACCAATGTGACCCATTTCATTGGCAAATCCTTCTCAGTTCTCAAATGAAACTCATTATCAGATTCATTCTGTACAAAGGATTTTTTCAATCCAGTAAAGATTGTTTTACGCATACTCCATAACGTGTATACTCCACCAACCACCATGGCTCCAACGCCAACATAACGGACTTGTTCGAGCCACAATGTATCAAAACCTTCCGCTAATGATTGTGATTGAGGCCACCCATTGAGATAGCCAAGGAGAGGTACTAAGACGACGAAGCCGATAATTCCACCTAAAAAGATAAAGGAAGCAATTCGTATTCCTACTATGAATCCTACGGAGAGTAACGCAATGGATAAATCCATTCCAGCATACATTCGTGTTTTGAATAATTCAATCGCGGTCTCGGCGGAATGATGCGTGACCTTGAATCCCTTGACCATCAGTCCATAGAGTGCTCCAATTCCTAGTGCGTAAACAATGGCTAACGCGCCACTTCCACCTTCTTCTCCAGCTACAAGGACTTCTCTACAGGCCACACCTTCAGGATAAGGAAGGGCTTCTTCAACGATAAAGAGACGTCTTAGAGCGATTGTAAACATGGTCCCTAACAAACCTCCGAGTAATGCAATTGCTAGAGTAGGGAACCATTGTATCTCAACCCAGATACCAATGACCAACATTGCAGGTACTGTGAAAATAACACCCGCTGCAAGTGATTCACCAGCACTCGCCATCGTTTGTACTGCATTGTTTTCTAAAATACTGACATCCTTGAACATACTACGAAGTATCAGCATTGACATTACAGCAGCAGGAATGCTTGCAGAAACGGTCATACCAGCATAAAGCCCAAGATAGGCATTTGCGGCAGTCATGAGAACACCTAAGACAATTCCAACAAGGATCGCTCTCAGTGTCAATTCTAGCGGTTGCTCATCGGCCGGAATATAGGGTCCATCCAATTCGCTCATACACACCCGAGTCGTTGATGGTTTGAGAAAGATTCGGATACGTATTATCCATATTCTATAGTAATTTCATTTAATCCATATTATGGGAAGTCCTCCATTATAATCATAAATCATCATGTTTCCGAAAGAATTGGGTAATCGTTGGTTTCGACCAATTTGATTTCCTTGGGTGATATATTTGGTTCAACAAAATTGGCACGCAATGGACAATGCAGAAGCACTTGCTACCCTTGATTCCAACCCTCAGGGATTGGCGCAAAGTGAAATCATTGACCGTCTCGAAAAGTACGGGCCAAATCAATTAGAACAACCTGAGCCGACATCCGCAATTTTACGATTTTTGGGTCAATATAATGATCCATTAAATTATTTGTTAATCGGAGCTGCACTTGTTGCACTAGCAATCCATCCTGAACAACCAGGTGATGCAATATTCATCTTCTTAGTATTGACAGCTAATGCCGTCTTTGGTTTCTGGCAGGAAGGTCAAGCAGAACAAGCAATGGATGCACTCAAGCAAATGAGTATTTCCAATTGTGTTACGATTAGAGATGGTTACGAATCTGAAATACCCACTGATTCACTTGTCCCGGGTGATATTGTCAAACTCGAGGAAGGATTGAATGTTCCCGCTGACATACGTCTGTTAGAGGTTTACCAATGCAGAGTGGATGAATCTGCCTTGACTGGAGAATCTGAACCGATTACTAAGCGTGTAAATCCATTGGATCCAAACACATTACTCGCTGATAGAAGGAACATGATGTACATGGGCACAACTGTATCAACTGGTCGTGCGATTGGTTTAGTCGTTGAAACAGGCATGCAAACCCAACTCGGACATATTGCGAGTGACATCTCGGATGCTGTTACACCAAAGACTCCGCTTGAATTAAAATTGGAATCATTAGGTCGATTTCTCGGGTTTATTGCACTAATTGTGGCAGTACTTCTCGTATCGATTAAAATGATTCTTGCAATAGGGGGCGATAGAAGCCTTTGGGAAGTTGCAGTCGATCAGTTTATTGTAGCAATCGCCATCTTTGTTGCTATTGTACCAGAAGGTTTACCGATTATTCTTGTCATAACACTCGCTCTTGGTATGCGTAATATGGCTCGCCACAAAGCCATTATCCGCCGCATGAAGGCTGTGGAAACATTAGGTTCAACCACAGTAATATGTTCTGATAAGACGGGTACTTTGACGAAGAATGAAATGACAGTTCGACAACTTCACACTGTTGATCATTTGTATGATGTTAGCGGAGACGGTTTCAGTCCAAAAGGTACGTTAATTGGGGATGGAGCCGAATTATCCGATTCTGAAATGTCATCATTACAAAGCGATCAATCTTTCAGACTCCTTGCTGCTTGCCTTTCCCTTTGCCATAATTCTCAAATCTCAAAAGTTGAGGGGCGATGGTCGGCAATAGGAGATCCTACTGATTCAGCTTGTGCTGTACTTGGGTGGAAGTTGAATGGACATATTGGAAAGTTTGCACAACGCCACCCAAGAATCCATGAATTCTTCTTCAATACCGACCGTAAAAGAATGTCTGTTATTCATGAATATGAGGGTGATCGATGGGTCTTTGTAAAAGGGGCTGCAGGTGGATTTGTTCCAATTACAAGCCACCGATTCAAAGACGGAGAAATCGTATCAATTGAGAAATCTGACTTTGAAAATGCTCAGAAAGTAAACGATTCTATGGGTTCAAAATCAATGAGAGTTATTGCTTTAGCAGCTCGAAAATTAGAACCTGACGAAGACGTTGAGGATATTGAAGTTGTTGAAAGTGGTCTCATTTTCTTAGGTCTTGTAGGAATCATGGATCCTCCAAGACCAGAGGTACGTGATGCGATTAAGATTTGTCAAGATGCTGGAATCAAAGTCAAGATGATTACCGGTGACCATCATCTAACTGCGGCTGCTATCGGGAAGGAACTTTCAATCAATACCGGTGCAGAATCTCCAGTTAGTGGGGAAGAACTGAGGCAAATGTCTGATGAAGAACTTTCTTCTTCTGTACAAGGTTCAATCTTTTCAAGAGTAACACCAGATCAAAAAATGAGGATTGTAGCCTCCTTACAAGAGAAAGGGGAAATCGTTGCAATGACTGGAGATGGTGTTAATGATGCTCCCGCATTGTCTGGTGCGAACATCGGTATTGCAATGGGTATTGCTGGAACGGACGTTGCAAAAGATGCGGCTGACATGGTTCTGCAAGACGATAACTTCGCAAACATTGTTCATGCTATTGAAGAAGGAAGAAAGATCTATCAAAACATACGCAACTTCGTCCGTTATCAAGTTTCCACGAATGTTGCAGCAGTCGCTCTTATCGTCATATCTACGTTCATATTTGGTTGGAATTTACCGTTAACAGCAACCCAAATCCTCGTGATCAATATTCTCATGGACGGTCCTCCTGCAGTAGCTTTAGGTGTTGAAAAACGTCATGGCAATGTTATGTCAAGACCTCCAAGGCCAGTGGATGAAGGATTACCAAATTCTCGAGATATTAGCCTTATCTTTTATCTTGGTGCTGTAATGGTTATTGGAACCCTCATCATCTTCTACCTTTCTGGAGGCGGAGTTATCACTGATGACAAGTGTTCTCTCGCTCCGTTCACAACTGCAACAGACGTCAATTTCGATGTAGATGCTTGTCTTACAGGAGATCCGGTGGCAATGGATGGCTGGGAAAATTATGCAGAGGATATGTTCGCTCAAGCACAAACAATGACGTTTGCTGTGTTTATTGTGTATCAGTTGTTTAATGTTCTCAATTGTAGATCTGGAGAGGCAAGTTTGTTTACTCTGGGTATGTTTTCAAATAAGGCAATCAACTATGCAATATTGATTTCTGCAAGCCTTCTCTTTGTCTTTGTACACTTTGCTACGAGTACGATACCTTTGATCGATATTGAATTCGGGAATTTACTGAGCACGACATCCCTTGAATCGTTTGATTGGCTGGTATTGACTCTCGTAGCCTCAACGGTATTTTTGATTGAAGAATTTAGGAAATTCATGGTTAATGTAGGATTTTTCAATGTCCGTCGTTGATTGTGGTCTCATCCACATCTTGATGAAGAATGAGCGTGAGGGACGGACATGACCAAGTGGAAATCCGCTATTGTAGATGCGGATAGAAATAAGGACTGGAAAGACCGCCTAAAACGTTCTATTCGTGACGTTAAATGGTCGAAATCACTACAACTCATCGTTGATAAGATCCTTGGTGATGAACGTCTAAACGTCACAGATGGTTGTAATTTATTTGAGTGTAAAAATCTTAACGAATTGGGCCATTTAGCGAATCTTCACAAAATCGCAATGTTTGACAATAATGCGTACTTTAATTCTAATGTTCATATCAATCAAACAAATATTTGCGTACTCGCTTGTCGATTTTGTGCATTTAGGAGAGGCCCTAAGGCCTCAGATGCTTACGCTTTATCTATTGATGAATACCTCTCAGAATTAGAGAAATTTTCTTCTTTAGTGAACGAGGTTCATTCCGTAGGAGGACTCCATCCTGAATGGGACATAGATCACTATTGTTCATTGTTTAAGCGAATTAAGAAAGAGCATCCACATGTATCAATAAAAGCCCTCACAGCGGTCGAGATAAAACATCTCTCTCAAGTCTCTAACCTATCGATAAGAGATACATTGCTTCGACTCCAAGAGGCAGGTCTAACATCCTTGCCAGGTGGTGGTGCAGAAATTTTAGATGATGATGTTCGTCAAATCATTTGTAACGGCAAGGAATCAAGCCAAGAATATCTCGATATTCATGAAGTAGCCCACGATATTGGATTGCCAAGTAACTGTACAATGCTTTTTGGTACAATTGAAACTTCGAAACAACGAGTAGAACATATGATTCAACTAAGAGATTTAGGACATAAAACCAAAGGTTTCCAATGCTTCGTTCCCTATCCATTTTTACCGGACTCTACACGACTTCCAATGGCACAATTATCCACTGGACAAGAAATCCTTAGGGTAATTGCAGTCTCTCGGATTATGCTTGATAGTATACCTCACATCAAGGCATATCGCATGAATATAGGCGATTCTATGGCCGAACTTGCATTACAATTTGGTGCAGATGATATTGATGGGACTGTGAAGCAGGAATCGATTATGCATCTCGCTGGATCTAAGGCTCCATTGGATTATGGTGTTAACCAGTTAGCTAAACTTGTTACCCGTTCGGGCAACATACCAATAAAACGGAATACCACGTACTCTGAATTTGAGAAATTTGTACCCGCAAAAGAACCGAGAAGACTGCCTGTAGTTTGAGGAATTGGAATGAGTGCTGGAAGTGAATTGTTGTGGGCCAATACGATTGGTAGAGTTGCATTCATGAATTGTGATCCATTATTTCTAGGACTTGACCCTACCTTCAACGTCCTACCAGCGCCCCCTTCCTGGTTAACCGGGCATCTACTGAGAAGAGATTGTGTGCTTGCTCCGATACCAGCAGCTGATTTTGCACGCCACCACCAAGAGCTCGTCCTCATACCTGAAATCGGGATTAGTTCGAAAGGGGAAGTAGGAAGTGTCCTCGTTTTTGGAAATCGTCCTGTCGATGAGATGAGAGACATCGCAATGCCGAGTGATTCTGCTTCATCTGTGGCTTTACTCAAATATTTACTAAAGGTAAGGGGACTCGACCCGCGCCCTGTTGAAATGGGTCCAGATCTCGACAGCATGCTGGATAGATGTGATGGAGCTCTTCTTATTGGAGACAGAGCCCTTGATAGAGCAAAGAGCAATCCTGAACTTGTTCAATTAGATTTAGGGCAAGCATGGCTTGAGCATTCAGGTCATCCGATGGTCTTCGGAGTTTTTGCAGCAAGAAAGGATACCCCAATTGAATTCGTTAAACGAGCACATTCAGCCTTGATTGAACGTTTAGAGTTGTTTGAAAATGATCCATTGACAAGAGAACAAGTTATCCTCAATGCCCATCAACAGTCTGACATGTCGATTGAACGTATGAATCGATACTTTGGTGAAGTGTTTAACAGACTCGATGTTGAACACGTTTCCGGTCTACAGGAATATCTTACACTTTGTTGTGGTATGAATGATAAAATTGAATTCATGTGGTGATTAATTCTCTTCGTATCGATTCAATTCCTCTGACATTTCGACATCATCCACATCAATCGATTGACGCACCGCTCTTCGTTTCCTCACTTTGGGCTTGACTTCATCCTCGACGAGACGACGGCGTTTGGATACTATGACAGTTGAATCATCTTTCGTTGCCCTCGTCCTCCTTTTCCGAGGTGTTGGGGCTCGTTCCTGTTGTTTCTCAGGGCGTATTGACCTTGATCGAGTGCGAGGAGATGATTTTCTAGAGACGTTTTCTTTAGGGACCATTGAAGCCTCTATTTCCTCTATATCACTAAAAGAGGTGTCCTCAATTGATTCATCAAGTTCGAACATTTGATCCTCATGATATTCTTCATCATCCAAACTAATTGAATATGAATCTTCTTTGTTCCCTAACTTATACAACATAAATCCAACGATAAGAATGGATGTAACAACCAATGCAATGAACCACCATGAAGTAAATAAAGAAGTATCAACAAGATTATCATCATTATCATTCATTTTTTCATTCAAACTTAAGGTAATTGTTTCTTCTTGCAAAAACCATGGGGAAAAGGAATCAGTTTCATATTCCTGTCCAGAAACTGATACTGCCATAGGATGTTGTTCACTAAGACTCGTGATGCTTCCTTGAACAGCAGTTGGTTGGTATAAGATTCTGACATCATTACCATCGATTACTATCTCCCCTGTCATGTTAAACTTGGTTGTAATAGAATATCGAATATGGGTTCGATCATCATCGACTTGTGTCAACTCCATCCCAGACACAACGATACAAGTCATTGAGATATAATTCAAAGAAATACCGTCAATTTCAATCGCATCGTGAATAGATTTTGAATAATTTTCTTCGTGGATGTTATCGCAATATGAGTTTGCAAAGAGCAGTGCCTCTTCCGTAGATAATTTGATATCCGAATCCAGTGAATAACGAGATAAATCGCGAATGGTTGATGAATCCGATTTGTTCAGAGTAAACGTTTCTTCTACTTCTAAAACCGTTTCATTAAGGAACAAATTCATTGAGCGCATATAGTTTTCATCCGGTAAGAGGTCACAACTGAAACTCTCCGCAACATCACAATTAAGATCCCAAATATCCTCGATACCGTCTCCATCATCATCATCATCTATTGAATTTGGTATACCATCACTGTCGAAATCTGAACCAGAGGCACCTAATCCATTCTTTACGTGAATAGAACGATATGTTACAACATGATCAGTCGTGGATGTAAATAGTGCAAAATCTATTACACCGGGACTTGATTCCAATACTTCAAATTCAGAAAATTGATGGAAAAGGGAAACTTCTGAAATTTTACTTGAATCAGATGAATCATATGTTGAAAGAAATTCACCAGATATGGTTCGATGGGCGTAAACATACAGGCCATTTGAAGACCATTTATACGAATTAATACCAGGGGCGTCTAAGGGTCTAAGTTCAGAACCAGACAGAGTCCATTTCCGAATCGTATCGCCATCAATGCTGACTGTAAACATGGATTCTGTGGGGTCAAAAGAGCAATCGTTAACACTACTGTCGAGTAAAAATTCGTGATGGATATAATCACCGTTTGAATTCCATATTGTTAGTCTTCCAGTTTCGTCTACACCCATCGTGTAGGATCCAGATGGCGATATGTCAGTACATATTATCAATCCCGTTAAATTGCCTGTATACTGAACTTCAGTACTCAAATCTTCACGATTAAGTTTGATTAAACCAGATGTAGGATGATTTGTTATCAGTGAAGCACCGTTATCTGTCCATGAAAGAAGTAGAGCATTAGATGACGTTGATTGTGAGGATATTTTTGTATTGAATGTATCAGCATCGAGGATGTATATTGTATCTGTTGCTGTACCCCCGTCTCTGATTGTGAGAGCTATTCTTGTACCATCTGGCGATAATGCAACAGACAATATTTCCTGATCAAACACTTTGGATTGTATAGTTTCTTGATTGGAAGGAGAATATTGGACAAGTGTATTGCCGAACGAGGCGTATGCAAGAGACCCATTTTGATTGACTTCTATGGTCCTATATCCCTGATCTTGGTTTGTGGAGTCATAGGTCGATTCATAAAATAAATTACTTGAATCTGCACTAATGACCGGGGAAATGAAGAGGAGTGAAAGGAGGATGCCGAGGAACCTCAACATTGATGACTTCCCCATGGTGCATAATGGCCAATACAATACTTAAACAATCCCATCTATGTATCATTTTGGAACTAGGTTGTATAAAATTTTCATCGGTTAGTTCATGAAGGACTTCAACTTGGAAAGTACATGGCATCTTTACCCCTTGATGAGAATGGCAACATGATTGTTCGGATTGGCCACTCCCCTGATCCAGATGATGCATTTATGTTCCACGCAATGACAACAAATGCCTTCCCTACACCAGGATATAATTTCGTTCATGAACTACAAGACATAGAAACGCTAAATCATAGAGCAATGCGACAGGAATTGGAAGTTTCCGCAGTATCAATTCACGCCTTTCCAGATATTGCTGAGCATTACGCTTTGATGAACTGCGGAGCTTCAATGGGCGAAGGTTATGGCCCGATGATTGTTTCAAAGCAAGGCCTGAGCCTAGATGATGCAAAAGACTCTGTGATAGCCATCCCTGGATTGAAAACCTCTGCATACATGGGGCTTAAACTGGCTTGGGGTGATGTAAACGTTGAAGTCGTACCTTTCGATGAAATCATACCACGTATTCTCGATGACACATACGCTTGTGGACTTATCATCCACGAAGGACAATTGACATACGTTGAACATGACTTGAACGTTCTAATTGACTTGGGCGTTTGGTGGAATGATCGTACCAATGGATGGCCTATGCCTTTGGGAGGTAACGTCGTTCGTAGAGACTTAGGCGACAAAATCATGGAGGATATTACAATGTACACCAAAATGAGTATTGAACATTCAATCAAGCACCCCGAAGAAGCGTTAGAATTCGCAAAAGCTTGGGGCAGAGGTATTGACGACGAAACAAATCAAAAATTTGTCACCATGTATGTCAATGATCGAACCATCGATTACAAACCTGAAGGGAGAGCTTCTATTCGACGATTCCTAAAAGAAGGCAAAGAAATCGGCCTCATCGATCCAGCATTTTCTGAAGACTCAATGCAATTTATTGGCGCCACTGAAGAATAGGTGTTCACATGGCCGGAAAACCAGAAGTCAGTGAATATGGCTCGGTTGATCCCGCACCTGCCTCCCATGAATCAGATATGGAACGTATGAAATCTATTTTACTCGATGATTCAGCCCGCATGTTCGAACGTATGCGTATCGTATTCAAATTCCGTAACATCCGAACTGTCACCTCCTGTCTCGCTCTTTGCGAGGCATTTTCTACGAACAGTGCTCTGTTACGGCATGAATTAGCCTATGTGTTAGGGCAGATGCAGATGGATGAAGCACTCCCTGCACTGATTGATCGACTTTCGGATGTTGATGAGCATGTGATGGTGCGACATGAAGCAGCAGAAGCACTTGGGGCGATAGGAAATCTTACCGCTCAGCCAATATTGGAACGATACCTTACAGACTCATTTGTTGAAGTACGTGAATCGTGCGAAGTTGCTCTCGACCTTTTAGATTGGGTTGCAAAAAGTTCCACGGGTTAATATTGATTCAATCACGACATTTTAGAACCTTGACCTTTAGGAACGAATGGTGAGGAGATGCCACAAGAACACGTACAACTAGCTCAAGCACCTAATGGTGAGATTGGTCCACGATGTCATGACTGTGGATTGAGATTGACTTTCGGCTCTTCAATGGTTCATAACGAACACTACTATTGCTGGGATCATTACGTTGAAAGGACTGGCGCTGATTCGGTCACAGAAGTAAGTACTACTGAACAGAAATTCTACATCAAAAAATAAAGTGGGTCTCGTTCAATAACTGTCACCTGTTAGTGTTATTATGGCATCACAAGGATGGGCACGTTTTGCGCATCGTTTTGGTCGCTATTATCAAACATCCCAATTTTGGCGACCTCCTCGTATGTCCATGCGTGAATGGATGTTTATTCCATTTGGAGGCTCTCCGCCTCTAAGACATCGAGCATTTAGAGGCGAAACTGAACTTCGCCAGTTCCTATCCGAGAGAGCGATGCATTCTTGTTTCTATTCAACTGCTTATTGGAATAAACCCTATGAAATGAAAATGGATGCAAAGGAATGGCAAGGTGCTGATTTAATTTTTGATTTGGATGGTGATCACTTACCTGGTGTTACCGATAGGGATTTCCCGGGCATGCTCGATGTAATCCGAGACCAAGGCCACGCTCTATGGAACGATTTCTTGGAACCTGAATTTGGCTTCAAAAGAGAATTTTTACAAGTGACTTTTTCAGGTCATAGAGGATTTCACCTCCATTATCGAGACCCCTCTCTTTTTCATCTTGACTCAGAAGCAAGAAGAGAACTTGTATCCCATATTCGCGGTGAAGGGGTTGATGTGTCAGGAGGTTTGGCGCAATATAACGATGTTAATTCCAAAGGTTGGTCGAAAAGAATTCGTGACCAAATTCCAACCTTAATTGGTAAATTAACCGATATTGCAACGAACACTGAGGGTTCAAAAACGACACTCAAAACATTACATCTGGAACTCAAAGAACAACTGAGGAGAGAAGGAAAACCAGGGCGTGGTGTCGCCTCAATTCAAAAGTTAGCAGATCTTTTCACTCATGAAGATCGATTACAGCGTGTACTCGACGGGAAATTTGCAGCCCTCGGAAAGTTGCAAGGATTATTTCTTGATTTGGTTAAGTCGGATGCATCAATTGTTCTGGGTGCAGCTGGTGAGACGGATGAAGTTGTAACAATAGACGTTAGGAGGCAAATTAGATGGCCAACATCACTCCATGGGAAAACAGGTATGCGAGTCACTGAATTTGAATTAGAACGTCTTGATCCCGATCGTTCAAATCCCTTCGACGCATTGAATGAAGCCTTTGTATTCGGCATGGATAAGAATCTAAAAGTCGAAATCACTGTTGAAGATGCAATTGTTCGGTTTGGTGATACCACTCATGACGTAAAACAAGGTGATGTCCTTGATGTTTCAGAATCTTCTGCTACATTTTTGTGCCTCAAGGGTTGGGGCTCCCTTGTCTAAACTATTTGTTGAAATCAGGTATTTTCCGTATCCTATTTGTGGGAAGGTTCAAGGGCAGTATCATCTCCAATCAGTTTAGAGGTGAGCCGATGCGCCGGAAGAAAAAGAACAAATCACAAAATGTTCCAGCCACTCCGTTGCCTCCAATGCCGGGCATGCCATTACCTCCAATACCTGGTCAACAACCCACTCCTGGTATGCCATTGCCTCCATTACAACCAGCCCCTGCAGAGTTACCACCCGCTCCTTTGCCAGTCCCTCAACCTCTTCCAGCAGCACCATCCGTCCCTGCTCCAGTCCCCCCTCCTTCTCCAGCACCATTGGCTGTACCAACTCCTGAAAAAGAAGCAAATGAATATGGGGAATTGTGGGCAAAGCGCTCTGCAAAGCCACTTCCACAAATTTATGGCGCTATTGATAGACTTGGTTCCGGAGAGGCAGGTTCTCTCCTCGACCGATACTCCGATCGTTTTGGCCACTCTCTAGACAGAGATATCATTGTTCTAAGGAAAAAGGAACGAGAAGAAGCGTTAAACGATATCCGTTCTGAACCCGTTGTAGAATTACTCGACGCAGAAGAACCAGATCGTCTTGCGGAAGTTGAAACTGAACTTCGTTCTTTGAAACCACAGTATGAAGCAGCCAAAGCAGCGCAAGATAAAGCGTCACTCAAAACCCTCGTTCCTCAACTTGAAGCATTAATGCGAGAAAGAAAAGAGCTCAAGGGAATTACGTCAACCCCTAAGCCAAAGAAGGTCACACCTGTTGAAGCCACTGAGGAATCTGATGAAGCAGATGAACCTGATGAAACTGAATACGAAATGGATGAAGCAGATGAACTGTTCACTCAATTCTTTGGAATCGTAAACGATCTCCTTGGAGATGAATTGCCAGAAGATGCGATTGAAACCTTCATGGCATCAGATGGGTTTGAATTATTCAAAGAAGTAGGTGCTGACCCATCAGCAATTGATGATGAACGCCGCGGTATATTCTTCAAAATTATCGATGAACAATTGGGCAATATGCCAGATGATTCGATAACAGCATTTGTAGAATCAGGGGATTTCGCATTGTATAAGCAGATCTCGGAAATGTACGCATAAGTGAAGTGATAATATGGGACTACTCGATAAGGTCGAAACGAATGATGAAAGTGTCAAGAAGGCAAAGCCAGTAGCAAAGGCAGCTAAGCCAGTGGCAAAGGCAGCTAAAGCAGCTGCAAAGAAAGCAACTCCAGCGCCTCAAAAAGCAAAAAAGGAAAAGAAACCTAAGGTAAAGAAGGCACGTCCTGAAGGCCTTTCATCCGAATTTGAAATTGCTTCGAGTTTGAATAGGGTGATTTCATGGTGGGTTAATTTTACTGTCAATTTCTCGATCCTCATTGGGGCACTAGTTATGTCGGTTACAACTGGCGGTGGTAGCGGTGGATTTGCCACCACACTCCTTTTCGCAGGAGCAGGTCTTATTTTCATCTTTAACGGAATTGTATTGCCAATATGGACTGGGCGTAATCTCGGTCAATTCACCTCATCAACTCGTTACATTCGTGGCGATGGAACTAAACCACTGTTTCTTCATGGTTTATTCGTAAATAACATTGGTGTATTATCGCTAATTGGTTTCATTATGGTGTTTACTCAGGCTGGTAAAATAGCGGACGGCGGCACCCCAATTGCATTCACATCTATAGGTGCAATCTTGATGATTCTATGGATCGTCAATTGGCAATTCTCCCGTAACAGCGATTTGCGTCAAGGCCTATTCGACTTGATGTTTGGATCATATCTTGTTCGATATGTTTCAGAAGGTGGAGAAACCTCCGGCTTCCGTGCTCGTCTCGAGAGTATGAGTCAATTTGGTGAGAAATATGCCCAGCGGGTCGAAGACAAGAAAAAAGCCAAATTAGTCGCTTCTGAAGAAAACAAGGAAGAAGAGAATTCAGATTCTGAATCAGAAGATTGAACGGATTTTGTTTACCATTGATTGGCCATGTTCATCAAGCGGTTTCAGCCATTTTTCATCCATCTCTTATTATGGACTGGTATTTTCTTAATCACTCTATATCTCCCTTTGAATAGTACATTGATGTTGTTCTGTTTTATTCCTGTCGTAATCGTAGATTTATGGTTGAGTTTCACTTTGGGTCTGATGCTGATATTGCCTGCTGAAAGGTCATTCTCCAACGTTCCAGGGCACTTAATCAGTGAGGAACAAGAGATTGATGGTTATCCAGTTCGATGGATACGTACTTCTATTGACGATTCCAAACCTCTGGCCATACTTATCCATGGTTGGAATTCAAGGGCATTGAATATGGAGGGTCGTTCCAAGATATATCTTGATTCTGGGTATAATGTCATTCTCTTTGAAATGAGGGCGCATGGTGGTAATATTCCTGTTGATCACTGGGCAGCTATGCATGTGTGTCATGATTTTGAAAAGGTGATGGAAATCTATTCCAACAACGGGTGGCTGGATAATGGATTCATAGTACACGGGCACAGCATGGGTGGTTTCATCGCACAACGCGGATTGAGGGTTGAGTTAGAGACATCAAATAATCTAAAAGGAGTTATTCTTGAATCACCCGTAACTTCTTATTCTTTGATCAATAATAGAACCTGTGAGGTATTACGAATACCAGAGTTCTTGCATCCATGGATGATGAGAAGGCTTCTAAGACACTATAATTCAATGAATGAACCTCACTATCAGATTGCTGATATCAAATTCTTAGAATCTCCACAATGGGGGCTACCTAATGCCCCTACACTTCTTGTTCAAGCTAAGTTGGATGACACATTGGGAGAAAAACATTGGAGGCATTTAGTCGATGTACATTCGAATGGAGATACAAATTTCAGGTATCATATTGTTGAAGAACTCAAACATAGTTATGAACGTAGCAACGAAGGAAGGGATCAATTAATTCTCGACTGGATGAAAGAAGAATCACTCTTCTTCTGATGGATTGCTTGCCTGAACTCGAGCAAGTTCTCTCATGTCATCTACTTCATCCAACTCATCCACGATCTCTTCACCCAGTAAGGTCTCTAGGACATCTTCCATTGTAAGGATACCAGATGTGCCTCCAAACTCATCTCGAACAACAGCAAATTGCTGTCGCTCACCAAGGAACATTTCGAGAGCAGAATCTACACTTTGGTCTATGGATATAAATTGCACAGGCTTCAAGAATTCCTCGACAAGTCTGTCCCATTCATCACGACTTGCTGCGACAAGAAGTTCAGAACGTATTACTAAACCTCGTACATCATCGATCGATTCATCATAGACAGGGATCCGAGAAAATCGAAGTACTGGATTCTCATCGAGTACCTCTCGTATGGATTTGTCCTTGTGAAGTGCTGAAACGACAACGCGTGGTGTCATGACTTCTGTAATTGGTATCTCTCTTAATCTCAATAAATTAAGAATGACAGTTTCTTCATCCTCCATAAGGGCGCCTTCTTCTTCACCAAGATCTGCTAATGCAGCTAAATCGTCTCTTGTAACCAATTGACCATCTGCGCTTGGAAGAATCTTTTTCATCCATTGAATAGGAGCCACAATAAAGACAAGTAATGATGTAATTACAACTAGAGATCTTCCGGTAATCAAGGACAATTGACGCCAATATGCTGTGCCTAAAGTCTTTGGAATAATTTCTGAAAGGAAGAGAACAGCCAGTGTTAGCAATATCGACGCTATTGTGAGGTATTCATTCCCATAAACTTCTTGCACCTGTGAACCTACACCGGCAGCACCCATCGTGTGTGCTATGGTATTCAGCGTTAGGATTGCTGTAAGAGGTTTTACTGCATCATCTGCCTTCAATTTGGACCATATGACGCCTCGTTTATCCGATTCCTTTTGCCAAACAGCAACCTGTGTATTAGGAACAGACAGTACAACTGCCTCGAGAATAGAGCATAGAAATGAGACTCCAATAGCCAAAATTGTATAGAAAATTAGTAATTCAAGGCCCATGATGAACGAGTACTCCTTTCCGCAGGTAAACACTCCTATGAGGACAACGTTATTCAAAATGACGTTTGTTTATGTTCACTGAGGGTCGAGTTGAAAATGGTTGATTCATTGGACAGTACATGAGCGATGGAGACCACGTACTAATTTGCGTGGCCTGGCCTTATGCAAATGGACCACTGCATCTCGGCCATGTTGCCGGATGTTACCTTCCTCCCGATATCCATGCTCGCTTCGAACGGGCTCTAGGTAATCGTGTACTGATGGTTTCAGGTTCTGATGAACATGGCACTCCGATTACTGTATCTGCTGAACAGGAAGGTATAGAGCCGCAAGATGTTGTTGATCGTTTTCATGAAATTAATTCTAAAGCATTACTCAACCTTGGATGCACATGGATGCCAAATATAGATGAGCGAGGTGTTGACTATGGAGGTTCACTCTTCAACAGAACAACTGACATAGAACACAAACAACGTGTACAATCAAATTTCAAAGATTTATACGATGCTGGTTTCTTTGAAATGAGAACAATGGAACAATATTACGAATTGAATCCTTCAGGCGGTGGCAGGTTCCTCCCCGATCGATATATTGAGGGAACTTGCCCAATTTGCGAGGCTGACGGCGCTAGAGGAGATCAATGTGACAGTTGTGGCGCCACATACGAGTCTTCTGAACTGCGAAATCCTATTTCCAAAATGAATCCAACCTTTGATGTTGAAATCCGAGATACAGAACACCTTTTTTATCGCCTTGACCTTTTCCAAGAAGCTCTGCAACTCCATGCAGATCAAAGGCAATCTGTTTGGAAACCGAATGTTCGCGCCATGACCAAACAATGGCTCGATATGGGTCTTCGACCAAGAGCAGTTACGAGAGATTTGACATGGGGAATCAACGTCCCTATTGATGGAGATGATTGGATTGGAAAGTGCATTTATGTTTGGTTCGAAGCTGTTCAAGGGTATCTCACATGTTCCCAAATATGGTCTGAGAAGTATGGTGAGGATTCCTCAGCATGGGAAGCATGGTGGACAAATAAGGAACAATCGAATCCTCGTCATTATTACTTCTTAGGCAAAGACAACGTACCATTCCATACAGTCATTTGGCCTGCTATTTTAATGGGATTAAATCATGTCAGAAATGGTAAAACAGCAAATGCTCCTATCGAGTTACCGACTATTGGGGACCTCCATCTCGAAGATAACGTACCTGCAATGGAATATCTTATGCTCGCCGGCGGACAGTTTTCTAAATCTCGGAAACATGCAATCTGGTTACCTTCCTTCTTAGAACGCTTTGACCCTGATACATTGAGATATTATCTTAGCATCAATATGCCAGAAGGACATGATACAGATTTTACTTGGAAAGAATTCGTAGATCGTATCAATAACGAACTTATTGCTACTTATGGGAATTTTGTAAATCGAGTCATGTCTCTTACCGCTCGGTTGCCAAATGAAGGCATCTCTCCGCTCTTAGAATTCGATGATAATGTGCTTCACGCAGAAGACATCGCATTCCTTGATACACTTCATTCCAAAATAACAGATTCTTTGAAACGCCATCGTTACAAAGAAGCTCTTCGATTTGCTATGAATGCTGCTCAGCACGGCAATCAAATGCTACAAAATGCTGCACCATGGAAGCATCTTAAATCGGAAGAAGGAACTGATGGTCGTCATGAATCGCTCTCTTCTCTCGCATTTGGTTGGAGACTTTGTAGATATCTTGCCGTTGTTACACAACCCTTCCTGCCATTCAGTTCTCAGAAACTATGGGCTATGTTAGGTCTTGAAGGAGATGCGCACTTACAATCTTGGAACAGTGCTCTTGATTGGACCGTAGATATTTGCCTCACAGATGAGAATTATCAGCCCCTTTTCAAACGCTTAGATCTTGATGAAATTGTACAACAAGAACAATCGCTTGTAGAAGAATCGAAATCATCAACCATCGGACATGGTGTAAAGGGTGGAAAAAAGGAGAAGAAAAATATGAAAGAAGAACAACCAGAAGGTATTGCCTACCTTGAATTTGAAACATTCATGGAAGTTGAATTACGCGTAGGAAAAATAGTCAATGTTGAAGATCATCCCAATGCAGATCGGTTATATGTTGTCAAACTAGATGATGGAACTGATTCTCAGCGTACAATTTGTGCAGGAATTAAGGAATACTACTCGAGTGAAGACCTCATGGGAAAAACTGTCGTATTCGTTGCCAATCTCAAACCAAGACCTCTTCGTGGTGTTGTTAGTGAAGGGATGATGCTTGCGGCAGATGATGGCGACGGTGCAGTGAAATTGGTAACCATTGATGGTGATATTTCCACAGGATCACTCGTTCGTTAATCGTTTACGCACAGCTTCCATACAAAGTCTCGAGTGAATTTTTGCTTCACTCGATAATTCAGGTAAATGCGCTCTCATCTCAACTCCATATGATTCAGGCAATGAATTGAGATTAATTTCAATATTGAAGATCGCACCTTTGAGTGCTGCTGAAGCCAACAAACTGGAAACACCAACATCGGATACAGCATTTTCGTTTCCTAATGTTGCCAAATCGGGTAATAGTTTCAATAATTCGAGAGCATAACAAGCCGTATCATAAGGCACCTTAGCAGCACCTAGCATTGAATTTCGAATTTCTTCTCTACGTGTATCTTTTTCTTGATCTGTAGACTTAGGTAGTTTAAATCCAGATACGACTGCATCAAATGCTTGACTATCCAATTGTGCAAGTTCTAAACCCTCTTCTAAAAGTGGAGTAGCTATTGAATTTACAGAATCTGAAATAGCCCATCCGTCACTGTATTTATCATTCCCAAGTGTAAGGTCTGCAACCATCTTGGCTAACGCTGCTGCTTGGCCTAAAGCAACAGCAGCAGCCGAACCGCCACCTGGAGTGGGATCACTACTTGCTAACGCAGATTGAAAGTCTTTGAGGGTTGTATTTGCCCAGTTCATTCGTCATCACCTTCCAAGCACCATTCAATTATCCGTTGATAAGGATCAAAATGATGAATACTACTCAATCCAAGTTTCTCTATTGCAAGAGCTACATAATCACCATCAGATAATTCATCAGAATCTGCATACCATTTTCCAGATTCAATCATTGAATCAAGAGGTACTAGCCCAACGATTTCAGAGCCAATAGCCACTCCTCCCATGTCCATTGCAAGAGAGGAGATTACATCATATGCATGGTGAAGGTTCGTGTGACGGTATCGTTGAAGATTCATGGAGACCTGACTCATTCCATGGGTTTCCAATGGTACACCCATGCCTTGGACGTGATCGAGTAATCCCTTTGTTCTAAACTTCTTTTGCTTATCATTTGATTTCATTAATCTACCACTTGATCGAACAATAGAACCAATTTGTTTTGAAATTTTAGCATCCTTTTCATCTATATTTACATTGTAGGCAATGAGGATATCTCTCGCACCTATCGTAATCGCTCCTGAACGCTGAGCGGATTCATCCCATTGGTTAGTACCAAAATCGGGAAGGCATGTGGAAACTCCATGCACGGTTGAATTTCCATTAAAACGATGTACTAAATCTTCATATTCTCCTTTCCTCAAGGCAGAAAGTGAAGTTCTCGAAGTATCTGAAGCCGCTCCTCCATACATAAATACGGGTACTGCCAAGTCTCCAACCTTCATTGCGACACGTTGGGCAATGTCTATGCATTGTTCCATTGAAACACCAGAAATAGGAACGAACGGACATACATCTACACATCCCATACGCGGGTGCTCACCGGAATGATGTCGCATGTCGATTTCTAGAATGGATGCTTGAATAAGTAAAAAAGCAGCATGTTCTACTTCGTTGGGAGTTCCTGCAAATGTGATTACTGTACGATTGTAATCAGAGTCTGGTTCAATTCCTAATATCTTAACTCCTGGAATGCGAGCCGCATCAACAATCCGGTTGATTTTCTCAAGATCTCTGCCTTCAGAAATATTTGGTACACATTCTATGATGGACTTGCCCATGACTCATGGTTTTGAGTAAGGACTTTGAACATTGACCTCTTCAACCATACAATCCATCGGGAGAAGAAGTAATTCCTCCTCTTGATTTCTTCTTTTGAAGACGTTGGATTGCCTCCATTACATCTCCATGCTTGACGACACTGCGTTCTTGTCGTATTGCAATCATGCCGGATTCAACACAAACTGCTTTCAGTTCAGCTCCACTAAAACCTTCAGTTGATTGTGTAATAGGCTTTATTCGTACGCCCTTTGTATTCATAGAGTTGAGATGCAATTGAAGTATTTCCGCCCTTGATACTTCATTTGGAATCGGTATTTCGATAATACGATCGAATCTCCCCGGTCTAAGTAACGCATCATCTAGAATATCTGGTCTGTTTGTGGCTGCAATGATTTTGACATTTTCTAATTCATCAAATCCATCTAGTTCAGCGAGGAGTTGCATTAACGTCCGCTGTACTTCTCGATCACCGCTTGTTGAACCGTCCAGTCTCTTTGCGCCAATCGCATCGATTTCATCGAGGAATATTACGGCAGGAGATTTTTCCTTTGCTAGTGAAAACAATTCGCGAACCAGTCGACCACCTTCACCAATATATTTCTGGGCTAGTTCTGAACCAGCCATTCTGATAAATGTTGCATTTGTATGTTTCGCAACTGCTTTTGCTAACAGCGTTTTTCCGCAACCAGGAGGACCGACAAGACGAACTCCCTTCGGTGCTTTTATACCGACCTTTTCAAATCTTTGAGGCTTTAACAACGGTAGTTCAATCGCTTCTCT
>OCRI01000047.1_pt1 | contig 38843 bp, 38 predicted proteins | sample 1534641 | NCBI WGS metagenome assembly OCRI01 (sample SAMEA3275473, study PRJEB22092) | marine metagenome | reverse complement strand
CATGGGCAATAAAACAACAAGCAGCAATACAAAAATTTGGTCATTTCGCATGGTCAGCCCTTAACCTGCGTGAAATTAAACCATTCCCCAGCATAATCGCTTTCGGATAGGTTCAGAGGGTGTATCCGAATACCCATTGCTCAGGTATTGACAAATCAAAGGGCTAGCAGTGGGTCTTGTCAGACGCTACCCATTGCCAACCCTTCGGTACAAGGGGGTATCGAACTGTTCTTGAAAATCAAAAGTCAAATCCTTGTGTTAAAATATATATTCTATCCACAGAAGATTGGAGTGGATAACTTCCTACGGCGGTTCGATGAGGGCTTCAAAGGAGACCTGGAAACTCGATGAGCCAAGTTATAGCCGTACTTGGACGGAAATCGAAGAAATGCTTCATTCTGCTGTAAATGAAATGAATGCACAGCGTGCTAAATTTCATCTTCGCAAAGTAACCGGTCCACGTGAGGCTAAATATCGGGCATTGATGAAATATCAACGAGCAAAGGGAATCGTAGACACACTTCGATGGACTATTGGCGTACGGGGTCAAAAATCTCCTCTTAAAGAGGGCCTTGGTGATTAAAAAAATCAATCCTTATTTTCGATCCACTTAGACAGGATTCGAAGAGTTGTGTTCAAGAACTATCGGCGTAATGAGTGTTTATGGACGGGAGTGAGCCAGTTGCCATCGGCGATTTTGTTCAGTCCTTACGCAATCGTTTACGCTCTGATGAACGGAATAGGAATTGCTTGGTTCGTGGTGAAATTCGACAATGGAAACCTTACCCATCTGGACATACTTATTTCAGTTTAAGGGATGATAATGGCCAGATGAGTGCCGTCATTTGGAAAGGGCGCTGTAGAATCCCATCTGGTATTGAAGAAGGCCAGGAAGTCATTGTCCTGGGAAATGTCGACGTTTATGCTGGACGTGGCCAATTACAACTCATTGTCGAACGGATTGAACCTATTCGTAAGATCGGTGCTCTCGAGCAAGAACGACAGAGGTTGCTAGAAACCTTACAGAAAGAAGGTGTGCTCGATCGAGAAAAGAAAACACTACCGTTATTTCCAAAGCATCTTGCTATTATTACAGGAAAGGATTCTGCAGCTCTCGCAGATATGCTGCGGCTCTCGGAAACACGTTGGCCTGGCTTGAGAAGAACTGTCATCGGCGTAACTGTACAAGGTGAGAAAGCTGTTGAAGAGATTACTCGTGGGCTTTCTGTTGCTCGTTCTCTAAGTCGTATTGAGCATTCGGAACAACTCGGGATACCTCCTGTCGATGTGGTGATTGTTGGGCGAGGAGGAGGTTCTCCTGAGGATTTGTGGGCATTCAACCTCGAACCCGTGGCCAGGGCTCTCTCAACAATGCCTGTCCCAGTGATCTCTGCGGTTGGGCACGAATCAGATTTGCTTGTCAGTGATGTTGTTGCTGATGTTCGGGCATCAACTCCCAGTCATGCCATCGAATTAGCAGTTCCAATTCTTGATGATGTCCTTTCGCTTATGGTTGATATTGAAGATCGCCTGCATAGAAGTTCAATTCGTCGATTCGGTGAAGAGAATTTACGATTACAACAGTTGCAATTACGTCTGCGTCTTGCTCCTTCGAAAGGATTAGATAATGCAGTACGCCATTTAGAACGACTTGGGAATGATCTCAATGGTTTTGTCAAATCTACAATCCAAAACAATAAACAGAGATTGGCTATGCTCGAAGGAACACTTCTAGCAGCTCATCCACAACGAGTTTTAGAACGTGGATATTTGATGACAACAAATGAGAAAGGCGAAGTGGTTGCAACGGTCAAGGAGTTAACAGCAGGAGAAACTGTTTCCTTACATTTCGCTGACGGCACAGCCGACGCAAACATTGACAATATACAACAGAGAGAGGGAGAATAATGACAGAACAAACCTATTCAGATGCACTTCGCCGATTGGAATCCATTGTGGCAGAACTCGAACGTGGTGGCATGGATTTAGAAACCACATTAACACGATTTGAGGAAGGTTCTGCATTGCTTGAGCGCTGTCAAAGTGAACTGAAAGATGCTGAAGGACGATTGGAAAAATTACGTCTACAAGATGCTGAGGCCATGGTCGAAGAGGCGAAGGAAGAATGAACAAACTGCAAACCAAAATTCAACGTCGTCTCGTAAAAGCGATGGGGGCATGGCGAGATCCACACATGACAAAGCCTCTACTTGAATCTGATAATGTTCAAGCAATCGACATTTCCGAAGAAGGGAATGTACAAATCAGGTTCAAACCATCACGGCCTCATTGTCCATGTTGTCTGATCGATGCTAAGGAATTGAAACTCCACTTGGAAGGAACAAAAGGTGTTAATTCGATTCATCTTGAAATCGTTGATGTTCCTGCATCTGAACGTTGGTCAAGATTGGTCAATGATTGACGCCATTGTAAGAAGAAGTAAGCTGGGACTGTCCAGCCACCTACTGATATCACCCATGTTAGGATTGAGCCAATCACAACTCCATACAATGGGAAAAGCCACATTGCAACAATCGCATACACTGCAACACTCGCTCCACCCAACATCATTGGCCCTGCAGCTCCTTGAGGAACATCTTGTCCCTGAGAGAGCCAAAGAGCGACCATTGAAGTCAAAAATATGGCAGGGAAGGTACTGACTAATCCAGAAATCATCGCATAGGATAGGCTTGACAACCAAACTGCACATCCAATGGCCAGCGCTGCAGCACTACCTCGTGCAATAAGCACAAGTGGACGTACTCGATGCTTTCCTTTCGGAGCATGAACCGTTGTCCATGTGCTCCATATACCGAGTAAAACCAATATCAAGAGGAGAAGAAGACCGAACGACAACTCACTCAATCCATTCTCTTGAACCAAATCTGCGCCAAAAAGGCCAACTGTTCCAACCATGGCCCACACCAAAAGTGAGAGAATCATGGTCGTCACTAATCCAGTTCCAAAGCGCGTTGGTACCTTCATCCACACCAATAAAAAGAGAGCATTTACCAACATTCCAAGAGGGACGACGGACATTGCTCGATCAAATTCTGAACCTGATGACATGCTGTACATCCCTATAGCTGCGGGGACGATTGTTGTAGGAACTGTCGCTAGAACGCCACCAGTTCTTCCTCCAAACTTTTCGATTGCTACAGTTACTAATGTAGCGACTACGCCTGCAAAGAAAGCAGAGAGTAGAACAGAGGTGAGTAACATATCACTCAAACGGATCAATGTTTACAATTTGCTCAATGTCGATTCGTGAATAGCCCCGCTCTCGAGCATTATCAGCGGCTTTCATCAGCATTCTGCGAATCCATCCGAAGGCCATTAACGCACTGAGACGGTTTACTGAATCGATGAAATGCATCGGATCTCTTCCGAGGTTTGCATGTTTGCGGATATCGGATTCAAGTTCTGAAACCATATCTCCGTATGTGAAGAGTAAATCTTCGGCTGCTTCATCGGTGAGGGCCATTTTTGCATGAGTGCGGGACATAGACTTGACGTGAGGAATTGTAATCAATCCACCACCTTGAACTTGGATACCTTCTTCTTCGACCTCTTCTGCATCTTCTTCACTGGCTGCTTCGCCCTTCCCCATTGAGTTTAATGCAAGTTGAAGATGTCTTGGCTTGATGGTTGAAACACGATCTCTTGAGGCTGCTTCTTCGCAATTTCTCATAAGTCGAGCAAGGAACTTTTCGATGTATTCAATTCCTCCTTGGACTGCTGCTGAGCCAACAGATTCCACTTGTTCCAGGCGATCGATCATCAGTTCTCTGGTTCGGTTGTAATTCAATCGTGTACGATTTGAATCGTCCAAGGTCTTTCGCTCAGGATCATTTTCAAGCGTGGCTTGTTCCATTGAAGGGACAAGTGAGTCGAGTTCAGAACAAACTAGGCCAACGAGCGATTCTTTTACTGCACCAGAAATACGCATCGTTGTAAATGTTGATGCTACTGAACCGATGTGGCTTGGAGCGTAAGGCTTTGCCGGCATATCACAGGCTACCTTTCCACCTCTTTGAACACACCGTGATGAATGGCTCCTACCATTCAGTCAACCATGGCCATGCACCATCGGCTGTTACTGGACGCATTCCGTCCTCATCACGAATCCACGTATCTTCTGACCCAATGCTCCCATCTGCATGAACCACCTTTGGCTCAATAGCCATCGTCCCTCCAATCGGTAATGGGCGATCGAACCCTGCTGCGACAACAGGAGATTCATCGAGTTGTAGGCCAACAGAATGACCAAGGAATTTTGATTGATCGGGAACCATGCCCATCAAGTGATCTTGATGACCCAGTTCATGTGCTAATGCTTGACCTTCAACCCATGCATCACTGCATAGGCCACCTTCATCGAGAACACCCACGACTGTATCTTTGACAGCTAACATATCTTCGAGACGCTGATGCCATTCCTGAGAAAGAGACCCGAGAGAAAACATTCGGGTCATATCAACAACATAGCCGCGATGAACATGAACAAGATCGACCAATACTGGTTCGTTTCTCTTGATTTTATTGAATCCAGAACCCATCCCTGCAAGGGGATGTGGCCCTGCTCCTCCAACTGCTGAGTCAAAGAAGGACGGGACGCCGCCTGCTCTCCCAGATACAATGACGCCACGATTGCACTGCAAAGGGAATCGGCGCATCTGAACTTGTCCTCCAAACCCTTCACTACGACTGATCGCTTCTGCTGCAGCAACCAGATCGAGTTCTGTCATCCCTTCTCCACCAAGTCTCGAAACAGCATCGAACATTCTCATTTGGACTTCTGCTGCTGCTTCCATCTGTTCTTGTTCCCAAGCCGACTTGACTTCTCTTAGCCGATGAATGACTGATGTTGCATCAGCACATGTTCCTAGTGAGGAGAGGGCGTTCGAGAATCGGTTTGCAAATGTGGTTGGTAGTTCACCAAATTGTAATGCTGGAGCGTCTGTAACTCCTCTTGATTGCAAGGTTTCACTAAGAAGGCGCAATCGAGGAAAAGGCTCGATAATGAATGGAGCATTCTCGCCACCGGCTTCATGTTGTGCTCGTTGTAGAGATCTTCGAACATAGAATACTGGTCCATCGCCACCTGCTTGGGCACTACCGCCTGCTCCTTGAGCTGGAACGAACATTGTGCCATCTTGTCGGCCGCCTGCGAAATAGTACAAATCAATAGGATGCTGGATGAGTACGCCTGGAAGTGATGAGGCTTGCAAGGCATCGGCTAGAGCGTTCAATCTCTGCTCAAGTTCCGAGACTGGTACACGCCAATCCTCGCCCTCGGGGCCAGATAATACGGATGAATCCCAATCGGGCATGATGGGTCTTCCCGTTCGTTATTCAAAACCACTACGCTTCATTTGGTTACGAAGAGGAGGTTTCAACTTCTGGAATCAATGCTGGTTCTGTTTTCATAATTCGCTCATCGGCTATTGCACAATACTCTTCGGAAAGATCCATTCCAACAAACACTCTTCCAGATTGTTTTGCAGCAACACAGGTCGTTCCTGAGCCATTGAATGGATCGAATACAACATCTCCAGCAAAGGTGTACATCTCAATGCAACGACGAGGTAATTCAACTGGGAACGGGGCTGGGTGATTGACCCGACTTGCACGTTCTGTTGCAAATCTCCAGATGGATTTGGTTTGTTCAATAAAATCACGCTTCTCGATTGTATCGATACGACCTTCAGCTCGCTCTTTCTTGGATCGAGGAAGTTTGTAATCACCTTTTGAAAACACGAGAAGATACTCGTGGATGTCTCGTAAGCAAGGATTGGAAGCACTCTGGAAAGAGCCCCAAGCGCAGGATGAACCTGCACTTGCAGATTTGTCCCAAATGATCTCTCCACGCATAAGGAATCCCAGTTCAATCATCATGCTATTGATGTATGTTGAAAGAGGAATGTACGGCTTTCTTCCAAGGTTAGCCACGTTGACAACCATCCTTCCACCAGGAGAAAGCACTCGATAACACTCTGCAAAAACGTCGTGTAAAAGTTTGAGATATTCATCGAGTGTCAAATCATCATCATACGCCTTTGAAGCATTGTATGGGGGAGATGTGACTACCAATTGTACACAATTATCTGGCAATGGATTTTCTCTAGCATCACCTGTGAGAATTACATTGTGAAACGTCTCTGGAAGCTCTTGGGGCTCGCCTACATCTCTTTGTGAGGCAATGCCTTTGTTGATTCTACTGTTGTAATAGGTAGAAGCATCATGGCTTTCTCTACGAGAGACTCCAAATGCTGAAGTCGATGTTTTTGCTCTTTTACGAGCCCCATCGAATCCTTCTTTTTTCGGCTTTTCGCCACCCATTGCCAAGCAACGGGTTCGTCTCGGTTATGACCTTTCGCGCCAAACATATGCGATGGACGCGCGTTTCCAAGCCTCGGATGAAAAACCAAGAATGATTTGGGAACGAATCACTTGTCCCAAACAGTCCACGTTTCGCTAGGAGCATATCTGTAATACCACGTTCCTGAACTCACTGGCCATTCAATCCAGTAGGTTCCCTTGTCATCTAAATCACCAAGCAAATTAGTAGGTGGAATTTGCGAAGGATTTTGCTCACCAACATCAGCAGACATTGCTAACTTTTCCTCGAGAAGACTTGTACGCTCGTCTGTATCAACGACTTGTGATAAGCCGAAGTAGGTATCATTGTGAGCGATTTTATACAACTCACTCGAGGTTGATGATTGAAGTTCTTCGATTAAAATGAGGAGTTTTTCTCGCGTTTCTTTCTTGATTTGATTGTTCGTAAATCGTGCTGTTAGATCTGCTTTCAAATCCTCTAATTCTTCAGCAAATTCCTTTGGATCATCATAGTAGGCTTGAACCAGTGACTGAAGATAAGTCAACTCATTACGTTCTTCTTTTGTTAACTTCGAGTTCTTACGAAGAACCTGTACCCAGCGGAAAGCATCCGGAAGAACTGCTGCTACTGCATTGGTTTGAAGCAACGTAAACACGGCGAGAAGAATCGCCCCTACACCAACTGTGGTTGTTACAGGATCGGCACCACCAGAAAAGAACGCCTCAAACCCAGAAGAAGTTTCCATATTCTCTTCTGTTTCTTCAATTTCACAACCGTCAGCGTCGACGACTACGCCCGATGAAGTTGCAGGACAATCGTCTTCGATGTCAGGAACACCATCGCCATCGGAATCGAGAGGTGTTTGAGTCTCGTTCTCATCATCGGTTTCATTGGTTTCTGGTTGCTGGAAGATATCTGGAATTCCATTTCCATCATCATCTTCACAACCATAGAAACCATTTGCAGTCGAGTTGCCAAAGCTATCTGGACAATGATCAGCCTGTACCGCTCCAATGACGAAGATACCAGGCCATTCAAGCTCGCGAGTATCATTCCAATCAGAGTCACCCCAATTGTCGCCATACCCATCACCGTCAGAATCCTGCCATTGTGTTGAATCAAGTGGGAAAGTGTCCTGTGTGTCCAGATATCCGTCACCATCAGAATCCAGTTGCGCTTGTGAACATCCGTTTCCATCGACTTCTGCATCTTGAATTGTGTTTGAACACAGGTCGTTGATATCGCCTACGCCATCACCATCGCTATCCAATGATTCACTCGAATCGTTCGGGAAGGCATCGGTATTATCTCCAACGCCATCTCCATCTGAATCCTGTTGCTCGTATGCATTCTGAGGGAAAGCATCAGCGTTGTCGCCAACACCATCACCATCACTGTCAATTGTTTCACTTGGATTGTTTGGGAACGCATCGGAATTATCACCGACTCCATCTCCATCCGAATCGATTTGTTCGAAGGCATTAGATGGGAATGCATCACTGTTGTCACCTACGCCATCACCATCACTATCTTCAGTCTCGCTAGAATCGTTCGGGAATGCATCAGCATTGTTACCAACACCATCTCCGTCAGTATCCGCCCATTCGAGAACATCGTTCGGGAATGCATCGCCTGAATTGCTGTACCCATCGCCATCATCATCTGGACACCCGTTCTGATCTTGGGTGGAAGTACCAGCAACTTCTGGACAGTCATCGTTGGCATTTAGTACGCCATCAGAATCAAAGTCGTTCTGATCGATAAACTGGAATGAGGAAGACAATTGATGTTGTGTGCCGTCTTTGTCAACGAGTGAAAGCACGACTGTATCTCCAGTGGAGATTGCAGGCGTTGTTACTCGTATCGTTGAATCATCAACAACGGTACCTGTTACGGAGCCATGTTGGCCGAATTTGACCGTAATCTCGTTTGTAATACTCACGCCTGTTGATTTGGTGGCGTACCTGAGGACATTGTTGGTCTCATCACTGTATGCAACGTGAATTATACCACTATCATCAATAAAGATAGAATTCGAATCCCCCATGTCGCCTGGTGTATCGAGATTGCTCTTTTGCCAAGTAGGCGAAGAGGGGTTAAGTGTGGCATATTTCAAATCAAATCCAGACCATGTCTGATAGACGATGTGTGGGTCCCCTGCTGCATCCAAAGCGATGGAGGGATTTCGTCCAGTATGACCTGTTGAATCGATCAGAGTATTTGTCCACTGACCATTTGGAGTGCCCGTTGAATATCGCAAATCATTGTCCTTGTTGTCGAAATGAGCGATATGGAATTGACCTTGTTTATCCATGGCAAGAGAGGTGAAGTAACCCGGATACATGCTGGACGAAGGGTTCGCAGTTTCAGGAGCGTATCGATCCCATGAGCCGGTTTTGTCTGTTGCAAACTTTAGTTTTGAGTCCTGTCTATCTTGATATGAGATGTAAGCATGGTCGTTCTCATCAATGACGACAGAAGATTCACAGCCGATGTTACTACCTGATTCAACAACGCCCGTACTCCAACTGGAGCCATCATATGAAGCAAGACGGAGCCCTCCTCCACAATAACTGCCGGATGCGACAAAGGAAATATGAGGATGGTTGTTTGAATCGACTGCGATACCAACGGGGCCGACCTGTGAACTTGTAGAGACTTGGTTATGACTCCAAGATGTGCCGTCAAAATGCATGTATACAACCTTGTTATTGTTCGTCGAATATGCAGCATGAAGTTCGTCATTGCCATCAATAACCATGTGAGTATCCCAACAGTAATTGCCTTCGCAATCCTTGATTTTTGTTGAACTCCATGATGTTCCGTCATAGATACTATGTTTGAATTCGTAATTACCGCCATTGGCATGTACAATGTGAACATCCCCTGTAGAATCAACTACGATTGCATTTTCATGCCCTGCTTGATCGGCATAATCAGCTGTGGTCTTTGTCCATTGGTGATTGATGCCATCGTATGTCGTATTGGTAAAGGCAAGATCAGAAAAGCCACTCCCTGAAATTGTAATCTCTTCGCCACCGGCAGTCCAACCTGTGCTTGGTGAAATCGTAGTTTGAATTGGACTTGAGTACTGAATCTCATCGCGCTCTGCTTCCAGAGTGGTTTGTTGTGTAATCATTGGAGATGCGAAAACTGTGAGGAGCACTACACTTACAAACAATGCTCGCATGTATTTGGCTATCTCTTAAGTTTAAAATATCCTTTGGTAACAGTTTTGTTACCTATATTGGCCTCACGCCTCTCCATATTGTGAATAAATTCGATTTATTCAGCACATCACTCAAGAACTGAGTTCACTTGGAAGAACCATGGCGAACGTCCTAACATTGGACAATATCAACATCGAAGGCAAGACTGTTCTCTTGCGCGTTGATATCAACAGCCCGCTTGATCCTGCAACCAAGTCGTTTCTTGATGATACAAGGATTCGAGCCATTCTTCCAACGTTGAATCGATTGTCAAAGGCAAAAACTGTTCTTATTGCCCATCAATCCAGACCTGGAAAGAACGACTTCACCAGTACACTTGGTCACGCTCGTGAACTTGGACGATTATTGGGGCGTTCAATTCGTTGGGTTGATGACATTCATGGCCCAAAAGCAATGGAAGCTATTGAGGACATGAAGATGGGAGATATTCTCATGTTGAATAACATTCGAATGGATCCTGAAGAAGTGAATCGCAAAGGTGATGCTCTCGCTCTTTCTGAAACGCAACTCGTTCAAGATTTAGCGAGTGTTGCGGACGTATTCGTGAACGATGCGTTTGCATGTGCTCATCGTTCAAGTCCAAGTATCGTTGGGTTTGCACACCATTTACCATGTGTTGCTGGAGAGTTAATGGCACACGAAATTCGACAAATCGATCAAGCGCTTGAATCTCCAGCACGACCTTGTATTGCTGTTCTCGGCGGTATCAAAGTCGATGACAGTATCGAAGTGGCACATAATATGCTTGAAAATAATATTGCTGACGAAGTCTGGTTCACTGGTGGAGTTGCGAACCTCGCCATTCACCTTTCTGGAAATAATATCGGAGAAGGAAACGTTTCATTCCTGCAAAATGAACTACAAGACGCTTGGGAATCAACGATAGAATCAGCCACATCTTTGCTTAAACTACACAAAGATAAGATTGTGTTACCAGTTGATGTTGCAGCGAATGTAGAAGAAAACCGTATTGATATCAATGTCGAGAAGTTGCCAATTCATGCACCACTTTTCGACATGGGACTTGCATCGATTCTCGCCTTATCTTCTCGGATTAAGAGTGCAGGGACCATCATTCTAAACGGACCTGCTGGAGTCTTTGAATTGCCTGACTTCGCCTTGGGGACAATCGAAATGCTCAACGCCTGTGCAGAATCAAATGGATATGCAGTCATGGGTGGAGGACATACCGCTACATTGGTGAGTCAACGTGGTCTTGCAAGTAAAATGGGACACGTTTCCACTGGCGGTGGTGCCTGTTTGGATTACATTGCAGGCAGAACACTTCCTGGAATTGAAGCACTCGAGATCAGTGCTCAACGATACCAGTTGGAAATTACGCCACTTATTCAAGATGAATAGAGCGTGAATGCTGAACATGCTATTGACGATTCAAGCACTAGGCTCATGAAGAAGCACAACCAGGCAAGGCCATGGGCGATGATACTGCCGTTCGTTATCGTAACGCGGTTTTGTACGATGATCACTTCGCCAAACACGTTGGAGATTTCTTGCTCCACAAAGATGGAACATGGTCAGAATCAAACGGTGATGAGGATGTTCTCGAAGATATTGACGGGTCAAATCGAGTCATTACTCGGTCCTTGCAAAATTGGCATACGCACTTAGCAATGCAATTGAATGCCCGTGATTTTAGCGATGGTTTTCCCCTTCATCGATGGCTCGATGAGGCTATCTTCCCGACTGAGGCGAAGATTACTCCCGAGTTTGTTCGAATTGGTGCTCAAGCAGCTGCTGCTGAAATGATTCGTACAGGTTCCACTTTCGCTGCTGACATGTATTTCTTCCCTGCCGTTACAGGCAATGTCCTAGAAAAGGCTGGATTGAGGGGGCTATGCGGTGGCCCTGTCAGTGATGCTGCGCTCCCTTCACATGAAAATGCACAATCTGCGTTAGCTGAACTCGATGGTTTGATCGCTAACAATTCTGAAGATGACCTTGTACAGTATGCTATTGCAACTCATTCAGTCTACCTTTGCTCTGAGGATACTCTACGAAGAGCGAGTGAACTTGCTGAAAAGAGGAATGGACGCCTTCACATCCACGTGAGTGAAACCCGAAAAGAAGTCGCTGAATGCAAAGAAAAAACAGGAATGTATCCTGTCGAATATTTGCAATCGATTGATTTTATCAAACCGGGAACGATCTTTGCCCACGCTTCTTGGGTTAAGAAAAACGAAATTCGAATGATGGCTGACTATGATGTTACTGCTGTTCATTGTCCTTCTTCAAACATGAAATTGGCCTGTGGTGGAACTCTTTCCTATCCCCCCTACAAAGATGCTGGAGTGGATTTGAGAATAGGAACAGACGGTGCTGCATCGAGTGGAAATGGACTTAATTTACTCCATGAGGCTCGTTTAGCAAGCCTTGTTCAACGACATGATCATTGGGATTCAACCTTGCTTCCTGCAAAAGATATTTTCAGTATCGCAACAAAAGGAAGTAAAGATTGGGTCGCTTGGAATCTTGATGATATTCGAATGCGTCCTCTCGGTCGTTCAAACAATCGGCATCTTGCAAATCTCGTTTACAACGGCGGTGACTGTCTGGATGTTTGGGTAAATGGACAGGCATTACGACTCAATGGAGAAACCAAAACTGTTGATGAAAGAGCAACCATCGAAGAGCTCGATGCAGCAGTTAGCACATATTATGATGGAATCGAATAATCATTCGCGGCCATAATAAATCAATGTCGCACCTATTCCAAGAATAAACATCGAAACTACAACGCTAAGCAATGAATGTCCAATGTGGGCTTCATAGTCAATCTTGACTTCGGTTCCTTCGGCTAGAACTCCATCCTTTGCTCCTAAGGCAGCAAAGTAGGTTCCTGATTCCATTTCCCAAGTAAAACCTGTTTCAGCGGTTGCACTTGAATCACCAGCAACGAAATTTGTTGACACTCCATCACATCCAAGTCCTCCTGTAAAGAAAGAAGAGGGGACATCATCACAACGATCTTTTTCAGCTTCATCAACAATACCAATCCAGACGTCGTCACGATCCCATGTTAATGTGAGTTCAGTAGAAAGAATTCCAATGAGAGGATTGCTCGGCAAGGGTTCATCTGAAAAAAACGCTTGATTCGGAGCATTTGGAGTAGGAACGCCTTCGACTTCTCCTTCAAAGGTAAAACCAATCATTCCAGCTATAAGAAAAAGAATTGCGAAGCCGGTCAAGCCTACTCCAAATTTCCCTCTTCCAAGTAGTGTCATAATCAAGCCCCGACTTCAAATGGAATGAGAAGGAAGGATAGAGCCAGTATAACATAACATGCAAGTAACATTGCCCCTTCAAGCCAGTTTGTCTTCCCATCGTTTAGAATAAAGTTCGCAACAAGAACCCCCATGAATGTCGCTGCAGTTTCAAGCAACCCAAATTCAAGTGAAAGGTCCACCTGTAGGAACCAAGCGAAAAGAACCATTAGTGGAGCGACAAATACTGCAATTTGGACACTTGAACCAATTGCGATTGCGAGGGATAGATCCATCTTGTCCTTCCCAGCAACGATTACTGCAGTGAAGTGTTCTGCAGCATTACCAAAGAACGGAAGCAGAATAACACCGATGAAGAGCGTTGGCATTCCCCATTCGCTTGCTGCTTTGTCAACACTGTGAACAAGTAGTTCAGCCATATATCCCACCATAACAGTAGCAATAATTAGAAGAGCCCACGCATTTTTTATCGACATTTTTGGCTCTTCGTGGTGAGATGAATCCTCTGAAGAATTGAAAATATCGGAATGGGTTTTGAACTGGAAGAAGAGCGACAAGCAATACATTGCCAAGAGAGCCAAGGAAGCATAACGGGACAACTCGAGAACGTTTTCATCGGTAACGTTGGAACCTGTATGATGTGCAGCGGCTGGGATGATAAGGGCGAGAACTGCTAAGAGAAGCAAACTACCGTTCATGGAAAGTGCAGATTGATTAAACGATTGAATCCTAAATTTGATTCCACCCCATAGCAATGCTAACCCAAGAACAAGAAGCAGATTACCAAGAATCGATCCAATCAATGATGCTTGAACGAGGACGATCATTGTCTCTGCTTGATCTGGATCACTGAACGCCGTATAGATGGCAATGCTTGCGATGATGATTTCCACAGCGTTTCCAAAGGTTGCATTGAGTAAACCTCCAAGGTTTTCACCAGCTCGAAGGGCTATCTCTTCTGTTGCATGACCCATGAGAAAAGCCAAAGGCATGATTGAAATCATCGAAAACAAAAACGTCATTTCAACGTTTCCTTGGATGTTGAAGAACAGTGTTACTGGTACTGCTAACAAAAGCCAATTCAAGCGGTTCTTGAGGGGACTAAAAGCATCAAGTAAACTATCGTAATTTGATTCAACAACAACTTCAGACATCATTCCTCACCGTAGTTCGCATCAATCGTCTTTTGCCTTACGGCGAACTGGACGTTTGCGAGTTGGTGCTTTGCGAGTAGGTCGCTTGCGGACTGGACGCTTGCGTGGAGCAGGTTCTTCATCCTCCTCTTCATCATCGTCTTCATCATCATCATCGTCATCGTCCCAGAAGATGCCTTCTGCTTCATCTTCATCGATTTCTTCGACAACTTCCTTCTTACGGCGAGTCTTGCGTTGTACAAGATTTACTGCGAACGGGTCGTCTTCATCCGCCTCTGGTTCAGGCTCAGCTTCAACAGCCTTCTTTTCCTCATTCTCAGGTTCCGTTGTGGAGCCTGTTCCAGTAATGGCATCCATATCCAGATCTTGGCTTGTGCCGATGAATTCTGACATCCAATCCTCATCTTCTTCTTCGCCAGCCTTCTTCTTCTTTGGACCTGACATGCTGGTTTGCACAATCATTAGGGCAACAATGAACAAGAGTATATTGACTGCAACTGCAATCCAAACCAAAAGATATGGAGGATCGCTCATCGATGGAGTGATTTGTTCTGGCTCAGGAGCTTCTTTGAGATCTTCTTCAAAGGTGCAAATTGTTTCACCTTCGAGGTTGTTTCTACAAAAGTCGACTACAAAGACAACACGTTGTGAAACTTCATTACCAGCTGTATCGATACCACGGACTGTGATTGCGTGTTGGCCGGCATCAAAGGTTCCAGCTGAGAAATCCATATCGCTTACGAGAGTTGACATATCTTGTTCAACATCTGTAATTCCTTCGGCGTCAGCCCATGGAGAGGTACTGGTAATACCTGTCAATCCACCATAATTGAAGGTGAATCTGTATTGTAAATCCTGGATTTGAACATCGTCCTCTGCAGCAAACATAAGATTAATCTTGTTTCCATAAAGATACTTAGAGCCCTCTGAGGAAGACGATGGTGAATAAATCGTAACTGTAGGTCCCTTTGCGTCAATATGATAGTTCGTGTTTGTTGTTATGCCTATGTTATCGGCGTCATCAATGAGAGTCATCTCGAATGTCATTGCCCCGGCATTGGCTGAAGCAGGAATTGTAAAACTGTAGGAATATTCAGGACCTTTGTCAGGGTTCAACAGGTTGTCAGCAATTTGAGTCATTGGTTCTCCGCCACCTGTTACGTTAAACCCAGAATCTGAAACCACTTCGATCAAAGGAGTGGTTTTCAATTCCTCACTCGCTTCAATTTTGATGGTATATGTTCCAGCGATTAACGATGGGCTTGTGTATTCTGAATTTTCATCATCTAATAACCGAAGTTCAACGGATGGCGCAAGAGTATCCTCTCGAACCAGGAATGAATTACCGCTCAATCCTTCAAGAATATCGGAATTCGTATTGTTAAATTCATCTGCAACCGTAACTGCATACCAAACCTCACGCTCTGTATCGCTTGCAAGCGGAATGTTTCTGATGATCGTTGCAGAATTTTGTTCTCCGACGTTTATGTCATCAAGGACCAATTCCCAACCGTCAGCATCGCTTGTCGTGATACTCGTTTGACCGCCATTGAAGGGATCTCCTGTGTGCCTCCAAACCTGATAGGCTTCATTTGATTCTTGGAGGTTGTACCACTCGAGAGCGACGAAGCCAAGGTCACCTCTGCTTTCAGCATCAACGATTGACGGGTTTGTTGGCGTGGTAATATCGATTGTTACTGGTCCAAACGAGTTGTTGTTCAGGCCCATATATTCGTATGATCCAGTCGTGTGGACATACTGTGCTTCGCTTGTCACATAGATGTACCATTGCAATACAGCCCCGTTTGCAGATACAACGGATTCATTGAGTACAATATCAAATGTCTCAACGTTATCGTTTGCGAACCCGTGATATGTTGTTGCTGTGGCAAATTGTTGGGGTGATGGTTGGAACCCTGAAGATGAACGGACATGGTATCGTTCGCCTTCAACGCCGAGTTGATCTGTCCAAGTTACTCGAACAGTGCGATCGCCAATAAATTCAGCGTGAACATTTGAAGGCTCTTTTTCCCATGTGGAATATGCGTCTTCTTGTACGGTTGAACAGGAGCCGGAAGAGGTGTTCGAATCAAACAATCCAATTTCATCGACAAGAACAATACAATAGGTTGCAAGACCCAGTGAACCGACTGGTAAGTTTCGAGTGTATTCATACTTGATGTTTTCTTCTTCAATACTTACCATCTCTATTGGTTCTCCTTCTTCTGAAATATCAGTGTATTTCTCTGGAATGCTCGCAACTAAACTTGGTCCTGTTTCGAAGATTGAGGAAAATACATCGCCAGCAACGTAAATCTCGTAGCGCTCGTCGTCTTCAATTGTGGAACCGCTCCAAGAGAGCGTTGTAGTTCCTGTTCCGTCAACATTACCAACGAAGTATGCATTGAAATCGGTTATGTGCGAAGGAGGTAAGTTATCCTCAAGAATAGGCGCTGTTAGCGCATTTCCTGAGAGGAAACGAAGATCGACCTTGTCTACTCCTGATTCAGTTCCATTTGGAATGAAATACGTAATCGCATAATAGGATTCACGGTTTGTATTGCTTGGAATTGGATTCACATATTCTGAATTATCGGAACTAAGGTTAGCAAGTAACTCAACTGGATAATTTGTAGGCAGGCCTTCGTAAACAGCCCCGCCGTTGTCTCTTCCAATTACTCCATCGGAGCGCCAAACGAGGATTCGAGTATCTGGCATTGCAGGATCTGAATTCGGTAAGTCGTGATAGTTGTACCAAGTTAGGGTTGTTTCACTATCAGCCAAAGAATATTCGGCTTGGAAGAAAATTGGGGTTTCCACTGGCGATGTTACTTCATGGACTCCCTCGTACAATGATGAGGCGTTAAGGTCTAATTCCGAAGATGAATATGCTTGTTCGCCTTCTGTCCACGAAGTCGTTATTGCATAGAAATAAGTGTCATTCACGCCAGCTCCGACAAGGAAAGAGGCTGAGTGGCCTGGGTGTGATCCATTCGTGCCGCCAAGACAATCATATGCTTGGTTGTAGATGCTGCTTTCACAAGCAGTTACATTTGCAAAAGGTGTTGCAGAATCAATTGTTCCGGGAGTAATTGGTTCTGAATGGCGATACAAAACATAAGTTGCATGGTGGAGATTGGCCACGTATCCTATATCGAACGTGTCGATGTTTCTCCACGTAATCGTTGTTGTTTCAGAAACAGGATCGAAGGTTGCGGCAATATCCTGTGCTTGTAATTTTGAAGCATCCCCAATGTCAGCAGCCGCTGATGTTGGTATCAACGGGACAGTCATGAGAAGCATAAGCAAGACCATCAGGCCCGCCTTAGGTTGTAGACTCCGGTTCAGCGCGTTCGCACCCATCACACATAACGTCGCCGCCGTCTGTTAAGAGTATACCGCATTACGCAGCGATGAAAACACCTGATTTGAGATGTTTTGAATCACTCGGATTCATCAGAATTTGGCTGTTCCAATGGATGTGTTGTATCGAGTTCGATGATTTCCTTGCGGGCTTGTAAAAATCGAATCCCAAATGTGTACATTCCACCGAGCCCTGAAATGAAGACGACGGCAGTGAGTGGGCTGAGTTCAAGATGCTCAAATACACCTGGCATGGCGGAATAATCCTGTACACCGATAAGCCAGAATATTCCTGTTATTGCAAGCGCTGCAATGGTTAGAATTGTTCGGTCTGCTCTTGAAAATCCTTTGTAATTCCGACCTCCGCTCACCGCTTGTGCTTGTGTGCCCATGTAGGAGCCGAGGATTGTAAACCAAGCTGCAGCCCAACCTAATGCCGGATCATCAACCCATGCAGGACTTGAGGCGATTGCAATTACCCACATTGCGTCAAGAAGCCTGTCGAGAGTATGATCAAGATAATCGCCCCAGCGTGAAACTTGACCTGTTTGACGGGCGAGTTGTCCATCAAGACCATCAAGAATCATTGAGAAGCCAATCAATAGGGCAGATCCCATGAGCATCAATGCACCAGTATCTGATTTTGGTGCGAAGAGGACAAGTAGGCTGGCTGCAATACCGACAGGTAAAGCAAGCCATGTAAGAAAGGCAGGATTGGTTCGGCCTAAGCCCATTACCAAGGGGGAAGCCATTGCTTCCCAGCGCTTCCTTAACTGTTCCAGAGCCATTGGTCTCATTCCTGCCGGTGCATCGAAAGGTCATATGCTTTCGGACATAATTTAGCCTTCTAACCAGTCTATTGCAAGGGGTATTGATTCTTGGACGGTCTTTTCACCCTCATATTGCGACATGAACAATTCAATGGAATCTTGGGCATTTGAAGCATTGGTCATGTCCAGTTCAAGTATCGGCAAATGAGGGCTTCTATCGAGTAACTCGGTCCAAATACCAGCAATCATCTCCCACTCGATATTGTTCTGAATTTTTGCCGCATCATAGCCATCTCTCTTTGACAACCTTATGCTTAATTCGTCTGGATGACATCGAAGAAGAATGAGAGCATCAACAGTGCAGTGATGAGCAAGATGTCCTTCGATGATGGCGATTTTATCCCCTTCATAGTTCCAGTCTGATAGAAGGTCGGTTGTAATGACAAGGTCTCCTTCTTGATGTTCTATGCATCCTAATTGAGTTGCAATTTGTTCAACAGTAAAGCAATCAAACCGTTCTGATGGCAACTGGCTAGACAGCGTTGTTTTACCTGTCCCAGGTGAGCCTGTTATAGCAAAAATCGGCTTCTGCATGACCTTCTCCGAATTCAACCAAAGCACGTCAAGAATTAAACATGAGGTTCCGAATCGACACCCATGGCCGCCATTGATGAACACGAGTCAGTGGCGACTGCGATTGTTTTGATTTCGACAAAACCAGGATTTGAAAACAGTATTTCACAAACGCTTTCAGAAATGTCAGAGGTTGTCGAATCCATGGTCTTGTTTGGCGAATATGATGCCTACTGTAAGATTGTGATGCCCGATTTTACATCTCTCTCATCATTTATTCTCCGTAATATTCGAACAATCGATGGCGTGATCAGTACAACAACGCTAACTGCTGCAATCAATCATCAATGAGGTTTCAACATGTTTGGAATGTCAGACCCGAATCAAACATTGTCGCAAATGATTCGTTATTTTGAAGAACAGCGCTACGAAATGGTCGAAGTCATGTCGAGTGAATTCACAGCCATGCTTCTTTCTCAGAAAGTCCGTGATGCCGCAACACAGACATTACTTGTCAAAGGGCTACGGATTCTAACTGAGGTTTTGTCTCAGCGAAAAAAACACAAACTTGCAATAAAGGCTGCATCTGTCTTGCAACGAGAACGAAAAAAATTGGAGAAAATACTGCTCCAATCTGCACCTCAGTTATTACAAAAAATAACTCCTTTGGAAGAAGACCTAATGCGGATAGGGGATGTATATGCGGCCTGTGGCAAATCAAGAAAAGCGGTCAAGTTCTTCTTGCGAGCACATAAAATTAAGCCTGGAAATATTGTGGCTATGCTATCTGTATGCCAGTCTGAAGGCCATGCTACAAAGCGTAGCAAAACATTAGCAAAGGATACCGAAATCGCTGGCCCGGTTATTTTGGAAAACGGACAATATTGGCTCAAACCCGAAGGTAATCGAGCTGTTCAAATCGATCCTGTTCTTTCAGTTTTGGAATCATGTGCCCACGGTTATCCAGAATGCGTAGAGCAATCGCGGCGAATACGTCAAGAATGTTCAGATATTTCCGAGGGAATCACTGCTGCAAATGTACGATTACAAAGCGCCATGGACACACTAAAGCCGAAGCACGACTATTACGAATATTCTTGAGTGGTAGCGAGGGATGGATTTGAACCATCGATCTCCGGGTTATGAGCCCGACGGGATATCCAGACTACCCCACCTCGCTGCTTTGACGGCCACAGTTCTTCCCTTTCAATCCACCGATAATCGAAAAGTGGTCTGTTCGGCATTGATTTCTTCAATGATGACGTGTAACCATAACCATGAGCGGAGGGTGGAAAGCGATAGGGTTCTCTTTACTTGTGCTCCTAACATCATTCTCTGGCTGCCTTGATTCAGATGAAGGAGATGAAGAGAGCGCTATCAATTTGGTAGTGTATTACGATTCAACCAGCGGTACAATCCAGCAATCTTTCCTCGGAGGATCACAGATTTCTCTGAATGGAGTCACATTAAACTTTGATTTTGCCCGGACAACATCAGATTTTGATCTCGCCACGTTTTCAGTAGAACCAGGAGATGGACGTAGTCCGATAACAGTGAACGCTGACGAAACGGCGAACATAGATGTGGAATATGAGCTTCATGGGTTGTTCACAATCGTTCTTAGTGCCACGGATATTGAAGAAAACTCGGAGAACATGACTCTTGTCGTTCGAATCGAGAAGCATATTGAATGGAGTGAACAAAACAGTGCTCAACCTGATGTAATGGCCATTAATACAGAACCTGATAATGATGGCCCTGCTCCAAAACTACTGACCATTCAATCTACTGTTGAAAACCCTTCAACAACAGGGCCAATCGGTGGCGGTGGGCCTGTAACAATTACATGGGAATTGACAAATGCCGATTCGGAAAGCAAGGGTATGAAATCCGAACAGATTGCGGATGGGCAAGATGCCGTATGGGATTTTTCCCTAAGCATACCCGATAAGGAGATTCACGAACTATCGGTCAACATAGATCAAGGTCAAGACCGAATAAACATAAATCACATCGTTGATATTTTGTATGATGCGACTGAAAGTGCTACGAATCCTTTTCCAACAGAAAGTGGAAATGAAGATTCACAAACTGAAAGTGAATGAAAAGTGAAATTGGGGATGCTGCCCCCGTTGGATAAGAAATGTTCAGATTTCATACCTCCTTCCTCTCAAATCTTCTTTCATATACCCTCAGCCATTGGTTTGAGACAGTGATACAATGAGTACAACAAGCAAAAAGAAAAAGACAACAAGTAAGAAGGATGAAAGTCTGACTGTAGAAGAGGATATTCTAATGGAAGCCGTTGATGACGAAGCCCCCGAGGTTTCAATTGAAGACTTACCCGGAGTAGGTCCAGCAACGGCCGAAAAACTACGAGAAGCTGGATTCGACGAATTACTCGCTCTTGCGGTAATGTCTCCAGGCGATTTAGCGGACCAAGCAGAACTTGGCGAGGCTGTCGCTAGTAAGATCATCAACGCTGCAAAAAAGATGGCAAACATTGGAGGATTCGTATCCGGTGTTGCTCTACTCGACCGACGTCGAGAAGTTCAGAAACTCTCATCCAAGGTTCAATCAATCGATGATTTACTGGGCGGTGGATTCGAAACACAAGCTCTGGTAGAAGTGTATGGTGCATTCGGTTCAGGGAAAACTCAAATCGGCCATCAACTCGCTGTCAACTGCACTATGCCTGTTGAAGAGGGAGGTTTCGATGGCGATGTGTTCTACATCGATACAGAAGATACATTCCGACCTGAGCGTATTACTCAAATGGCACGAGGACACGGTCTAGATCCTGATGCTGTTCTAAGCAGAATACACGTTGCCAGAGCGTACAACTCCGCTCACCAAATGCTTCTCGCAGAAGAAATTAAGCGAATGAGCAAGGGATTGAACGTGAAAATGATTATTGTTGACTCACTAACAAGCCATTTCCGTGCCGAATACATTGGCCGTGGAATGCTAGCAAACAGGCAACAAAAATTGAATCGTCACCTCAAAGACCTCAAGCAGCTTGCTGACATAAACAACGCGCTTGTCCTCGTGACAAACCAAGTTCATTCCAAGCCTGATGCTATGTGGGGCGACCCTACCAAGCCTATTGGTGGCCACGTTCTAGCCCACGCTTCAACCTTCAGACTTTACCTGAGAAAGGCAAAAGGCGGACGAAGAATTGCTCGATTGGTCGACTCACCAAACCTCCCAGATGGCGAGTGTGTCTACCAGGTTACGCAAGAAGGACTCCGCGATTGAAACAGGGTGTTGAAAACCTCTTCTGCGTGTGCTGACGAGGCAATACATTCAAGTTACCAACAACGAAGATGTCTTCCATGCGCCATTTGATCGAACGTGTGTTAGAACTCTCAGAAGAAGAAGTTGTACCACAGTTGACTCCCCAACCTGCGGGCCAGGGAACAGATGAAGAACTCCGAACACTCCTCGAATCTCTTCAACCAAGAATTCGTGTCTATGGCGTAGGTGGAGCTGGTTGCAACGCTGTTGGAAGACTTGAATCAGAAGGACTCTTCGAGAATTCATTCGTAACAGGATATGCCATTAATACGGATGCTCAAGCCTTACTCATGTCGCCACTAGAGAATAAAATTCTCATTGGTAGAACTGCTCGAGGACGCGGTGCAGGCGGAGATCCAACAAAGGGTGAAGCTGCTGCATTAGAATCCGAAATGTCACTTCGAGCAATTACTACAGACACGCAACTTGCAATTATCGCTGCTGGCATGGGTGGCGGCTCTGGTACGGGCGCTGCTGGACATATCGCACGATTGGCAAAGCAGCAAGGCGCTATGACCATTGCAGTTGTAACCTATCCGTTCAACTCGGAGGGTGCAACACGTCGTGAAAATGCAGAGTGGGGACTTGAGAGACTTCGTGAGCATTGTGATACTATTCTAGTCATTCCAAATGAAAAGTTACTGGAGATAGAAGGTGTCAAAGATTTACCTCTTGCAAGCGCCTTCAGAGTTGGAGATGAATTGTTAGTTCGTTCAATTATCGGAGTTACAGAATTACTCACTCGTGATGGAATGGTCAACCTTGACTTTGAGGATTTGAAATCTGTTATTCATTCTGGTTCTGGTGTGGCTATGATTGGACTAGGCGCTGGTTCTGGTCCTGGGAGAGCAGAAGAAGCAACGCTCGAAGCGCTACATTCCCCACTTCTTGATCTTGATTTCAGTGATGCAAGAGGTGCGCTCATCAACGTGGTTGGAGGGAATAACCTCACACTTGGAGAGGCTGAGCGTTGTGCTCAAATCATTACAGAACGAATTTCGCCACATGCACGAATCATTTGGGGAACTGCAATTGACGAATCTCTTGATGATGAGATTCGCGTCATGCTTGTGCTAACTGGTGTCAAGAGTGAGCAAATACATGGCTCCTCCGAGAGCAGGCAACTCAAAGCCCTACGTAGCAGTACAATTGAATTTGTAAACTAATCAATCTTTAATGATGATTATTGCTAATACGATTAATCCGCCTAATGCTATGCTTCCAACTGTGTAATCCAGTGTATCAAGTGAAGCCTCGATCAAAGTAGGCTCAATATCACCTACGTATGCAATTCCAGGAATTCGAATTATTGTTCCATTCCAAGCATCACCGGTACTCTGCCCGTTTCCATTCACTGCATTGCCGTTAATTGTTAGATCAGTATATGTGCTATTATCATCAGGGCTGATGTAAGTAAAATTCCACCATCGAACTTTATTTCCAGAAGTTGTATGCGTCCAGCCATTTTCAAGTTTCTGAATATGGCCAAGGGTTTCATCGAACTGAATATCGCCTCCGGAAATCTCTATTCTAAATCCTCCAGCCTCTTCTCCAATAGAAAGACTGACTTCGGAGGAACGTACTTCTAGGGAAAAATTGTACGACGTATTCGATTCAAATTGTGATGGAAGACCGAGAAGAATCAGTTCCGTCGATGCATCTTGAGAACCGTGGCAAATACAACCGCCTCCAGCAATTTCTCCGATTCCTTGAGGGGCAGAACTCGCCCAAGGCAGAAAGAGAACGAGAGCAAGAAGAAATGGTAATTTTTTCACCCTTGTCCCTCAAGTAATCCACTCAGCACCCTGTTTTGAACCTTTCATGCATGGCGCAATAGAAACAACAGTTCAAAAGGGAATGGCGTCAAAAGCAATTTGATAACATGGATTTCAATTCAGACTCAATCACGCCAGACTTCGATGCAGATGACATCAATATCTTTGAAGAACTATCTTCAAGCAACTCTTTCTCTCAACCAGAAAGAAACCCACTTGAGCAAATCTTGCTTGGAGAAGATGAAGTAAACGAAACAATAGCATTCGATACGGATGTAATTGCTGATCTATTACAAGTTCTAGCACATCATGCAATCGTTAAGAGCTCAGACGACCCAACACAGATTCTTCCTGATGTGGCCAATGATGTTGATATCAACTCCGCTCGAGTCACTTCTCAAGAAGATGAATTCAGATTGTCTCTACTCGTTGAACTGCAAGATGAGCAAAAAATCCGCCCGTGTGTTAGAGTCCGTCAAGAAAATGGCTCATTGAATCTTGTTGAAGAAGAAGAGAAGGTCCCAAAACAGTGGCTTCCACTCTACAAAATGCTTCATCAAGCACTTAGTAGCGCAGTCGATTCTCTGAAGGCAACTGCACAAATTGCCTGATCAGTGAAGAATCAAATCCCAAGTGATGTCAACCTTGTCGTTGATAGTATTCGACACAGAGCAGTACTTTTCATGAGATTTTTCGATTGTTCTTCGTACGAGTTTTTCAGGAACATCTCCCTCCACATTGTAAACAAAGTGCATCTTTGTGAATGAACGTGGTTGTTCCTCCCGTCGTTCTGAATCCATATCGATCCAAACGTTCCCGAACTCACGATTTTTCAGACCGGTTACAACATCAACGATTGAACATGCTGCCACCATTTGTAGGAGGATCTGTACTGGATTTGGCCCATCTTCCCAATCCACGTCTATGCTTTGCTTGTGTTGATTTTCGCACCTTAATTTGGTGCCTCCGGCCCAATATACGCTGCCTCTCATAGAAACTACCGCGTCGGTTGGTTCTTGAAGTGGTTATTGGTGGGACGTTATGAGAACTATGAGCGGAACACCTATTGTCATGAAAGATGGTAAACTACACATCCCAGACCACCCAATTATTCACTACATCGAAGGAGACGGAATCGGCGTTGATATTACACCTGTCATGAAAGCTGTCGTCGATGCTTCGATCAGCAAAGCATACAATGGCGCCCGTGCCATTGTATGGAATGAGGTTCTCGCTGGTGAAAAGGCATTCAATGCAACTGGAGAATGGTTGCCTGAAGCAACTCTTGATGCTATGCGAACTGGTTTGGTTTCGATCAAAGGACCTCTTACAACACCTGTTGGCGGCGGTATTCGTTCACTCAATGTTGCTCTACGACAAAAACTCGATCTCTTTGCTTGCGTACGACCAGTTCGCTGGTATGACGGAACACCATCACCTGTGAAATCTCCTGGTGACGTAGATATGATCATCTTCCGCGAAAACAGTGAAGACGTCTATGCTGGAATCGAATGGGAAGCTGGCTCAGAAGGAGTCAAGAAACTGATTGACTTCCTAACAAACGAGATGGGTGTCGATAAAATCCGATTTCCAGACACCTCAGGAATTGGCATTAAGCCGATCAGTCAAGAAGGAACCTATCGTATCGTTCGAGCTGCTTACCAATACGCAATAGACAACGACAAAGACAGTGTCACGCTCGTTCACAAGGGGAACATCATGAAATTCACAGAGGGTGGTTTCAGAGACTGGGGATACCAACTTGCAAAGGAAGAATTCGGAGCAGTAGAACTCGATGGAGGCCCATGGTGCTCTATGACCAATCCAGTAACAGGAAACGTCATCACAATCAAGGATGTTATTGCTGATGCAATGCTCCAACAAATCATCACACGACCTGCTGAATATGGTGTTCTTGCAACGATGAACCTGAATGGAGATTACATCTCAGACGCTTTGGCTGCTCAAGTCGGAGGAATTGGAATCGCTCCTGGTGCAAACATCAACTACGATACTGGAATCTCTATCTTTGAAGCAACCCACGGTACTGCTCCTAAATATGCTGGACAAAACAAAGTCAACCCCGGATCTCTTATCCTTTCAGCAGAAATGATGCTGCGCCATATGGGATGGGCAGAGGCTGCTGATCTTATTGTCAAGGGAATGGAAGGAGCAATTAGCGCAAAGACAGTAACTTACGACTTTGAACGACTCATGGATGATGCAACACTCATGTCTTGTTCAGCGTTTGGTGATGCTCTCATCACACATATGTGAAGTTGAATCGCATGGATGAAGTTCGTAGAAGACTACGTTCCTTTTCAGATGCGGCTGCCACTGAAGGGAAATTCCTTGATTGGTTTGAACGATTGTATGAACATGCAGATAGCAATCCAGTATGGATTCCTTGGTCAAAAGGTGAACCTCATCCAATGCTCGTAGATTGGATGGAAAATACGGATCTATCGCCTGGAACAGCCCTTGTGGTTGGCTGTGGTCTTGGTGAGGATGCGATGTATTTAGCCGAACTAGGATGGAAAGTAACAGCATTCGATATTGCCCCTACTGCTGTTCAATGGGCTTCAAAGCGTTATCCTCATGAACATATTAATTGGGTAGTAGGGGACCTTTTACAACCAAATAATGAATGGGAAAAGGCATTTGATTTTGTTCTTGAAGTACACATTCTTCAAGCAATACCTGAAGAGTTTAGAATACCCGCTTCGAGAAACCTTTCTCCTCTTGTTTCATCTTCAGGACAACTCGTTTGCATTGGCCGTCTTTCTATTGACGATTCAATTCAACAAGAGGGCCCTCCTTGGCCTCTATCAGAGAAATTTATTTCTTCGATTGGAAACGATTTGAAATCAATCGACTTTACACCTGTTCAGTTTGAAGGTGAGGAAACTATTCGATACAGAGCCGTTTGGAAAAACGAATAATCTCACAATCGAAGCCAAGGTGACAGCGTACGGCTGTTCTTTGCAATTCCAAAGCCAAATCGTTCTTCGAATGCTCTTGCGACGACTGTGAAGTCCCCATCCTGAGTTGCAACGATGATTGCCCCTACATTGTCGATTGGGCGTCCTGAAAGGACTGCTGCATATTGCATAATCATTCGATCTGGTTGTTCTGGGTAGATTTTTCTCCCTTTCAGATCAGTTCTATGGGTTTCTCCATAGAACTCTTTCATCTTTGTAAGTTCATCATAGATCTCTTCATGCTCAATAAAGAAAGTAACCATATCTTTGCTCAATTCATCATCACTGGAATCTGTTTCAAATTCTTCATCTGAACCGTTCCATGTTGAAAATTCCTCAATCAAGTCTTCAACCATCTTTTCAATGATCTCTGAGGTAAGAGTTGAATCTAATGTTTCAGATTCAATGAAGGAATTATCGAAACGTTTCCTGACATCCCCCATAGAACGAGCGATGTTTCGAATCTCTCCGCGAACAACGTCAGGTAACCACAAATCTACTCGTTCATTTTGTGCTAAGTGAAGGAGATAACGAGCAAAGTGTGAACGTTGGTTTGTTGAGTCCTCGAAATGATTTGAACGATTCAGTTTTTCTTGTATGCGTTGGTACAGTGCATCGATGACAATGTTTGTATCAACTAAAACAAGGGGTTTGAGAGGCAAGTTACGCAAGTAACGGCGGTCAGAAGTTTTGATGCTCGCTTGATGTCTTCTGAAGAGCATCAATTCGAGATTAGCAAAAGAGTTGTTCTTCTTTGGGAAGCGTCCTGATAATTGGGCACGTTCTAAGATACGCAGAGCATCTAACGGAGAAGATTCACTTGCTTGATCCGCCAATGTATGAATTTCCATCGGATCTGGAGAACGCATTTGCATAATGTCACGATACCGTCGATCAAATGACTTCGAACTCTGGGTTCTTCGACTTCTTTGAAGTGCATTTGTTGCCGCAAGAATTCTTCCAGTAAACGGCTCACTAGGAAGGGGTTTAGGGTGCTCATCAGGATAGGAATGAAGTAGATCGAGTTCATCTTCTTTGAATATTGTACGGTTGCGGGTGCGAGTTCCTTCTTCTGTTTCTTCCGTTGTCGTTTCAGTTGTCTTAACGAAATTCTTGAGCATTGATGTTGCTTTTTCAGTTTCTTGAATCGAAGCTTGGTGTGATACGTCAAGATAGAGTTGGAATCGCTTTGTAATAGCGGCCCTTAAGTTTGGATGATCGGATAGAAGTTGCTTTGCTTCACCCCATTTTCTATCGAAGGCTAGATGAATCAATGCCTTCCTATACAACATAATCTCTTCATCGTAGTCGAATCTCTTCGAATCTGCAGCTCGCTTGAAAAGTCGAGCAGCGCTCAAATTCCTTCCTTGAGATGCTTGAAGCGTTGCTTGGGAGAGAAGTGACCAGATAGAGCGTTGATGTGCACTTTGATACCATTGGACCAGGCCTTCAATACCAAGATCGAACTCATACATCAATTGGCGAACTCCATCAATAATTGTGAATGGGGCATCATGCTGCTGTAGAACGGTTTCTAACAGCGAGATTACTGCGACCATATCTTCTCCATTTTCCAATGCAAGTCGAGCATTGTTCAATCGGAGTTTGGAAATGATTGTTGAGAGAAGCGCTTTTGCTAGTGGCGTAGTTTCTGCATCAGCAAGAGCTTCTGCCAGATTACTCAGTTGTGTTTCATCGACGAGGTGTGAACCTCCTGATGAAAGCGCTTTGACAATTTGATTCATTGCCTTGAGGCCGTTCTTACCAAGGGACATTCCCAATTCAACATCACTTACCGATTTGTCAATTCGGCCTTCAAGGAGAAGCAGAAGCTTATGCTCATCTTCCTTCATTTGTTCAGGTAATTCTGAACTGTGAATATTTTGCAAGGCCTCTTTTCTTGCACCTCTTGCCTGTTTCCAAACTTCTTCAGGGTGGGCTGCGGAAAGCAGATGAGCAACAAGAAGTGTTTCGTATGGATGTGAAAGGATTGCCAATGGGTCTCCAAGAAGCATCTCCGAAAGGTTGTTCAAATCCATTGCCTGAAGGAACACATGAACCGAAATAGCCTGTGATTCTTGCCATCCTTCCCCATCCATTTGCTTGAGAAGAACAAGAGCTTTCGATCGCAATTCAAGAGGGATTTTCTCTTCCCTTCCTATTGAGATGAGCCCGCCTTCATCGATGTTCTCAATATTCTTAGCCAGCCAGTCATATGCCTCGACGTTGTCAAGTTCTACTAAGAGAGGAAGTAATTCTGAAGCATCGGATTCATGCTCCAGATTGATGGTTTGAATAACTGCTAGCGCATCTTCTTTTCGATCCGATGATACGTAAGATTGCAACATCTTCCATCGAACTGCGCCTACGCGCTGGGTCGAGGCTTGTTGTTCAAGAAGAATCGAAAGCCCAGATTCAAGTTGTTCAGTTGAGGGGTTCATTTCATCGATTGGCCCATTTCTCCAGGCCGCTTCTAATATCGCAATCCCCAATTCATCATCGTCTTGCTCTAGAAGTTCGTCATCCCACTGTATTGTACTATTTGTCAATCCATAAAGAAGTTGATAGCGGTCAGTTTGAATGCTCTTAATGCCATGAGTTCTCTCGAAAATTGAATCGATGTTTTCGTTCGTGTTCATTGCAATGAGAAGAGAAATGAGAGAAAGGTCATCTTCGAGTTCCAAGAGGATTTGATCAACTTTGGGCCATCGGCCAGAGGAAAGGCGTTTGATGAGGCGCTTCATAGCGACCAATTCTTCAGCAGAAAAGCTTGATTCAGATACAGATTTGAAAACGCTAAGACAAGAGGAAATACTGTATGGATTGATTGAAGCGGCAGACAGTTCTATTCCCGCATTAACATCAGATTCAACCTCGACGATTGGACATGCTGAGAATTGACCAAACAAATCACATCGTTTTGCCATTTCGTGCCATACTGGATGTACGCCTTTTTCGAGACACGTGTTTCTCAACTCCTTTTCTAAGTCGCCGCTATCCTCTTCTGACCATTGATCCACGTGAAGAAGTTTGTTTACCAAGATCAGAGCGAAGCGAAGAGCTGGGGATTCAGAATCCATTGCAGCGACATCTTCTGGAGTAGCAATCGTTGCTTGTTGTTTACCTCTGCGGCGCCCTCGCCTGAATCTTGGAGAGGTCGAAATGGTCTCGCCTTCTTCATCCTGGCCGGGAAGTTCCGTCTCCAGAACTGCTAATTTAACCAAATCTTTCCAAGGTTTTTCGAGAAGTGTAAACTCTGGGCATTTTCCCACAGTACTGAGGCGTCGCGACTTAATTGTCCTGAATCCTGCTTCAAGACAAGCCGCGAGATATGTTTCCTGCATTGCGCCCCCAACCTATCGCTTGGGATAGAGACTTTCAACTCACCGACGGCATCATATCGATAAATCGAAGAGAAACTGATTCAAGATAGCATCTCATGGGGTGTAATGAGGAGGAAGAGAATGTCTGTTCTGAGAACCGTCATCATGTTGATTCACCCTCTTCTTGCAGTCATCTTAGTCACCTGGCTGGTTCGACAATACGGGTGGAGAAAACGAGGGATGACTCTGCGTGGAGAAGAGCGGAAAGCATCTCTCAAACGTCACCAAAAACATGGCGAATATATCCTATGGGCTGGAATCGCCTTAGCAGCCATTGCATTTCTCGCTCGAGCGGCCTCAGGGTACATCGAAGAAGGAGACGTCACCTCAGATCTACTTCCACAAAGTGTTCATGGATATACTGGACCGATCGGCTTGATTCTTCTCTGGCTCGTAGTACGTTATGGAAGAGATACGGTTTCAAGCAAAGAACAAGGTGAGAAGTTTTCTACTCAAAGGATGAAACATGGAAGGGCTGCAGATTTGGTCATGATATTGATCATGTTCCATTCATTCCTTGGATTCATCTACACCTTCCAAGTTGTTTGAATTCACTTGATTCGAAGTGTATTCTCACGGTCATTCCACATTTGAATCCAATCATTGAGATTGGAATCAAGTCCTGGTGGTTGAATACGACAACCGCAAGCGTTCGCATGCCCGCCACCATGTGGATCAAATGCTGTTGCAAGTTTTGATAAATCGTATCGGTTTTGTCCATTCTTAATGAACGAATTTGCATAGAAGCTCGCCGAAAGCGGGGGGCGGTTTGGCGTGGACAAATCGCCATCGCTGTAGCCATGCACAACACAGCAAGCATCTGCCTTATCGCCGACGTGGGCGGTGATGAGATATCCATTTGAGCGTATTCCTGAGTCATCAAGACGGCATATCGCTAACCTATCGACGATTTCTGTTTTTTCCTGGACGATTTGAACAGCATCAATACGTTGTACTTCTGCTATATTCATTCGTTCAGAAACGAGTCCATCGCCAGTGATGTCTGCTAATTCAGTACATGTTGTAAACAAGCGTAAGAGGTGCTGCATGTAGGCATCATCATTCGAAGACAGGGTGCGGGAGAGTTGTAAAATTGGCCCGTCTTGGAGAAAATCCTCTCGAGATATGCCACCGGAATCCAAGGCATCGACCATCGGCATAATTTCTTCAAGATGCGTGAGGTCAAATTGATGTTTAAACAATTCATAAGCCAATCGGGCGGCTGAAGGCGTATGCTCCCAATGAACAACCCCTCCTCGTTGCGTGAATTCTTTTTCTTCAACCTCGTTTGGTTTGTTTGTTAAATGGTGATCGAGATACCACCCACTTGCTGGGTGAAATGGTAAATCCACTGTCACGGTCTTTGAATCAATAACATCGTCCAGCATCCCCGCTCGAAGAATTGCTGCATGTCCGAAAACGACTTCTGCCTCTGGATATGCTTTGAGAAGAACCGCTGCCGCGCACATCCCATCCAAATCAGAATCCGCCACAATTCGATTGATTTCAGGGAACTCATCGACACCAGTCATACTAATTCCTTCTGTGCGCGGGTCTTGAACGTATTGGAGTTTAATGGCGAAAAGGCCAAAGCATTTGATTCGAGGGAGAAGATATGGAGACTTCATGCGGCGTAGTTCTTGTCAACTTTGATGCGGTTCTCCTCCTACAATATCCTCAAGGGCATTGGGATTTGCCTAAAGGACATGTTGAGGTGACAGATAACGACCACCTTGCGACAGTTCGACGAGAATTAGGCGAGGAAACGGGTATTACTGAAATTACATTCATTGAAAACTTTGTAGAACGAACTGCCTATACCTACAGGCACAAGGGAAAACGAATGCATAAGCAAGTCTTCTGGTTTTTAGCCGAAACAGAACAACTCGACGTGAAAATTTCCCACGAACATCGCGGTCATTTGTGGTTAGATTGGGAACAGGCTCTTGCACAATTAACGCATGATGAAACAACATCTGTAGTTCGCAAAGCTTGGGAACATATGAAAAAGCAATAATCAGATTTGATCAAAATCTGAATCATTCTCCTTCTGTCTATGAATTGATCCAGCAATCCCATCTTCTTTCCCTCGTTTTCCGAGAGGAAGCCACAACATCTCCTCTTCGCCTAGGACTGCTGTAATCCAGCGACTTAGCACGAAGAGCCAATCCGAAAGTCGATTGACATAGGTCAAGACAAGAGGCCGCACTGAATCTTCGCCTTCGATATCTCTTAAGCGAACAATATTTCTTTCAAGCCGCCGAGTTACTGTCCGGGCGTGATGGAGCATTGCTTGTGGAGGCCCACCTGCTGGTAAGATGAATGAAGTGAGCGGTTCTGTCTGACTTAGCCACGCATCCATATCCGATACCAAAACATTCGACTGATCATCATTGATGAGAACCATGAAATCTGGAAGGTTTTCTGGAGGGCATGCGAGTTCAGCCCCTAGATCAAAGAGTTCATGCTGAACTCTCGAAAGTGCAGAATCGCAAATGAAATGGACACGCCCAGCCCCCTTTCTGTCACCCCCATCTCTATGCCGCATTGGAACACGAGCACATTCCATTCTTGCAACACCAAGGAGGGAATTCAATTCGTCACAATCTCCAACAACTGAAAATCGTGCATCGGATTTGGAACGACGTGACCCGTCAACTAAGGATGATTCTCCAGAATCCCCGCCACCTGTATGAACTCGATCAATCCGAACCATTGTTACGCCTCTAAACCATGCGAAACTATGCTTCTATGAGGGGTTTTCGGGAAGAATACCCTTCATCTATGCCGTAATACCATTCAATATCAGGCTCTCCCATTGCCCACGAGTACATCATGACCTTGTTGTCAATGACACCATACCATTCAATTCGGCCAGGATCTAAACCTGCAACACGAGCCCCCAGTCGCTCAATCTTGGCAACAGTTTGTTGCCATAGTGCGACAAGACTCCCCAGCAATTCAGCCATTTCAACAACATATGGATGCTCTGGCGGATACCTCTCGAGAAGAATTTCGATTTCCTCGGTCATATCATGCGCTTCGTCAACAAGGGATTGGAGGGTTGCAAGTTCTCGTTCAACTCTTGAGAGACCTTCTCGAACTTCTTCAACCGTTAGAATATGCATATTTTCAAGCCCTTCGAGTTGCAATTCTTCTTCGAGAAGATCTTCATACGACATGGGTTGACCTGAAAAGAGAGGTTCACGGTCAAGATTGAACATGTGGTCATGTTTTTATTGGCACCTCTTAATCTCATCGGATGTTTGAGATGCAAGAAGGTTGTTTCAAGACGATGTTTGAGGCGTGGCCTTAACCTGTAGGTTGCGGAAAACCTTGATTGAGAGGTAAATACCAACATAAATCCATGCAAGGATCTCGATTACAACCAGTGCGTAGTACCATGGTCCGAGTGATTGAATCATCTCTATACCACTATAAGGAACGCCGTTGAATCCCATGTAAACGGCTTGTGAAAACAAGTTCGATGCAATCCAAATGGAGACCATCCAGAAAAAGATTGAACCTGAGATTATTTTACCCATGTTATATTATTGACCTCTGGGATATTAAAAGTATCTGTTTAATGCTTAACATTTACCTGATTACAGAAGTATAACCTGTTTTTCCGCCTTATTCTTCCTCAATCGTTGGCAGGATGGTGGCTGCATCGGAATCTAGAGAGATGAGGGCATCATGGATGGCCTCGACATATGGGCGTGCAACAGCTCGCTCTCCACCTTCTCGAAGGAGCAACTCCTCCCATTCAGATGCTTCAGATTTGTTTCCTAGGAAAAGATGGATTCGGTGTAATGCAAGATAGGCCATTGGGTTTAGGTGTTCTTCATCTGCATCCCATCCTCGTTCAAAACACGAAATTGCTCCTTGTGGACCAGTTATTCTCCCCTGCATGAGAGCAATCATACCTGCCTGCGACCATGCCAGAGGTAGCTTTCCAATGAGGAGTCCTCTGAAGATGAGCCAGGTTTCACCCCCCCCAATAACAACCAATGTTAGGAAAGCAGCCCATTGCTCTAAGGTGGAAAGATCACTCCATGTTTCCACCATTAGGCCAACGACACCTACGCAGAATAACAACCCTGCATATGGGGCAACCAGAACATCTCGTTGAGTTCGAGCAAGATGGTATACGCCTGCCACCAAACCAAACCCTCCAAGGGCGGATAGCATCACGAAGTGAGCATTCGATCCCATCGGCTTCGGTGCTGCTTGACCGATTAAAATCAATAAAGCAAGCATTATCAAAAGCCAACCAAAGCGGGAGCTCGGTTGTGGAAAGGGTTGGTTCTTACTGTTGTAAAGCAGTGCGCCTCCGATGAGGAATTCAAAACAAATCAGGGCCCATCGAAGACTGGATTCATCAGTCAATGGGAGCGCCATGATTCCCCGTTGATGCAGGTCTTCTTTATCATTCGCTCAGTCTTTGTGATACAATGTCCCTTTGAGAATTTCATGGGCTCGGTACACTTGTTCAAACAAAATGATGGCTGCCATCTCATGTGTAAATGTGAAAGATGACAATGAAATTCGTTGCAAGGTGGGCTCTTTTCCAGCCCAACCTTCAGCTGGACCAATGGCAAAATGTGTATCTTCACCACTGATGTTCCATTGTTTTATTTTTGCTGCAAATTCCGTAGACTCAAAGGAATCTCCGCGCTCGTCAAGAAGAATCAATCGACCTTTTTTTGATTTCAATTTATCCAAGTAAACATCAAGGGAATCATTGTGGACATGCGTCTTCACACCCGCGCTGGACAAGCGTTGTTGGTACATTTCGGCAATACTCGCTATGGCCTTGTCTTTGAGTTTCCCATGTAGATGGATGTTGATGCGGCCCATAACTCTGCGAGAAGATGGTTCTTTTTTCATATTCGTACGAAAGATGAAAACAAACGCCGATTTGGAATCGTTATGGGATGGTGGCCTTTTGGGAAAAAATCAGGTTCTAAAAGACAAATCATCAACGATCCTCTACGGAAAGATACCAGAGTATGGCTCTCTGAATTGAGGGATATTTGTGAAATGAATTTTGACAACCCTGAAGCGGCTCGTAGACAAATTCGGCAGATGCAGGTGGATTGGCATCAAGCATTCTCAGAGGGCGTGCTCCCTCAATACAATCGTGAAGGGCTCGAGAGTCGAGCATTCCGCCTCTTATCTTGTTCAGATGATGAATGGATCTCATGGCTTGATAATGATAATTTTTGGAAGCCAGGATGGCGCCCTGAGCAAGAAAATAACGAGGATTGAAGAAGGGGTCCTTTCTCGTAGAACCATGAGCAAGTCCTCGCTTCATGTATTACAAACATGCCCGTTCTGTTGGAAAGTACGGGGGGTAATTGAGCACCTTGGAATTGATGCCGAAGAGATTCAGGTAAACGCCATGAAACAAAAAAAAGAACTTGCATTTACAGATGGATGGACTAAAGTTCCAGTTTTTACAGATCATGAAGGCACGGTGGTTGTTGACTCAACACCCATTATGTTGTACATTGATGACAAGTATAACCAAGGTAAATTATCCTCTGGAAAGGGTACTGAGCGTTATGATGGCATGATGAATCACGTTGACACGGTATGGAAGAATGCTACAATTCCAATTCTCTATGGCTCTCTCGGTTCCGCATTTAGTACTACTCGTCGAATTTCAAAACTTGAGAAATTCGGATTCATTTCCCGGCGCCTCTATGCATGGGCAGGATTTCCAATCATGTGGGGAATCATTGCAAAAAAGCGTGTGAAGAAGGATGGGCGAACTCCTAAGAAACTATGGCATGATCTCTTGACAGAATACACCGAATCATTCGAAGGAAAGGATTTCTTCGGCGGAGAGCAACCAAATCTTGTCGACTTTGCTGCATTTGGCTACATGCGTTCAGTCTCACCATTCAAACAATTCAGACTTCTAGAAGAACACGAAAATGGAATGATCTGGTATCGTAAGATGGAACAACATCTCAACTGAAGTGATCATTTGGAAATCATCTCTGTGAACGAACTTGATTTCAAGCCTATTTCACAAGGTAGTTCGTTCTTAGGAAGTGACAAAGGTGGCTGGATATATGCAAGCCAAAGACCTCGATATGAGGTTCAACTACCTGATTATTACATCCTTGAGAACCCTATTACGCGAATGCAAGTCGCTCGTTTACTCGGGGAAGACGATGAAATTGAAGATTCAGCAGAACCAATGATTGGACTCATCGGAAGCGAGATAGAAGCCATTCGAAAACAGATTGAACAACAACTCGATTTGGATTCTTTGCCCGGTGACTGGGAAGTACGTCCACCGTCTTTTCCAGAATGGCGTCATGCACGTGATGAAATCCATCTCGATTCTGGGGTCGTCGAAATATTAGGGGATGCTGCAGCTGCAAATCATCGCGGTGCAATGATGGATGGCCGTGTTCGTCCGATTGAAACCACCGGCCCATTACAATACCATCGATTGGCAGTAGAGATGCATCCAAAACGGAAGGGCGTTTTTGCAACCTCAAATATTCCGGTTGACCGATCACTCACGAATACAGTAGTGCGCTTTGTCATTTCACCTGTACGTGATTCTCCAGCCAGAAGAGTTCCTAAAACTGCGGATTCTTGGGGCAATTTCAGAACAGAAATCTTGTGGACTACATTGCTTGGAATAGTTCCCTCTTTTCTCATCCCCATTCTACGCGGTTTCGACACATATGCGCTTGATGGATGGCCGAATCTTCTGTTTGGCGGACTTGTCGCTGGGTTCGTAACTGGAGCCATATGGAGGCCAAGAAGGCCGACAATTTCCTTTGAGGAAGGAGTTGTTCAAGAATCTGAAGATTCGTTCGCTAATGTTTCCCAGTAAGAATCCTTACGCATAGCATCAGCAACACAGATTGCAGTCATATTCACGATATGGCGAACGCCATCTTGACGAGCAACAAGTTGAACCGGATCTTTCATTCCTTCAAGAATTGGCCCGGTCATTTCAGCATCAGCAAGTTGTTCAAGCATCTTGTAAACGATATTCGCTGAAGCAAGGTTCGGAAGTACCAGAATGTTTGCCGGGCCTGTAAATTCCATGAATGGGTATTCTTGCTGAACAGTTGGATCGAGTGCTGTATCTGCTTGCATTGGCCCATCGATCACAAGTGTTGGATCGAGAATTCTCGCCATCTCAACAGCCTCTTCAATGCGATCACTTCGTTGAGCACGAGTGCTTCCAAAGTTTGAGAAGGAAAGCATTGCAACCTTCGGGCTTACACCAAATCTTCGTGCAACCTTTGCAGTTTGAACTGCAATTTCAGCAAGTGTTCGGCTATCAGGATAGACATTCACGGTTGCATCTGCAAGGAAGAGTATACGTCCTTTGATGGTCACCATGTAGCAACCAATCAAACAATGAGCATCATCCGAAGGGCCGATTGTTTCCAAAACAGGACGTAGAACATCGCTGTAATTTCGACTGACGCCTCCGACGAATCCATCTGCATCCCCTGATTCAACCATTTGGCTTGCAAAGTATGGCCGACTCTTGAGTAGACGGGCAGCATCGACTCGCGTAACTCCCTTGCGCTTTCTACGCTCGAACAACTTCTCTGCATAGACTCCTTTTCTTCGTTCGTCAGTGCGAGGGTCGTAGGCTTCGTATTCGAAATCAAAATGCATTTCCTCCATCATACGAGCAATCCGATCTTTAGGGCCGAGTAAAATTGGTTTGCAAATCTTCTGCTCAGCCAATTGAGCAGCAGCGCGAATAACTTTCTCATTGTCCCCTTCAGGGAAGACAATTCTCTTGTTTCTTCGACGGACCTGGTTGATGACACTGCGCATGATTGAGTATGTCATTCCTAATCGAGCTTCAAGCGATTCCCTATAGCCTTGAAGAGAGAACTCTTCTTTGGTTACGGAAGTAATTCCTTCGTCAACAGCAGCCTGTGCTACTGCAGAAGCCTCCCAGATCAATACACGACGATCGAATGGTTTGGGGATGATGTATTCGGGACCATATTCCATCGTTGCACCATCATAGGCTGTTGAAATGTAATCTGGAACGGGTTCTTTTGCTAATGCGGCAAGCGACCGTGTCGCGGCCATTTTCATGTTTTGAGTTATATCTCTTGCACGGACGTCAAGGGCTCCTCGGAAGATGTAAGGGAAACCTAAGACATTGTTCACCTGATTTGCATAATCAGAGCGCCCTGTCGCAATGATTGCATCAGTACGAACTTCAAGAATTTCTTCTGGAAGAATTTCAGGAGTTGGATTCGCAAGTGCAAAGACAATTGGATTCGCTGCCATCGAAGCAATCATTTCTTTTGAAACAAGTCCACCTTTCGAAAGGCCAAGGAGTACGTCAGCGCCATTCATGGCTTCAGCAAGAGGACCATCTGGACAATCGACAGCAAATTTCGCCTTGTATTCATTGAGTTCTCCTTTGTTGAGTCGGCTGGTTGTAATAATTCCCTGAGAATCAACCATCTTGATATTCGAACGCTTCACACCAAGAGCAACATAATGCTCTGAACAAGCAAACGCAGATGCTCCAGCACCAAGGACAACGACGTTGATTGTGTCCAGTTCCTTTTCTTGTAATTCTACTGCATTCAATAAAGCAGCACCGGAAATAATAGCTGTGCCGTGTTGATCATCGTGCATGACTGGGATGTCTGTCGCCTCTGCAATTCTTCGTTCAATTTCAAAACATTCTGGAGCCTTAATATCTTCAAGGTTGA
>OCRI01000042.1_pt1 | contig 41481 bp, 42 predicted proteins | sample 1534641 | NCBI WGS metagenome assembly OCRI01 (sample SAMEA3275473, study PRJEB22092) | marine metagenome | reverse complement strand
AGGAGTACCCTCACACTGGTCTAAGAGGTCATTGACACCATCAGAATCAGAATCGCGTTGTACAGCTGCACATCAGAATTCATCAACATCAGTTGCTCCTAGCGGTGTGAAAGGACATTGATCTAAGTCTGCACCTGTGGCATTGACATCATTAACACTGTCATTATCATCATCTTCGTCTTCTGTTAAATCATAACATCCATCCATGTCAAAGTCAGTATTGGCATTCCTCTCGTCCTCCCAATTTGATTTTCCTTTTTGACAAAAATCATCAGTATCTAAGGAACCATCATTATCATCATCAATATCTTCAACTAAATCATGACATCCATCTTGGTCCCAATCATTGTATAGGTTTGCAGGCCAGTTTACTTCACCAAACTGACACGAGTCATCGACATCAGGGATACCATCTCCATCATCGTCATCATCATTGGTATCGTCATTGCAGCCATCACTGTCTCGATCATTGCTGAGGGTGCTTGTCCAACCAATGGTCGAAACACAACCATCCTTTGCATCTAGTATGCCATCGTTATCGTCATCAATATCTTCATCGAAATCTCTACATCCATCCTGGTCAATGTCATTTTGTTGATTCGAAGCCCAACCATCAGATTCTCCAATTCCATCTGGGCATTGATCCATCTCGTCTAAGATTCCGTCGCCATCTGCATCATTGTTGGCTTCGATGATGATTGTTGTATTTCCAAAATCTTCTGACATTGTGTATATACCGCATTGCGCATATATTGCGATTATAAATGACTCATTGCGGAAGTCTAATTCCGAGAGCATGTGATTGAATGTTCCATCTTCTTGGATTGATAATGCATATGATTCGAGATTGAAATCCCCCTGAGGAATCGTGATGTTAGCAAAGCATGATTCAATAGACTGGTGCAAGATTTGGCCTTGAACGAAGAGCATAGAAGATTCTGCTACGATGTATTGTGGTACAATCAACGAGGTTGTACCTTCATCAGGGGTTTGAACCTCAACCGCATTTGTCATCGTAATTAATTCGCCTTCTGAAGGGAGTATCTTTACTTCAATCAGATAAGTACCTGGTGCGTTTGGTAACAGTATAATTGAAATGTACGTCTCCTTCTCTGTAACACTCCACTCAGCAGCATCCTCAACTTCATTGGAATGGCTGATGCTGTATTCCATAGTGTAACTACCTTCCCCAGTAGTTTCAAGAAGAATATTTAATTCACTTATTTCACCTATTTCTCCTGTTACAATTTCTTGATCCCATGAAGCCTCGATGGTGTATGGGATTGCAACAGTATCCTCCGGTTCAACATCAGCATTTGAATCACCGCTTCCGAAGCACCCTGATAACATTAACAGTGAAAGGAAAACTGCGGCCGCTCCATTTTTGCCCATGCATCTACATCAAAGCGTAGGACATGAACCTAACGCTTACCGATGAAAAAATGTTCAGTTCGAGAATCATTAACAACAAGATTATCTAAATGTATTTTAGAAGTTGGAAATTGTACACGAATAGGCATAACCCATAGAAGCGGCATGTTATGTTGTCTCTTTATTTTGATAACAAGTTCCCAGTGAATGCGAAGTAATTCAGAATTTACTGATCCAGGCCACAAAGTTGGAGGGGGAGTGAGTTCAAACTGACCATCTTCTTCGATCACTTGTCCACCACCTTCTTCAGAGAATCTCATCGGCCTGAGGAATACGCCTCCAGGAATATCTTGTCTCTCCATAGGAGCATCTTCACCTCCCGCAGTGCCATCATCAAGGCCTTCTTCCCAATGGTGAGGAAGTGGTGTTGAAAGCCCAACTGGTGGTTGTTCTCCTAGTTTTCTTCCAGACAATTCCACTAAAGCAGCTCTCGAGGGTGGCAATGTTCCAACATGCCAATGAATGGAAATAGATTTCCAATCTTCACGCCTTTCTGGAATGATGCATTTTCCACGAAGAGATTTACCACTTTGGATATTTGATTCAAGTTCGATTATTGGAGATTGAGCTGGATTTTTAAAATAGTCTTGTTGTTTCTTTAAATCTAAAAAATTGGCAATTATTCTCAACAGTAACGGCATTAAGAGAAATGGTACCACAACAACGGTCAATAGTGGATAATCCAACAGGCCTAATCGGATACTTTTAGTTCCGAAACTGGGTATACCAATGGATCTGAGTATAGGCTCAATAAACAAATATGTGAGTGTTACTAAGAGTAAGATGACTGCGAAATTTATCAATCTTCTCGCAACAGAATGGAGGTTATTTGGTATGATATACCACCCGCTTCGTTGTTGTTCAATAAGATTAACAAATGCTGAGTTATCAACTAAAACCGAAGAATCTTCATTCCACTGGAGATCATCATTCGACACAAAGGAGCGTTCAAGTAACCATCCTTCTTCACTTTGAATTACAAATTCGGGATACTTTTTCTTTACTTGTTTAGTTGTAAGATTCGTGTCTACTTCCTCATGAATGGTGGGGACTGAATCTGGCTTCCAGCGATGATGGTCAAACGGAGGATACCTCACTTTGTGAATGATATTCCATTTACCCATAGGTGTCGCCTCACGTGAAAAGTAGTTTTACTCCAGCTTGGAATGCTAGTTTCCTAAAGGCAGGTACTTTACGTAATAATGCCATTCCAAGTGGTACAGGCTTTTCGATATCTCCAACTGAGTTGATCAATTGAATGACTTCAGGTTTTGCAAAATTAGCAAAATGCTTGTCCAGTTCTTCATCTGTACGGGTTGATACAAGGAGATCACGTAGTGCTCGAGCTCTATCTTGTTCTTTTTTCATCTTCGGCCATGATGCTTTCGTAACGGATTTGAGATCTTTTTCAGTGAGTTTATCATTATTTATTGCAATGACGAGGTTATCCACGATTGATGAGATCTGTTTGAATCCTGGGCCAAGACCTCCTCCAGTTGTGGGCTTGGCCATACCCGCTGCATCGCCAAGAACCATCACTCGTTCTTTGAACGGACGACGGATCATTCCGGAAGGTACAGGTCCACAATAACGTGCAGTTTCCCGTATATTCTCAAATCGTTCTTTCCATAAAGGATGTGTCAGTAAATCATTGTAGCAGTCGAGGATTGTTTTCCCATCCAACATATCCGCCTTCGACCATAATCCGATTCGATGAGTGTCATTACCAGATGGAATAACCCATGCGAAAAACCCTGGTGCAATTTCAGAACCACTGTACATCTCGAGCCAGCGATTCTTGCCTTCATATCCCACCACTTCTGCTTGGAAGCCAACCATCATTTCTTTTGGATGTCCCATTTTGAATTTCCTCCGTACCCAAGAATGTGCACCGTCGCAACCAATGAAGAGTTTACAAGAAACCTCTCGTTCTAGTTTTGTACGTTGATTCTTAATTGTCACAAGGACTCCATCAGGATGAATCACTGCATCGGTCGGCTGTGATTCGAGGATGATGTCTGCCCCCGCTTTCAAACCCTGTTGGACAACTTCTTGGTCGAATCGTTTTCTACAGACTACATAGGTACGCAATTCCCCATCTTTGCCGACAGGTACAAGCGTTCCAGATGGACCATGGATTAATGCTCCATCAACATCTTGAACGACAGTGCCGTATGCTTCCACCGCATGCATTGCGCTTGGAGTTACAAGACCTGCACACTGGAATGGACGTCCAATTTCAGTATGTTCCTCGATCATCAATACTGATAATCCTCTCTCGCAAAGAAGCCGAGATGCATAGCCTCCTACGGGGCCAGCACCGACAATGACGACATCATAGTCGTAGTCCATGGTTGCTTTGAGGGGGTCGACTTCATGAAGTTTCTTCCGAATTCACCGTTTAGCGAACCGATAACCAATTCTTTGATTCTTTTTCAGATAAAGAATTGCAGTGTAGGGATTGCCCGTTTTCTTAGCAATGAGGTCATCAAACGGTCCAACTTCACCTTTTTCAATCAAGGTTTTTGCTTCCTCTCGCGTCAATTCTCTCTTACCAATTTCACGAGGAATATCGATTTTACATCCGGATGCACTTGTTTTAGGTCGATAATGTGTTTCTGTCTCATATATTTCAGTCTTGAATTTAGGACATATTGCAACAACACCAGGCTGAACCTCAAATTTCCGAGCGTCAGCAGCAGGTTCTCTTGGAGGAAATTCAAAACCTACTTTATTCCCGTCAAGAATGAGGAATGCCGGGAATGGACGTCCTCTTCGTGAAATAAAATTATCGATAAGTGCTGATTTTCCATCGACCAATATGGCCTTTGCCTCATCTGGAGAAATTTCCCTTTTGCAGATCTCTTTGCCAACACCTCTGAATTTACAATTATCATTATCGCATGCATAATGTGTATCAGTTTCTCGAATTGTACCATCATCACACTTTGGACATGGACAAACTGCTTGATCTGTATTCTTTGCTCGTGTACCAGAGGACACTGCTGAGGTGACTTTCCCAGAGTCATCAATCGTAATCGTTGTGTTGTAGGATTCTCCGTTTCGATTAAAGAAACCGTGAAGGTCCTCGATTTTCTTATCTTGTAAGAGCCTTGCAGCTGTAGTTCTATCGAACCATCTTCCGCTTGTATCCTTCCAAAACACAAAAGTACAACCCTTGTCCTTTCCTTCGTTTTTCTCACATGTGTAAGAAAGTGCTGTTTCTGTTATTTTGCTGTCACATAACGGGCATTGTCCAATTGATGTATCATTTGTGAAAAGATTGCTTCTCTCATGATCACGAATTCTTGTGACAAGGTCATTTGTTTGGTCGATGATGCGTTGCATGTATTCACTTGCAGCAAGTTTGCCTTGTTGTACGTCTGTTAGTGCAGCTTCCATTTCACCAGTTAATTCAGCAGAGGTTATCCATTCAACTGGAATCCGTCTTAGGATTTCAATGATTCTAATTCCATGAGCTGCTGCATTAATCGCTCCAGATTGTTGTCGAGAAATATACCCACGTGAGAGGAGTTTTTCGATTGTATCTGCTCTTGTTGCAGGTGTGCCCAGTCCTTTATCAGACATCGCTTCTGCTAATTCTTCATCTTCGATTTCCTTTCCGGCACGTTCCATAAGTGTTAGTAAACGAGCTTCCTTGAGACGTGATGGTGGTTTTGATTTATCCTCTTTCCAAGTGTGTTCCTCAATCTTAGAAGTAGTTGGGTTTTGATCAAGTGAACCCCATCCTTCAGGGAAATTCAAATTCTTTGGAACGACTTCTCTCCATCCTAATGTTTGGTATTGCTGTGCTTCTTTAGTGAATACCTCACCACCTAAATTTGCTGTTCTCTTTTGCTTCTCGATAGTTGATTGTGGGTACCAAGACGCTAAGAAATTTCGAACGATGAGGTCATAAAGTCTCTTTTCGTCATTTGATAGTGAACCGGAAGGCTTCTTCCCTGTAGGGATAATTGCAAAGTGATCACTGACTTTCGCATCATTGAAATTCCTCTTGACATTTTCTAAACCACTCTTCTTTAGATGATTTGAAAAACTTGTGAAATCTGATTGTCCACCGATATTTGCGATTGTTTCATCAATTGCATCTGTCATATCTGAGGGGAGATATCGAGAATCAGTTCTTGGGTATGTAGTCAATTTATGTCGTTCATAGAGTGCTTGTGCAACATTAAGGGTCCTCTTCGCAGGCCAAGAGAACATAGAGTTCGCTTGTCGTTGTAATGATGTTAAGTCGTAATTGAGAGGAGGGCGTTCTTTTCCTATCGTCAATTTTTCAGAAACCTCTGCATCTTTGCCTCCATCCAATAATTCTTGAATACGGTCTTTATCTTGCTGGGTAAGAACCCAATGTGCCTTTACGTCATCATTGGATTTACCTCCTTCCCATCGTCCATTCCAAGTGCTCGTCTTGTTTGTAAACGTGGCATTAAGTTCCCAATAAGGAGTGGGAATGTGCTTGAGAACTTCGAGTTCATGATCGACAATTATTCCAAGCGTAGCAGTCTGAACACGACCAATTGAGATTGCTTGTTTCTCAGTTCGTTTTTTGGGTAAAAAGATTTCAGCAACACGAGAACCATTCATTCCGATAAGCCAGTCTGCTTGGGTTCTGCTGTAGGCTGCATCTGATAATGGCTTGAATTCCTCTGAAGATTTTCTACCATCCCAAGCCTTCTGAATTGCTGATGTTGTCATTGATTGCAACCACATACGACTAACGCTCGTCTTGATTTTAGCGTGACGATAAATTGTCTGAAAAATAAGTTCGCCTTCCCTTGCAGCGTCACAGGCATTAACAATTTCAGAAACGGATTTATCTTTCATTAATTTCTTAATTGCAGTGAGTTGTTTTTTTGTAGATCCTGACTTTGGTTTGAATTCAAATTCCTCTGGAATATAGGGTAGTCTGTCAGCAGTTTTTCTCCAGTTCTTGAACTCTGGATCATAGTCGTCCATGTATTTGAGTTCCAGCATATGCCCAACAGCCCAGGTTACGACAATCCCATCACCTTGCCAGTGTGTTGCCTCTTTCTTGGAGATACCAAGCACTTTGGCAATGTCCTCTGCAACACTAGGCTTCTCGGCGAGGACAACGATGCTCATCAATTCACCCGGTTTGTCGACCATACTTGAAGGCTCGCCAAACTTCATTTTGAACAGATACCTTACGGTATCTATGGAACTACTCCAAGAAAGCGTGAAGATTATTTCGGCTCATTTCTTCGTCCCATCCATCTTCGTTTTCTCTAAATCCACACCCTTCACATCCAGGATATCCTGCCAGAAGTAATTCCGAACACATTTGTTCAATTGCAGGTAATACGAGGTCGGTTTTCAATGGCAGCCAAAGGGTATCCATCGATGAAGGTGCTTCGTGGTTAGTTACTATCATTCGGCTATTCGTATCTCTTATCACCAAGTGCTGGCCAGTAGAAATAATTGGAAATGTAATTCGTTGTGGCAAAGCATCACTCATATTGAGAATGAGCCGATGCCATCGGGCATGATGTTTGACTGGTATTTCGATTGATATTTCACCGAGGGAAAGGACTCTACGTCCTGCTTCTCGCAACGCCAGCCAGAGTGGCGAATTCTCCTCCATGGCACTCCGAACCATCACAAGGCTTGAAGGATATCGGTTCAAGGAGACGCCATGGGGAGAGTCTTTCGATTCATTTCTCGGCCGCTACTTGCGGTTCAAGATTCTGAAAAGGCTCATGGCAGATCATTGTTAATGCTCAGGATACTTTCTTCTAATCCCTTTACAAGATTCATGCTCCGAACGTTGTATAAACCGACTCATAATCTACCTATTCATCGATTTGGAATCGATTTTGAACACCCCTTTGGGATGGCAGCAGGCATGGATAAACGTGCAGAAGCTCTCCGGGGTTGGGAATCAATTGGACTTGGATTTTCAGAAATAGGTGGCATTACTATGCTCGAACAAGAAGGGAATCCCAAGCCAAGAATGTTTCGCCATGGTGGAGACAAGGCCCTTGTTAACAGAATGGGCTTTAACAATCCTGGGAGCGAAAAGGTCGCTCTTCGACTTAAGAAATCAAGAAAGTATAACCGAAAAATTCCTGTTTGGGCTAATTTGGGAAAGTCAAAACTAACTCCCTTATCAGAGGCAAAGGATGATTACGCTACAACTCTGAGAAGATTGTGGTGTGATATCGATCTGTTTGTAATCAATGTCTCATCTCCCAATACCCCTGGATTGCGAGATTTGCAACATGGAGATTATTTATCGAGCATTATTCAGGAATGTATGGCAGAGAATCTAAAATCAGCAGATATGTATGGGGGTAAAACAAAGCCACTTTTAATTAAAATCGCTCCTGATTTATCAATGCCTGAACTTGAACTAATTCTCGATGTGGCATTAACAGAAAACATTGATGGAATCGTGGCAACGAACACTACGCTGCAACGTCCTAATGATGAAGATAAAGCCTACAAAGAATCAGGGGGATGCTCTGGTACTCCACTTGGTGAACGCAGTACAGAATTGATTCATCATATTTTCAAATATACAAATGGGACCCTTCCTATCGTGGGTGTTGGCGGAATTATGTCTTCAGATGATGCATGGGAGAAAATTATCAATGGAGCATCATTGCTTCAAGCGTATGCTGGCTTTGTTTTTGAAGGACCAGGTTTAACGAAAGAAATTGTTAATGGTGTAAGGAGGAAACTTAGAGATTCTAAGTATGCCTCTCTCGAGGAAGCAATTGGGTCCTCTGTGGTACTTACTTGAAAGGCAGATATTGAAATAGGTACGGATTGAGGGGAGTTTGAAGACTATGTTGTCCTATCGTCTACGGCTCATGCTCATAGGTGGTGTAATTACAATTGCCGTCCTTGGAACAATCTTCCTTCAGGCACCTGAACCCACTCTCACTGTTGATGAATTACTTGACAATTCCTCCGATCACATCGGGGATGAAGTCGCTGTTCGTGGAGAGATTATGGATGGTTCAATTGATGAAATGAATATGACATTCATTTTGGAGGGTTCTGAAGGAACTATTTTGGTCGACTACTCCAATGCAGGTTCAATATCCAACGGTTTAGGATATAATCGGACCGTATATGCAGAAGGTACATTCAAAGAAATTAACGGGTCATACGTTGTTGAAGCTGATACAATCAAAACATCGTGTCCATCAAAATACGAAGAAGAAGCATAGAGTGTTTCATCGTTTGATTGAAATACACCTTCTCGTAGGGTATCATGGGATAGGTGGGGAGCTAGGCGTACCCTATACCACAAATCGTCTTTATGGTGGGCTGAATGCCTCAGGGCGGCGAAAGCGGCTTTTGGGTTCCTGTATGCGGACGTTGATGTCTCGCCCCTACATGATCCGGGTGTTGAGAACCGTTTCCGGAAGGAAACGGGGACCAAATAACCGGGGGAACAGGTCAGGCCGGGAACGGAGCATCCCTACCTGGGGCCATGGATGCTGTAGGGATTCGGGACGGAGGAAGTGTGCAGATTTGGCTCAAAAGTACGAGCGTCCACCTGAGGATTCCCACTTTTTAGATATCAAAAACCACATCACAAAACCAGCCAGGTCCCTCAAATGATGGAACTTCCGGCCATTGTGATGGAACTTCTTCGTATTCTTTTACTTCCATTACAATAAGATCTTGGCGTGTTACTGCCTTGATTTCAACTTCTTTTTTTATTGATTCAGAAGAGACCCACAAAATATGAGCCTCGAGGTGAATCGCTGTTTCATCGTTTAGAATACGAACAGTGCTTTCAACCATCCACTTTCTCTCAACTTCATCTTGATACAACACTTCTTCTAGCCATTTTACCAGAAGTATACTATGCATTTCCTCATGCAATGGCACTGAAACATTCCAAACGGATGAATGATGAACAAGAGAACCAATTTGTTGAGCAGAATCTGAATCTATGAGATAATTCTGCATACCATAGGATGTTTCTTCAAACAGTCGCTCAAAGGAGGCGGCAAAAGATCGTAGACCGATGTCAGCGGTGGTAGGTCTTAGCCATGAACTCATATCTTCGCCTCAGCGCTTCGATACTTGGAGGCTCCAAGCGATTTCACCAATACGGTCAATCATATCGTCTAATCGTAATACAAAGCGATCGGTTCTATCTGCAGTTAGAATACACTCGCTTGCTGCATTAGCTAATTGTGCTGTTTCGTCAACGGTTAATCCTAGTGAAATGGCAGTTGCAACTGCAACAGCGGCAGCATCAATTAATCCAATCATTTGCCGAATATCTTCAAGCATACAAGGCACGTGAACTGTATCTCCTCCCTTGGAATGAATTGTTACGCCGTCTTGGCCTTCGAGAATGACAAGATGCTTCCAATCATTGGTTTCAAGTAATTTCATTGCTGCATCAGTTCCAGTTGGTGAACCTAATCTTCTCCTCATAAGTTCGAGCCCTTTCGATTGAAACATAACCCAGTCTACACCTTTTGTACGATGCAAACCTGTTAACTTAGGATCTGCAATGATGGGAACATTATGTTCTTTCGCTGCAGAGATAAGTCGTGCAGCCCCTTCATCATTTAACACGCCCAATCCATAATCAGATAGAATCAAACAAGAAGAACCGGGCAGAGCATTAATCGTTTGATCAATGAGTTGTTCTGATGCAGGTTCAGGTATTGGATTTTCATCTTCAATATCCCAGCGTAACAGCAATTGTTCTCCTCGAACAAGCCCTTCCCGTGCACCTAATAATCGTGTTTTTACCGTAGTAATTCTATCTTCCAATACTGCGATACCCGATGTATCAACACCCTCTGCATCGAGCATGTCCAATACTGCTAGTCCAGGGCCATCATCTCCAACCACTCCGTGGAGTTGACTTGAGAGGCCTAAGGAATCAAGTCCACGCGCTACGTGTGCGGCTGCCCCAACATCTTCATCTCTTGAAATTTCTTTCAACACTGGAACAGGTGCTCTTGAATTTAGATTATTTGCGAACCCATGGATGTAACAATCCATCATGATATCTCCAACGAGCAAAACTTTAGATGGCTTTATCGATTTTAAATCACTTTCCAATTTTCTGAGTGCGTCATGCACTCGAGCATCATCATCGTTCATTCCCATAATTTTCCCTCTTCAAATATCATCTTGTAATTCAGCCAGAAGTGTGGCATGATCTTGTTCTGAGATGTTTGTCTGTTGACGAAGAGTAGACAACATTGCTTCTTCGTCTCCTGTAATAATTCCATCAGATAATGCAGTACGCAAAACAGATCGATATGACGCTAATTCCGGTGGGATGAAAGGTTGTTCTCTGGCTTCATTAAGCAACCGTTCATGAGTTTCTTTGTCGATATCGAAAGCCACTTGAACAGTTTTTAGCAATGCTTCCTCTTCATTATGGATTGTGCCATCAACAAGCGCTTGTCTCAGCATGTCAAGATATATTTCTTCTGGAGGGGGCACGTTGATCTCCCGACGTGCTTCTTTTGAAAGTCTCCGTACACGTTCAGGATGCATACCCAAGAAGTCTACTACTTCGTTGAGGAGTAACTGTTCATCTTTGGTTATTCGGCCATCTTCCCACGCACGAGCAAACATTCTGCGAACCAGAGCCTCTCCCGCTTGAGCATCAAGTGATGCTGATCCTTCAGGATGAGATACCGGCGACAGTACGGGATTCTGATGATAAGCTAAATTTTCATCAATATGTGCTAATGTTTCAAGAGGTGAAACAGAGGATTTGAAAAATGATTCTAGCAATACTGTTTTCCCGTCACTACGGACTGGAGTCTTTCCTAATTTATCGTGGAGTGTGTTTGCTCGTTCTCTTCCCTCTATGGTTAACGAGTATACTCTTCTTCTTTGTCGAGCACCTGGTACGTGTCGACTTGTATTTTCAATCGCTGCTTGTTTTTCAAGTCTCTTTAGTGTTCGGGGAACGTGTTTCCTCTGAACATGAACTGCTGCAGAGATTCCTGCCTGTGTTAACTCAGCAGGTGCTTCCCATACTCCTTCTGGGAGGTGATGGAACATAAGATGCAAGAGCGTTCGCTCTTCAGTTGTTAGAGTGCCTAAGAAGCCGCTAACCATGTTCATCCCCCTTGGTTGTATGTCATGGTGGTAGTCCTTAGGACAATCGGTTCAATCGACGAAACAATATGTGTGTTCTATGACGAGCAAGCATGGTCCGACAGCAACGTCGCTACAAACCACGAGTTCGCACAACTCGTCCAATCGGTCCAGACGTAGTTCCCGAATTATCTGACCGTAAACCATTCCAACGACCTTCTTTTGATGGTAATAATTGGACGCTTAAACCTCCTCTAGCAACCCGATTATATGAAAAAAGTGCAATTGGTCGTAGAAATGAGGATGGTTCAATATCCTTAACTTCTGCAGAAGTACTCTACTGCCATTGGCATCGATCAGTGCCTTTGCCAACCTTGGATTGGCTGGAAATAGAATTTGAGCGAAATCCTAATCTTTTACATGAAGCCGTTATTTTGGACATCGGACGACGAGGTGGAGAGATGGTTGTTCCTATCGAAAACTTGGATGGTGAGATTCCATATTCTTCATGGGGTGTTCGATGGGGAAATAGTCAAAATAGGTTCAAAGAGGCATGCCAAGCCTATGTAAAAATTGCATCAACGAATGATGGATTTAGTTGGGATGATATCTTTGAATGGTGTGTACAATCCACAAAACAGAATGCTCTAGCTGAACTCTATGTTATCGATGATGAACTTCATGTAACAGGATATAGAGTCGATTTGATTGAACCTCAAGGGACAAATAAGCGCTGGACTGATTTATCATTAAAGTCGCGTAACTACGTCGAAGAGTGCTGGGGTAAGAAACGAATCTTGGAAAAGGGATCATATCTTCCATACAGCGGTAATTGGCCCTGGCCTCAAATTGGATTTGACCACATGTCCGGCAGAATCTTGAGGCAAGAGGAGCATGAATACGTCAACTCTTGTATTGAGGGGAATTCTTCATCGAAGCCCGATATTGTGTTGATGGATGATTTACTTCGTCGCGGTTTGTTGGTTCGTCCTGGATTCAAATTCGGTTGTAAATGGCGAGTTTATGATGGGAATCTCGAAGAATCTCATGCGCCTTGGCTCATTCAACCAGTACATCATGCATCAACGACATGGGAAGGTGTATGTCTCTCAATCCGTCTTGCGGAAGGCGTTCACAAAGAATGGGTGTGTGCAGTGTATTCAAATGATTCTTGGAAGTATCTTAGAATTAAGCGCTGGTTGCCGAAACGTAATTAATCAAACTCATATTGAATTTCTTCGATAGACTCAATATCGTTACTGATGTCTTTTTTCTTCATTTCAGACAAATATGAGGCTGTAAACCATAATGAACAAACTACGAAAAAGACACCAATGATTGTAGATTGATCATCAAGCAACGGTATTTTTGATTCGGATTCAGCTTGTAATTCAAGTTCAATAGTCCAGACCTCGCCATTGAAAGAAGTTAATTGGATTTCACCAAACACGAACATATTTGGTTGAAGTAATCCATTAGGATTGATTTCGAGTGTTATTGTACCATTGCTATTTTTAATTATCATAGGGGAATCAATTGTCCCGATTCGTGTTATTGGCCCTCGTAAATCAACAGAAAAACTTCCATCACCGGTTCCTTCTCCAATATATGGTATGGTGATGATTGAGATGTCTACTGGATCGATTACTTGTTGAAGAACCATCTCCTTCTCCAAAGGTATAGTGCCGAGAGTAGTGACGGTTGTATGAATGTCAAAGGAGTATCCATTACAGACTATATCTCCACTAAATGTTGCAATTGAATCAAGAACTCCTGGGGCTGAAAAGAGACCTTGTACAAGGTTTTCATTACCTTCTGCATCGGATGAAAAGGTGATTGTTCTACCATCGGTACCATTGAGTATACCTGTGCATGTAACAACAGATTGAGAATTAATTATTTCGATAGGAAATGCATCATCATCGAGAACTGTCAGCCCATAATCAGGTAAGTTGATTTCAAATGGAGGTGAACAATTCATGGAATAAATTTCAATCCTCCAAACATCATCCATTATTGATATATTTACGTGCCATGGAACGAGAATTCCATCATGGCTTCTAATCTGTATTCCCAATTCTCCAAAGGTATCTCCTGGTTGAAATAGATCAGCGTAAACACCGTCATTGATTCCCTGCAACTGTTCATCATTCCCATCCGCTTCAATAACTCGCAAGTAAGGTCTTTTTTGATCGATATTCAATGCATTATATTCTGCATCACCTGCAGTTTTATCTTCGAGTAAAACCAAAATTCCTTCGCCGGGAAGTGAAGCATCAAATCCTTGTGCTGATCTTTTTTCGAACCATACAAATTCCTCTGGTCCAATCTGAATCTTCACTCGTGCTCCGCCATCACTTCTCGATTGTATGTCAAAGGCAGGACCTATGCATGGACTTTGGCTGTTGATGGGCCATTCCAATGATAGATCTAGACTCGCCTCTTGGCCAATGGACTCCATAGTAGGTCCTGTAGGTAAGGATGGTTTATCGCCACCTCCGTTCCAATTTCCACTTGCCATAATATCCCATATTCCTATTCCTTTCCAAGATCCACTGTAACCAGAATCATGAACTGGATAGAGGTCAAATGCTCCAAATTGGTGCATCATTTCATGAAGAATTGTTCCTATGCCGTTCATACCATGTCGGATACTTGACATGGTGTAATGTTCAATACTATAGCCATCAACAGTGATTGGATTTTGGAAGGTTGTGAAGTGGGACCAGATCCTGTTACTGGATCCTGCTCCTTGCTCTTGAGCAAGTGTTGAATGAACAATTAATAATCTGTCAACAACCTCGTCATCATTCAAATCATATTTACTCCAATCATCCACTTCAAGGTTAGTCACGACATATTCTGAAAGTTCAGCAGGCATGAATTGGGTGGAATCACCATAATCTCTGCCATTTGCTCCATCATTTCCATAGTACTCTAGTGGTCGTTGCGAACGAATTATTTCGTCATAAACGTCGATTTCAATATTCACTGATGAACCTATTGCCTCTGTAAAATACAACCGTGCCTGTTCTTCTAAAAGCGTACCAAAAAGTTGTTTTTCATTCTCTTCAAGTTTATCAGAATCAAAATCAACAAGAACTACTAGCCACGATTCATTATTTTCTAATCCAACGAGGGGCGTATCCTCTATATCTTCAGAATCGATTTCAATATCAAAAAAGGAGTTAATTGTCGATGAAAAGGAAAACGATAGGATCGAAAGAAGTAAGCAAATTAACATGCCAGATGCATGTCCCTTCTTCCCCATGACCTGATGATGGTGCGCATGTGTTTCAATTGTTGGGTGTTCAGCATCGGTTGTAGGTCATTCGACTAAGGACTTTTTTTCTTCATCAGTCCACGAATGAACGTTTACTCGTAGACGATTGTTTGTTTGCTCTTTCCAGGAAATAGACTCATTGAGTTCAAGGTGTTCATGAGAAGACTTTTCGATCAGAGTACGTACATTCGTAACTCGTTGATTTCTACTCCAGGGATCGATGAGGTTGGACATTGCAATGTTAACTTCATCATTTAATTGAACATTTGAATTATGTAAACTACCTTGTAATCCAAGTAAATCTAAACCTCTTAATGAGCACTGAATCGATTGCAGGGCATCTTTGAAGGAATTAGGAAGTGGTCGAGACGTACAACCTCCAATAATAACATCAGTAATTCCATGTCGATTTGTATGATCAAGTAAATCTTCACGCTCATCAAAATTTTGACACAGCGCCTCATAGCGTAATAATCCAGTATTTTCTGGAGAGGTATCAATTGGATAAGCCACTCCTTTACACGAACAATCAACAAATGTAACGTTTCGACGTTTTCCTTCGTGATCGAATATTGATTCTGGCAAATTAATCGAGTTGGATTTTCTTACATTGTTTTTTATGACATATTCGAGTACAATAATCAGTGTTGTTATGAGTGCAATGTTGGTTCCATTCCATCTTCCAGGGAGGGAGAGTAAGAGTACAAGCCCTCCTATTCCGTGAAGTCGTACACGCCACCAATCTTGTGTAGAATCCGTAATCAAACCAGTCGAGCCAGCACTCATTGTTGCAAAAACCAAAATAAATCCAATTAAGGATGTCCAGAATATTGATAATGCAAAAATAAACATTTGAACTGCATCATACTGGCTTGTGATTCCAATTTCATTATGAATTCCATCACCAAACGAGTAGAGCGCAGGTATAGCATAAAAGAACAGAGCTGAAAGTAAGGCATAGACCGCTACGAGCGAATACATAGTCCATTTACGAAACATAATTTTCTCGTTTTTAGTGAGTCCTGGTTGAGCGAATTTATAGAACAGTCTGACAATTAACGGAAGGATACAAATTACAGCAAGGAATACTGCTGTAAGCCATCGAACAACACTCCATGATGCAGGTTCATACAAGGTAAGACATTCTGTTGACTCACAAGGATTCATACGATTGAGGACCCATTGTAACACCTCATCAATTTGAGTCATAAATAAGCCTGTCAATCCGATTATGAGGACGAATACAAGCGTAGCTTGTTGAGTTAACACATTAAGATGTTCTTGAACAGTGAGTTGTCGGTCATTTTCAAGTTGTAAACCACTTGTGGTTTTCAATGAATCAGCCTCACACTAGATCTTCGTGGTTCGGTTCTGCTCGGGCTTGAACAATGGTTCGATAAACGCCAAACATAGCCCAAAGAGCACAGATACCAAGTAGGAAACTGTAACCCCACGGTTGTGAATCATCGACAGCCCATCCAAAGGCGAGAAGTAGGCCCAAACCAAGTATGCCTCTTCTGATACCTTGGGGTACTGCTAGACGCATATCGAGATGCTTCGGTCCTCCTCCGAATCTTCGCTCGTAGAATTCACCTTGCACAACAGCACCGACGAGGATAATCGCTAATGTAGACCAATAGAAGATGTTCCCGTTTGAAAAGAAGTCATCTGCGATTCCTTTTTGTCGTTCTGCCTCAACGACAGCCGGATCGATGTCAGCTACGAAGAGGGATTCAAAATCACCTACACTAATTGTTCGTACTGCGAGTCCTTCTTCATCGTCGTTTGTAGTTGAATCCGGTGCAGAGATAAAGAATGAAAGAATATTCCATTTGTCTCCTTCGTTCGCCCCGTTTTGACCATCAACAGCATTACCTACTAAGGAGAATGAAACTTCACCAACATCTTCTGCAGGAGCTGTCCAAGAAACTGTCCAACCGTTCCCTACTTCTGAATGGGATACAGCGGAATTATCAGGTCCTGTTTGTTGTGATCCTTCTCCTGATGTGAGTGTTCCAACACCGTAACTCCACAACATGAATCCACCGTTATCGTAAGATGCGTGTTGTAGGTTGATTACAAAGTCGTAAGATGCTCCTACGTCGTAGGAACGAGGGATTCCAGAAATAGATACAACAACTTCAGTTGATGGTTGACCATTGACTGGCCCACCTACACCATGGCAGGTACATCCGCCTTCTACAGTTAGATCTCCTTGGCTATTCTCCCATGGGGGACCATTTGGATTTGCAATGACCGGAGCGATAAGGCAGACGGCCAATAGAAGAATTAGTAGAGTACGTGAACGCATGAGCCATCCTCCAATGTTACTGCCATCCCTAAGAGACCTTTCAACGTTCCTTATCCACCAGTAAATTAGATTTCTTTTATGGCGTTATTCAAACCAGTCATCATGGCCTTTCCATCACCGAATAACATCATAGTTTTATCCATGTAGAAGAGGTCATTATCAACACCTGCATATCCAACTGAAAGGGAACGCTTGATGATGACAACTGTACGAGCAGCATCAGCATCAATGATAGGCATACCAGCAAGTGGCCCTTCGCCACTTCGAGCAGCAGGGTTCGTTGTATCGTTCGCTCCGATGACAATTGCAACGTCACATTCTGGGAATTCTGAGTTAATTTCATCCATTTCAATAAGTTGCTCATATGGAACATTTGCTTCTGCAAGAAGTACATTCATGTGTCCAGGCATACGTCCTGCTACTGGATGAATGGCATACTTGACTTCTGTATCGAACTTCTCTGAGATTAAATCTGCAAATTCTTTGACTTGATGTTGGCACTGAGATACTGCCATTCCGTATCCTGGGACGATGATGACTTTTTGTGCACCATCGATCATCATGGCAACTTCATCAGCATCAGAACCAACCTTTGTTCGTGTCAGAGATTCTTTTTCACCTGAGCCACCAAAGGACTTGAACAAGACATCAGGAAGTGTACGATTCATCGCCTTACACATGATGAATGTCAGAATCAATCCTGAAGCACCAACAAGCGAACCTGCGATAATAAGCGCTGAGTTTCCGATAATGAATCCTGTGAATGCCGCTGCGATACCAGACAATGAGTTGAGTAATGACACAACAACTGGCATATCCGCACCACCGATTGGCAGAACCAATACGATTCCTAACAGACATGATATCCCAATGATACTCCATAGGTAGGTTGTGTTGGTTGGATCATCTATGCTTAGGTAAATAAGAACTGCTACGGCAATGACGAGCATAACCTTGACTGGATTGAGCCATGAAGGCCCCCATGTTGGAGTCTTTATCCACTTCCCAAAGACGCTAACTCCGCCTTTGAGTTTGTACATGGCGAGGAGAGACCCAGTGAGTGTCATCCAACCGACGAGTGCGGAGAGACCTGCTGCGACCATTGTCACAGTGAGTTCGAGACCTTCTGGTACAGTCCCTCCATCGATGTACTTCTGAATTTCAGAAAGAGCAACAAGTGCAGAAGCTGCACCGCCAAACCCATTGAAAAGAGCGACAAGTTCTGGCATACCTGTCATTTGAACACGTACAGCCATGATATAACCAATCAGAGAACCGAGCGCGATTCCTGCACCGATTAGGACCCATTGTGCATCTCCTGCAAGTTGCATACTGAAAATTGTGGTCAAAACTGCGACGAGCATTCCAAGGGCACCAAGTTGGTTACCAAATGGAGCCGTTCTCGGATGACCGAGTTTCTTTAAACCAAAGATGAATAATGCTGCGGATAGTAAATATCCGATTGCAACCCAATCTTCCATCTCAAGCACCTCTTCGCTTCTTTCCAGCAATCATGTTTAACATACGATTTGTAACCATGAATCCACCAACGACGTTGATCATAGCCAAGACTACTGCAACAAATGCAAGAATTCCTGAAATTGCTGTATCTCCTGATTCATAAGCCACATTAGCGCCGATGAGTGCGCCAATAATGGAGATTCCAGAGATCGCATTTGCACCGCTCATAAGAGGGGTGTGTAAGGTCGCTGGAACCTTTGTAATCAATTCAAATCCAAGGAAGATGGCAAGTACGAAGAGTGTTATGTTTCCAATCAAAAATTCAGGTGTCATTCGAGTGCACCTCCAAGGCGAGTTTGTTTTGGATGTAACTCTCCATCTTTGCAGATAAGGACTCCACCCATTCCATTAACGTAGAAATCGCTTCCTTCTGGAGCACCTACGAGGATGTCATCTTCTTCTGAAATTTTAACTTCACCCTCATCGACTAAAGAGGTGATAAATGTGGTTAGATTGTTTGAATAAAGCATACTTGCTGTTGTTGCAATTGTACCTGGAAGGTTCGATGTTCCTACAATGATGACCCCGTTATCTGTTGTGATGACTTCACCTGCAACAGTATCCTCGCAATTTCCTCCGACATCCGCATTCATGTCAACGACAACTGCGCCGGATTTGAAGTTCTGAACTGCTGAGGACGGTACGGTTATTGGGGCTGGGCGCCCAAAGATACGAGCTGTTGTAACAATAATGTCTGCATCGGATGCAACGCCGCAGACCGTATCGTTTACTTTCTGAATAAATTCTGGAGTAAGTGGTTTAGCATAACCAGCTTCATCTTCAAAATCATCCATTCCATCGACTTCGATGAAACGACCGCCAACAGATTCAATTTGTTCTGCTGCTGATTTACGAACATCTGATGCATAGACAATAGCTCCAAGACGCTTTGCAGTTGCAATTGCTTGCAAACCTGCAACACCAGAGCCCATTATGACGACCTTTGCCGGTCGAATTGTTCCGGCTGATGTTGTCATCATTGGAATTCCCTTAGGGACTTGAGAGGCTCCAAGCAAGACTGCTTTGTATCCTGAAAGGTTATCCTGGCTTGAGTTAACATCCATCGATTGAGCACGACTCAAACGACGTGGAATCATATCCATAGAGAGGAGTGTGATGTTTGCTTTCATGCAGTCCTTGACGTGTTGCGGATTTCTAAAAGGATCAGAAACGCATGCCAGTGTAGTTCCTTCTGCAAGTCCAGCAACTCCAGGGAAACGAATTGTGATAATATTTGCACACGCCATTGCTTCTTCACGTGTGCCAATAGTTGCGCCTGCATCAGTATATGCTTGATCAGAGTAATTTGCTAATCTTCCAGCACCGGTTTCAATAATGACTTCAAAGCCTGCTTTGAGTAGTTTTTTCATACTGGTTGGCACGATTGCAACTCGTGTTTCATCAGCGGGTTCTTTGAGCACTCCCAACTTCATAATTACACCTATGATTCGCCCACACAGAGGGGGTTCTTCAATGCCACCCTCCATCCAGATGGAGAATTTGTTTGGGAACAACCATTTGAATTAAAGAGCGCCTCGTTCAGACATAAGATTGAGGAGAGAATTATGTCCCGTGGAAGCCGTAAAATTACAGTAATAGGAGCAGGAAATGTTGGAGCAACGTGTGCTTTTGTATTAGCCAATATGAAGATAGCAGATATCGTCCTTCTCGATATCTATGAAGGGTTTGCAAAAGGAAAGGCATTAGATATGAGTCAAAATGCAAATGTTCTCAATTACAATGGAACAATCACTGGCACATCCTCATACGAAGACATTACTGATTCAGATGTTGTTGTCGTCACGAGCGGATTTCCAAGACAACCAGGAATGACTCGAGAAGATCTCATTGGAAAGAATGCCGAAATTATTGCACAAGTGGGAGCAGGTATCCGTGACCATGCGCCTGATGCAGTTGTTATCGTTGTTACCAATCCGCTTGACCTCATGACCTATCACATGCAGAAGGTTACCGGATTTCCTTCCAATCGTGTAATAGGACAAGCAGGTGTTCTCGACAGTGCCCGTATGGCTCATTTCATTGCTTTAGAATTAGGATGCGCAGAAGAAGATGTTAGCCCTATGGTTCTTGGCGGTCACGGGGATACAATGGTTCCTTTACCACGATACACAACGGTGGGAGGTATACCGATTACACAACTCATGAGTCCAGAGAGAATTGAAGCGATCTCTGCTCGCACAGCAAGCGGTGGTGGTGAAATTGTCAAGCTACTCGAGCGTGGTTCAGCATTCTATGCTCCAGGTTCTGCTGCAGCAATCATGGCAGAATCTGTTCTCAATAATCGACGTCGCTTATTGCCTGCATCATGTCATCTCACAGGACAGTATGGACTCGATGAAGTATACATCGGCGTTCCATGCTTGTTAGGTTCTAACGGCGTTGAACAAATCTTTGAATTGGATCTCAGTGAAGGAGAACTAGCTTCTCTTCAGGAGTCTGGTAACTTCTACAAGAATCAACTCAAAGACGTACTTGGATATTGATTCATTTCTAATCGATTTAGAGATTGTGCGATTTAGTATTTTACAATCGACGTATGACGAGTGAATGTGTATGTCCAACCGTAGTGGCATCCTCGGGATTTCCTTCGACACGAATGAGGGATTTACCCATATTGCCTCTACTTCTCATACGCGTTAAGATTTCTTGACCAATGTAACATCCTTTTGATTCATGAACTAAATCTTCCAAACGACAATTAAATGGATGCCTGGATGGAATGATTTCGTATCCTTGATGTGGGATTTCGTTCTGAATACGATATTCATTGAACGCATCTAATGTGAGAGTTGATTCAATGATACGTGAGGTGGGAGCGACGATGATCCAACCTCTGAACGTCTTTACAACTGTGATGTTATCTTCCTCTGGATACTCATCGAATGCGATGTAAACATTATTGAATTCAGATATGTCTCTCATCGATACATCTTGCTGTAGGATTCGTGAATTAAGATGATCCAGTAAATCTTCTTTGTATGGTTCATGGCCAACGAGTGCTACGTTTTCTCCGACCATTATTACTTCGACCATATCTATGATTTTAGCATTGGATTTCGTAAATACTGTCGTACATGTTCCATCGACCTTGTTTGTGGACAAGCCATCCAAGAATTTTAAGCAATCTTTTCCCGAAAGGAGTAAGACGTATGAATCAAGCTGAAACACTCTCATGAGCGTTCCTCAAGCAAAGGATTCGCCACAGCCACAAGAACTGGATGCGTTTGGATTGTTAATTTTGAATCCACCACCCATTAATCGGTCCACATAATCGACTTCAATCCCATCAAGTAAATGTGATGAAGCATTTGGAACGAGTACTCTAAATCCAGAGATGACAACTTCTTGACAATCAATATCGGTAGTCTCAACGATTTGTAAATCGTACATATAGCCCGAGCATCCACCGGATAAAACGCCCACAAGAAGGGCATGACTACGATCATCGCCAAATGCTTCAGTGAGCATATCAATTGCTTTTTCAGTGATGGTTAGATTGACATCAACAACCGTTGGTTTGATGACTTCAATTGCAGGGGCGGTCTCGCAAGTTCCACAGTCCATGCTAGGCCGACGTATCGGTGGAATATGAACCTGACTTCTCATTCAACTTCTTGAAATCTTTTTTTGTCTCTCTTTTTCTAGGATTGTACAACGACGGATTTGTTCCTTAGCTCTGCTGGCTTCTTCGGGGGATAATCCTCGTGGCATTGCTTGTTCATAGCACTTGATTGCATCTGGGAAGCGTTCCATTTCTGCATAAGCAGTTCCCATGTTGTAGAGTGTTTGACCACGAACGTTCGATGGGTCGATCATCATTGCTTTGTGGTATGATTCAACACAAGATGGATACTCTTCCATGAAGTAGTAGGCATTTCCTCTTCCATTCAATATTCGAATAACCATCTCGTTATCATTTGCAAAGGATGGTAAAGCACGATCAAAACTTGAAAGTGCCTCTCTGAATTTCCCATCTTCAATAAGTTGGACTCCCTGATTATACCATGATATATCTTGGTTTGAAACAGAACTCGAGCCTACATTTGTTTGAGTCGATGACGCCATTAGAGCAGTTGCATCAAGGGCAGCCTTTGCCAAGTCAACCTCAACTGTCGGTTCCTCTGTTCTTTCCTGAGCTCTTGGTTGAACTGGCGTAAGTAGAAGATTATTAGCCATGGATTTTTCTTCTTCTGTAACATGTGGTTCAGGTTGAGATGGAGGAGATTCCTGCTGTATAGGTTCAAGAGCAATTGTCGGAATTGGTATTTGTTGTTGAGGCTGTGGTTGTGGCTCAGGTGCTGATGGAGGAGGAACCTGGGTTCCGGTTTCCAATTCATTGGCCTTAGAGTGGCATCGCTGTGCAGTATCCAAATCTCCTGCGGCTTCGAGTGAGCGTGCCAGTCCTTTCCATAATCCTGGATTTTCTTTATCTGTTTGGATGAGTTCCTTCCAGATTTTAACAGATTCAATGTTGTCTCCCTTTAGGGTCATTGCACGGGCTCTTTGTTCAGAGGGGCCAGGTGGCAAGAGATCAAGTGCGTATTGCGCTAATTGAGGGGCTTCTGGCATTGTTGGAGGTATGCCAGTAATATTTTCTAGAACATCAACTTCTTGTTCTCCACATGTTAGAAGATGTTCAATAATTTCATTGCGCAAGTCTGCATCATCTTGAACTTCCAAAAAGGCGATGCCATGCAATAAAATATCCCCCATCTTTCCGGATTCCTTTGCATAATCAACCAATTTCATACGTGCTTTCAAGTGTCGACTATCAAGTTCAATTGTATTTTCAAATGCTTCTATTGCCTTATCCATGTTGTCGTTTCGAGCATAGAGCGTACCAAGATTGTACCATCCACTAGCGACGGATTCATCCAACCGAGTTGCGTGCTCAAGAGCAGCGATTGCATGTGAATCCAAATCCATTCGCGCCATTGCCCCACCTGCAATTCTCCACGCTCCAGCATGGTTAGCGCCAATTGTTTTGAGATGTGGTTTGAGTAACGCCAAGGCCTTTTTCGGTTCGCCTTGCCGAATCATATCTGTTGCTTCAGCAGTAAGTTTCTCAAGATCAATTTCTTCAACGTAAGGGGTATTATCGATTTCAGTTTCTATTGCTTCCTGAATAACAGTTTCAATTTGTTGAGTTGCAGCAACTACTTCTGCAGCACTCTGAAGTTCGTCTTTGTCAAGATGCCCATCTCCATCGATATCATGATGAACAGCTTCGGATAAAATTGCTTCAGAATCTGTGACTCCTGAATCAGCCATTACGTTAACAAGTGTTGATTCATGATGAGTAGCCTTTGTTATTGTTGATTCAATTGCTTCGGGTACTTCTTCCACAGATGCATTTTTTGAGCGTGATAGAACATCGGTAAGACTTGGATGGCCTGGGAAAAATTCTAATCCTCTACGAGCCATTGCTGCAGCGCCAACCTCATCCCCAATTCTATCAAGAAGGATCGCTAAGTTTGCCGTTGCTGGTGCATGGTCAGGGTTCAGGTCGAGGCATATCTGGAAGGCTTGTCTTGCTCCACGAGCATCTTGTTGGGCTTCTAACAAAACCCCTCGATTAAACCAAGCCATATCACAAGATGGATCAAGTGCAATTGCTTTGTTAAAGGCTACAAGAGCATCCTGGGGATTATTTGAGCGGGAATGTGCTTCTCCTTCTTCGAGAAGTTCGTTAACTTGGTCGTCTACTGATTCCGTTTCATTGACTGATTCTGAGAATTCTTTTGCTTCAGGCTCCGTCTCCACATCCTCTTGAACATCGACTTGTTCAGGTGAATTTTCTTCGGTCCCAATACCGGCTGAACGCATAGCATCAGCCATGTCATTCATCAATGATTCTGACATTTCTTTGTCCGCTTCACCATCGTTCATGAACTGCACCTAACCTTTGGCATGACTGTTATGGCATAAGCATTGTTCCTTGATGGTTATACGATAATGCATGGTTTCTTCTATCACTTCTGTTTGGCACTGTCATGGCAGAAACACCGTTACGTATTATGGGGCTCTCAGGCTCTTACGGGAAATCCTCCAAGAATGGTATGCTTGTGGATTTGGCTCTGAAGAAAGCAAAAGATCTGGGTGCAGAAGTTTCATTTTGGGATTTAACCGAACAACCTCTTCCTCTTGTTGGAGCTGAAGGCAGTTGGAGCGACCCTATCACCAAAAAATTCCAGGAAGAAGCCTCGAATTGTGATGGATTCCTCGTATCATCTCCAGAGTATCATGGGACAATGTCTGGTGTAATGAAAAATACATTTGATTGGGTTTATGAAAAGCATGTTGGTGGGAAAATCTTCGGTCTTATGTCCACACTCGGTGGCATGGAAAATTCCAACACACTGAATCACATGAGAATCATGGTTCGATGGTTACATGGCGTAGCAGTAACCCAACAACTTGCAATCGGACATGTGAAAGATGCATTTGATGAAGAAGGCAATTTGATTGATGAAGATTCAGATCGTCGATTACAATCACTTGTTGAATCAGTACTTGCTACTGCAGAAATGTATCGTAATAATCAGTGATTATATGCAGCCGAGTAAACCTTTTTTTGAGGATGAATTCGGAGGAAGTTACCTTCTTCTTGAACCGGGTTCATTCACAATAGGTGACCAAAATGGTTCTGGTCATCCCAATGAACAACCATGTACTGAGGTGACTCTCTCAGAACCCATCTTTCTTGGCGCTCGACCCGTAACTCAGATTCAATGGTCGACCCGAATGGGTTCAAATCCTTCCAAATTTCAAGACGGATGGAGCGCTGGTCTTCGACCAGTAGAAAGCATTTCATTTCATCAAGTACAACACTTTCTGGAAGTATTGAATGCTGAACCATCCATATATCTTGGCTTGAATGGTAAATGGCGTTTACCATCTGAAGCTGAATGGGAATATGCTGCTAAAGCAGGTACAACAACGAGATGGTCATTTGGAAATAAAGATTCAGAACTCGATGCTCATGGATGGCATGCTGGAAATAGTGGTGCTACAACTCGAGAGGTTGGCTCAAAGAAAGCGAACCAATGGGGATTTTACGATATGCATGGAATGATTCATGAAATGACTTCCGATCATTGGAATAAGAATCATTCAAACCACCATTGCACCCAAGCTCCAAGAGAAAATTCGAATCCTGAATTTCGAGTTGCGAAAGGAGGATCATGGTTTACAGAAAGCGATTCTTCAAGATCATCATCGCGTCGTAAATTTAACATTCACGAAGGAAGGGACGGAATAGGTATTCGACTTGTTTGGGAACCAACGGAGAAGATCGAATGAAGTATTATCATAATCCAAGATGTTCTAAAAGTCGTCAAGGATTAACATTCCTTCCGAGTAGTGTTGAGATTATACTCTACCTTAAGGAGGAAGTATCTGCTTTTGTTTATCGTTCATTACTCCAACGTTATGATGGAAATCTTCTCGATCTCTTACGTATTCAAGAATCACCAGCAAAAGGATTGGATCTAAAAACGTACAGCATAGAGGACTTGGCAGAATTTCTAACTCTGAATCCTATCATCCTTCAACGGCCAATTTTAGATGCTGGAGAATCAATCCTTATCGGTAGACCTGTTGAAAATATTTCAAATTTTTTGAAGCCTTAATCACCTTTCCGTTCTTCAATATCCACTTCGAAACTAACTTCTTCTAGATGCTGGTTTGGAGGAACTTGCCCCGGTTTTGTATTCCAATTCACAGAAGATGAATCCTTGACCAATCTCAATACGTTAAGATTGATGAAAACCTGTAGGCCTGCTTGCGTCCTATGGACGACTGGAGATACCTCTTCGTGATAGGTTTGGCTCATATGCATACATATTTCTTCGAACGTTTTGGTTCCATTGCAAAGTTCCCAAAGTACGCTATTTTTATCGAGCAATGGTCTTCGTAATTCTCTTGGGGCACGGAAGAGTTTGGCTGCTATGTTTTCAATCCGTCCAAACTTCTTTTCAAAACGTAGAACGACGGTTTTTCCAGTAACTCCTTCGACCTCTGGATGTGATTTTGATTCTCCAGTACGACACCACCAAACTGGTAAGCGGGTTGGATACATCTTTGCCCATGGATGTTGATCGATCGTTGAAAGTTCCATAATTCTGCCTCAAAAATCAGTCCAAGTCCAAGTCACGAGTGTAATCATGGAGATAACGCCAAGCATTGCAGACAATTTTGTTGCCTGTACGCGTTGAGTGAAATTACGCAAGTACCATGTGAGTACCCCGAAAATGGCAACGAATGCCCACAAGACGTACCATAGTGGTTCATCTCCGTCCATGTATGCTCATCGGCAGGTAGGTCAAGGCTGTTTCCCCAATCGATCGAGATACTGTTGGCCATAGTGCTGCCATTGTTCAATCGACCAACCTTCCGGTAGGCCTGAATCTGGTATAGCTGGTGAACTCGTATTGGATTCTACTTCTGGTTGTTGCACAGGCGTATCAGTTTGACTAACGGGTGGACCATTTGTTATTGGAGGTCCTTGAATTTCATTTACCTCCTCATCATCAAATGGAATGGATTTTCTGCGAATAATCATGGATATTAACATCAGCATGATAAGAGCAATACCTCCAGTAATCATCGTAGGTGCATTCATTTCTACGTTCATGAAACTATCTTCTTCTTCCGTAACCGTGTAAGTGATCTTCTGACTGGACGAGGAAGATATAGTCTGGTCGAATGTCTCCATTGAAACAATTAATTCTCCATCCAACGTTCCTTTCAATCTATGAAGTGAGCATATGTATTGCTTTTCAGAAACTTCTCCACGGGAGTATTGTAGACTTACATTCATCGAGTCTGTAGTTAAAAATAGGTTACCGTTACAAATCACTTGCCAAGTATCAGGATGATTGATTGACAACGATACTTCTTCTGTCTGAGTTGACTCACTCGTCAAATTAATGAAAAATTCAGTGCCCGTCGTTTCAGATTCAATCGGCGTTGTCGGGAATTGAGAAACTTCAAACGAGACTTTTCGTTGTTCATCAACCATGATGAGGTTTTGATGTTCAATACGTACGATGTTATCTTCCGCATCTAAGCCACCTTCGACATATGTCGTAACGACGATTCTCGTATTTAGTGGCACATCTGGTCCAACAATCAAATCAATTATCACGAGTTTTGTATCTCCTGCACTCATTGGGAATGTTAGTGGGGAATTTGGTGTAGTCGTAGGACCTCCAACGCCTGCAGTCAAGAAAGCGACAAGATCGTTTGTGGGAGGTGATGCCGATACATCAAATCCGATTTCCATATCAGATTCCAAAGCATTTCCAATATTAGTGATGGTTCCGTTCAACGTGACTGGAGAGTTTATCATGGCATGGATGTCTTGAGTTGTACTATTGTATGATGGATATCGAACGCTTCCTGTCATCATAATATGTGTGATTGTATTGTCTGCTGTATTCGAATCCATACCATTGGGTGAAACTTCAATGGTTATTTCGTGTAATTCACCTGCTGATTCACTCATAGGGATTGAGATCATAATTTCAACAGATGCAGTGTCATCTCCCAGATAAGAGACTGTTAATGGGATGGAATTCGTTTCTAAGACCAGCCCATCTTGGCGTAACATAAATGTCCAACTTTCGGGAATATCTGGTAGGTGAAGTTCAGCATCACTTGGCCCATTTCCTTTATTCATTATTTCAACGTAAATAGAACTCATCGAACCGGGTCGTAGCCATTGCTCTGCATCGATTAACGTTAGGCTCAAATCATGTACTGTATCGATAAGAACACGTTCATATTGAGGGCCTGTGAATGAAGTCGTACTTCGAATGGATGTTACAATAGGTTTGAACGCTGGAGCAGCATCATTTGCTTGACCATTGCTAGGTGCTGTTACTGCAATGTAGAATGAGGCAGACATTCCTGGATTAATGGCTATTGATGGACGAATCTCCGGTTCAATGATCCATCCAATTTTGGGATTTACTTCAACAGATAGATCGAAGATGTCCTGCCTCGTTGCATCGTTCGTTATTGTGTAAGGGACGTGTATCGTTTCCCCTGCTGAAATGTACATGTACTCATCCTGCTCACCAACAAAATCAATATTGGCATTTGAAATCATTGAGGCTTGAACAGTAACTGATTCAGTAATTGTTCGACTTGTGTCATTTTGAGCAGTGAGTGTAAGCCAGAAATCTCCAGTCGTATCAGGTGCTGCATCACTTGGAATCGTCATTAAAAATCGAACCTTAACTGGTTGATTGGGTGTTAGTCTTACAGATGTGATCTGATCAAATGATAGAGACACGCTCCATCCAGTTTCCAGGTTTTTGGATTCTGTTTGTAAATCAAACACATCCGTAGCTTGTCCAATATTGCTGATCTCTAGTTCAAATACACACGATGAGCCAGGGGCACATTTTGGTTTGATTTCAGGTTGATGTATGAATGGTATTCTATCTGCGAGTACCTGGAATTGCATCGGTTCTGAAACATATACTGTAGGTTGCTGCATACTGGTTCCTATGAACGACATTTGTGTGAAACCAGTCGTTGCATTGATATCTGGTTGAATCTTAACATCGATTAGCTTCGATTCCCCAGGTAGAAGTCTGACACCTGTTGAAGGATTAACTCCCGCTCCAGAGGGGTAAGAATAGGCAACATTCCAATCCTGAGGTAGATTGAGAATTGATGGTGAGATGGAATCTGAAATATTTCCAGTATTCTCTAAATTCATCGTAATTTTACCCCATGAACCGGGGATTGCTCCGTTTGTTGAAACTCCAGTTGCTTGGAAATCATATTCTTCAACTCGAGCAGATTGGTCATAAATAATTACAATATCATCGATCCAATAGCCGTTACTTGTGCCTGAACTATCACTTGTGAATGTAAATTTGAATTGTGAATTTGCATGAAGGTGTTGGCTCGGATTAACTGGAATCAGCGGTGTAATGTGACCCATGTTGGAATTTGAGATGGTCCTCCATTCTCCCAAATTTGCATCTACAGTTCCGGCGATTGTTGCTAATTCATCCCAAGCGCCGTTCTGGTTTTTGGCATATAATTTCAATTCATCATTGACTTCAGCACTGCCGGTGTAGAAAAATGTGATTCCATTTGTCATTAGCGGATTGTAAACGACATCACTGAAATCCCATACTGGCGTGGTTAGTGAGGATTGCATGTTGTTACTGTAAGAACCCGTACTCCCTTGTCCAATGTGGCATGAACTGCCCATGCTTAGAGCAGCATCTGAACTCATTCCCCATAATGGGCCTGTATTCCATCCCAATAGCGATGTACAAGTTGAATATGAATAAGCAACTGTATAATGTCTTGAAAGAATGTCATTTCCAGCATTATCATCTACGGCACCGTGGGTTGCTGTAACTTGGAGCGTATGGTTTCCAGAATAGTTAACATATACGTTGTAAAAGGTTGCTGTACCCTGTCCAGTACTTGTTAAACCGTTCATAGTTATCGTTCGATTGGCAAGTTCGAATTGCTCATATTCGTTGTGTAGTATGAGGAGATGAAGTGTGATTATACCCGAAGTTGTGGTGCCCTCGTTTCGAACTGTGACTTCAAGATCCATTGGCGTGGAATTAACAGAATCAGTGACGTACAATTCAGCTGGTCTATTGAAGTTTGCAATCGGATGATTTGAAGAGAACATCTTGTATTGATTTTCATCAGCCAAATTCGAATATGTGATTGAGACATCGACTGGAGTGATGTCTATACCCGAATTTTTGGATACCGATGAGTTTGTGGTTTCTTCAAGGATTGATGGTTCTGAAAGTGGTTGGAACATCAAGCAAATAAGAACAATCACCACAGTTCGTCCTCGCCCCATGGTCTGGTATTTACCCTCGACGTATTTGATTTATTCGTCAATGGATTCTGATTGTGCCAATTGGAGTTTTTCTTCCCGCTTCTTATCCTTGGCACGTGCTGCAAAATAGACTGTAAAAGATGGGATGAGAACCATAGAAAAGCAACCTACTACAGCAGCAAGTGCCCAGAGGAATTCTGTGGCAGCATCAATCGAATATACTTCAATCGAGGAAAACTCTTCATTGACAGTTTGAATTTGGATTATTGGTTGAATAGATTTATTCCCGGGTTCGAGTATTTGGATAATAAGTTGTGATGAACCGTGCAGATAATCAATTTCTTTCCGGGCCTCTTCTTCTGCTTCTTGTATGTCATCGGCGTATACAGTTCCATTGGATCGTCTTGCAGGATTGGTTGATGTAAGGGAACGTAGTTCAATACTGGATTCTTCAGATTCGACCTCTATTGTGTCACTAAACTGGCAATGTTCCGAGCACCTGAAGTCAACTTTATCGCCGTCAACTGTCACTTTAGCATCCTCAACACCTAGAAATTGATGACTGTAGAGTTTTGCAGTGTTTGATAATTTAATGACTGCTCCTGTAGCTAAATCTTCAACTGACATATTGACCCATGTTAAGTTTTGAGCATCAGTCTCTACGACTGCGGTCCAGTACGTTTGATTGTTAATCACTTGCTTATCCAAGTCAATTTCGTTGAATTCTGTAGTTGTAGATTCTGTTTGGTAAATATAGTAATTTGGTGATACGGTGGCTCCATATACTGCGTAAGAGAGCATGAAAATGAGTGTTAGTGAGAGCCCAATCAACGTTCGCAAAAGGTTGGGGTTCTGTGCTAAAGCCTTCTTCATCAGTCTTGCCAAACACGCCTGATTCATGAAGACTTGCACTCGGCCAAAGGACAATATGCTCATCATTTTGAACGTCAAATCGCCCGTTTTATTCAAATAGGGGAGACAAGTCGGAAGGTTGCTTGGTGTAGACATGACGACCATTTATGATGTTCCTGCGAACTTTCTGATTCCAGCTGTTGCTGAACAATTGAAGAGCAATGCCTCGATTTCAATGCCTGAATGGGCTCAAGTTGTGAAAACTGGCTCTTCTCGTGAGCGCCCTCCAAGCCAAACCGACTGGTGGCACATCCGTGGAGCAGCTATGTTGCGCAAAATTGCCCGTCAAGGTCCAATTGGTGTAACACTTCTCTCACAAGAGTACGGCGGTCGTAAGAATAACGGTTCAAAACCAAATACGCCAGGTGTTGGATCCCGTAAAGTAATCCGTGCTATTCTCCAACAACTCGAAGATGCAGGACTCGTTGCTACACAACCTTCCCGTGTTATTGAGCACGAAAACAGAGAACCTACTCAACTCTACTCAGGCCGTGTTATTACACCAGCAGGACATAAACTCTTGAACGAAGTTGCTCATGCAGTTCGACCAGATGTTGAAGCAGAATATCCAGGACTCGATAAGTACTGATCGGAAGTGAGTGAGTGGTTTCTATGGTTGATAATACGTCTTCAGAACTTGAAGCGTTTCGACTACGACGCCAACAAGAACTACAACAGCAATTAGCACAACAAGCTAAGCAACAAGCAGATGCAGAAGTTGAATCACAGGCTAAAGCAGTTGAGCAAAATGCTCTCGATTCAGCTATGCGAACAATTCTGTCTCCAGAAGCACGTGGCCGTTTGACCAATGTTTCTTTGGTTGATCCATCCCGAGCAGAGTTGCTGAAGAAACAACTCGTCAATCTCCATCAAGAATCTAAAATCTCTGTACCTGTTTCAGATGAACAGTTGAAGAGAATCCTAGCCAACCTATCCAAGAGCCGCCGTAGTGCGTCTATCCGTCGAATCTGATGAGGGGTGCTCGAACATGTCAAAAAATAAACCAGCAGCAAAAAAAATACGCCTCATGAAGGCAGGGAAGCAAAACCGACGTGTACCCGTATGGGTCATGCTCAAGACCAACCGCAGCACAGTGTCGCATCCAAAGCGACATCACTGGCGCCGTAGCAAACTACAACGATGAGGTGATATGATGGCAAGAGCAGCAACATCCGAACTAATCGTACCATTGAGAAATGCATGGAACATTACACGCTACAAGCGTGCACCTCGTGCAATCCAAATTATCAGAGACCAAGTTATTCGTCATCTGAAAGTAACTCCAGAAGAAGAGATCTACATCGATCCTGAAGTGAATGAAAAAATCTGGGAGCGTGGAATTGAAAACCCCCCTCGCAAGATCAAACTGACAGTTATTCGTCACGATGAACCTGACATTCCAATTGAAGTCAAATTGTATGTGGAGGCATAAGTATGGGAAATATTCGTCCAAGTTTTATCAAAATAAGAGCTATTCGACTTGTTGAAGAACATGGTGAGAAATTCACAGATGATTTTGATCACAACAAATTGATGGTGTCACAACTTACAGACGTAAGTACAAAGAAACTACGAAATTGGATCGCAGGTTACGTTACACGTTACCGCCAACGTCGTACTGATTGAATGGAGTCGGTTCTGTGCCCATTTGGGTTGATTGGAATCGAACACCAGTGTCTGTTCATGGAAACGATACTGACCAACTCGAACTCTTGATTCTCCATCTACGGAATCAACATAATGTCCGTCGCAGATCTCTTGTTATGGCTGACCGTGAAACAGGTGGTTACCTCTTTTTTATCTATCAAGCATGCAATCCGTTATGGATTGCAGAATTTTTGAATACGCTGGAGGGTGAATGATGGGCGATCGAAGTGACGTACCACTCCCATCATCACCGTACAATCTTGTGATTGTACTTGTTGGAGTACAACATCCTGGAAACCTTGGTGCCGTTTGCCGCTCTCTTCTCAACCATGGCTATGATCGACTTAGATTGGTAAACCCTGAATGCAGTCCAGATGATATTGAAGCTAGAAATCGTGCTAAACACGCAGGAAGAGTTCTTGATAATTGTGAAGTATTTACTTCATTCCAAGAAGCAGTCTCTGATTGCTCAGTCGTTGTGGGTACTTCAGGTAAAAGAGAAGTTGGTTCGAAAACTCAAATGCGTCACTTTGTCTATCCATGGGAGTTTTCTGAAAGAGTATCCACTCATACCGACACGGTTGCACTTGTATTCGGTGAAGAAGGGAAAGGACTCGATGAAGAGGATTTGTTAAATTGTGACTATCTCGTAACCTTACCAACATGGGAAGGTTATCCTATAACGAATCTGAGTCATGCAGTGCACACATTAACCTATGAGTTACATCGGCATAGAGTGATTTCAAATCAAGGAAAAGACGAGGCTTTGCCTTCGATTGTTCCGCTTCAACGCGGTATTTCTCCTGAACAGCGTGATGTCCTTCGAAAAGCCATTATGGATATTGCAAAGAATCTTCCCGGTGGAGAAGAAAGAAAAAAATCATTTAGCCATTCCATGATTCGAGCGTTACAACGTTCTGGACTCCTCAGAGATGAGGCAAATAGGATGATTGGCGGGCTTGTTGATTCAGCAACAGCTCTTGCCTTTGCTTCAGGCAATGATGAATGGCGTGCATCAAGAAGACGAAAAGTGATTCGCGAAGAAGAATAATTATGGCATCCATGTAGCCCAACTTTTCGGAGTTTCACGAACATGCATGGCTACGAGTTTCAATGAGGTTCCATATGAGTTTTTGATATGTGGTTCAACCTGATCAAAGGCCCATTTCGCTAAGTTTTCTGCTGTTGGGATGAATGGTACGACAAAGGTTCTGTGTTCTGAATTGAGATGAGATAATGCTGAAATCGCTTCTTCATCTCCAGAATATACGATGAAAGCATGGTCAACAACATCGTGAATATGTTCCATTAATATTTGACTGACATCAGAGAAATCCATGACCATTCCCTCTTCACTTACACCAGGGGTATCAACAATATCGCCTTCTATTTCTGCTTCAAATCTGTATCGATGCCCATGAAAATGTCTGCATTTACTCTTATGATTTGGAACTCGATGTCCTGTATCAGTTTCTACATATCTTCTAATTCTAGTTGTCATTCTTTCACCTCAAATTCCATTGCTGCACTATTGATGCAATAACGTTCCCCACCATGTTTCCTAGGACCGTCGTTGAATACGTGTCCTAAATGAGCGTCGCACGTTCCACAACGAACTTCAGTACGAACCATTCCATGTGTAACATCAATGATTCGGGAGATACAAGCTTCAGAATCTTCTGAATGGAATGCTGGCCATCCACATCCTGAATCAAACTTCATTTGATCCGAAAATAAGAGGGTTTTACAAACAACACAGGTATAATTTCCTTTTCTCTTTTCTTTGTTCAATATCCCAGTAAATGGCCGTTCAGTACCATTTTGTTGTGTTACGTGGAATGAGATTTCCGACAATGCTTCAATACTTTTTTTCCATTTGTCATTCATGAACATCACCTTTGTATTTCCTTTCAACAGCTAAGGCATTTGAAAGGATGTTTTCCCATGGTAGGACGTAGGGAATAGGATCTTTTCTACCGATTGCATGGAATGCCAGGATTCGTTCGATATCTGATCCACTTGTACCAGAACTGTTTCCATTAGTATCTGGATTATACGAAGTAATAGTGTTTCCAAGAACCGTATCAAAGTCCCATCCAAGTGTACTGATTGATTCGAGTGCATCACGGAGGATAGTTTCTTTATCCCCGTGAATAAAGGGCAAATCGAATTTAACCAGTTCATGGTCCCAATTTCCAATCTTAAACGCAGCATGAAGTGATTCGTAAAATTCGGGTCTACAATCAGGATAGATTGCATGATCCCCACTGTGGACTCCTAATGCTAATACAACATTCTCACCAGATTCTTTGGCTTTCGATAGAGCGAACCCGTAAAGAATAGATGCAAAAATAGCATTGCGATTGGGAACCACAGTCAATTTCATTTGTTCTTCCTCATAATGCCCAGTTGGAATCTCTTGATCATCTGACGTAAGTGCGGAATCAAATAGTTTCATTGCGGGTGAAAGATCGACAATATGATGCTTAACATCATAGTTATGATCTTGACATAAGTTGATAGTGGCTTTAGCCTTTTCAATCTCTATGGAATGCTTTTGACCGTAGATATAAGAAATGCATGTGGCTCGATACCCGTTTGCTAAATAGTGCATTAACAGACAGGTTGAATCCATTCCTCCACTAAGGGCGAGAACGACGTGCTTCAAAGAATCCCCATCCATTTATGAGTTTGAAGTGAAAGTCTCCACTCAGGATTTTTCTTAACGACATCTTCTGTAATTTGAAATGACTTTCCATTGGCTTCGATTGATTCGGTATCAATGTAACAAGGTTGTAGAAATAGATTCTGAAATCCTTGTTTCAATTGGTCATACATTGACAAGTCTTGCCCACAATAGACGACTTTCATTTCATTACCAGTTGTTTGTCTTATTGCCACATTTGGATACATCTGATCTTTTGGCGAAATACAAATCCAATCAAGTAGCCCTTCAGGGATATCTATTGTACCGTTACTTTCTACAGATAGGGTAAATCCTCTTCGCTTCAATAGACGATGTAATGGCCATAAATCTTGCAGCATTGGTTCACCGCCAGTAAATATTATTCGTTTGCAATCAAACTTCATTACTTCACTAAGAATATCAATTGCAGTCATACTTTCATAAGTATCAAAATCAGTATCGCACCAAGAACAGCGCAGATTGCACGATCCAAATCGTACGAAGACATGAGGAATACCTGCGTGATACCCCTCTCCTTGAACAGAATGGAATATTTCTACAATAGGATATTCTTTGGCTAAATCAGTTGCTTCGTCCATCATCTCATCTCCAGAAAGAGAACATTGTGTCATAGAATCATCTCTGATTAGAATTACTAATGAGTTGCATAAGTTCACTTCGAGCTTCTTGTTTGTCGAAGAAAACACCACGCATTGAACTTGTTGTCATGATTGCATTTTGTTTCTTAACGCCTCTACAGCGCATGCAACCGTGTGCTGCTTGAATAATTACTGCAGCACCAAGCGGTGAAAGATTATCGACTAAATCATTGGCAATTCCATTAGTAATTCGTTCTTGATTTTGCAACCTTAAAGCGTGATGTTCAACTATTCTAGCGAGTTTTGAAATACCTACAATTCGATCTACTGGGATATATGCTACATGCGCTTTCCCTGAAAATGGTTGGAGATGATGCTCGCACGTAGAATGGAATTCGATATTACTTAGCAATACGATACCGTCATATCCTTCAGCATTGAATGTCGCTTCAAGAATGTCTTCCGGGTTTGTTTTGTATCCACTGAATATTTCATCCCATGAATCAATTACCCGCTCAGGTGTTCGCATTAATCCTTCTCGCTTGGAGTCTGATTCCAAATATTGGAGGAGTGTGTGGACTGCTTCTTCTGCTTCTTCTCGTGTTGTCATATCATTCACCTTCTAATCTCCCTTGACGCTTATCTATTGTATCGAGTTGGTCTAACAATTTTCTGCAGGCGGAACGTATTGCATCTGCTACGCTGATGAACTTCTTCTCATCACCAACATGATTTTTCAGATCATTCAATAATTCACTGGGCATGTCTAAACTTACCTTAGGCATACCCTGCCCATCGTATACGAATATATCAAGAATACTATGACCTTGATGTTACGATGTCTTCTCTTGAAAACTGCTTAGCAGCATATCGAATTGTCAAGAATGAAACAAATATGGATACACTGATCCAAATTATGACGTGCTCAAGAATGACTCTGTCGAGGAGCAGTTCACGTAAAGCGAGTAAAACATTTACAAACGGAATTGCAAACCAAAAGGACTCCACATCATCTAGATTGATGAATTGTGTTAGCAAAATTGGTACGATCATTGCCAGCGTAATTGGCGTTAATACGGTACCTGCTTCTTTAACCGATTTAGAACGCATAGCTAAGGCGAGATAGAGTGCAACAATCATTGTTCCATAAAGGCCTACGGCTAATGTTAACAAAAGTACAGAAGCAATACTTATGCTGGGGACATTAACTAAATCCTCTGCTAAAAATGCAATCCCAAACAATAAACCTGTGATTTGTAAAGCGACTCCAACTCCAGTAATAGTGACGACAGCAAGCCATTTCCCCATGAGTAATTCAGAACGTGACAAAGGTAGACTCAACAACGATTCAAGCGTTCCTCTCTCCCTTTCTCCAACGGTCATATCGATAGCTGGTTGTACAGCAGCTGATGCGGTCCATAATGCCAGTACAAATGGGATGAATAAGGACAAGAGCATACCTGCCTGTTCACCCTTAGTCGCTACATCAGCGTCGGAAATAATACCATCCCAACGCAATGGATTTAATGTTGAATCAGCATCTAATCCACCCTCCTCTATTCGTTCAATTGTCTCATTCGTTTCCCAAGTATTGAGGACGTCTAGGACTCGATTACGGGCTTCTGTCGACTGTTCAGATGTTGATAAGAAGAGGACTGAATAGAACCATGTTTCGTTTCTTTGTTCAAGACGTAGGATCGCATCATACTCATATGAACGTAAGATTGAAGAATCATTCAATGGATCTGATAGGCTGTCAAGTCCAGGTGGCAACGGCACAATGGAAATTGATATGTTGCTTTGATTAAGCCCTTGCAAAATGTCTTCATCGATAAAGTCTGATTGAACGAGTATCTCGACATTTAGTTCTTGTAATTCCTCAGCTTCGTTCTGCATGACGAGAGGGAATGCAATGAAAAGAAGTGGAAAAAGCATCAAAGGGACCAAAATTAATGCCACGATTGTACGCCAATCACGTACAAATTCCATGATCTCTTTCTTCGCAACTATGCGCATTTGTGCGAATCGAATCTTACTCATCTTCGTTCACCTCGTAACGATGGTTTCGAGTAAACAATCGACGCCACAGCAATGCAAATTTGGATGGAGTAATCGTATCTTCTTGTCGTGGTCGAGCAACTTCAGAAGTTAGGGACACATATGCTTCTTCGAGGGAATTGGTATCTGTAAGTTGGAGTAATTCTTCAGGTGTTCCATCAGCGCGTATTGTTCCATTGTGAACAATAATTATTCTGTCACATACTTGTTCAGCCTCGGCTAAATGATGTGTTGAGTAAATCACAGTCCCTCCCTCATCTTTGAGTTTCTGAACTAACTTACGTACAATTCGGGCAGAGGTAACATCCAATCCTGCAGTAGGTTCGTCCAATAAGAGAATGCTTGGACCATGTGCTAATGCTCGAAGTAGTGCTGTTTTTTGACGCATACCTCGAGAGAATCCTTCTGTATAACGATGAAGACTATCTTGAATATCGAGTAATTCAGCAAATCGTAATGTCCTGGACCATGCAATTGAATCATCTATTCCATGAATTCTGCTATGAAATCGTATATTTTCCCAAGCAGTTAGTTTGGAATATAATCCAGTTGATTCAGGCACTACACCCAATACCGATCGCATTTCATCAACATTTTTCCCATCCTTAAGATGAACTCTCCCCTTCGTTGGTTTGTAAATCCCAGCCATCATTCGCAGCAAGGTCGTTTTTCCAGCACCATTTCCCCCAACTAAACCCACTACAGATTGGTTTTGAATATTCAATGAAACATGTTCAATGGCGTGTACATCACCAAAGGATTTACTCACATCGGTGAGATGAAGGAGATTTTCATTCATAGTGAATCCTCGATTATGAGGCTCTTCCGTTTTCAATTGCAGTATCCAAACCAGGATGTTTTTCTTCGAGTCGTTTTGCTCTAGCAAGTGTGTTTCGTAACTCTTGTTGAATTTCTCGTTGTGGTATTCCCATTTCAACGAGATTTCCAATAAGGGTAAACGCCCCTTGAATTGCACCTGCGTCAAGGAATGCATCATTGGATATTTCCCCATGGATGCGTAGAATTTCTAATCGACTAGCAATGAATTCAGCTTCTTCGCGAATTCTTGGTCCTGCGATATGCGGCAAGGCCATCAAATGGTCAATACAACTTCTCATCATCATAGGGTTGCCGTGAACGATTAAGAGCATTATGCTCGAACTTCCTCTTATCTCTGTTTTAGTTCGACTAAAACTCCGCCTGTGCTTTTAGGATGTACAAAGGCAATAATGGAATTATGAGCTCCTTTGCGTGGTGTTTCATCGATCATTTTTATTCCATTTTCAATGAGGTGAGATATCATCTGTTCAAGATTATCAACGGATAAACAGAGTTGTTGAATACCTTCTCCACGTTTTGAAAGAAATTTTCCAATAGGCGTATCAGGGCCAGATGGTTCCAATAATTCGATATTAGGTGAACGCGAATCTGAAGAAGAGAGTGGAAAAAACCGAGTTGTAACACCTTGATCTTCAACAAAGTCATCTTTCCCTTGGGATTGGAGTCCTAATAGTGTCCAAAATTTACTTCCTTCTTCCAATGTATTTGTTGCTATACCGATGTGATCAATTTCAATTCGTTGTTTCATTTCAATCACCTAAAAACCACTCGGAGCCATATATGTTCCAAATACATCCTTCATTGCTTTCATGATTTCGCCTAAAGTTGCATCTGCTTTTACTGCTTGAATAACCAATGGGAATAAATTTTCATCAGTTGAACATGCCTTGGAGATGGAAGATAATATTTTACCAACCTCATCCGAATCTCTTGAAGATCGAGTTTCGATAAGTCTCTGATGTTGTTGCTCTGTGACCTTTGGATTGAGTTTCATAGGTTGCACTTTGATGTCTTCTTCAAGCACACCATGATTGACTCCAACGATCTTTCTTGAATTCTTTTCAATTTCATTGAAATATCTATAGGCAGTAGTATGGATCTCCTGTTGCTGGTATCCTTGTTCGATTGCTGCCATTGAACCTCCCAGAGATTCGATTTTTAGAATTTCATTCATGGTTTGAGCATATATTTCATCTGTAAGATTTTCAATGTGGTATGAGCCAGCAAAAGGATCAACTACATCAGCAACACCAGATTCTTCAGCAATTATTTGTTGAGTTCTCAACGCTACAGTAGCACTTTTTTCTGTCGGCAAACCTAATGCTTCATCATAACTATTCGTATGAAGGCTTTGAGTCCCTCCACATACTGCCGCTAAAGCTTGAATCGTTACTCTACTGATGTTGTTAAGGGGCTGTTGAGCTGTCAATGAAACACCTGCAACCTGTGTGTGAAACCGGAGCATAGAGGACCGTGGATTCTCTGGCTCATATCGTTTGGTCATGAGATCATACCAAAGACGTCTAGCCGCCCTAAACTTGGATACTTCTTCGAGGAAATCATTGTGGCAATTAAAGAAAAAGGATAGTCTTGGGGCAAACTGATCGATATCTAATCCTTTTTCGATTGCAGATTCAACATATGCCAAGGCGTTAGATATTGTAAATGCTAATTCCTGCACTGCTGTTGAACCTGCTTCTCGAATATGATATCCTGATATGGAAATTGTATTCCATTTAGGAATCTGATGGGAGCAATATTCGAAGATATCAGTAATCAGTCTCATGGATGGACCTGGCGGAAACACATATGTTCCTCTAGCAATATATTCCTTGAGTATGTCATTTTGAATGGTACCAGATATTTGGTCCATTGAAACTCCTTGTTCTTCTGCCACGACTGCATACATAGCCAACAAAACCATTGCAGGTGCATTAATGGTCATTGAAGTAGAGACTTTATCGAGAGGTATTTCCGCCAACAACTCTCGCATATCTTCGAGAGTGGATATCGATACTCCGACCTTACCTACCTCTCCTTCTGACAATGGGTCGTCAGCATCTAATCCTAATTGAGTTGGCAAATCAAATGCTACGGAGAGTCCTTTTTGACCACGATCGAGCAACAAACGAAAACGTTCATTCGTTTCTTTAGCGGAAGAAAAACCAGCATATTGCCGCATAGTCCAAAGACGAGTCTTGTACATGTGTTCGTGGATTCCCCGGGTGTATGGAGGGTGACCAGGGATTTCCCCAC
>OCRI01000040.1_pt1 | contig 42009 bp, 30 predicted proteins | sample 1534641 | NCBI WGS metagenome assembly OCRI01 (sample SAMEA3275473, study PRJEB22092) | marine metagenome | reverse complement strand
GATTGTCACCCATGGTCGTCCATTGACGTTGTGGTTTTGAGATCTTCCATAACCCTGCTTGGAATACCTTGAATTTTGGACATAATCAAAATTAGGGATTAATCACATATTCCTGCGATATTGTCCACCAACACGGAACAAGGCATCAGTGATTTGACCAAGACTTGCAACCTTGACTGTTTCCATGAGTTCATCGAAGACGTTTCCACCACTTCGTGCAACTTCTTGGAGTTGGAAGAGTGCTTTTTGTGTCGCATCGCCTTCCTTGGTTTGACGATCTTCAGTTCGCTCAAGACAGGCTTGCTTTTCATCAGGTGTTGCTCGTGCAAGTTCCATTTCGAAATCATCTGCACTTGATTCATCAAAGACTTGTGCGTTTGGATTCTGGAAGGTATTGACACCGATGATTGGAAGCGTTCCATCGTGCTTGAGGTGTTCGTAATACATCGATTCGTCCTGAATCTTCCCGCGTTGGTACATGGTTTCCATTGCACCAAGAACACCACCTCTTCGAGAAATTGCTTCGAATTCTTCGAGGACTGCAGCTTCAACAAGATCTGTGAGTTCATCAACAATGAAGGCTCCTTGAAGCGGGTTCTCTGTCTTGGTCCAACCTGATTCCTTGTTGACGATGAGTTGGATTGCAAGAGCACGACGAACTGATTCCTCGGTCGGCGTTGTAATCGCTTCATCGTAAGCATTCGTATGCAAGGAGTTTGCATTGTCTTGGATTGCAAGAAGCGCCTGTAATGTTGTTCGAATATCGTTGAAATCAATTTCTTGAGCGTGGAGTGAACGACCAGAAGTTTGAATGTGATACTTGAGTTTCTGCGATCGATCGTTTGCACCGTATAATTCTCGCATTGGTACGGCCCATATACGACGTGCAACTCGGCCAATCACTGTGTATTCAGGGTCAAGTCCATTGCTAAAGAAGAACGAAAGGTTTGGTGCAAACTTGTCAATATCCATGCCTCGACTTCGATAGTACTCGACATACGTGAATCCATTTGCAAGCGTTAGTGCAAGTTGTGTGATTGGATTTGCACCTGCTTCTGCGATGTGATAGCCGCTAATTGAAACAGAGTAGTGATTGCGAACATTATGATCGATGTAGTATTGCTGAACATCGCCCATGAGTTTCAATGCAAACGGTGTAGAAAAGATACAGGTGTTCTGAGCCTGGTCTTCCTTGAGGATATCAGCCTGTACAGTTCCACGAACTGTTGAAAGTGTTTTCGCCTTGATTTCAGCATAGGTTTCAGCATCGACAAGTTCGTCACCACGTCGACCGACTGTTCCTAGGCCAAACCCATTGTGTCCTTCAGGAAGTTCTCCACGATATGCAACATCAAGTGGCTCAAGAGATTCGCCTTTCTCTGCAAGATGTTTCTCGATTTGTTGGTCGATTGCAGCATTGAGGAAGAACGCAAGAATGATTGGAGCAGGACCATTGATGGTCATTGAGACTGATGTGTTTGAATCGCACAAATCGAAACCAGAGTAGAGTCGCTTTGCATCATCGCAGGTTGCGATACTGACGCCAGAGTTCCCAACTTTGCCCCAAATATCTGGGCGTAGTGCAGGGTCTCTTCCGTACAGTGTGACTGAATCAAAAGCTGTTGAAAGACGAACGTAATCTTGTCCTTGACTCAGATAATGGAATCTGCGGTTGGTACGCTCAGGTTCACCTTCTCCAGCAAACATTCTCGCACTTAGTTCATCGGTTCGCTTGAATGGGAACACACCTGCAGTGTAAGGGAAATAGCCAGGAACATTTTCCTTGCTGAGCCATTCGAAGAGTTCTCCATCATCTGCAAAGTTTGGTAATGCAACTCGGGATATGTTTGAATGAGCAAGTGATTCTGTTGTGGTTTGAACAGTGAATGGTTTGCCACGTACGTGATAGGTGTATTCTCCTGTTCGATATTGTTCTGCAAGTTCTCTGTATGAAGTGAGTTTATCTCTCGCCTCTTGGATTTCTTCTAAGACTTCATTGATCTGTTCATCGATATCTGAAGCGATTGATGGAACGTGTTCTTTAGCAGTCTCAAGATGTTGGCAGAGGCGCAATTTTTGGGCGATTTCTGAATTCCCTTGGTGATAGTCTCGAATGGTTGCAGAGATATCTGAAAGATAGTGAACACGTTCGGGAGGGATGACGCCTTTGCGTTCTCCAAGTATTTCCATAGGTGCTCGGCTTTCAAATCCTACAAGTGGTGAGAGTTTCTGCCACAATGCATCAACTCCAGGATCTGCGAATTGGCTTGCAATGGTTGCAACAACTGGAAGTTCTTCATCGGCAACATCGAACATATTTCGGTTCCGTCGAACCTGCTTTCGAATTGCTCTGAGAGCATCTTCACTGCCTCTCTTTTCGTATTTATTGAGAACAACTACATCTGCAACATCCAGCATCTCAATCTTCTCAAGTTGAGTGTGTGCTCCAAATTCGGCAGTCATGACGTACAAAGAGCGGTCTGCAACTGAAGTGATTGCATCACTTCCTTGGCCAATTCCACTTGTTTCACAGAAGATAAGATCGAAACCAACGGCCTTTGCAACCTCGATAGCACGGTCAAGGTTAGCACTAATCTCAGAACCGCTTCCTCTACTGGCAAGACTACGCATGTAGAGGTCATTATTGGAGAGGGAATTCATTCGAATACGGTCGCCTAGTAGCGCTCCGCCAGTTCTCTTCCGTGTTGGATCAACACAGAGTAAGCACACTTTCTTACCTGGATTATCACGTTGAATTCGTAACATCAATTCGTCGAGAAGGCTTGATTTTCCAGCACCACCTGTTCCAGTAAATCCAATGACAGGAACGTCTTTGTCTGAGGATCTACATTTCTCAAGCATTGATTTGAACGTGTCCTCATCAGCAGATTCTGAGAGTGTTAGAAGAAGGCCCACATCAGCCATATCTTCTGCAGTGATTGGTCCAGTCAGTGAATTCATTCGCTCTTTGCTAATCAAATCCACTTCAGCAGCCTGCCCCATCAAGTGATGAATCATGCCCATGAGGCCCATCTTTCTACCATCATCTGGCGAATAGATTTTGGAAATTCCAGCTTGATGAAGATCTCTTATCTCTGGAGGTGTTATGGTCCCACCACCTCCTCCAAAGATTCGTACATGCTCGCAACCTGCTTCATCGAGCAGTTCTCGAATGTAGGTGAAGTACTCGACGTGACCCCCTTGATAAGAGGTTAATGCGATAGCATGAGCATCTTCTTGGATTGCACAATCGACGACGTCTTTTGCTGAGCGGTCGTGACCTAAATGGATGACTTCTGCTCCTGCGGATTGAATCAATCGTCGCATGACGTTGATGGCTGCATCATGACCATCGAAGAGTGATGCAGCAGTGATGACACGTACTGGACCAGTACTCGTTTCGAACACGGGTTGCTCCGTCTCGTCTTCGGCCATGTCTATCCGAAGTGGAATGAGTTCATGAAATCAAGGGTGGCCTCATACTTGAGATATTTCGTCATCTGCAAGTGGAGGAAGACCAAGTTTTGCTCGAACGTAATCGGTATAATTGCCGTAGTAGACCTTGATTTTTCCATCTTTTAATTCCCAGATCCTGTTAACACATTGGTCAAGGAACCAACGGTCGTGAGATACAGTGATGAGAGATCCTTCGTATCCAATCAATGCTTCTTCAAGCGTTTCTTTCGATTCCATGTCCAAGTGATTGGTCGGTTCGTCCATGAGTAAGAGATTGTTATCCTCAAGAAGGAGTTTGAGTAGAGCAACACGGGCACGTTCTCCACCAGAGAGCTGCTTAAGTTTCGTATCGACTTGATCGCTTGCAAATTGGAACCTGCCCAATGCTGCACGGATATCTCCGTATTGATAATCTGGACGTAATTTCTGAATCTGTTGGACAGCGTTCATTTCGAAATCGAGTGTACCGTGATCTTGATGGAAGTAGCCAATAACTGAACCAGGAGATACATCGACTTTTCCACTGTCAAGCTTCAAATCACCGTTGATAATCTTCAGTAGAGTCGTCTTTCCTTGTCCGTTTCCTCCAACAATACCTATACGGTCACCCTTGCGAACTTCGAGCGTTTGGTTGTCAAGAATTGGGCGTTCTAGGCCTTCAAAGGTCATTGTTGCGTCAACCATTTCAAGAACATCCATACTCGCTTTGTCAAGAGCATCAAGTGTGAGTACCAATGGTTTTCTCTTCTTTGAAACTCGAGATCTCAATGCTTTCATTTCTTGCTGCATACGCGTAATCATTTTGTGTTTAGCAGAAATCGATTTGTCATACTTGTTTGCTCTTTTCATTTGTTGAATTGCACCAGTAGTGGCTTGAATCTTCTTTTCAAGAGTTGCGATATGTTCTCCAAGCGCCTTTTCACTTGCTTCTTTTTGGACAATAAATTTGCTGTAGTTACCTTTCCAAGGCCAAGCTCGTAGATTATCTACCTCTACAATTCGAGTACATACTTGGTCTAAGAAATAACGATCGTGTGATACGATTAATTGCGCACCCTTGAATTCTTTCAAGAAGGATTCGAGCCATTCAGTTGTCTCAATATCCAAGTGATTTGTAGGTTCGTCCAGAAACATAACGTCGATACCAGAAAGCCCGACAAGTTGTCTTGCGAGAGCGAGTTTTGCTTTTTCTCCACCCGATAGTTGTGAGACGTTCATCTCCATCGGGTGTTTGTCAAGGCCAAGTTCTTCCAAAATTCCCTTTGCAATACCTGCAACATTTCCGCCACCAGAGGCTGCGAGTGTTTGCTGAAGTTCAGAATACCGTTCCATAACAGGTTCCCATTCACCATCGTAGAAGGCTGGGTCAATCATTTGGGCTTCAATCCCAGCAATCTCTTCTTCAAGTTCTTGGAATTGTCGACCCTTCCGACTAAGTTCTCCTTCTATGGTTGAATCCGAATCGATATCGCGAATTTGAGTCAAATAAGCAATCCTAATTCCTGGGGCAAAGGCAATTTCGCCAACATCTTGTTCTTGTTCACTGATGGTATTGAGTAATGTTGTCTTACCAGCCCCGTTGTGACCAACGATTCCGATACGATCTCCATCATTTATGATGAGATTAATGTCTTGAAGTACATCGGTTGAGCCAAAACTTCGGTCAACGCCTTCGACGGTTATGAGTTCGCGAACCATAGTATCCCCACGCTAAGCCCACAACTGGGTGTTCAAAACCCAATCGGTTGAATCGGTCTTCACTTGAAGGCTTCAATAGCACTCTCGTGGCGGGAGAGGAGGTTTCGTAGTTTGACCTTCATAGATGGCGTCAACAAGTCATTATCTGTGGTCCATTCTTGGTGATCCAAGATAATGTTTGCAGGTCGCTCATATCCTTTCCAAGTTGGTTCAGGCATTGAGTTATTCTTCAATTCATCAAGCATCCATGTACGTGTTTCTTCTCGGGAACAGAGTTCTTCATCAGAACCTGATGCATCTTTTCCAGCAGCAGAAAGTGCTTGCTTCATTGCATCCATGTTTGGATGGATGATGATGAATGTTCGAAGCATGTTGCGTCCATCGAGAGCTGCTTGCTCAACAAGTGGAGAGAGTTTGACATTCTCTTCCAACGGTGCAGGAGACACATACTTACCGTTTTCAAGTTTGAATTGGCTCTTGACACGGCCAGTGATTGAAAGGTAACCCTTCGGATCGAGTTTACCAAGGTCCCCAGTTCGGAAAACACCTGGTTCGATAATGACTTCATCAGTTGCTTCTTTGTTGTTCCAGTATCCCTTCATGACGTTTGGTCCGTGAACAATGATTTCCCCTTCATCAGGTCGGTCAGGGTCGTCCCATGCATCGGTATCAATAGTGACCTTAACGCCATTAGCAACGAGGCCAACACAGCGCAATTTGGACTTTCCAGGGCCAGACCAACCGTTAGCGGCAACAAGTGGCGAAGTCTCAGTAAGACCGTATCCTTCGTAGCAACTGAATCCAACTTGTTGGATAAACTCTGCTACATCTGGTGAGAGTGCTGCTGCACCAGACATACAGAACCTGATGTTGCCACCAAATCGTGCTCGAACCTTCGACCAAACCAATTTATCATACAGTTTGTCAAAGAAACCTTTCGCAGGTACAGCATCACATTCGACGCCTGCCTTGGCAATTCTTCTTGATGCATGCTTCTTGGCCTTACCGATGAGTATCTTTTTGAGACCAGTTGCAGCATCGAATTGGCTGTTGACTCGGTCATAGAATTTGTTCCAGACTCTCGGTACTGCAAGCAATACTGCTGGTTTGATTTCGATACACTCATCGGCAATCTTGGTTAGATCGGAGATGAGGTTGATGTGTACTCCACAGCGTAGCATCCAGTGCAAATCGAAGGTGCTTCCAAAGGAATGCGCCCAAGGAAGGAACGCAGCGTTCTTGTCGCCAACATAGATGACGAATGCGGATTGAACACAAAGGACGTTGGAAAGTGTGTTCCAATTTGTAAGCATGACTCCCTTTGGATTACCAGTCGTTCCAGATGTGTAGATGAGGGTATTGAGTGCAAACGGGTCATCTGCAATCTCGATTGCAGCTTCACTTGCACGGCCGCTAGCGACAAAAGAAGACCACTCATGAACTTCAACGCCTGTTGGAGGCAATTGGTTTGCAGGTTCGTTACCAAGCAGTAGGATTCCACACTTTGGCCACTTTGAGGCATCATCAGGCATGTTCGCAATAAGTTTGTCAAGGACTTCTGTATCAGAGACTGCAATCATTGCAGGGGACGAGTCATCGAGGATGAATGACCATTCTGATCCATGTTGATGCGTATACATTGCTGTGTAGGCTGCACCAATTGCATTGGCTCCATAAGAGATCGCTGCCCACTCAACTGAATTGTTAAGGATCATTGCAACTCTATCTCCGGCTTCGACACCAACATCACGAAGTTGCTTACCAACAGAAGTTGCAAGTTCTCCGAATTCTCCGTAGTTCATGTGAACGCGAGGCATTCCCTTTTCTGGAATGAAACCAAAACATGGGTTATCAGCAAAGCGTTCTACGCTTGTCATGAGCATTTGGTAGAGGGTTCTCGGGTCGTCGCCTTCAGGCTTTAGCCACTGTCGGTCATCAGGCTGTCGTTCCCATGCGAGTTGTTGTTGCATAGCGTTCGGTGTTGGTTCCAACACTTAATTTCATCCCCGACTATTCATGGAACAGGAAGTTTCGAAGCGACGTTTGCTCTCCAATCGGCTCCACCATTTCGATTTGCAAGTGGAGAAGCAGGACTAGGATGCCACATTGCGTCAATATCTAACTCTGGTACAATGGTTTTCGCTCTTTTCTTCGCATAGTTTCCAACACCGACTATTCGCTCAATGCCCATAATATCAACTACCGATTTGAGGTGCTGATCACAGAGATCGAGAATTGGATTGATAATGGATTTAGGAATATCAACTGGAGTGATGTTTCGCCCAGTTTCTCCTAGGATTAGCAAAGGGCAATGATTGACGACAAAAATGTTTGAAAAAGTAGACTCAATTGAACCATAATGTTCGACCATAAAGGTCCAGAAGCGAGTTCCTGAGACTTCTTGACGTTCCATGGCTAAACCTTGTATTGGTCGTTTTGGATGAGCTCCAGAAGGAGTTTTAAGTTCGACAGCCTCTATTCCAAGCACATCAGTTGCCATCTTAGTTGCTCCAAATGGGACTCCAGTTTGAGCCATCCCGTATGGACCGGGATTCATGCCGAGCAACAGGGTTTTGGCTCCGCACCCACCCCATTTACGGATGAATTGTTCGTGAAGTTCCCAGGCGTAATCAAGTGGATTTGTTACGTGTGCAACATCCTTGTGCTTGAGTAATGTTGGAATTTGTCTTGTGCATTTCTCGGAAAGAAGTTTTGCAGCATTGAGTAGTTCTTGCACGATGGTTTCTACCACGGTAATTCGACTCCAGTATATTCAAAAAAGCGGCCACTTCGTTCTAATGATTGAATCTCTATCAATCCGATTAAACCCTCAACTGATTCATGTGGTTGTACTGGAGCACGTTCGCCACCCATATCGGTTTGAACCCATCCCGGATGGTAGCAAGAGACTGAGATATCACTCTCTTGTCCTTCAACGGATAGAATTTTTGTAATCATATTCAATCCTGTTTTACTGGTCCGATAAGCGTATGATCGACCACTGAGGCAATCATCTATTGAACCCATCAGACTGGAAATATTTGCAACTTTTGAATCTCCCGTGTTTTCCAATAGAGGCCACAACGCCTGTGTCACTCGTAATGGACCAATCGTGTTCACATTGAGTACGTCCAATGAAACATCAGGATCAACCTCTCTGATTGTCTGCCATCTACCATCTATCCGCCCTGCATTGTTGACTAATACATCCACGTTGTCCGTAAGTTGTGAAACTGTTTGAGCAAATTCAATTACGGATTGGGAATCCGAAACATCAAGTTTGACAATTGAAAGCAGATCGTGTTCAACATCCATCTGTTCAGGATTTCTTACACCAGTAATGACCGTGTGTTGTTTTGAGAGTAATTGATGGATGAATTCCTTACCAATTCCTCGGTTGCCTCCGGTAACAATCCATGTCGCCATGATGCATGGTTACAACTTACCTTCATTGAAGTTCCGAGTCACAAAGTACCTGTTTGATGGACTCAGTAAGTTCAGTATTAGAGGCTTTGAATACTTCATCCAACGAAACCTCATCCTGCTTTCTTAGCAGTTTGGCTCGAGAACTGACGAGGTTCCATGCAGTCTTCTTTCCAATACCTGGAATTGCTTCAAGTTGTTTTTGAGAAGCATCTTGAATCCGAAGTCCAACCTCTACACCTGTGATTGAACGTGCACCATGTGCAGTGATCAAAATGTCTGAAGAGGTATCGAGAGGAATGTGATATGGGACGCCTATGAGGATTGGATAAGCCCCAATTTGACGTCCGAATGTGAGTCCAGCGTTTCCATGAATTGATTCATCTGTATGCGTTGAAGTTTGATGGATTGGTAATCTTGTACGTGCATCATGGGTTTCCCAATAAACATCACTTAGGCGTTGGCCAAGTGGAAACAATTCTTGAAGCAATGGACGATCGATGGTCTCTCTAACTTGAGCTTTGAATTCATGGAATGCATCGTGTGGAATCTCTTGAAAACCCTCTCCTTCAACCTGTCTGATATTGATCCGTCGTAAGAGGAGACCTTCACTTCGAAGTTCTGTTAACAACTCCAAATTCATGGAATAGGATTCTCGACTTTCTCCGTTCAAACCGGCAATGAAATTCAGTCCGGGTAAGAGTTTTGGAAGGCCTCTAGCACCCCGTTCTTTTCCGTATTTATTGATCAGTCGAATTGCCGATTTGAGTTGACTAGGATCACAATTTAACCAATTTGCTTCGTGTACACTTGGGTCCGCAGATTCAAGACCAAATGACAAGACTGCTCCATCTGAAAGCGTTTCAACCAGCGTCTTTGTGATCTCTTCTGAAGGTTCGATGTTCTCTGCGATGATCGAAGGATTCCCGTTGTCTGTATGCAAGATGTCAAGTCGTTCATCCTCCCGTAATCCATGGAGTAATCTTGCAATAGGTTCAGGATTTGGAACAGGGTATTCCAATTCCTTTACACCTTCTGCCATGTAGGTATATGTGTCCGTCATTCCACCAAGTCGGACGTGTTGAACTCCTGAATCAAGTGCAAGTTTGACCTCGCCGATGATATCCTCTGGAGTTCTCCAAATCGGAACACCCTTTTTCGGCTCAATGCAAAATTTACAACCTCGCTTGTAACGAACACAGCCTTGGTAGACCTCCACTTCGTAGGTGAGAGGGCCTTTCTTTTCAGCCGTTCCAAGATCAGGATGATGTGTTGTAGCTTTGCTTTGAGCACCGTGATGTGCCCAACTCGTCCATTCTTCAGCAGTTCTTCGAGTATGCTTCCATTTACCTGTTGAAAGGAATGTATTGAGTGTAGCATCCGTATCTTGAACTGCTAAGAAAAGGTTACTTCGTAATGGTAACCATCCTTGTTGTTTCCACCCGCGTACAGCCCATCCTCCGAACAATGCAGGTATTCCGTGAGGTAATTGTCGAATGAATTCAGTCGATTCACGTTGTGATATTGGTGTCCCACGTAGATATCTTCCAGGAACAACTGCACCAGCAATGCAGATGACTCCTAACAGACTTGATTCCGATAACAAGTCCTCTTTTTCTTGAGATTGCCTCCACTGATCGATTGTAATGTATTCATAATTGAGTTGATGTTGCTCCAACACGCCACATATGTAACGAATGTGAAAACCAACATATGGAGGCACTCCAAACGCCGCTGGCTCGTCTTCATATCCATCGAGAACAAGCCAATATGGGTCTTTGCTCTCAACCATGAGTTGGCTACGGCTTATGCCTCATAGCCTTATGTCTCAAACAAGGGATGTTCTTGCTTAAAATCAGTCACGACGTCGTGGACGGCGCTTCTTTGGTCGGCCTTCTTCTTCAGCCATTGCGCGAAGTTCTCGGGATGATTTCCCATCCTTATTACCGCCGCCTTTGGAGCGCTTCTTGCCACCACTCTGAGATATATCTACCTTGATTCTTCTACCCTTGAGTTCAGTACCATTGAGCGCTTTGACAATTTCTTCAGCATTGTCTTTTTCAGATACAAAGACGAAAGCAAATCCTTTCGGTTTACCACCTTTATCGGTTGCGATTGCAACTTCGTTGATGGTTGCATTGTCGCCGAAGAATTCGGTAACAACCTTTTCGTCAGCATCGAATGGAAGGTTTCCAACATAGAGTTTGAGTCCCTTTGGAGGTCCAGATGTTTTCTTTTCCTTGTTATCAGCATCTCGAACACCGATTCTTCTGCCGTTGATCTTGTGTCCGTCAAGAGCGGAGATTGCGGCTTCAGCTTGTGGCTTAGCAGTGAATGTAACGAATCCAAATCCTCTGGATGCTCCAGAATCATCAGTCATGACAATACAATCTGTCATGTCACCGTGCTTGCCAAACATTTCCCTGAGTTGTTCAGTATCGACTTCTCGGGGTAGTCCTCCAACAAATAGGCGGCATCCAGGTGCTGCCTTTTGTCGGCGTCCTTGGCCACCGCCTTGGCCTTCAAATCGGAAATATGTACGTTCTCTCCCATCTTCTCGTACGTCCGCAGCAATGTATGTTGCGCGACCGGATGGGCCATGAGCAAAGAGTGCTTCAGCCTCTCTTCCCCATCGCTTTCCAGATAGATTGAGTTCAGATGCCCCTTGTTCAAGTTCTGCCCAACCGGCTCCGAAGTTATCTGCTAGTGCACGATAACTCTGGTATTTGCAAGAAGGACAGGCAACATTCCAGTCTCCGTTAACTTCTGCAACGAGTGTATCTCCGCAGGAAGGGCAAATAGCATGAAGAATTCCACAATCATCACGTTCTCTAAAATCGATACGAACAACTGGAGTTACTTCAGTGACAACAGCTCGGGCCACATCTCTTCGTCGAACAGCATCGGCAACGGTGTGGAGGAATCGATCGGCAAGACGAGTAACATGGAAATGACCTTGCAATTGACTTGGAAGAATCGAACCCTTTTTGCCTTCAACGACAAGGATTCGGGCTTCTCCACCCTTTTCCTGAAGTTTTTCAAATTGACAGATGATCGTATCGCCAATAGCGATATCGACAATCTCTTTTCCGGCTTGTACGGTAACTACGCCATCATTGATGTTCATTTGGCCAACGGTTGTCGATACGATTGAATCGTCGATAACCATTGTTCCTTCGCCGGCTTCTACGTCGCCGACGTTTGCTACTTTTGTCCCTGGGGTGACGAGGCTCGTCGTCATTTTAATCATCTCGTAGCACTGTTTCTTCGCTGATGCGAAGCCTTGTGCTGGTTTATTGCGAGGCTCGCCCCCTTTTCAACCCATCACATGCCTTGGCTTCACTTCAAACGCTCAAGACGATAGCACCGGATGCGAGTTGAACCCTGTTGTTGCTTGTGATGGGCATAGGCAGCAGGCAATCGAAAATCGGTCTGATAAATCGAATGCAAGGCGTATCCATTTGATTTTGCAAGTGATGTCAAATGTTCTGCATCAATACTATGGATGAAGTGAATTAAAGGGATGTTCATGGCAAACAATGTCTCGAAAAACGCCCTATCTGCATGCTTGGTCTGAACCCCCCACGGCGGATTCATGATTGCAATGTCAACTGGTGAATCAAGTTCAATAGCAGTACCATCAACACGTTGATGAATTGTTTTCAAGAATTCATTTCCTTCGACTTCAGAGATATTCTCATCGATTACATCAAGCGCTGTTTTGTCACATTCCACCATTGTAACATGTTTTGCTCCAAGAAATGCAGCACCAATGCCAAGGACGCCATTCCCAGCACCCAAATCAAGGACGTGCTTCCCTTCGAATGAATCCCCCAGGTCGATCTTAGTGAGCCATGCTGCAGCGAGGTTTCCTTCAGTAGGATACTGTTCAAGCTCAACTGAATGACATGGATGTGCTTTGAGAGATGACAGTCGCATCGCAAGATGCCGCTGGCGCATAACTTCACCAACGTCGTTGCTGTTGACCGAAATTCTGCTGATTGAATTGCTGTTGTTGTTGCATACGAGCGGCATATTCTGCTTGTTGTCTCGCTTGTTGTTGATTGCTGATCATTAATGCAATTTGGCGAATTTGTTCTGCCTCGATACGAAGCCTAGCGATGAGTTGTTCACCCGGTTGTTGACCGCCACAGAATCGGCAAAAGCGAGTTCCATCGCTCTGTGATTGTCCACATGTTACGCAAAAACCCATTTCTTCACCGTCCTTTCCTGTATGCTGACAATTATCAACCTTTCACTCATTCAAGTGTGTTTAGCCCATTGAAGTCAGTTGTAAAAACACAGGCCATGTTTCAAACCCAACAGCAGTCGCTCGCTCATTGATGCTGTTCCAACGAGGATCATCCATCATTTCGCTCGGCTCAATACCGCTGGCGAGAAGTTCTGATACAAGGGCTCTAAATTCGATTTCAATTTCAGATTGTTGAAGTTGTGGTTCTTCAGCCACAGATGGAAGTGGTATGGTTTCGATAACAGGCTCAATGTGTTCTTCAATAGAATCCAACTCTTCGCCAGCAGCTTGCATTTCTCCGAATCCTGTATCAGTCGCTTTCGTTATCGCGTCTTCTACATTCTGTGGCTCGTCGGAGGTTCCATCATCAATTGATGGGAGCGGGACTGATACATGTTTCTCAATGACGACATCCGATTCCATAACGATTTCAGGTGGTGCGATTTCTGTTTTTTCCTCTTGAGCCACCGGTTCGGGAGTTGCAGGTTCAGCCGCCCGGCCAACGCCGAGAACCTCTGCTTGTTGACGCGCAAATTCTGCGGCTTGTTTTCTTGGAAGACTTACGAAACACTTGTTTGGAACTGAGGTTGGTGGGAATGGCAAATAATAGCGTTCAATCGCCGGAAGGTCTGGGTGTCGGAAACAAAGCATGTTGATGTTTTCAAATCCTCTCTGAGCAGGAACATCGACTGAGAACGGTACGGGTTGAATTGTTATTGAAGCACGAACCCATTTCTCTGTTGTGACGAGATGTTGCATCCATGGTCCTAGATCACTCGTTGCGAGGTCAAGAAACTGGAATGAGGCATCACGTGGATTCAGTCCTTGTTCTTGCAGAAGTCGTGCTTCTGCTCTTGGGCGATGAAAGACGCCAATGACGGGTTGGCCGTGTTCAACCATGTCGCCGTGCAATTCCAATATTTTGCGTTCTCTTCGAGGACAAATCAACATAATTTGCATACGAGTTGCCTCGGTATCATAGATATCTCCCCAACGTTTTGTAGCTTCAGATTGAAGACCATCGATGGTCATGTTTGGAATCATTGCGGTTATGCCCATACCCTCACCGCTCCGATGATACATTGCTTGGATTTATGTCTACTGATGGAATTTCCCCTTCTGCAACAGCAAGTTCTGCTAACAACACGACTCCTCCCGCCGCTCCGCGGATTGTGTTGTGTGAAAGTGCTTTGAATTTGACAGAAGAACCTTCAACAGCCTCAATGTGAATGACTGTTTCCATTCCTGCAACCAAATTTTGCGAAGGATTTGGATTTGAACCCTGAAATGAACCCCAGAGATGCTTTGCTCTTGTTGGAGATTCATCCAGGACAATGAGCGGCGATGGTGGGGCACTAGGGAGTTGATTCAAGTGACTGTATTCTTGAGAGAGGAGGAGTGATTTAATTTCTTCATAAGTTACGTTTTGTTCAAGTTCAAGTTCAACATTGACGATGTGTCCTTCTTCAGCATCGACGCGTTTACAGATAACGTCCCATTCAGCGTCGATGCGTAGAATTCGTTCAGCCTCTTCGATCAATTTCTCTGCTTCACCTTCTATTTCATTGTCAATTGCTGCTTTCCTTTTTTCATCATCCAACAACAGCTCCCAGCCTGCACCAGACAAGGCTTGTTCACTTCGCACCTTCACTTTCATTACTCGATGGTGGTTCGTAATCACATGAAGTGGGTGAAGCACTGGTATGAGGGTGCAATTTGTAGCACAAGCCAGCAATCCAAATTCTCCAGGCCACTGTTTGAGTGATTCAGGATTCACATCCGCAACAACGAGAGGAACCTCTTGATGCATACGATACGCACTCGCGTTAGGAAATACAACTAATCCATTTCTCGATAAGCGTGCTTCAATCGTATGAGCGGGGCTGCTTGGTAATGCGCTGAAGACGATGCTTACTCCAAGAGCCTTCAAGGAACGGTGAAGTTCTTGGGAATGGACATCCAGTATCGGTTCAGAAATATTGTTCAATGCTTCTGGTTTTCGATGTTTCAGTCTCCAAGGAACTGTAGCGAGCATTCGACCACTGTCTTGTCCAGCTATAGCAACTAAGTCGAACCATGGATGGTTTGCAAGTCGTTGCTGCATTCGTTGTGAAACAAATCCGCCTGCACCCAGTATCGCAACACGTGCCGAAGGCATGTAGGTTCCAAGAGATGGAAGTTTTAGTCCCTTGCTCGCAATAAGGTGGGAAAGCATATCTTCAAATGCTTCTTTTCTAACGCAGAGCCATGGAGAACAAAATCACCATCCAAGCTTTTGCCCACTGTGACGGCCCATGCGGCGTCTACGATCCTGCCAGTGCCCGAGTTGCGGCCGAAGCAGTTCAATCAATGACCAAGAAGATGGTCGCTCTGAGTGAAAGCGATGCCGACTGTGGCTCTGCATCATACATCAACACAATGAGTCGATTCGCAGCCATCAAAGAAGAAGAAGCGCAAAAGTGCAAGAAAGAACTTCTCGTACTTTGGACTGATTTCTTCAAACCACAACACCTTGAGTCACTTCCTAACCTCCACGACACATTTTGGCAAGCAGCAAAACTTTGCTCCGCTTGTAAGGTTGAAGTTTCAGAACAACACGCTCAAGAACTTATGGACGCAGTTGAAAACATTCACAAAATGTTCTGGTCTGTAAAGGGACGAGAAGTTTCTTGGATTCGTGCAAGTTGAGGGTTTGAACTTGAGCACAATTGCTGTAGTCGTGAACGGCGACAGCATGTGGCCTACTCTAAAACACGGTGATACATTTGACGCTGTGCCTTACTCAGGTCAAGACGTCACGATAGGGGAAATCATTGTTTTTAGAGATCCAACACACAATTCCCGAATTTGTGTGAAGCGGGTTTTGCATATCAAACCCAATGGATTGTTTGTTGAAGGAGATAATCCTGACCCAACCGCTTCAACCGATTCCCACAACTATGGTTTGATTTCCTACGATTTATTGATTGGAATGAAGCGATAATTTACCTCTACCCAGTTCAGCATCAACAGGATGAGGGAATAATCGACGAATGATGAGTTTCTTCAAGATCGATGAACCATCCCGTATCGAACCGAGTTTTGGCTCTCCAATTCGAGGTTGGTATTGTACAGGGTGGTTCCGGAGTTGAATATTTGCAACTGCACATTCGGCATACATTTCGGCTTCGATTTCAAAATCTATACTGTTGAGATTCATTTGTCTGATCGCTGCTTTGTCAAAGACCCAATATCCGCTGCACACATCATGAATTTCCAATCCAAATAGCATGACTGCTGACCATGTGAGGAGATGATTTCCTATCCAGTTTTGTGCTGTCATTGCATGTGGATGCATTTGATTTGTAAGTCGATTTCCAACAATAATCTGCCCCTTTTTGAGCAATGGGAGCATGTCCAACATATCATTTGGATCATAGGTACGATCAGCATCAAACATGACGACAGCATCAAAATCCTTCTTGATGGCATACTCAAAACCAAAACGAATTGCTTCTCCTTTTCCTTTAGTCGGCTGTACAAGAACTTCACAACCAGCGTTTTCACCGATTTGCCGAGAGTTATCCGAACTATTCCCGTCAACAACAACTGCGCTGGGAGACCAGCCGAGGTCCCTCAATGGTTGGTACGGAATAGCCCCTAGGATACTTTCTAATCCATCCTCTTCGTTGAGGACGGGTAGCAGAATCATCAGTTGCTTCACAGTCTTAGCCTCACTTGATTGTTTTTGATGCCTTCGCTCATACAGCTTGTAAGACCTCGAAATGATGAATTCTCAATCCAGTTGAATCAATGATTTGACCACTTCGGCCAGAAAAACCGAGAGGGTTAATCCACCACTTTCCATCATGTTCTAGGTGTATTGAAATGTTGAGGGTTTCATCAAATTGAAGCGTTCTGCATTCGTATCTCCATCCACTTTTATCTTCTGGTGAAATGGAAACCTGATTGAAGTTAATTGTATAGTCGAGATCAGTACCTATTTGTTCATAGAGAAGGCAAACATTGTATCTTCCTCTTAGACCAGGGTCATCAATGGCTTTGTTCCAATCGATTTGTCCTTGTTTGGTAATCACCATTCGTTGTTCTCCAAGCGAAAGAAGATCGCTGTAGCGGTGATTTCTCCATGGATCATCCCTCAAATCGCATCCGTTTGCCTCAATACACTGGGCTTGAGATAAACTTGAAACAACAGCCACGCGTTCGGGAGATGGAGCATCAAACAGTTTCCAATAACGAGCACCATCGTAACTCTTCTCAACCGACCAATGAGGCGATGATGCAAGGTACGGGGCTAGGCTTCCAATTGGACTCGATACAGCATAACCAACACCTAATTCCCGTAGGCGTGTGATGTCATCATTTCGAATTGCAGCCGTTGCAGATTGTTGAATTTCATCATCGAGCGTGAGCAGGCCTAGGGTAGGTATACTCGTCGTCTTGATATTGGTAACAAACGAATAGGTATGCCCCCAGTGAATATTCTCTGAATAAATAATCGCATCAGGAGGATTCTTTTCTAGCCATACTCTGAGTCTTTCATCACCAGATGTTGATGCGTGGAGTTCTTCATGTTGAGAGAGTTGAACAAACAATCCAGCGGTAAGAATCGAGCCCAAAATCAATGCGCTTAGAAACAGAGCAGAAATAATCGGCTTGTAGTAAGGATCCATGTCCCGGTTTAACCAAGCCCTCTCACCATCTACGCTGGTCATAGACGTGGAGCGACTTGCGATTAGCCCTACGATAAGTGCTAGAGGGACGTGATAGGCATGCAAGGCCATTGAATAAAGGGTATATGAGAGTAAACTCAGTATCTGGATGTTCGTTAAACCATCGATAAGGTGAACGAATGAAAGAATCCATAACGAACTCAACCACAATCCGAGCAGGCGTATTTCTTTGGATTTTCTTCCTAGCCATAATCCATACCCTGCTAACAGCATCAATGGTCCGTTATACATCAGCATCGGTTTACCTCCCTGCCACCCATATTCAGCAAAGACAGGCTCTTCTAACATCCTTGGTGCGAAGAAAATCAAGGCGATGATGAACATCACACTCATGATGATAATCGATGAAAAGAAAATGTGCTTGCTTCTGTCTTGTTCGTCGTCATCCATATTGGTTCTCATGAGGATACTTGCTAGCAACATACATGCAAGGTAAATTGCACCCGTTGGATGGATGAGTACTGTAAATCCTGCGGTTGAAATAAATGCGATTATGTGAGCGCGAAGTGATTGATGGTATGGACGAAATACAACCAGTAATCCCACGACAAGTCCGAGTTGACTCGCTACAGATGGATAGCCTGAATCGAAAACTTTTGCAAAGAGAGCGAGTGATCCTCCCATTGCTAACACAGAAGAAGCCCCTGCTCCCAATCGGTCCATACTTCCCCAAATGCCCAACAATATGGCGAGAAGGGAAATGTGTCCCAGAATCATTGCAGTTTGCTCGATAGAGCTGCCGGAAAGTTCCGATAACCAAGCGAGGAGGCTCGGGAAGGCAGGTGGATATGTCCAAACTCCAGAATTTGGACTCGGTAAGTCGAACGATCCAGTTGATTGAACATTTGCAGCAAGTGTTCCAAACCCAACCCAATCAACTCCAAATGGCCGTTCGATAAGCAACAATGGTATCAATGTCATTGCGCAAAAGAAACCAGCCAGAATTTGAAGCATTGGATTGCGTTGCTGCTGGAACCAACGTTGGGCCTGAACTTCCTCCTCAAGTTCTGGTTCTGATTCAGAAAGAACGAGGCCATGCATAGCTGCCTCGAGTCGTTGCCAATGCGTATGTTGAGTCTTTTCGATGTGAATTTTCTTTCTCAAAAAAAGAATAGAGCATATGTTTACCAGTAGGATAGAAACAGTAACTGAGATGATATTCCAAGCCTGAATGACAAATAAGATGCCAGAGGTTCCGTAGAGAATAAGCAAACCAAGGGGTAAGCAAAGAAGAGATTTCCGAAACGTATCTGCAGCACCATCTAGGATACGGGTTAATGCTAATCCTGGTGGTATTGATGCGAGGACAATAAGACATAATGTCGCCCACATGAGTTATGCCTACACCTAATGGGTCATCAATTTCATCCATGAACTCATAGGTGTGGAGCCTGTCTTACAACCATGTGGGGATGTTCCGACCTTGCAGGTACTGGAAAGAACTCCTTCCATCCAATCGTCTCTCTTCCTGAGCATTATTGGGTATTGAATCTCCAACGTCCTCAAACAGATTGGGCAAATCCATACCCTGTTACCATCGGGCGATATGATGAAGACAGAAAAGGCATGTATACTCAAGAATTGTTTGGAGGTGAACGAACAATTCACGTCGGCCTCGATATCGGCGCCCCTGCTCAGACTCCCATTTACGCCTTTCAAGATGGCCTGATTCATTCCTTTGCAGACAATGATCAAGAAGGGTCCTATGGGCCAACAATTATCACAGAACATTCCCTTCAAATCAGAGGTGTCCAGACCTCATTATGGGTCCTCCATGGCCATCTTTCACGAGAATCATTACAAGGATTGAAGATTGGTGAGAGAATTTCACAGGGCCAAGAGATCGGTAAAATGGGTGGTGAAGATGAGAATGGAGGCTGGCCTCCCCACGTGCATATCCAACTCAGTTTAATCGAGCCTCAACAGGCCGATTTACCCGGTGTTGTAACTCCTGAGAATCGGATTCAGGCTCTACTTGATTACCCTGATCCAAGAAATATTCTTGGAATGCTGTATTAGGGTCAGTTCGCAAGATAACCCTTCAAGGCTTGGATTGGAGCAATTGCAGCAGGGTCCTTTCCGTGAATTAATGCAAGTGCAATTGTCAACCAATCCATGACGATGCAATGATGGAGCATTGCCTCAAGTAAAGAGGTCCCTTCACCGTGAACTCGCCATGCATAATCCGTTGCAGTATGTTCGATCATCCAATCAAGACGTTTGCTTACTTGAGGTAACATTCCATCCCATGTAAGAAACAACACTGCTTGTTCAGTTCTGGTTGAATCTCCATCTTCTCCGATACCGCCCCATGCGACTATTTCGTTGTGATTCATTTCAGGTACTGCTCCAATGCGAGCAAATCGAGCTGAATTTTCATTGATTTGATTTTTGAACCGAATAAGGACCGGTTGAAGTTCTTGAGGGCCCAAAAGTGCGATGGGTTGAGTCGAAATGGCTTGTGCTAAATCGAGTATGTCACTCCCTTCCTTTTTTCTAAAATCATTCGAATCCGATGCATAATGAAGACGTACCATCATTGATTCATATTCTTCCTCACTTTGTCGGGGTAGGAGGCCAAGGTGTTGCATGCAAGCAAGTTGACGAGAAAACAAATGGCCGAATGCAGTCCTCGGAGGTTGTCCTCCAATAGAAGGGATCAAGAAACAGTTTTCGTACAGTTCACACAAACCTGCAAGAACTCCTCCAGTTGCAATAACGATAACTGTAGCTCCTTGCTTTAATGCTGCTTCAGTAGCATGGAGTGTCTCTTCGGTATTTCCACTGTGAGATGTTGCAAGAACCAACCAAGACGCATTCCACCATGAGGGGATTGTGTAATCTCTTTGGGTAATAAATGGAGTTTCTCCATCTTGATTTGAAAGGGTTGAGAGAAAATCTCCTCCTGCTGCGGAACCACCCATTCCAAGACATAGAACGCCATTCCATGATTGCTTTTGTAGTTCTGAAAGCCATGGTAGATGTTCATGATTCACTGCGCTCATGCCCTTTTCAAAATCAGTAAAGAAAGCCTGAGTGAACCCAGCCATGCCTTGGGTATCAAGGCTATTTAGGAGACTCTCGATGTCAATAGAATCTTCGTCCATGAATGTTAGAAAGGCTAGCCCTTCATAGGGGCTCCTATCAATTTGTATGGTCGAGTGCCATATCGTGAAGTGCTAAGAATTCCCCTTCGACATTAGCTAAGCGTAGTGTTGGTGCTCCATCATAATCCCAAGGGAGACGAACCGAGTTCATTTTCCAGGTCTCAGGATTAAGGAATTCAGCAACTGAATCATCTTTGTTGAGTACATCAACTGTGAGATGATTTTTCATTTGGGCTATGACCAGAACCTTATCCAGATCTCTCCAAGTAGCACCGGTTCGTTCCTGTCGTGCTATACGTTCCATAATTGCACCATCTTTGGACCAAGAACTCGGTCTCCAATAATCACCTCTCCATCGAACAACATCACCCAAATCATAACCTGGTTTTCGATAAAGAAGCGTCAATCGAGTGACATCGACCCCGTCTTTACGTCCGACGGTCGTGTTGGTTTCTCCAACTTGTCCACCCCAGTTATCAGTCAAGTGCCGACCCCATGATCGAGCAAGACCCTTTGAACCGAGGACTACATCATAGCCCCCAGTTACAGGGCCTTCACTTGTGATGAAAAACATCGGGTCATCGCTCAAATTTTCAATGACATGATCCAAACTCGCTCGCAATGTGTTGAGTTCCTCTTCTTCAAGTCGGCGTCCTGTCGATCGCAATTGGACTGTTGCTTCGAAGTAATTTCCTGCTCGACGCGTGCATGTCAGACAAACTCCATTCGACATTCTTGCTCGCATGGTAAATTCATCTTGATAGAGTAAATTATCGATTACGCCTTCAACTTGCAGATGAAGAAGGGTGTGTCGGTCTGAAACCGTTTGGGATTGGCATGCCAGTCCGATTTCTTGAGCATGTTCATGAAATGCAACGTTCCGCTGAATAAGTTCATCCCATAATTTGTCTTCCGGGACATCGACCCAACGGCCATGCATGTCAATAAGGCCACATCGTGCACATCGAGTGAAGTTTGTGTTTTCTGGGACCTCTGCAATACGTGTGCGGGCTCTTGTGCAAGGTTCGCACATCCGGTCAGCATACAGGAGGGATTCACTTCCACAGATGAGGCAAAAATCGCCGCCAAGTCCTTTCGTCATGCGACCACCTCATTCTTCACCGTGCGAATGAATCTGCTCAATTGCATGGATACGTTGTTCTAAATCCTTGCTTCGGGCAAAAACAGTCCATGTCCAGATCCCAATGCCAAACAGCATCCCGATGTATGCAACTGCAAGGTATGTCATTCCGTCTGCCATTGTCTCACACCTTATCCATTGACTTTTGAATCCTTTCAAGCCGCTGTTCAAGAGAGGTTATTCTCATGCTCATCAGGATGTGTCCAATAATGAACACTGTAAAGGAAATTGCTCCAATAAGGAGGATAATTGCCATTTCTCCAGCAAGACTTCCTCCATCGCCCCCTCCAACAACGGGGCCTGGATGTCTGATTTGCCACAGTCTCGTCGCAACATATGTGACTGGTACAAGGACAAAACCGTACAATCCAAACGTGGAAAAGGTATCTCTTGTCTCAACTCCATCCGGCTGTGATTGACGCCCGAGGACCAAAAAAAGTGCAAGAAACGTAAGCAATCCAAAGGTGTTGAGTCGAACATCGGTCCAATCCCAAGGAACGCCCCACTCTGCAGCACCCCATACCATTCCGCTCCATACTGTAATCAGGCCAGTTGCTAATCCTGCTTCAGCCCCAGCCACGTGCATTCTCCACCCAAGATTCGAACGTTTGAAGAACCACATTGCTGAACCTACAAAAAGAAATCCAAAGGCAATGAAAGCAGCCCATGCAGCAGGCACGTGCCAATAGAAGATTCGTTGTGCATCAGGTGATTCAAAAGCATTGATGGAAACACTTGGGGCTTTGAGCAGAGCAAGGCCTAAAGTTAATCCGATTCCAATAAAACCGACGATGAGAATACCTTCTGCCCCTCTCTTGCTCATAGTTCTGCCAACCGTTGTCTCTCTTTGAATCATTGCATCTCAGATGAGGTTAGAATCAGTTACCCATTGCACCAACAGAGCAAATGGGAGGATGAGTATTGGTGTTAAAATTCGAGTAAATGCAGCTCTTGGCCGAGCCAATCGTGCAGAGGTTAAGTCGAACATGCGGACAATAAACATCGTTGAAGTCGTGAGAATAGAACCAATGATTGTCAGTTCCCATGAAATTGGTAAATCCATTGCGAGTTGTGTGAGAAGAGTAAGTGCAAACCCAAGTATTAATCCGTGGATATACGACGATGGAATTCCTTGCTTGTGGGCTTTCCACCAGGCCAATGATCGATGTTCATGAAGCATCTGTACCATGCTATCACCCACTAATCCTGCTGCAAATGCAGAACTCAAAATGAGTCCTGATTTTTGAATTGTTCCAGTATCAAGCTTTGTTGTGTCAACCAACGCCAGAAGAATTCCTAATGTCAAAAAACCAGCAATTCCGTTGTAGGCGAGTGTAGACATAGTACGGTTATTACATACAACTCCATTTCGAAGAGCGATTACTCCCTTTGAGGGTTGTTGGGGCATCTCGTCTCGAACAATTTCTGGAGTGGATTCTTGATTGATTTCAACCATCCCATCGATGTTGTATTGGTGAGTTGCGCATTTTTCGAACTCCTTATTGTGGCTTGAAATTAGGATTGCATGACCTTTCTGTCTGAGATAATGAATGTCTTCAATAAGACTCGTTCGAGAGGCTTGGTCTAAACCAGAGTCCGGCTCATCAAGAAAAATAAGACGCGGTTTTGTTGAAATGAATCCTGGGAGAACACCTGCAATCATTGCCACTTTTCTTCGTTGCCCTCCTGATAATTGTGCGATGAGATCATGCTTTCGGTGTTTGAGATTGTACCGTTCTAGAATTGAATCCATTTCTATTCTTGATCCAGTGATATCCATTGTGTTATGGAGATGTTCTTCGATGCGTTGACTCCCCATACAGCCATCTGCTTGTAATGTTAAGCCAAACGGATGGACAGGTTTACCGCCTTTGCCTGATTCATCGATCAAGAGTTCTCCATGATGATGGACTGAACCAACTTCAAGTGGAATCAAGCCTGCTGAAGCTTCGATAATAGTAGACTTCCCTTCTCCGTTTTTACCGTTGAATAGGATCACTTGCCCACTTGAAACTTGTAGGTTTAGATTGGATAAAACAGTCTTCATTCCTCGACGAACAGTTACGCTGTTCAAGTTGAGCAACGCATCGGTCATGGTTTGGCCAAGCATCGCCTATGAATGAATGCTACGACAGGACAACACCCATTAGAAACGAATGATTGGGACTTCTATGGGGCTCATGTTGATGACAACATTTGGGCCTATCGAATGGGTTTTACTGAGCCTATGGTTTCTAGCAGTATCAGCTCCGATTGTTTATTCGATCAAGAACAAAACTCCTGTGGCGTTAGGGATTTCTGTCGCCTTACTGCTTGGTTATATTGTTCAGTACTCCTGGGTTGTACTGAGGAATTACGATATCGATATTCAATTTGTATGGGCTGATTTCATGCTTATTCCTACTCGGATTGACTCTCCTACCTGGCTACATACGCTCGCTAGTGCTGGATTTTTACACAGTCAAAGCGATGTTACGCATGTACTTGGTAACGTTTTGGTGATTGCTCTTGTTGGAATTCCACTTGAACAAAGACTTGGAACGAATCGATTCATCATCGTCTATGTTCTTGGATTGCTGGGTGGTTCAATTGCATGGGTCTTGTTCAATATGGACTCATCAACACCTTCATGGGGCGCTTCGGGAGCAGCCTTTGGATTGTTAGGAGCCTATCTTTCAGGGTGGCCAAGGGATGAAATCCCCTTCCCACTGATTTTGATACGTCCATGGCCTGTAACCATAATTGCACTCTTTTATTTTGGATTCGAACTGGTCAGAGCCTTCTCAACAGTTGGTCTTGGAACGTATTCAACAGTCGCTCACATGGCTCACATAGGAGGATTTGTTTTGGCGTATGCAGCCGTGCCATTCCTTGCAAGAGGAGGGCCTTATCCTATGGGCGTCGTTGATGGCGGACCGAAAGGATTTGGAAATGCCCGTGCTCATCTTGATCGGATAAAAGCAAACATGGCGGATCTTTCTCAGAGAGATGATCCATGGACCGAGCAGGGATATGATTTACCAAAGAAATTAAAGGACCCGTTTAGAAAACTCAGAGAGGCATCTGATGAAGCAGAAACGCGGCTCGCTTGGATGGAGCATATTGCAGATGCTGGTGATTGTCCAGTGTGTTCTTCTTCATTAGGAATGGTTGAACGAAAAGATGGACCGCAATTGCAATGTTCACAACAACCATCACATCTTTCTTGGCCTTAGAATCAGGTTCGAAAAAGTGTGAAACATTGAACGTTACAACGAAAGCATCAAAATAGGCGAGGTGTTCGTCTATCTTGGCCATTATGTCGAATCCACGATATCAACAGTCTCGAGCGCCAGCATTTCTGTTGGTATTTCTCTTGCTATTGGTCCCATGTACTGCGTTTGTAAGTTCTCAAGAGAACGTAGATTCTCCTATCGAGATTACACACGCCCCTGCAATCCTTGTCGATGGCTTACCACCACTCATGTGTGGCGATGAAGTTTGTGAGCGCCCTCTTCGAGAATATCTCAGAGACGGCCGTCCAGCAGCACAAGAATACGGATGGTGGAATTCATTCGGACCTGATTTAGATTGGAATGGAATGGACGACCGCTTACAACGCGTTCTCGACGGAATGGACTCGGTATCCCCCACTGCTATCATCGGACCAGATGGGAAAAAGACAGTAGCAATTGTTGTTGATTATGCTTGGCATCCAACAGATACTGAAATTATTGATCTCAAGAATGTACTCAACCAACACGGATGGATTGGTGAAGAACAAGGTGCTTGGTTTTCAGAACTCCGCAGCATTGATTCTCTCGTGGTCGACAAAGTTCCAGTATCTGCTTTAATGGATATTTATTTCCTTGATGGAGTTGTTGTTATCGAAATGCAAAATGTGATGGCTCCTTCAAATGATATTGCAGCTCGTGCCTCTAAGGCAAGAGATTCAGAGTTCTATGGAAATTATATTTCTGAACAAGGTTTGACTGGAGCAGGGGTTGTAATCGCAGTTCTTGATACGGGTGTGGACAATGAACACCGTTCTTTGAACGATTTCGATGATCAAAATGATGATCCAGATCCAGATCCTAATTCCTATAGCGATCAAAAATGGTTTGGAGGATTTGATGCTACAAGCCCAAATCCAAACCAAGACGGTTCAGTTGATCCCAATGATGGCAATGGCCACGGTACCCACGTCGCAGGATCTGCTCTGGGAACTGGAAGTTCGACAGCGGTGCACAGAGGTACCGCACCAGGAGCAGGGCTTGTTGATATCAAGGTTCTTTCAGATGGTGGCGGGACGAACTCACAAGCAAGTTTGGCTGGTCTTCAATGGATGATTGATAACCAAGATACAGACTGGGGTGTCGATAATGACTATCGTGGAATTCAAATTGGCTCGATGTCATTTGGTTCAATAAGTACTCCCCTAAATACAGGAGATCAAGGAGACAACGGTACTGGTGCTGAAGCGAATTTGATCAATACGGCAACTGAAAACGGTATTATTTGTGTAGTTGCTATTGGTAACGACGGAAGTAATCGTGTTCCTTCTCCGGCTAGTGCAGATGGTGCCATTACCGTCGGTTCCGTTACCGATAAAAATACAGTAGATCGCGAGGATGACGAGTGGGATGATTATTCAAATTGGGGGCCTCGACTTTCCGATCAGGATGATGATGATTGGGACGAACTTAAGCCAGACATAACCTCTTATGGGACAAATATCTATTCAGCCACAGCAGCAACAGCGCCTCTAATTCCTGGACAAGTTGCAAGTGCAGACAACGATTATGACGAAAAAACAGGAACGAGTATGGCAACTCCAATCGCATCCGGTGTTATCGCTCTCATGCTAGAGGCAGATTCTTCTCTTTCCCCTCAAGATGTAAAGGACAATTTAAGGAATTCATCAGAAGTACGTGGTAATCCATCTGAATCAGGTGTTAGTGACCGATGGAATGATAAGTATGGATTCGGAATTATCGATGCAAATTGCGCAGTATCTTTGATTATGGAAATTGTTTGTGGGACTGGTACTGTCATACGAGCTCCAACGAGTGATGTTAACGTAAGTTTCCCCGTAAACGGAACGTGGCTCCTTAGTGGTGATACTACACGGATTTCTGGAAATGTTAATACAACCGAAGTCGATTATTCCAAGGTTGAAATATATCTCGAAAGAAGATATGCTCCAAATTGGCAAGGCGTCCCGAAGATGATTTTGAATTGGACAGAAGCGAGTGGGCCTGTTGATAATTGGTTCCTTGACGTGTTGATTGAGGATTCGTGGGTTGAATATACTGATAATACCTACTATGACTTCATTCGAGTGTATGCTCGAGCTACAGGCGAGGAAGGAAATGAGTCAAATCCTTCAATCCGTGACATAAAAGTTTCTAGGATGGGTGTTTCAATTGAGACTCCCACTTTAAGAGAGGTGCTTGAAGGATCAGTCCAAGTTACTGGCGAGGTCGAAGGTGTCGAGCATGATCGAATCGAATATCGAGTTGATGGAGGGGAATGGAAACTCGGTACTACTTTGAATGGGAAGAGTGGTAATGGCCAAGATGGTCTGGATGATTGGGAGTTCACATGGGACACCACTGAGACCGAAGATGGTTCGAGAGATTTCTCTGTTCGAATGGTCAACAAATCCGGTCTAACCTCTCCGGTGGCAACGAGGCCGTTCAATATCGATAACATCGCTCCAGCGCCTGCATTGAGATTTAACGGAGGCGTTGAGATTTTTGACCAAAAATTACCTGCTGAAACAGTCTATTCTGGAAGTTTACTTGAACTGAAATTCAACGTATTTAATGGAGGTGACAAAAATGCTAACGACATATTTGTTCGACTTAACGCACCAGGTGAAGATTCTGAGATATATCCCTCGCAAGGGCTCATTCCTCTTCTCGAAAAGGGGCAATCAGTGGAAGTTACTCTCTGGTGGTTAGCAACAGTTGCTGGTACTCATGACGTGTCGATTGAACTAGATCCAAATAACGTCCAAGGCGATCTGGATTTAGAGGATAACGTCTTCTCCTTTACCTATGAAATACTTGAGCGGCCATCAGAACCTGTATTGAGATTTTTGCCAGGTTCAAGTAAGACACTCCCCAATATTCCCATCGTAGACGCACCATATGAAGTTGTGATTCGCGTGGATAACTTAGGTCTAGAGGATGCGATTTCTTTGAATATGATTTTGGAACGAAAGAACCCAGACGTCCCAGGTTGGGAATTTGTCGACGAAGATAATATTATTGTGATTCCTGGAGCCTCCACAACATCTGGTTCTGCAGTTGCTAAGTTTACTGACATACACTCTGAAAAGGGAGGTGTTCTCTATCGTGCTGTATTGTCTGGTGACGGTGTCGACGCTAATTACAATACCATTCGATTCACTGTAGCCGTGAGCGATATTCTCTCTGGAGGGACAAGCACTCTCTCCTTATCCGATAATGAATATCCGATCGCCTTTGCGGGGATTGGCAAATCCTCCCTTGTGTTCACAGAAACAAACGGAGAACTGCATGTACGTTCTCTAAGCAGTGACTTATCTTTACTGACTGACACATTAGTTGACGATAACTGGGCTGGTGAACTCACTGTATTCGAACGAAGCGACGGCCTCGTCCATGCTTCTTGGACAAGTAGGGTACAAAATGAGGCGGGTTCGTCACTCATTGATGTCGCAATGACTTCTTTCTCTGAAACGGGGCAAATGCTTCCAGTGCACCATCATCTCACCCCACTGAAAATTGCAGAGGGCCAATATTGGGGCCTTGATATCTCAGAAGAAGATGGACTTTATGTCTTATCGGGATATTATCGTAATATCTCAACAGGAGGCTCTTGGAGTGATACAACATCTCTCTTTAGTATCCGCTCTACAAATCCAGACCTCAAGGAAAATTGGTCATCTCCAGTAAATCACCTTGTGAACATCGACATCCATCCTAACGAAGGTGATTCACTCAGTAGCATTCTTCTTGATGGTGAGTTGCACCTTCTCTATCAAGAAATTAGAGATGATGTCTCTGGTGAAGAACGTGTTGGGCTCATGTATGCCCGCGGGGGATTATCTGACAATGACTGGTCATATCAGTTGTCTGTAGGGGATTATGCTTCCTCCCCGCAATTAGGGGTCCTCAATGTGGATGATACCAATATGATTTTTGCTGCCTGGATTGAGGGCGAAGGCCGAACTGCACACATTGCCCACACTGCAACAAAAGGAAACTGGGTTGAAGAAATCCATAAGGTGTCAGCTCCGGGTTCAACACGAATTGAATTTTCCCAACATTCAAATGCGATTGATGTGATTTATGATGAAATTACAGTGTATGGAAGTTCAATTCGCTACGGCTTATTGACAGATGATGGGAAAAATCCAACCTTTGCTCTCGGAAATATTATCTCAAATAGTGGTGACCTCATCGGCTATTCCACCAACGAACAAGATGGGATTTTGTTCACTGAATCTGAGACTGGCCGTATATCGATGCAGAAGTTTGCACTTGATGAAGAACAAGAACCTTCTGAACCGAAATCATTCTTTGAGCAGTTAATTGAGCCTCTACCTGGTTCAGAATCAACAAAGAAACTTATTTTCTTCGGAATTCTTGGAGCGATTTCTCTCCTCTTCCTAACCGTAATGGCCACTCTGAGGCACTCCCCTAAAGAAGAAGACGATGAGCCTGCCGAACTGGAGGATGCTGATGTAGCGATCATGGTTACTGTAGAAGAAGTTTCGATGGATGATGATGAAGAGTTGGTTGCGACATTATCACCTTCTTCTCCAGAAATGGTAATTGAAATGGAAGAGCCCACTCTTCTTGATACGCTTGAAGCAAAGAATGCCTCTGGCGATGGAAGTGCACGCCTTAACAGGAGAATGCAGAGGAAACAGGAACGAGAAATCGCAGAAATTGTTTCGAAGGGTCCTCCATTACCGATGCCAGTTCCTGGTCAACTCAATCCACTCCCCCTACCGGACATTCCTCTTGATGGAGAGCCGGTTTTGCCTGCACTCCCTCCTCTGCCTGAACTTCCACCTTTGCGCAGGGAAGCGACCTGTCCTTCATGTCAAGCAAACTTTGTGGTTACTGATATGATGCGTACACAGCTTGAATGCCCGATTTGCTCAGAAAAGTTCAGTCTTTAGGTGATTATTTTGTGCGGTATTTTTGGCTATATTGGTGATAAAAATGCTTCACAAGTACTTGTTCAAGGTCTGCTTAGACTAGAGTACAGAGGCTATGATTCAAGTGGTATCGTCGTACGAAATGGATCGCTCCAGACGTTCAAAGAGATTGGAAAAATATCAGACCTTACCTCAAGGCTTCCTAAAATGAAAGGAACCATTGGCATATCCCATACTCGTTGGGCAACCCATGGAGGGGTGACAAAAGAGAACGCTCATCCCCACATTAGCGAGGATGGTAAGGTTGCCATCGTCCATAACGGGATTCTACAGAATTCAAACATATTACGTAAACGCCTAACTCGCAAAGGAATTACACTTTCTTCAGAAACTGATTCAGAAGTGTTCTGTCATTTCATCGCTATGGAATTGGAGAAAGGAAAGACTCCTATGGAAGCACTTGCTTCTGTTCTTCGTATCGTTCGAGGCACATGGGGCCTCTGCGTTCTCTTCGAGGATTATGATATGATCTTGTGTGCACGTCATGGTTCACCATTGATTATTGGTCGTTCCTCTGATGAAATATTCATCTCAAGTGATCCTCATGCAATCCGAGAACATACAACTGAAATGTTTGCTCTCGATGATGGCCAAATCGCTCGCCTTGATCGTGAAGGTTTCGAAATAATGCTTCCCGAAGGAACACCTGTTGAATCCAATCCTCTTGAACTTGATGAGGAATGGGGTGTCAGTGATTTAGGGGATTATCCACACTTCATGCTAAAAGAAATTCATGAGCAATCTGAATCCTTACAACATTGCATCAGTGGAAGACTTCGACATTCCTCAGGATCAGCGAATCTTGGTGGTCTGGATATCACCCCCAAAGCACTCTCAACAATCCCTCACGTTCGACTAATTGGTTGTGGAACGGCATTGCATGCTGCACAAATCGGTCAATTGCTGATTGAAAAGTGGGCACGTATCCCTGCTGTTTCTCACGTTGCTAGTGAATTCAACATGAATGATCCTGTGATTAATTCAAAGGCCATGCATTTTGCGATTTCTCAATCTGGTGAAACTGCAGATACACTTTCTGCAGTCAAAGAAATTCAGCGCAAGGGTGCTGATGTTCACGGAGTCATCAATGTCGTTGGTTCTACGATTGCTCGTCAATGTGGAAAAGGAGTGTATATTCACTCAGGTCCTGAACAATCTGTTGCATCCACTAAGGCATTTACCAATATGGTAGGGGCACTTTCTCTTTTCGCCCTTAAGCTAGGGCGTGGTAGGTCGCTTAATCTCTCAGAAGGAAAGAGAATTACAAAGGGATTGAAAGATTTACCAAAGAAAATCGAAGCATATCTTTCTGATCAAGGCCCTATTGCTGAGGCAGTTGATGCGATTATAGGGGCTAAGAACGTTCTCTTCTTAGGTCGTGGAGTCTCGTCACCAGTTGCTTCAGAAGGGGCGCTTAAATTGATGGAGATTGCGTATATCCCCTGTCTTGCTTATCCGGCTGGAGAAATGAAACATGGCCCAATCGCATTGATTGAAGAAGGTTCTCCAGTTGTTGTTATTGCTCCAAATGATGGAGTTCAAGACCGAACACTCAATGCGATACATGAGTGTAAAGCACGTGGTGCTCGCATTATTTTAATTCATCAAGAAGGTGATTCTATCTCTGAAATCGGTGACATCAATATTCCAGTTCCCAAGACACATCCTATGCTTTCTCCACTGATCACGGTTCTGCCAACACAGCTTATCGCATATCATACAGCACTAAAACTCGGAAACGATGTTGATCGACCTCGTAATCTTGCGAAATCGGTGACGGTTGAATGATTAGAGGACAGTGAATCGCTGTTCACTTTCTTTCCAATCAAACGGTTTGTATCCCAAAGCGTGTCGAGTATGGCGCATCTTGACAATTCCAAGTTTACGTTGAACATCATCGCCTTTTCGATCCATGACAAGGTGAATAACACCGTCAGAGAGATAATCTTCAACACCATATTCACCGAATTGTTTGTTATCTTCTCCGGTCATTTCGCAGATAAAGAAGGATGTCAACTCCAGTCGTCGAACAGCCTCAAAGAGTCTGAAGATTTCATCACGAGGGTTTTCCATTTTCGTCAGTGTGAAGAATGCCCCGAGTGAATCGAAAACCAGAAGTTCAAAACCAATTGATTTACGATAATTGGTTAATTGTTTGATGAGTTGCCCCATCCAGTCAACACGATTACTCATTCCTTGTTCATCCAATTGAACACGAAGGTCAGATAAATCGATAATTGCAATTCGGTTTCGGACACGTGGGTCATCGACGTTCATGCCCATGTTTGACATGTGAGCACGAAGGGAATCCTTTCCTTGCTCCAGGGTCACGTAAATTCCGCTTGTTTCACCATAGAGAACTGCGTTGTAGAGGACAGAGAATGTTACACTGGATTTCATAGCTCCAGAGGCGCCTGCGACAATACAGATGTGCCCTTTTGGAATTCCTCCTTGCATGTTTTCATCCAATCCTTCAACGTGGGTTGGTATTCGTTTCATGGTGTCCATTGTTGCGCCCCGTCTAAAGGAAAACAATCAGCCCTTTGAAACTCACGCTTCAAACGTTTGCAAAATCTGATGAACTGTTCCCTCTTAGGGTAACCATGCAGATTCTTCTTGCATCAGCGTCTACTCGCCGGGGTCTTATTCTTCAGAAGCGATATTCCGATGTAGTACAAAGACCACTGGAAAACGTTGACGAAAGCGTACCAAGGGGACCAGTTTCAGAACAAGTAAAAGAGGTTTCATTGCGAAAATCAAACGCAGTTTCATTCCCTGTGGACGAGGATGTTGTTGTGGTTGCAGATACGTTGGTTGAAGATCCTGATGACGAGAACGCTGCTCTTGGGCAACCAAGGGATCGGTCTCATGCAACCAGTATGCTCATTCGTTTACGTGGGCGAAGACATAGAGTATGGTCAGCGACATCAGTTCATGCGTTGAATCAATGGAAAACTTCAATCGAATGTGCACTTGTTGAGTTTAGTGATTTCTCAGATGATGATTTGATTGAACTCATCGAATCCAATTCATGGCAAGGAAAAGCCGGTGGCTACGATCTTGCTGGGCTAATGGGTCAGCACGCTACATTGGTTGAAGGTTCAGAATCAACCGTTCTTGGATTTACAGAAGAGTCTCTTGATTATCTCGATCAATTAAGACAACTACTTTGACAAAAACCGATTGTAAAACATAGGAACGCGATGCCAGTTTTGATCAGGGAAGAAAATATGTCTTGCAAGAAGATATGTTAGGGACACAATACCTATTATTTGGGCAACTGCCCAACCAATAAATGGGGCGTAGTTCTTCCCGGTTGTGAGTACATTCTTATCGTAGAGTGACCAACAAATCAGAACGGCTCCAATCATAAGAGAAAGGAATGTAATCCAGGGAGTTGTTCGGTTTGCTAATGAAATATGCAAGTGGTCTTCGTGAAGGTATAAGGCAAAACCCCAGACGATAAGGAATCCTGAACTGGCTAGGAGTAACCAATGTGCTGGTTGGATAGAAGCGATTCCTTGGTGTCCTGTCCAAATAGGTCCAGCGGAAATCACTGCCAAAACAGGAAGTAGAAGATATCCTCCTAAAACCATACGCGAATGGGGTTTTGCCAACGATCCGAATGATAGTTGGAGGATTCTTTTCGGGTCAATAATAAAGAACATGAGTATGAATAAGGCAGTTAGGGATATATCGACAAGGTTCTCCTCAACGAGATTTCTTCCTCTTAGTGTGCTAATTACAATATGGGCAAGAGCGATTACAAAGAACAAAGCGAATTTAAATTGCAGTGATTTTGGTTTTGTAACTTCCCATCCCAATCGGCGATTAAAGTGTGAGAGCAAACATGTTGCAATTTGCATGCATGAGAAAAGAGCTACTGCAAACGAGATTCCGAGTTCAATCATCCCGTCAATCCCTCTCAAGAACCATGAAGCGATTATAATGATTCCACAAATGATCAATAAAATACCAGGCGTGTAGGAAAAAGCCCCAACTTCATCAACCTCATTTTTTGTTCTAAAAACCTCTATCGCAGGGCTGGCCAATGAGAGGAGGGAGAGAGAAAGTAGAACAATGCCTATTCCCGATAATTCGATTAATAAATCCCAGTTCATTGAGAATACACCGGCCAAAATAAACAGTTGACCGAGTATATTGAGTTGCAAGAAATGACGCATAGTTGTACGTTCAAATGACGGTATGTTGTAGACTAATGGAAATGTGTCAAAAGCAATTCCTGCCAGAACAGCAATCATTGGTCCAAGAGAAAAGTGAACAATGAAGATGAAATTTACAGTCTTCAAGCGTTCGTGATCATCAAAGAGTCCATATGGACTCTTGAAAATCAACCATGTGAGCATGATCGCAAAAAGAAGAAACATAGACGCAGATGCAACAAATAATTCAAGGTATGAACCTGCGAATTTCTCTTTTTGATGTTCGCTCATAACAATCACTCATTCAACTCGAAGAAGCCGAGTGATTCCCAGTTCGTGTTTATTTCTCTCAACAACAACATCTGAACCTGGAATCATGAGTAATTTATCTTCTGCATCGAGAGCAAAAATTCCTACACCAACTCTTTCACACATCGTTCGCAATTCTCGACGGCATGCTTGCTGATGAGAATCCATATGGACAAGAGGTCGTAAATCAACAATGACCGTATCTCCTTGAGCGACTCTTTCAGATATCAGATTTGTATAGATCCTATATTTTGAATCTGGTTTAACATAACGAAGAGCTCTTTTTGGCCGAATTGTGGTGGTTCTTTTGATCGAAGAGAGGTCATGAAAAGGTTCTCCATCAGGAGTAACCGGTCCTGTCCAGAAAGAAGGAGGGGTCATCAAGGGGGATGTTTCTTGAGTCACTTCAAGTACAGGCTCTGGAATTTGTTCTCGTTGTTCCAATGAGGGTTGCTGTTCAGCAACTGGTTTCTGCCTAGGAGGTGGCTGTGGACCACCTTCTGGATCGGGTAAACCAAAAAAGTGCCACAAATTTCCCATATACGTCACAAATCCAAATCATCAAGTAAACTCGACAGGCTGGTTGTGTCTTGGTTTGTTGGAGTCATTGAAGGTGTCGGTTGAGCCACTGGTGCAGGTGGTTGATTCGCTGCCAAGTATTGGTCGCCATAATATGCCCATTGTTCCATCGTCCATCCCTGCGGAAGTCCACTTGCTGGTAGAGGAGGTCCTTGGTTAGCCTGAGGCGGTTGTTCAAAGGAAGGTTGAGCAACTGGCTGAGTTGGCTGTGCTGCTTGTTCGAACGCAGGGGTCTCAGCAGGAGATTCATAGGTTGGTAAAGAAGTCGAGTCCCATATCTTGCTCGAACCAGTTGATTCAAGCAAATCTTCGGATGAGGAACGTCGTGTCACTGCCAAGAATGAGGCAAGAATAAGCACGAGGGCAACGAGCAAGATAATCACAATAGACATTGTTTCGCTCACGCCAAGGGCTTCACTGAATTCCTCTAGAATACCTTCTGGAGGCTTTTCATCAACTGAAATAGTCATTGTCTTCATACTTGTTGCTAAATCATCATCGGTCACTGTGAGCGTGATTGTCCATGTACCAGCTGGTAAATCCTCTATTGAGATTGATATGCCAGTTGAATCAACATCCCCAGTTCCATTTCCATCTAGATTCGTATCTTCCCATTCATAGTCCCATACGTAGAGCATATCGAGAAGATCGGATTCAGTATCATTTGTGCCAAATGCTGTTACATTGAGTGTATCGCCTTCGACGAGATTATCCAGAGAGCCATTCTCATAACTAATCATTGCAGTCGGGATTTTGTTCCTGACTTTGACCACGGCTGAAAGTGAGGCTTTCTCGCCGTCATCATCCATAACCCAAGCAGTGATTGTTCTGTATCCAGATGAACCCCACATGGTTTCGAGGTGATCGCCTTCGACATCACAATCGTTGTTCATCGTTCCATCGAGGTCACTGTCAGTTGTTCCATCAATATCCCAACAGATTTCCAGTGTATCCATGTCTGAAGCTGTATCGCTTCCAGTGACATCGAATACAACCATATCATTTTCCCAGACTGGTAATCCATCTATTCGATTGATAGCATCTAAGAAATTCGTCTCAGCGGTTATTGTCGGAGCTACATTTTCAATGGTTACCATTGCCAATGATGGATCGGATGAAACCCCATCATCATCCACAGCTCGAACACTGATGACGTGTTGGCCAGTTGTTGGCCAAGATGTAGCCACGTCAGAAGCAGACCCATCTGTGGAGACAGTCAAGTCAGGTATGAGGTCGCTGAGGTTCCAATTTAGAATAAGTTGGTCTCGATCATTAAGTGAATCTGATCCTTGTGCACGTAGAATAACGGTCTGGTCTTCTTCAAGAATCCACGTCCCATTTCCATCAAATGGTGTATTTACGCCAGCAATCCAAACTTCAATTTCACCGACTTCAGGGGCGATATTGAGGACGTTAACGCTCGAAGTGACTTCAGTTTGAGCACCATCGTCATCGGTTGCAATCGCCTTGATTTCAATTGGGCCTTCTTCCATAGGCGTGAAGGTACACGTTGGTTGAGTCAATCCTTCTTGGCAGTTCAAATCTGGCCAGGAGATAGAAACCTGTTGTCCAGAAGGGGAGATAGTGTCAATGTCACCGCTGTCTGTTGCATCGATTGTGATTTCTGTTTCAACGGCGATCTCAGCAGGATGACTGAGATTCATGTATGGCGCTCGGTTAAGAATTGTCACGTAATTAACGAGCGTTGTTGAATCGAGTTCATCATCTGTAACGATTGTTGTAAGTTCCCAAGCCCCAGCGTCTGTCCAATTCCAATTCATAACACAATCAGGTGTGGTGATGACATCGATGAGGCCAGGTCGTGACTCGATTTCAAATCTGCACTCTACATCGCCGCCATCAGGGTCAAATGATGTTCTTGCATCGATAAAGACATTCTCGAAGGTGTATTTTTCTGACTCGATGCTTATGGATCCATTCGGAGATCGGCCAATGAAAATATCAACGCTTGCTTGGTTGTTGCTTCTGTTCGCATCACCAGTAATCAATTCGTCAGGGTCAACTGTGAATGTCAGACTTTGATTTCCGATAGTTGCTCCTTCTGGAACGGTCCAATCGATGTCGATTCGCTGTTCGCTGTATGCTCCTATAGCAGGGACGGCTTGTCGTATTGCTTCTCCACCTGGAACAATGACTTCCATCTCAGTTGATGGTGAAGTCAAAACACCACGGTTTTGTGCTGGTAATGAGAAGGACAACAGGTCACCAGGGAGGGCATTGTATCCGATTGATTTCGATAGTGTTGTAACTTCACCGTCTCGAGTTCTTGTTACAATGATTGAATCTTCTTGAGCAACCAAGTCGATTCCAACAACGGATAAGTCGATGACAATGGTAGCAACACCAATGATTTCCTGAACAGGATCCCATACGATAACCCCGTTACTTGTATAATCATCACTTGCTGTCGTATCGTCTTGAACATTGGAAACGTTGATGCTTTCCTCAATTTTTCCGTTACTATCGGTTATTGGATTGAGTAATGTGCCCGCCATTTCATAACGTAGTTGGAGGTTTTTGTTGACCTCAGGAGTGTTGTTTGGGGCAACTGCATAGAATCCATAAACTTCAGACATGGAGTCGGGTAGGGTTGCAACAAACTGCGTTGTTACTTCAATGTCGACGTTTCGATCGCCAGGAGTTGTTCTTTTGTTTACGCCAAAGGAATCGACTGGCTCGTAGTCTTTGAGTAGCCAATCAATGGTAAATCCTGCAGCGTTTGAAATACGAATCCATGAATTAAAACGTACAGCAGGGCAGTACCAGTTGAAACCTGAACTAACTCCTGTTGCATTCCATTCGTTCACTTTGTACGACTCATCGCATCCTTCGTATTTGATGTTCTGACCATCCTCGGTTGGAATGCCATCGGTTGTGACCTGCCATGAATTGTTTTCAGCACCGTTTGTATCAAAGTCTGAAGGATCGAAATAATCCGAACTTCCACTTACACTTGTTCCCGACATGAACGGCATGTACCATTGGTCACCTGTTCGAAGTGGGAAGTCATATCTCTCCTTGGGTGGGTCGTAATATGTGTCAAAATTGATGACTCCAATATTTTGGCTGAGGAAGCCTAGATTGAATGGAGCAAAGTCAACATCCAATTCGAATTCAGAATTTATCACTGCTTGATCCCGTACACGGATAATATCTTCTCCAGAGTAACCAATCTCGAGTCGTCCACTTGTTCCTTCAAGGGTGGCACCACTGTTTCCTGAACTGAAATCGCCGTCAATTTTGAGTTTGTATGCCAATGTCTGGATACCATCAACATTGATGAAAAAGATGTCTTCAACTTCGTAAACTGTATCCCCAGTCAAGGTGTTAAGAGTTGCAGAAACATTTGCTTGTGCAATAAGTTGAGCGACATCAAATTGAGTCTCATAGGTCCACTTGTCTCCGATACGCCAGCTTGCAATTTCTGCGATTGTTGTCGATTTTGATGAAGATTCAATGAGTTCTTCGTCTTCAAGAGTAAATGCATCTTTTGATAACGCCATCAGAGATGTTGTCATCAGCATGAACAAGACAAAGACTGCGGTTGCTCGGTTCGCCATGCTTTGATGTGCACTTCCTCGTACTTAGGCTATACTCATTGAAGGTCATACGACTTAGTTTTGAGATTGGGATTCTAACCACTGTTGGCCATAGTGCCCCCATTGTTCTGGTGTCCATCCTTCTGGTAGACCAGATTCAGGTATTGGAGGGCCTGATTGAACCGGTGGATGTACTTCCGATTGGTCGAAGGCATTGTTGACGGGAGGGTCATGAGGCCTATTCCTTCGAGCAGAGACTTCGTGAGGCATAAGTCCAACATCTTCATCGCTAAAGATGGCATTTTGACGCGCATCAAGACGTTCTAAGGCTCGTTCCTGACCACCTTTTCGACGTTGTCTTGTCATGTATCCTAGGCCTAAAAGTAGAATCAACAGTAAGGAGAGTTGGGCGAGGGGATTTGCTTCTTCTCCCACCATAAGTGCGCCGATATCTTCGGTGAATGTTCTGTCAGGTGGCCCTATGTCGATGTTGATGATTTTCGAACCAGGTCGTTCAGGATTCTCATCCCAAGCAATAACTCGAATTGTTGTCGAACCTGTTTGTTTGAACATATGTTCAACACGCTTGCCGACAGCATCTGCATCATTGTCCTTAATCCCGTCTCCATTGGAGTCGGTTGATGTATCAAAATCCCAAATGATGGTGAGTTGGTCGAGATCATTTGGGGAATCGATTGTGCTTGTAGCATCGAGAATGCATGTTTCATACGCAAGGCAATCAATGGTTCTGTACCGCACAATTGGAGGTATATTCAACACCTCAACGGTGATGACCTCACTAACTCGAACGCCATCATCATCTGTTACGTGATAGATGACTGTGTGCATACCGCTCGTGTTCCAGTGCCAAATCAAATCATCTCCTCTAATGTCACAATCATCATCCGCACCACCTACGTCATTGGAATCAATACCCGGGTCGATGTCCCAGCATCGTACCAATGAATCGTAATCAGAGGGTGTGTCAGTTGCATTCCCTGTTAATCGAATTTCTTCACCTTCAGCAATTGGCAACACTTCTTGCAGTGGCATGACGATAGGTGCCACGTTGGCGACGTTGACCCAACGTTCGTAGGTTCCGCTGCTCGCTCCTTCAGAGTCACTGACTTCCAAGCGCATACGGTGGAGTCCAGAGGTTTCCCATACCATGTCATATTCCGATACACGTCCATCAAAGGTCTTGATGAGGTTTGGTTGAGCATCATCAGGCCACCAACGGTGAGTAAGTCCTTCCAAATCGTCGATTGAATCGAGAGCTTGGCCTCGGACACGTACAATCTGATCTTCTTCGACATGCCACGTTTGTTGCACATCCATAGGAATAGGCGTTCCATCTTCACTGACAGTAACGGATAAGCCATGGGGGTTGATGTTTGTAAATCGAATGTCAATGCTTGCGGAGGTCATGGCACTATCATCATCAACACCGACAGCAAGGAAAGTATGCCATCCTTCGGTGGGGGCTGTAGTCGTACAGATTCGAGTGTAATACCCTTCTTCACATTCAGCATTAGGCCAATAGACATCCACGATGCCAGGATACACATCCTCAGAATCAGTATCATTTGCATATGCATAGAGTGTGACTGGATGTTCGACCTTCACTTCGGTTCGAGCACTTACAACCTCGATGTTTGGTGCTCTGTTGAGAATGGTGACGTTCAATGTGGTGACTGCTTGATCTTGTTCTTCATCGGTTACGGTAATTTCAATTGGATAGATTCCATCATCAGTCCAGGTAAAGTTGAGCATGCAATCAATGGATTCCACTTTCATGTAGGAATATGTACGGGTTCCATCATCATAGGGGATATTGAATAGGCAAGATACGTCGCCTCCGTCTTCATCAAAACTTCCACTTGCATTGATGATGGTTTGGACATTGGTAAATTCTTCAATTGGTTCCGCTAATGCAGTGGGCAAACGTCCTACAAAGAGAGTGATTTCTGCTAAATCGTTATCTGAATTAGCATCTGCAGAATTCACTTGCATAGGGTCTGCTTCCCATCGTATTGGTACATCGCCAACACTCTTGTCAAGTGGAACGGTCCAAGTGAAATTGACTTTGTGCGATTCGTAGGTTCCCAAACTCGGAAGTCCAAGGTCAAAGGTTGAGCCATCGGGATGATAAATGCGCATCTGTGTTGGGCTCGAGCCAGTAATTCCCTTGTTGACAACTGCAACCTCTACAATGAGTTCGTCTCCTGGGAGCACATTGTATCCAGAAAGGGAACTAACAGTACTCAATTCCCCACTGCGATTGCGTGTAATGACCGCACGTTCTTCGTCGGCAATGAGGTCAAGTCCTACGAGGAATTCATCTAATGTAACTGTTGTAGAGCCAACATAATTACCAGCTTTTGCAACAACACCATGACTTGCCCAATCTGTGTTTGTGGATGAATAATCCAGAGCATTACCAACGTTGATAGAGGCCATTCCTGATCCATTTGTACCTGTAACAAAACTGGTTTCAATATCGGTAAAATCGAGATCAACATTTACTCCGCTGATGGAACCATAACAATTTGGATTAAGAGAAACCCAAACATCGAGAGGTGTATCTAGGGCAGTAAGTGTTCGTTCCGGCTGGACATCAATGCATTCTGGTCTTGTCCCTGGGTCGCTGTTACTTTCAGAACCAGTTGCTCCAACGGGCATGTATTGCTTTAATCTGAAATCGATTGTCAATCCAACGTCTTCTTCAGAATGTCTCCACGCGAAGTTGTTGACAGCAGGACAATACCATCGATAACCAGTGGATACACCATCGGAATTCCAAGAGGTGAGTTCGTAAGATGAATCACATCCGCTGTATGCGATTCCTGAACCAAATGCATTTCGTGGCTGACCCACTTTTGTTACTTCCCAAGTGGTTGTGTTTGTATCGCTCTCTGGAGGGGGGAATGGAGTGATGTAATCGCTCTGGCCGGACCATGTGGCAGATGCTGTTGTCAATACAGTCCAACGCTCACCGTCTCGAATTGGGAAATCATAGGTTTCAGCCCCTGGGCTGTATAAGTTGGTGATTGTAATATCACCCAAAAGTTGAGTTAATGACCCGATTCCGTAGGGGACGAATTTGATGTACAAGTCCAAGTCGTTTCGAAGAGAGGCAAAATCACTGACTCGAAGGTATTCTGTTTGAGTAAATTGAATCTCTGCGTTTCCAGTGTATCCCTCGAGTTCCACGCCACTCTTGTCGAAATCTGCAGTCATTCGGGGAACACAGAAAGATGAAGGCCGCAAGCTGGAACATGACAGAGATCCGTCGCCTTGTCGGGACAATCTCGAGACAATTTCGTATCAAGGTTGTACAATTATGAACCCTCTTCGGGACCACCTTGAACCTTTTTGGGGACAGATCGTG
>OCRI01000035.1_pt1 | contig 43643 bp, 30 predicted proteins | sample 1534641 | NCBI WGS metagenome assembly OCRI01 (sample SAMEA3275473, study PRJEB22092) | marine metagenome | reverse complement strand
CAAGGTCTCCTTGGGTGTGCTAATGCCGGGCGATGTTTTCGACATCAACATCAACATCATCGATGATGCGATGGATGTCTTCGTGTTCGATCAAAACACCATTCAACCTTACGACCTCGGTCAATCCTATCGCTCATCGTATGAACAAATTCCATCCACTGAATCTGCCTTGGGTTCGTATTCATTCCATTGGAAAGTTCCGTCGTCTCTCTCTCAGAAAACGTGGTACATTGTGTTCGATAATCTTGACCACGATGGGGATCAAGGCATGGGCGACCTGGGTGGAAACGACAGCAGGGCCAGTCTCAATGTTCAAGCCATTAACGAAGCGTACTGGACGCCGTATCACGACTTGATTCAAATGGAACCCGACTCGTATCAAACACTTCTCTCCGGCGACGCATTACGTTTGGATGCGGGCACAACCGTGGTGGTGAGTGCTTGGTCGCTTGAGTCTCAAGGCGATGTTTACCTTCAAACGGAGAACATGAACAACCTCTACACGACGGGTGGCGTCGGCACCCTCTCAATCACTGGAGCATCGTTGCAATCAGTCGAGGGCTCGTCTTCCTTTTCGTGGATTGTGCCAAATGAGTTGGATGGTGAATCACTGGTTTTGGTAGCCGATAACACCGATACCCCAGTCAGCGGTGCGAACGGTGATGAAACCGTTCGAATGACCGTTCGTGTTGAACTCTCACCAACCCTTAATCCAGTGCTCTCCAATGATGCAGGTGGTTCGACGACGGTTGGAGCATCCGTGAATTTTGACGCATCTTCCACGCCCAACCGGCTCAACCAAATTGATGCGGTGCAATGGGACTTTGATTCAAATGTGGATTCTGATAACGATGGCACGGCAAACAACGACGCAGACGCAATTGGTTTCACAGCCGATGCATCATGGCCAACACCTGGCGACCGCACTGTTACACTCTGGGTGACTTCGCCAACTGGGGAGATGGCCTCCACGACCACCACGATTACCGTGAATGACGTCATTGATCCAATCGCTCGAATTGGAGGCAATGGTCAGCCAGTAGCAGGCGGCTGGCGTTTGCTCGTCAACGATGCGCTTGTGCTGAATTGCGACAGCAGCAGCGATGATCACCTCATCTCAGCATGCGCATGGAACCTTGACGGCTCGCCCTTCGGCCAGAATTCCTCGGTGCTCCTCTCTTGGGCGTCGATTGGAAGCCACGAAGTTGTGCTGACAGTGACCGACGCTTCTGGCAACACCAACGCCACAACGACCACGGTTGTTGTCATTGACAACACCTTACCTGTGCTCCAACAAACCTCCCTGAATGTACTTCCTTCGAGCGGCATGATTGACCAACCCCTCACCTGCTCGGTTGAGGCAAACGATCCATTCGATGATGCTTCTGCCCTCCGCTACCACTGGGACCTCAATCCAGAACTCGACAGCGATGGAAACGGCGATGCAAGGGATGATCCAGACCGAATGGGCAGCACTGCTGACCTGACGTTCAAGCAACCTGGAACGTACACCGTCGTTGTCACTGTCTTTGATCCATCGAACAACACCGATGACCATGCCTTCACCCTCAATATCGGCGAGCCAACAGAAGAAGGCAGCATTGCTGGAATGCTTTTGATTGTCTTATTTATTGGAACCCTCACAATGGGCATCGCCCTTGTTGGCCACCGCCGCTGGCAACACGGTGTTGCCGTTGACCTCCTTGTCGGACGAGGCCTCTCCGTCCCTGAAGCAAAAGCACACATTGCCAACGTGGTGGATGCTCGAAAGACACCCCTGTTCGCTTCGGCTACCGTTCTTGCCGGCCTTGATGTTGGCGAGGTCACGTCAACAGAAGTACAAGAAGAGCAAACGAAGGCCGCAGAACTCGAGTCGATTTACGGTTCAAGCAACTCCATGCAGACCGGTTCAGCCTTTGCCCCTCCAGCGGCAAATCCTACCATAAGCGCAGGCAGTCAACTGGCCGCCTCTGATGCGATGGCCCTGTTCAATGACGAGCCAGTCGCTAGAGAGCCCGAAGCGCCTGCACCAAACCAAATGATCCAAGATTTGATGCCGGCAGAAGCCCCTCAAACAGTTGTTAAGAGCGGCGGCGTACAGCTTCCACAAGGAAACCAAGCCGCACCCAGCGCTCAACAGCAACCAGCAGTCGCACCACCTGTGGAGCAACCAGTTCCAATTCCAGTTCCTGCCGCTCCAGCCGCCCCTGCCGAACAAGCAACCACCAAAACACTCAGCTGTGTTGCATGCAACACCGGTTTTTCAGTCACCTTGCCGGCAGGCATACCACAAGCAGTTGTGGCTTGCCCGTCATGCAACGCAGACAACATTGTCACCGCTTGACCTAGCCCTGAGCATGTCCTTCAGATGCCCGTTTGACCCGTTCATGAAGGGGATGGGTTCTCATAGTTGCTCTGCTTGCTAAGTGCATGGATGAGGTGGCCGTTCGTGTTGTGCGAGCCGGATTGCCTCAGCAGAGGGACCCGAGACGCATGGCCGTGTTCCTCGTCGTGGTCATGTTTGCATCCATCGCCCAACCAGCGGGAGCGGACCTCTCAGTCACTCGAGATGATTATGGCGTCCTCGATGCGCTTGAGGAAACGCTCAACGCCCGTACGGACAGCGGCGAAGGGGAATTGGCGACCACAGCCGCTCTTACTGCACTCAATGAAGTGGATACAAACGCAAGGCCAATCGGTCCGAATGACGCCCTCAGTGAAGCAAGTGCTTACCTCGACAATGTCTCGTTGAGGGACAGTTCCTCGTTTGAAGTCGATCACCCCCGCCCCTACGAGTTCTTAATCGACGCATCCACTCAACCAGATGGATGGCCGTACAACCTGTTTGAGACTTTGTTCTCGGTCAACTCGCTCGGCTTGGACAACCCGTTGGGCATCGGTATCAACACCTATGCCATCTACGTCAATTACTCCTCTCGCAACAACGGTCCATCCTTTGAGGCATGGCAAAATGGCACCTTCACAGGCGAACTCATCGTCGGCACAGACCTTGTGCTGTTCAACAATTACATCGACATCGATGGCGATGGGGGCGACGATCTATCGGTTGGCCTGACCATTCAAGGCTTGATCACTCAAGGCGATGGATTCGGATTGGAATTCGGTGATTGTATCGTGACGCCGAGCCCAGCACCAGGAATTCCCGATGTGACCGTTCCATGCGTCGAAGAATTATGGCTCAGGCCAACATTCCAATGGGCTGTGACAGCCCTTGACCAAAACGATCCACTATGGGACGATTTAGCCAACTTGGAAGTGAGCTTGATGAAAGGACTGGCTTTTGATCTAACCCTCCAAGACTCAGAATCGTATGCCGTTGTCATCGATACTCAATTTACCCAACCTCCCCACCAATACACGCTCTCCGTTGGTCTCCAAAAGATGGCTTTCAAAGTGAATGCATTGGTGACCAACACGGCGGCGTTCCTCGCTGGTTTGTTTGGGGGTACAATCAACCCCTCTGATTTGAGCCTCACTTCCATTTCAGCCCCATACGCAATTCGTGTGTCAAACCCAGACGCACCAGGCGGCAACCGCCAAACAGATTGTGCAGATGCATCCTACTTTGACCCGATTGCAGATCATCTTGCCAAGAGCGACGAACACAAATGTGGCCTCGGTGTTGGTGTCGGGTTCATACGGTTCGATGGCTATGGCAGTGGCACCTCAGCACCTGTGCTCGAAACGGCCTACATCGATGTGGGATTCCACCCTGAAGAGGGTGAAACCCGAATCCCGGAGGAAATTGACATCACACTTCGAAACGACAACCTTGGGCAAAACACGTTTGACACGGTGGAAATTTTCTCAGATGTTGGTGTGGATCTCTACCTCCATTATTTCGAAGACCGTTCGAACATACCAGAAGGCAACAATCCTTTTGGAAACATTACCGACTCTCGAAGTTGGATTCGAGGTCTTCCTTCCGGCACCATGCCAGCCGAAGAAATTGCGGCTATCTTCACGATGATTGGCGAAGCACCAGGCAGCCAAGGGTTCCCTGGCGACATTCCTGAACGTCTTTCACTCATCATCGCCATCAAGAACTTCACTGGTGATTCGACCACGAACGTCAACGACCCAACCTTGCCGGTGAATCCAGCAGAGCCACCTAACACGCTGGTTCTCATCGCAGGAACAGAATCAATCGATCGTTTGGAATACAAATCCACCTTCAAGCGAGGTGGCTATGAGTCGGATCGCTCCTCGCTCGAGCTCACCATCGATAACGTTCCAAAAGTCATCATTGTCGAAGGGAGTTTCATGGTCCCCGAAAGTGGCCTCAGTCGGGTCAACTTTGACAATCCGAACCTCGGAACGGTTGCTCAAATTTTTGACAATGCCTTGTTGACCATTGTTGAGGTCATTCTCGATGTGGGCGACATTGTCAATGGTCTGCCAGAATCCATCGTCGGTACCGCTGGCTCAGAAGGCGGCGCAGTGGGCTTGCATTGCCGAAACCAAGTCCGAAGCACGCTTCCAACCTCGGTGCGTTCCCCAATGCCTATTGGTCAAGTCATGTTTTCAATCTCGAGCACGGATAACCCTTGGTTGCCCGAAATCGACCATATTTTGCTTTCCGAAGACACCACTGCTGAGATGGTGGATGGAAGACTTGGTCCAATTCAACCTCTTGTACCGGTGGCCATGAGTGCGAGGATTGGTGGCATCACGGATGTGGAACACTCCTATGATCCGGTCAATGATATCCGGCAAATGGAGTTACGGGGCCAAGAAGGAGGCCCGCTCCTCATCGGACACATGCGCCACACCGACGGTGACCTGGAGAACGCAACACGCCAATCTGCCACGGTATCAAACCGCCCGAGCACGTTCAACCTCACCCAGACTTCGGAGGCGATGACCTACTCTGCAAGCAGCCCGATTGGAACCATTACCTACGGTGGAGAGAGCGCAACCCAACGCAACGCAATCCGGTTGAAGGGACTGCCAGCAGCCTTCTCATTGGTGCTTGGTGACACGGTTGGTTATGTCGCAAACGAACCGATGGAATCCATTCAGATCCAGATGACCAACGCCACAAACCCCCTCACAATGGACGGTGACCATTTCAGATTCTGGGTCAACGAAGACATCGGTGAAGCAAGCCTCAGCGTTGCCATTTCACAAGTCACAAGCGTTCAGCGACTCTCACCGATCGATCCTGGGTCTTCAGGACCAGAAGGGAATTCTCGTGTTGAGATGACCCGTGCTCAATCGGCTCCTTTCAATGTCATTCTTGAGGATGAAACAGACTATGTTGACAGATTCAAAGGTATGAACGGCCGCATCGCTATTGATCCATTGCCGGCAGATATCACAATTGCGTACCCCAGCGCAGTTGATTCAACAGGCCTTGAATTACCAACCTTCGACGAGGGCGATGGTGTTGAAGCACTTTCGTTCTTCCTTGGCGATTTGGTCGACTTCGGGACTGTTGTGAACGACCTCGTTTACGGCATGACCGTCGACTTAGGCGGCGTTAGCACTGAAGAAAGCAACATGTCCCTCGGTATTGACTTGGTCACAGGTGAGGCATTCAACGTCACTGCGGACATCAAGAAGGGTTCCAACGTCAACGATGAACCTGACTGGGTACATGGCCTGTCAGCGAACTTCAACGAAGCCACCCTCGTGAGTTTCAACTACAGCCGAATGCCAACCTTCACCCTCACGGGCCGAAGCACCGTGAATCAAATTCTCGAAGACTACAAGGTGACGCCAACAGAAGCTCCAGCCTTTATTGAAGCGCTCAAATTGGCAAATGTTTCCTATCCCGAGTTAGCCGCAAGATTGCTTGAAGATGGTGTTGTGCTCGATAGTGAACTCGTCGGAGTCAACACCTCAGCATGGGCTGAACAAGGCATTTCCATCGAACTTCGCCGAGCATGGCACATGAAATCCTGGATGCCAAGCCTACCATCAGGACGTATTTTCATTGAATACGATTTCAGAATGATTGGCGAAATTCCAGTCTATGAAATCGATTTGGCCATGGATGCTTGGCAGCCACTCCGTGAGCAGTTCAGTTTGATCGTGAACGGGCTTGAAGGTCGCGATGCACAACTCATCATCGATGGAATGGACACCACACAACCGAACAACGTCGTTGCAAACGCTGTGTTCTCAACTCAAGACAACCTGACCGTGCCTCGAGTTTCAATCGACATGACCTATGACTTGGGCACACGTTTGGATTCAGCCCATGCAGTGTTCATCGATCGACGGGCAGAAACCCGTGTTGAAGCATTGATTGTAGGCGTACCACAATCGACTGACTTCTCTGCAACCATTGGTGATATTTTCCTCATCAACGTGACCGTGCCGGCTCAGTACCAAGTCGGACCCGACTCCAGCGAAGGACGAGGCTACTCTGCTGACTCCCTGATGATTCAACAAATGAGGTTCATCGACGGAACCTGGTGGCCTGCGACAGCGTTCATGCGAAACTTGCCCGGTGAGATGCGCCTTGCAGCCCAGCCCGAGAAAAAATTCGATATTCGTGCAGATGTTTCGTTCCAAGGGATGATGACGCTCGATTACCGTTCGAACACCGAGGACATGGACCTCTATCTTGCCGCAAGTGGCCGTGCAGTGGACACCAAAGGGGATGTGCTGATGTTGGCTGAGGGCTTACCAAAGACCTTCGTTATGCAGGCCACGGATGACTGGGGCATGCGCATCAATTCAGACGGCCAGGGCGTTGAGCGAGTCTACATCAAGCAAACGGATGTTCCAACAGCACCAGGCGTCACGATGGAACGGGTGGAAGTCATCGGCGAAAACCTGCGCTCAGCGACCATCCATGTTTACACCGGGCCAATGCAATACCCTGTTATTGTCCTCGATGATATTACAGATGGGCGAATCATTGCCAGCGCTGAGATCACCGTGGAACCTGGCTACTACATTCCTTTCATGGGCGATTGGGAAGTCGAAGGCCGAGGGGTTCTTCTTGACACACAATTCACAGGCATCATCCCAACCGCTTCCTCGATTGGTGTGAACGGTATGGTGACCGACCTTTCGCTGATTGGTACGCTCTCGAGCGGTACCGTCGAAACACGGCACGTTCTGCTCGTCGAACCTGTCACATCCATTATTGCAAGTGGTTTGGCGATGATTTTCTGAGGTGTAGGTATGAGTGGTGAACGGCGCATTCTTCCCGTTGGAAAGGAAGGTGAACTCTTGGTTCACGAAGACGACCTTCAGGGCGGCACTGGATTGCTCGATCTTGTTGCGTTGGATGCTGATTATGATGCGGACATGGAAGAGACCATGGAAGATGTTCGCCGAGCAAAGGAAGCCGTTGATGCACTCAGCCAGAGAATCTCGCCCCGACAGGTGGCTTTAGCAGGAATTGTCCTATTGATGTTCATCGGTGTCTTACTCAGTGGATGGTATTGGATGCTGCCACGTGACTCCGTCAATGTGGAAACACAATACATGCAACGAGGCGGCCACCTCATGATGTCGGAAATCCACAACACAGGCAGCCGTGCCATCACCGATGTTGTGGTTCAAGTTCACTTTGAATCTGCGAACGGCTCTGAAATTTATCAAACAATGCGCATTGAGGTTGACTCCATCAGCGCCCATTCTTCAATTGCAGGCGACGATCTTGAGATGCTTGTTGTTGGTTACACCGTATGGGATGAATACCGAATCACCGTCGAATTAGAATGGACCGATTACACAGGTGAAGCGCAAAGCGAATCTTGGGAACATGAAGTTGGTTATTGGGCTACAGAATTCTTCTACGACAAGGCAGACCGCACAATCTGGCCTTTAGGTTGAAGGCCTGTACTGCCATGAGACCTGTTCAACAGACCCCAAGCGATAAAGCACGGGGATGAAAGGCCAAATCATGCAAGCACGCCGTACGGTGCTGGGGGCGTGGTTTCTCGTCACTCTATTTGTCTTGCAGAGCACATTTTCAACCGTGGATTTGAACGACCCTTCTGGGGATGAATCCCTGCAAAATAATGACGGTGTGGAGTGGGTCCAATTTGATTTGGTGGATGGCGTCTACGGCGATGCAGTCGGCTCCTTCGATGAGGCATCCATCACAGAAACGCGACCCCTCACAGCGGATTCAAACATCGGCACATTCGACGCCGATGGTCTTCATCTTGATCGACCAATGTCAAGCGCTTGGTTGGAAGGAAGGGCCGACTTGCGTCTGTTTTTGATTGATACCTCTGTTGAACTGCAAACGGTGCGTCATCACATTACGGCCATGGAAGGCGTCAGCGTACGAGAATACATTTCACCTTCAGGTTTGATGGTTCAGGGCACACCTTACGCCCTCCAGCAGGCTTCTTTGATTGACGGTGTTGCAGCGCAGCACTCCGTTCCAATGGGCATGCTGGTGGATGGAGCCGTGCTTGATGTCTTGATGCTCGATGCAGGTGTTGCTTCTCTCCAAGGGGAGTTAATGCGCATTGAGGGATGGCGAACAGAACTCGGGCCACTGGATGAGGTTGAATTCCACGATGCAATTGGCTCTTCTTTGATTCAAGGCTTGGGCGATGTGGCACCATTGGTGTTCGAAGAGACCAAGAAATGGGATGAAGGAAGGTATGAGGGGACTCTTGCCACCACTGACTTGCTGGGGTTAATGGCACAACCGTCCCTGCGATTGTTCCAATTTGATCCTGCATTCACCACCTACAACACCAACGCCAAGAGCCATATGAAAACCAGCCAGATGACGACATACTTCACCACCGATTTAGACGGGTCCGGGCAAATTGTTGCCGTTGCAGATTCCGGTTTGGACGAAGATCATGGCGATTTTGGAACCCGGGTTGTCGGCAACAACGATGTCATCGGAGACGGTTCGACAGCTGACAAGCATTCAGGCCACGGCACGCATGTTTCATGCACAGTGTTAGGCGATGGGGCTCAGGGCGGTTATGCCGGTGTGGCGCCCGAAGCAGATCTGTTCTTCCAGGCCATGGAAAATGACAACACAGGAAATTTCCAATCCCCCTCGCTCAATTACCTTCTCAACTCTGCCTATTCAGCCGGTGCAAGAACCCACACCAATTCTTGGGGTTCCTCACAAGCCAGTGACCAAGGAAAGTACACATCGTCGGCCGAAGACGTCGATGACCGTGCGAATTACTACGACCGTTACTACAACGGAAGGGACGGCTTGACGATTCTCTTTGCCGCAGGAAATGATGGGCCTAACACCGGGACTGTCGGCGCACCTGCCACAGCCAAGAACATCATCTCTGTTGGAAACCACCAGAATCGGTACGCTGGAGCGCCAGACACCATTATGTCGGGTTCATCAAGGGGTCCAACCGACGACGGTCGAATCAAACCAGATCTCATTGCGCCCGGTGGCTACGTACGTTCATGCAGGGCTCAGGAAGCAACCGATACTGGCAGTTCAACGTGGTCGAGCACGTACTACCTCGAATACACAGGAACCTCAATGGCCACTCCGAACGCAGCAGGGGCTGCGACCATGATCCGAGAATACCTTGAGGAAATCGCTCAACGCCCATCGCCCCAAGGCGCTCTGGTCAAGGCCCTCATGGTGTTGGGGGCAACGGACCTCGGTTCCCGAGACATTCCAAACGACAACGAAGGGTGGGGGAAGGTCAACTTGAGAGAAACCCTCGCTCCCACCTCTGGCCAGGGCATATGGGTCGATGATCGCTCGGTGCTTTCGGGTTCTGGGAATTCCAAAAGTTACACGTTCAACATCACACAATCCAATGGTGGTTTCAAATCGGTGCTTGCCTGGTCGGACGAGCGTGGCTCAACCTTTTCATCGAACCAACTAGTCAACAACCTCGATTTGGAAATCACCGCACCGTCTGGGACTGTTTACCTCGGCAATGATTTTGCAAGTGGGCAGTCCACCACTGGTGGCAGTGCCGACTCGATCAACAACCTCGAAGTCGTGCTTATTGACAGCGCTGAGGTTGGAATCTGGACGGTCAAAGTCAAGGACACACTCCATGGAGGCAGCACGGCTCAGCCTTTCGCCATCGCTGTGCGCGGTCACGGTGTGAATGATTTACGACCCGACCCAGAATTCATCGTCGATGCATTCGAAATGTCCGTATCCATTCCTCAAGTTGGTGACCAACTTCAATTGACCACGAAAGTGTTCAACGTCGGCAATGTCCGGGCGGATTTCTTTGACATTGAATTCCGAGTCGATGATGTGCTCATCGATAGCAAGAACATCGATGTTGGAGCAGGTTCAACCAAGACTCAAATTTGGTATTGGACGCCTCAGACTTCTGGTGACACAACCCTTTCCTTCATCATCGACCCTGATGATGACATCGAGGAAATCCTCGAGAACAACAATCGACAGGACATCGAGGTCGATGTCACGGCCCCTGGCGTGAAGCTGTCGGCGGAACCACGACAGCAGGTTTTGCTCAACACAAGCGCTTCCACCACCTCATGGAATGTTTCCCTCACCAACACCGCACTGATCGCAACCAATGCCAGCATGAGCACCAACGGCATCACAAACATCAACACAGGACAATCCGAATCATGGTATGTTGGGGCGACCGAATCTAATTTCACCCTTGAAGGGCGGGATTCTGCGAACATCACCGTGACGCTTGTTCACCCGACGCCTCCAACACCAGGTACATACCAAATTGAACTTCTCGGCCTCGATGTCGATAACGGTGTGACCTATCCATACACACTCGACTTCGTTGTCCCCGAATTGGCAAACTTGCGCTTGGAATACGACTACCAAATCGTACCAGTGTCGCCATCAGATCCAACATCGATTGACATTCGATTGTTCAACATTGGGAACGCTGACATCGGCTACGACCTGTTTTTGCAAGCACCAGCTGGCTGGAACGCAGGGTTCGATGATTTGGCGAGCGACCCGGGAGCAACTTCCGGCTCAACTGGATTAATTGCGCTCGACGCATACAAGACAATCGGCATGACGTTCACGCCTCCGCAGGTCATGACAGGGGCTGGGGCAGAACGCATCGTTCAGTTGACCGCTCTTTCACAAACCGAAATCCAAGACAGTTGGGTGTTCCAAATTCCAATTAAGGTCGAAGAAGTGCGAACCATCGACATCGACTTAGAGACAAATATCGGGGCGCTCCGGCCCGATTCCACGTTCAGCATGATGTTCTCGGTCGAGCATAAGGGGAACCTCGACTTGAGCCTCACACCTTCCTTTGAACTTCCAACTGGTTGGAGCGTGAGTTCTGGTTTGACAGTTCTCGACCTCAATTGGGCCTCGACTGAAAACATCCTCATTGGCATCGAAGGGGACGGGACGGCTCGCAGCGGTGAAGTGAAGTTTCACCTTGATGCAGACGGCGTTCGTACCACATGGGTCGGACAATTTGAGGTTGAGGTTCTTCCTGAACCATCGCTTCAATTCGTGAGCCTCGTGCTTGAAGATGGTTCGAGTTACACCAATCCACTCGGTCCTGGGTCTCATCCAGCAGGTGAACCGTTGGTGTTCACTTGGCTGGCTAGCAACAGCGCTGATGTTGAATGGTTGCCTGAAGTGTCGATCGCCCTCGGCCAAGGGCTCTTCGGGGAATGTTTGGATGTCGATGCGCTCGGTTTCAATGACGTAGCTCCTGTTGTATGCACGGTTCTCATACCTGCTACCATCGCTCCATTGAGCGAACCATCGTTCAGTGTCACCCTTGCTGGTAATGGTGTGGAGCAAACTGAACTTGTGGGTCTCTACGTGGCGAGTGTGATGGAAGCATCATGGGTTCAGGAACGCACGGTCCCGTTCGACACAGGTAAAGAATCGACGCTCGAAGTCACGCTAACAAACACTGGCAACACACAATTCTCTCACCAACTGACCGCCGATGTCAGTAAAGGTTGGTCTGCATCAATCGATGGGGACGACATCGCAGATTTGCAGCCAGGTCAGTCCATGACCGTTCGGCTGATCGTGGAAGCAACTCGACCGGGAACAGGGAGCATCACCCTTTCTTTGGCTGACGCTCCCGCAGTCTCCACCTCCAGCGTGACCCTTGAAGTTCAATCAGTGGGAGAACCAACAGCTACCTCGGGCGGTTCACTTCCGGTGACAGTGCTTGGACCGATTGTCCTGCTCGTGCTCGCTGGTGTCCTTGGGGCGCTTCTCATGCGCCGATCAAAGCCCGAGGCACCCCAAGCCTTTGCACAGGTGAAACACGCCCCAGTCCTCCGGGCTCCGGTGGCCCCAGTTGTGACCCAAACGCCCGCGGCTGCTTCCGGTCCAATGTGCTGGTCGTGTCGCCAAACCATCACAGGTCCGATGCAGGGCTGCCCAGGTTGTGGCGCTCGTTACCACCGCTCGGATGTTTCAACCTGTCAAGCAGGTGCATTGGAGGCATGCGTAAATTGCTCCGCTCCTGCCACGACATTCGTCTTGGCTTGAGTTGAAATTGCTTCATGCACAACACTGGGGAGCCTTTTGATACTAAGGCTTCCACCGGGGGTCATGGACCCCCGTCAAGAATCATCAAAGCACGCTTCCCATCGTGCCCTTTTGCTCGTCGGTCTGCTCCTGCTTTCCGTCGTACCAACCCTCGCCCCTGTGGCGAGTGCTGACGGTGCGAGGGATGCGAGTATTTTCATCCAAACGAGTCCGGCAAATGGGCAAGAAGTCAACCCCGGGGAGTCAGGCGAATACACTGTTCGTGTTTACAATCAAGGTTCGACGCCGATCACAGTCTCACTGTCCTCAACCGAAGAACAAACGCAAGAATGTGGCGCCTATTCGTCAAGCATTGTTCAAATTCCAGGCCCAATCGAATCTGGTGACTATGGCGAGACAACCATGAACGTCACATTGACCCAAACTGCAGAAGGCAGTTGTGACACCACTATTTCAGCAACGGCAACCGAACAACCAGAGCCCCCAGAAACACCTGGGCAGCCTGCGACTGAAACCAAAACAGTGACGACAACGGCCGGCGACGGCTCAGGAAGTGCAATCTTTGGCGTTGAGGTCACCATGCCTGCCACAACCAAAACATGGGGCGGACAGTCCATTGTCGAATACGATGTTGATGTGGAAAACACTGGGCAAACCAACGAGACAATTGCTCTAACGGTTGAAGAGACAGACGGAGCCGGATGCCAAAACACAGACGATTTGACAGTGGAGTTGGATGAAGAATCCGTCAACTTGGACCAGAATGAATCTGTAACTGTGATTGTTTCAGTGGAAGTCCCTGATGGCCAAGCAGCAGACAAATACTGCTGGGAAGTGACAGGCGTCGTTACCAACGATCCGACTCAAAACGCATCAGATTCCGAAGATTTTAGCCTCACTGTTCCAGAACTGCATGAATGCGAAATGTCCCTTTCTAAATCCACAGTCACGGTCAACCCGGGTGCAGAAGGTACGCTCAGTGCCACCCTTACCAACACTGGTAACAGCGACTGGTCAGTGACCATGGGCAAATCAGCCTCACCTGCAAGCCGGTCAAGTTGGGTCACCTTCGACGGGGCCTCTTCCGGCCTCTTGCCTTACAATGACGGTGAAGGAACTCGTACCTTCGATCTCAAAGTCTCCCCCGACGATTCGGTCACGGCAGGTTCTGAAACGGTCATCAACATTCTCGGAAAAGATGGCAGCGCCGTGAAGTGCAGCAAGGAATTGCGAGTCAAGGTCGGCCAATCGTACGGCGCAAGCATTTCTGTTTCACAATCCCTGCTGCCAAACGTCGAACCGGGTAGCAACGGTACAACAACCCTCACCGTCACAAACGATGGGAACGGGCCTGATAACCTCCGCGTCTCAGCATCAAGTGCTCCAAGTGGATGGGCTGTGCGCCTTGATGCCACGACCGTCAGCGTCGGCTCAAAGCACGGCTCCGAAAAGAGCAGTGATGTGTCGGTCACGATTAACGTACCAATCAACGCACTTGCGACCGAGGAAATCGACATCACGTTCTCAGTTCTGCCTTCAAGCGGTGGTGCAGCCTATGACGAAGTGGTCCTACGAGTGACTGTCAAGGCAGTTCACGGGATGGAAGCAGATGCTCCGGCGACCGATCAGACTGGACGTTCTGGAAGCGAAGTTCGCTTCCCGATTACCATTGAGAACCTCGGGAACGTCAAGGACACCTTCCGATGCTCAGTGATGCAACAAACAGCCACACCTGCTTGGGGCGTGCATTACGAGGATGCCGATGGTGTTCAATTTGTTGACATCGACATCGAACCTCGTTCCAGCATTGAAGTTTTCTTGGTCGTCAGTGTTGATGGTGAAGAAGAACTCGCATACACACGCATCACCTCCCGAATCACCAACAGGGATGACAGCAATACGGCCGATCAGGATGGCGATGGTGTCCCAGATAATCAGAAGGAATTTGAATTCCTAGCGATTCTGTCCGACCGTAATTTTGCAATGGATGTTCGTCTGGTCGATGGGGGCCTTGATCAGCGAACTGGTACAGCAGTTCTCCCACCTTCAGGTAGCCAAACATACGAGCTTTGGGTGGTGAACACAGGCGATGGCAACGATGAAGCACTTTTCGATCTATCAGGATTAGAGGGCATCGCGACTCGTGACTTGACGCTCAACGGGCTTTCAGTTGAGGGTCCTGTAAGCGTACCTGTAGGGTACGGTATTTGGGACTTTGAGAACCAAACATTCCTCTATGAAAACGGAGGTCCAATCACCTCAGCGACGGAAAATGGAGCTCAAACCATCATGCTCGAGTTGCCAGACTACTCCAACACATCCTATGAAGCGCGTCCGTTCAAACTGAAAATGGAACTTGTGTTAACAGTCAATCCTGGGGCAAACACGGGTGAAGGTGGTGTTTTGGATCTCACGGTGACGAGCGTATCAAACGCAGCAAACCGGTCGGGGAGAATCTCCATCACACTCGATGTGCAAATCGTATATGAGCTCGAATTCGATTCGGAAGGCGTTGAGACTGAAATGAGCCTCACGTACGGAGACCAACTGGAGTACACGCTCAATTTCACGAACACTGGAAACACTCAAACGGATGTCCTTGTCTTTGCTTCTGAAAGTTTCCGAGGTTGGAACGTTCTGATCGAGAGTGATTTCGAGGGTTGTAGTTTGGAAAAATTAGACTACATTTGTCAAGTTGATGTCGGCGAGGTTGTTCCTCTTCGTATCAATGTCCGTCCTCCATTTGAGACAGATATTGAAGACACATTCAAATTTACAATTTCGGTTCAACCAAGCGAGACTGGCGTCATCGATCGAGAGAACATCGAGTTTGAAGTGCTGGGCACTCCTTCCAAGGGCTTCCTTGGACTTGGCTTGTCGGCTGAACAAGTCCAAACAAGCCTCTTTATTTTCTTAACTCTCCCGCTGCTCTTGCTCTTTTATCGCGTTGGGAGAAAGGCGCATTAGACAAGCCGTCGAGGTCGAAAGAACGCTCATATACAGCAGTTGAGCGATGACGGGCACCAAGGCCTGTCCTCAACCACAATGAAAGTACGCAACCCAGTTCCGTATAGAAACCCAAAGAATCAGTTTGCTTTGACCATGGTGACGTTTGGAATTTACGGACTCTACCTTCATCACCAGTACTCCAACGAGATGAAGCGCTATGCAAATATTGGTAAGGGCGGTTTCAAACTTTGGAACCTCCTCTTCCTCCTCTTTGCCTTTGCATTGCCGTTTTGGATGATTACTCGAATGTTCAGATTCTTGCGCAGTACGAAACAACTCGAAGCCCAAACTGGCCATGCCACCAAACTTTCCTTTGGTTTTTTTTTGATGTGGTCGCTGATTGGTATGGTTGCATCTGGTGGAACAACGCTGATCATGTTCTTATTCCCTGATCTCGGTGGACTTGAATTCATCAAAACGCTGGCCCCGGCAGCGGTGTCTATGTGGGCTGCATTCGTGCCTTGGAAGGCCTTTGAAGATTCACTTAATACATCATGGACCCTGTTCTTTACTCGAAATTGAGCGTTCTTGATTGCCGCCACTCCCTCGCGCCAGGATTCCTTGAGATTGGATACTAGATTCGGCGTGTGAGCGGCTTTGAAAAAATGAGTTTGTTTGTTCCCTATTACTTCCTCGCAGTGGCCTTGTTCTTTGCCATGATGAAAGCCGCCCTTCACGAGTCGAATTTGGGAACGCTTATGTGGGTCCCTCAAGTCGAAGAAATTGCGGAGCGTATGCTTTGCTACAGGGTGAACATATGTCCGGACTTGAATCAGTACCGAGCGCTTACCTTTCAATTGGATTTTTGACGGTGCTCGGCATCATCATGCCCTTGACGAATTTCCTTATCACATGGGTCGTCCGCCCTCGTGTCGATCCCGCCCGCCCTCACATCACCCGGTCGTATCTCTTGGAAGGCTACGAGCGAGACCACAGCCTCTACCCTCGCCGTTTGACCACCTTCGAATGTGGAAGTGAACCTGTCGGCGATGCAATGATCCAATTCCACTTCCAGTACTACTGGTACGCCATCATTTTCCTTGTGTTCGATGTAGCGTTCATGTTCATGGTGCTTGGCGGCATGGTGGCTTCCGATGCAACATCAGAAGGCGCTGCAGCAGGCGCTGTCGATGAAGCAATTAGCGCTCTTACCGTGCTCTCAGTCTTCTTCGCAACGATGTCCTTGGGCGTCTGGTACGTGTTCCGTAAGCGAGGTCGCATTTACATTTGAGGTGGATATTATGGCAGAAGCAGGAGAAAATTTTGCAGCATTTAACAGCCGCGCGCTGGTCGAAATGGTCGGTGGCGTCACCGATGAGGCGCTCAAGGCCACACGAATCAAGAAGTTCCTCGGGGTTCTCGCAGGGCGTTACTTCAACTGGGCAGGACGAAAATCCCTGTTCACTCTTCACTTGGGAATCAAGTGTTGCGCAATCGAGATGGCAGCAGCTGCTACGCCTCGTTTCGACGGTGACCGATTCGGTGTTCTGTTCCGTTCCTCGCCTCGCCAATCCGACGTGCTGCTGATCAACGGGCCAATCACGAAGAAATTCGCCGACAAAGTGGTTCGATTGTGGGAACAAATGCCTGAGCCAAAGTACTGCATCGCTATGGGCGAATGCGCCATCTCTGGAGGACCTTATTTCCAATCCTACAACATTCTCGAAGGCGTCGACACGGTCATTCCAGTCGACGTCTACATCCCTGGATGCCCGCCTCGCCCAGAGGCTCTCATCGATGGATTCGGCCTCCTGCGTGAGAAAATTATCCGCATTGGCGGAGCACCAAGCGCCGATCGCATGAGCGAGAAGCCAGTGATTGTTGGGGAGGACTGAGCATGGGTACGAGCATCACTCAAGAACAAAACGCCTCGGCAGCAACTGCTTGCCTTGAAGCAATCAACGCCCGCTTTGAGGGCACAGGCATCACGGCCTCTGTGGAACACCACAGCAACGCCAAGAAGTACGCATTCGTTCGAATGACATGCCCACCACAACATTGGATTGCGTTGGCAAAGTGGATGCGCCACGATCTCGGTGTCAACTACTGCTCCATGGTGACGGGAACACATTTCCCAGATGGCCCTGATGAGCGCGGGTGGGAAGTTGCTTACCACTTTCTTCGCCAACCAATTCAAGATCAAACGCCAAACACACACCATGTCATCGTTGCAGAAGAATTGACAGGCATGGACATTCCAATGGAATTCGAAGTCTTCATGCCACTTCCTCAAGGCGACTCCCCAAGCGTGCCTTCAATCCAATCCATTTGGGTTGGTGCGGATTGGAACGAAAAAGAGACATGGGATTTGGTTGGTATTCGTTTCGAAGGCCATGAAAACATGCACCGTGTGCTGAATCCCCACGACAGTCCTGAAGGATTCCACCCATTGCAAAAGCAACACAAACTCCGGTATCACGATCACAACGAAATGTACGATGACGCTCAAGGCTTCATGCGTAAACCAGCGGACGAGGGCCGTGTTAAGTGAGGGATTATCATGGCACAAATGTGGATTACAATGGGGCCTCAACACCCAATGACGCACGGCTTGTGGACGCTTCGTGTAAAGGTCGATGGTGAAACCGTCGTCGACACCGAAGCGGAACTTGGTTACATTCACCGCGGTGTGGAGAAAATCTGCGAATCTCGGGATTTCACTCAAGTCACACCTTACTGTGACCGATTGTGCTACGTGAGCGCAATGACATGGGCCAACTCTTACATCTACGCAGCAGAAGATTTGCTGGAAGCAGATGTTCCTGAGCGAGCCGAATACATTCGTTTGATTTCAGCAGAACTTCAGCGCCTTGCTTCCCACTTGATGTGGCTCGGTGCTTTCGGACCTGACATTGGAAACTTGACCCTCATGACCTGGTGCATGCGAGATCGAGAAATGTTCCTCGATCTTTTGCAAGAACTTGGTGGTTCAAGAATGCACTACAACTACCCCCGAATTGGCGGTGTCAAGCGAGACATGCCAATCGGCTTTGCAGACCGTGTTATTGCAAAGACAAAGTTGTTCGAAAAGCGACTCGATGAATACGAAATGATGCTCGATGAATCCACCATTTGGTTGGTCCGTTTGCAAGGTGTTGGCTACGCCAATGCCGAAGAGATGGTCAACGCCGGAGTTTCGGGTCCTAACGTTCGAGCAGCGGGCGTCAACTACGACGTTCGCTGGGCTCACCCATACTCTGTCTACGATGAAATCGATTGGGAGCCGGCCGTTGAAAAGCCAACATCCGTGAAGGGCGCTGACTGCTACGACCGATACCGTGTTCGAATGGAAGAAATGCGCCAATCATGCAGCATGGTTCTTGACGCACTCAACAAGATTCCTGGTGGCATGAACACAAACTACGCTTCCGGTGATGAGATGATTTACACCAAGGCTCCAACCCGTGCTCCTGAAGGGGCGACTGGATTCAGCAACTATGAGTGCACCCGAGGTGCATCTCAGTTCTACATCCAAGGCGGCGGTGACGGTCGTGGAAAGAATCCGTACCGTTTGTCCATCCGCTCACCGATGTTCATCACCATCCCATTCGTCGCCAAGACGATGATCGGCTACAAGATTGCAGATATCCCTGCCATCATGGGTAGCTTTGACCCATGCATTGGAGAAACCGACCGTTGAGGTGATTGTTATGGATGACATCTACGACCTACGAAGCATCTTCTTGGGCGAGGACAGCCCAGTTCGCGACCTCGTGATTTCCTCCCTCGAGGGAACCCCTCTCGAGGAAAGTGCAGGCTCCATTGCCTTTGCAGCAGGTACATTCGCTGTTGTGAACATCGTGTTCCTCATGCTGTTCTTCAGCCAATTCGCCATCCTCTGGATTGAGCGAAAAGCGGTCGCTCGTATGAACGACCGCCGTGGTGCGACCACTGCGCTCCGGTCTCTCTGGGTTGGAGAAAACGGCGTGACTGCAGGAGAATGGTGGAACATGCTGCCGTTCGGTGCAGGAGTGCCCGTCGGAGCTGTCAACCGCTGGCTCAACAAGAAGTTCGGCAACCGCGACGAAAACTTCGCAACCGTTGACCGTGTCAACAACCGCTCGTGGATGGGCTACTCCATCTTCCCCGGGTTCTTCCAAAACGTCGCTGATGGAATGAAGTTCCTGCTTAAGGAACACATGGTCCCACGCCGTGCTGACAAACTCATCTTCGAGGTGTCACCTTTCCTCATCGTTTCATCCACGCTCTTGATCCTCGGAATTATCCCACTTTCAAGTGGCATTTATGCCACAAACCCCGACCTCTCGATTCTGTACGCAATCGCTATCTTCGGTATCGCGCCAATTGGTGTGTTCTTCGCTGGTTGGTCTTCAAACAACAAGTACACCCTCATTGGGGGCATTCGATCCGCTGCACAACTCACAGCATACGAGATTCCTTTGCTGTTGACGCTGCTTTCCGTTGCGGTCCTCTCTGGAACCTTCAACATCATCGAGAGCATCCACTTCCAGCACAGCGCGGGGGCTTGGAACTTGTTCTTGATGCCACTTGGTGCTGCTCTCTTTTTGGTGACCATGATTGCAGAAGTCGAACGTGTTCCGTTCGATATGCCTGAAGCAGAAGCCGAACTTGTCGAAGGCTGGTGGACTGAATACGGCGGCATGCGATTCGGTATGCTGTTCATGGCAGAATACATCCGAACCTACGCTGCGTGTTTCTTGTTCACCCACTTCTTCCTCGCAGGATGGCACTTGCCTTTCCAAGGCACCATTAGCCAAATCCCACTGCTTGGTGATGCATACGTCTTGATTCCTGGCGCCATTGTGGTCCTTCTCAAGTCGTGGCTCGTGTTCTTGGTCGTCTTCGTTTGGGCTCGTTTCTCCCTCGCTCGAATCCGCACGGACCAAATCCTCGAATTTGGATGGCGCATGCTCTTGCCACTTTCGGTGCTTCAAGTGGTGCTCTCAACCCTCTACCGCTTGTTCTTGTTCGTCCCATCGGGCATGAGTGACACCGCTGCTGGTGGCAATGCTTGGATGATCCCAGGCCTCGAAATCCCAGTGCTCTTGCCACTCTTGACCACGCTCTTGTGGTTGGGTGTCTTCTTCCTTCTGTTGAACGATGAAGACAAAGACGCTGCTCCAGATCGCATGTACCACGTGTACACATTACAGCCCGCGGGAACGCACACTCCGGGAAAGGACTGAGGTGATTTAGAATGCCAATGCACCCAAACGCACGACCTAATTTCAGAAACCTATTCTGGTACCCGTTCAAAATTACATTGATCACGGCGCTCCGAACCTTCCCATTCTTTGGCAAGATTTTTGGAAAGCGCTTGGCCATGGGGTATCACAACACAGAGCACCCAGAATTCCTCAGCGATGGTGACAAGACCCGCGCTGGCAAGACCTCGGAGTTCAACGATATCAGCAACCAGCAATTCGCACCAGACCGAGTTACATCCGACTTGTTCCCAACGCTATGGAAGCCACAAACGGTTCAATACCCGTACGAGCGACTCGAGGAAATGGAGCCTTGGCTCTTCGTCCCTGGGAACTACAACGGCCGAATCGGTGTGATTTGGGAAACATGCACAGCGTGTAAGATGTGTGTCAACATCTGCCCGAACGACTGCCTTCACATGACCACCGAGTTGCGCGTCGACGTCCTCGACAACGCAGAAGGCGAGCATGAAGGACTTGGAGCAGAACTTGAGGTCGGTGGCCACGCTGCCATGCTCAAGCCAGAAGTTGCCGCAACCCTCGAAGATTTCAACCTCGCAACCGCACACACCGACACACCAAGCGAGTGGCGGTTCGCAGAAGTGCTTGATTTGACCGGCAACACAGCAACCGTTCGTTGGAACGACTCCGGCGAAGAAGTCGAGGTTGAACAAAGCGAACTTCGTGTTGCAGATGATCAAATTGTTTCAGGTCGAATCGACTTGGGACGGTGCATGTTCTGTGGACTCTGCATGGAATCGTGTGGCTTTACCTCCTTCTTCATGACCAATGAGTACGATGGAATGTCTGGATTCACTCGGCAAGAACTGTGGTTCGACGCAAGTCGAACTCGAGTGCTGCCAAATGTTCACCAAGAAGCGGTTGACACTGAACTTGCGAAGCGGGCCAACAAGGAACGCGACAAGCGGGCCAAGAAGGCTGCCAAGGCAGCAAAGGCTGCTTCAGAGGAGAGTGCTTGAGATGGACGTGGCACATGCAGCTGAACTTGGCGTGTTTTTCCTCTTTGCAACCATTGCACTGGGAGGGGCGCTTGGGCTCATTCTCGCTCAACGTGTTGCTCACTCAATGCTTTCACTGATTTTCAGTTTCATGGCTGTCTCAGGCATCTTCATCCTCTTGGGTGCAGAATTCCTGGCCGCCATTCAAATCCTTGTCTACCTGGCAAGTGTCGGATTGGTGGTGCTGTTTGGTATCATGCTCACACGCCGTCAAATCCTTGAGGAGGACTTCGAATGAAGGTGCTCTCCCTCGCAACTCGTATGGGCTTGCTTGCCCTTGGCATGATCCTTGTTTCCGTGCTCAGCGCTGACGCTGTTTGGGCCGATGCAAGTGAAGACGAGCCAACAACCAGCGGTCTCGCTGATGCATTGCTTACTGATTGGGCGCTTCCATTGCTCATCCTCGGCGTGCTGATGTCGATGGCCATGATTGGTGCAGCATACCTTGTTCGCGACGAGCGGATGGAGAACCTCTTGTGGGAATTCGGAGGTGAAGAAGAATGATTGATCCAGCATTGGTATCCGCTCTTTCAGCCCTCATGTTCGTCATTGGACTTGGTGGTGCTTTCACTCGAAAGAACGCCATCATCGTCTTGATGTGCATCGAATTGATGCTCAACGCCGCAAACATGCAGTTTGCAGCAGCAGCGGTCCATCACGGTGATACCACTGGATGGGTTTACACCATTTTTGCCATTGCCATTGCGGCCAGTGAAGTTGCCATTGGATTGGCAATTTTCCTCGCTATGTATGGCCAACACGACACGATATCATTGGACGATGTGGATGTCCTGAAGAACTGAGGTGAGATCATGGCAGGTTCAGAAGTTACAGATATCGCAACTCCTCATGTTACCGAATTGGCCCCCCTCATCGTGCTTTTGCCGATGATTGCCTTCGCGGTCATTCTCTTCCTTGGCAAGGTGTTCAACGGAAATCCTACTTGGAAAAATGCAGTCAAAGAAGGGGGCATTATCGCCCTCGGTGTCATGAGCGCAGTGCTCGTGCTTTCCTTGTTGTTAATTGCCGATTTCATTGGCTCAGTGCAAGCAGGTCACGACTCAGTGTTCCACTGGTTCACCTCGGGTGTCTGGGACGGCACCTCCGCCGGCGTCAGTACGGACAAGTTCGGCTTTGGCATCTACGTCGACCACATCACCGTGATGCTCTTGTTCGTCGCGGCTTTCCTCTGCTTGTTGATCAACACTTTCAGCATCGGTTACATGAACACCGACCCAATCAACGACAACCGAAATCACCGGTTCTATGCAGAATTCGTCTTGTTCTGCTCTGGTATGCTCGGTATGGTCCTTGCAGACTCGTTCCTCTGGTTGTTCATCTTCTGGGAGATTATGGGTCTCTGTTCCTACCTGCTCATCGGATTCTACTACGAGCGCCCAAGCGCAGCCTACGCTGCCAAGAAAGCGTTCCTCACCACCCGTATCGGCGATGTGTTCCTGATGATCGGATTGGTCATGCTTTGGGACCTCTTCGGTTCGCTTGATTACACCGTCGTGTTTGACTCGGCAAACATCGAGCACGTCGCAGAACACTCTGCTGGCACCCTCCAATGGGCGCTTGGCCTCATGTTCATCGGCGCAGTTGGTAAGTCTGCTCAATTCCCACTCCACGTCTGGTTGCCAGACGCTATGGAAGGTCCAACACCAGTTTCTGCCCTCATTCACGCAGCAACCATGGTCAATGCTGGATTGTACCTCGTGGCTCGTATGTTCCCATTCTTCGGAGCAGAAGCGCTTCACGGCGACCTTGCTGATCTGGCCTACATCATCGCCGTTGTTGGCGGTATTACCGCCGTGATGGCAGCAGCCATCGCCTTTGTCCAAATGGATCTCAAAAAGGTCTTGGCGTATTCAACAATGAGTCAACTCGCCTACATCTTTACCGGACTCGGATGTGCGCTTTACCTTGCGAACACACTCGATTGGCACCACAATGACAAGGATCATTACATTGTGATTGTCGCTTTTGGTGCTGCTTTGTTCCACTTGTTCAACCACGCTATGGCCAAAGGAATGCTGTTCATGGCCAGTGGTTCAGTGATTCACGAAGTGCATCATGCTCACCACCATTTGCACCATCATGATGACCACGGTGACGACCACGGTGATGATCACCATGACGACCACTTTGACGCTCAGTCCATGGAGAACATGGGTGGCCTTGCCTCAAAGATGCCAATCACGGCAACTGCAATGCTCGTTGGTTCCGCTTCCATCATGGGTCTGCCATTAATCGGCGGATTCTGGTCCAAGGAAGGCATCATTGCCAATGCATGGCGAGTTGCTCAAGACGATCCTAAGTTCCTCTTGCCTGCCATGTGCGTGCTGATTGGTGCTGGAATGACCGGGTTCTACATGTCCCGAATGTGGCTCAAGACCTTTGCAGGCAAGCCAAATAACGAGGTTGCAGCTCACGTCGGTCCAACCAACACATGGATCAAGATTCCACTGTTCCTCCTCACGTTCGTCAGTCTTTCCTCTGTGTTCTTTGCAGGCATGGGCTTCACCCATTGGGCGCCCGATGAAAACTACGCTTTCATGTCGGAGAAGTCCCTTGTTGACGGCATCATTTACGAGATGGGTCACGCATTTGCAAATGAAGACTCTTACTTCTTCATTATCACCTACATCGCCATTGCCCTCGGTGCTGTCGCAGGTCCAGGTCTAGCTATGGCCCTCTATGGCGGCGAGTTGGAAGAAGGCGAATCCGCTAAGCCTTGGATGATGCCAGTCATCCGCCTCAACTCGTGGGTCAAGGCTCGGTTCAACTTTGACAACAGTGCTTTTGCTGAATCAACCCTCGCTGTCGCATTGCAAAACCGACTGTACATCGACCATTACTACGATATGGCCATGCTCAAGATCGTAGCAGGATTCTCGACAAAGGCTGCTGACGCAGATTCGGATGTGATTGATGGAACCATCAAGACCATCGAATCCGGTTCGCAATCGATTTCAGAAGTCGTTCGTTCGCTCACGACCGGCTCTGCCCGTGATTACATCCTCATGGTGGCGGTTGGTATGCTTGCGATTTTCATGCTTGTTTGGGGGGTGGCTTGATTGTTCGAGCCAGGTACTGATTGGATTTCGATGCAGCTCGTAGGTTTCCCTGTTGTCGCAGGTATTGTTTTGTTAGCATTCGTTGCAAACGCAAAGAAATCAGCGCATGAGAAACTCAACAACCCAATCCGGATGGCCAGTTTTGCCTTCTCGTTGGTGCTGTTCGGTTACACCACTGCCATGTTCTTCAACTCCTTTGCAAACATCACAACCGATGGCGTTGCGTTCAACAATTACACCTTCCACGATTCGTATGAATGGTTCCCTGCACTGGGTATTCACTGGACCGTTGGTTTGGATGCGTTGTCGTTCCCAATGGTTTGGTTGACCACCTTCTTGCTTCCAGTGACCATCATTGCTACATGGCACGAGAAAAACGGTGCAACGTACTTCCCAACCCTTCTCTTGATGGGTGGCGCTTTGATTGGGGTGTTCGTCTCCCTTGACTTGTTCATGTTCTATGTGTTCTGGGAATTGACATTGATTCCAATGTTCTTCTTGATCTTGAACTGGGGTGGCAAGGACCGAAAGTACGCTTCTCAGAAGTTCTTCATCTACACCTTCACGGCCTCTGTTGTGATGTTGCTCGGTCTTGTGACCCTCTACCTCATGCAACCTGACCAAATTGGAACGGGCGGTAAGTACGGCACAATGACCGGACGTACCTTCGACATTCCAACGCTCGTGGAGAGTGCAACCTTGGCCAACCAAGATGGATGGTTCATGGGAGAAAGCATGCAAAAAGTGCTGTTCGTCATGCTCATGCTTGGTTTCCTTGTGAAGTTGCCAGCGGTTCCCTTCCACACTTGGCTGCCAGATGCGCACGTGCAGGCGCCAACAGGTGGTTCGATGCTGCTTGCTGGTGTGATGCTCAAGATGGGGGCCTACGGTATGTTCCGTCTCCCACTCAGCATGTTCCCACATGCATTGCAACACTTCCAATTGGCGTTGATGATCTTCGGTATGGTTTCGCTCGTTTGGGGTGCCATTGTCTGTTTGGGACAAACCAACCTCAAGAAGATGGTCGCATATTCCTCTGTGTCACACATGGGTGTCATCCTCATCGGCATCGCTACCATGCAACCAATGGGCTGGGCTGCGGCTTTGTTCATGATGTTCGCTCACGGAATCATCAGCCCAATGCTTTTCGCAGTGTGTGGCGCATTCAAGCACCACTACCACAGCATGGAGATTGGTGCAATGCGCGGCATGGCCAAGCATTCACCATGGCTTGCTACATCGATGATGTTCGCTTGGATGGCTTCACTTGGCCTTCCATTGCTTGCAGGATTCGTTGCTGAATTGATGATGCTCATCGCTTTGTGGTACTTCATCGACCTCGAAGGATGGAGCGTCCTTTGGATGATTGGACCTGCACTCGTGTTGGCCCTCACCGCTGCTTACTACCTCTGGTCGATGCAACGCACGATTTTCGAAGGTGGCGACGAAACGCAACCACCTGCAACCCTTCATGGCGACCCAGTACCAGATATTACCAACGAAGAAAAGATTGCCATGCTCATCTTGGCGGCCTTCACCATCCTCTTCGGTGTCATGCCATGGATTGGATTGGACATGATGGACGATTATTGCCGAACGTTCTTCGAACACATGATTTCCAATGGCATTTTCAAGGGAGGTGCCTGATATGAGTGAGACACAAGCCTTCAGCAACGAGTTCTACTCAGCACTGCTCCCAGAGATGCTTCTGTTCGCTGGACTGATCGCTCTTATCCTCATCCCGAACCTTGGAAAGGGTACCTTCCGCATTCCTGGAACCCAACTTCGCTTGCCTTGGTTCTTAGGCGGTCAACGATTCGGCCTCACCAGCAACCCACGCCTCCCAGCATGGATTGCCACCATTACCCTTGCAGGAGCGTTCGCAGCCGTTCTCGACTCACTCAACGGAGGCGTTGAAAGCCTTCTTGTGGTGAGCAGCGATTCAGACGCTGCCAAGGAACTGCTCATGGTCAACGGATTCAGCCGTGTCTTCGAACTGATTTTCTTCGGTGCACTTGCGCTCGCTTCGTTCGCTAGTATGAACCGCTTGAAGGTTGAAGGAACTGGTGGAAAACTCACCGAAGACCAGCTCTTCAACAACCGACGTCAAGCAGATTTCTACATCTTGATGTTGACTTGCGGCCTTGGGATGTCCGTTGTTGCGTTGGCTCAAGACCTCTTTGTGCTCTTCATTGGACTGGAACTGGCTTCCTTCTCCACCTATGTGCTTGTGGCATTCATGAAGGAATCCAAGACCGGCTCGGAGGCCGGAATGAAGTACTTCATCGTCGGTTCCGTTGCATCCGGTGTAGGTCTCTATGGTCTTTCGATGCTCTACCTCTGGTCGGGCTCGCTTCAGTTTGATGCCCTCGCTTTGGCCTTCGCTGAAACAGGAACGGAACCATTGCCACTCATCGGTATCGGATTCGTTCTGGTTGGCTTTGGTTTCAAGGTCAGCGCAGCACCGTTCCACTTTGCCGCTCCTGATGCATACGCAGGCGCAAGCAGCCCTGTAGCGGGTGTTCTCGCAACTGCAAGCAAAGCCATGGGTATGGTCGGTTTGATTCGAATGTTGTTGATTGTGGCAGCACCCGAATCCTCTGATGGTTCAGCAGTTTGGCTCGTCGCTATTGGCGCCCTCGCTGCTCTTACCATGACATGGGGGAACATCGCAGCACTTGGCAGCACGAATCCGAAGCGCATGCTTGCTTACTCCTCTGTCGCTCACGCAGGATACATGCTTGCAGGACTCACTGCGATCGGTGCGTGGACATGGGACCCATCCTTCGCTGGACAAGAAGGCGAAGCAGCCCTCCTCGTCATGACCGCCTTGATGTTCCACTTGCTTGTTCTCGTTGCGTTCAAACTCGGTGCATTCCTTGTGCTCTCCATCCTTGAGAACGACGGCGATTCCTCACGTCTCTCGTCGCTTGGCGGTCTTGCAAAGCGTGAACCACTGCTTGCCTTTGCCATGTTCATCTTCATGATTTCACTCGCTGGTGTGCCACCAATGGCAGGATTCCTCTCCAAGCTCATGGTCATCATGGGCATCGTCAATGTTGGTGTCGGCTCCGGAATCAACTCGTTCGGAGATCTTCACTGGGTTTGGTGGCTTGCACTCTTGATGGTGCTCAACTCAGCAATTTCAGTGTTCTATTACCTCCGTGTCGCAGTGGTGATGTTCTTCGAAGCACCCGAAAAGGGACGAGAAGGACCGTTGCCATCGGGATGGCAAGTTCGAGCCTCGATTTTCATCTGTGTTGCGGCGACAATCCTGCTTGGTGTCTTTGGCGACTCCGTGCTTGAGATGTGTCGGGACGCTGCGGAGAGCCTCACCACAAAGTGGTGAAGCGCTTCTTTCGCTGGTTGTTCACAGTGAAGCGCTCTGTGAGGTGCTGTATTCAAGAAGGGTGGGCTGCACGGTAGATTAGGTGCAACCGTATGGGTCGACGACGTGAAGAAAAAGTGGACGAGGAAGAACTCGCTCGGCTTGAATCTCCAGAAGGTTCCTCGTCAGGCAAAATCCGTGTCAAGATGCCGAACAAAAGAGTCAACGAAATGTTCGCTCTCGCTGAGCAAATTCTCGGTGGTCGAAGGGTCACCGTGCTTTGTGCAGACGGTGAAACCCGAATGGCTCGCATTCCTGGCAAAATGCGCCGACGTCAATGGGTCCGTGAAGGCGATTTGATCATCGTTTGGCCTTGGGATTTCCAAGATGCCAAAGCAGACGTAAAGCACCGTTATACCAAAACTCAAGCAATGTACCTCTCTCGAAAGGGTGTTTTGCCGCCCGATGTCGATATCTTTGGAATGAACACTACAGTCGATGATGATGATGAACACGACGATCTGTTCGGCACAATGGATGACGACGATGAGGACGACCTCTTTGGCGCAGCAGACGAACCAGAGGGCGATGATGACGACGATGATGACGACTTGTTTGGCGAGGCGGAGGACGACGAGGACGATCTCTTTGCAGCGTCCGAAGAACCCACCGAATCCAGTGCCGAGGAGGCAGAGGCGAGTGAGGAAAAATCCGAAGAACCATTTGTCGTTGTTGAAGAGTACCCATCGGAAGAAGGCGAAGAGGACGACGATGACGATGAGGACTTGGAAGACCTCTTTGGCTGAAGGAATTGAGACCTATGCTGTTCCAGTGGTGATTTGATGGCCAAGGACAACTGGGATGAGTTGAACGAAGGCAACCACAACCGCCACAACCATCGCCGGAACAAAAAGAAGGGCAAGCGCTCTTCTCGATCTCAAGACCTCGATGACGAATACGCTTCGTCGGAAGAGGATAAATTTCTCAGCAACCTTGCCTCAAAGAACAACACCTACGGGTGGATGAAAGAGGCTCGTTACAAACGGATGTTCAGTGACATCGAAAACAAAATTCAGGGAGCGATGGGGACCGGGTCCTTCGATTGGGTCGACCGGCGTGTGTTTGATCAGGTGTTTGACCGCCTCACCCTTATGTCGCTCTACAAATTGATGAAAACAGGCGTCATCGATACCCTTGATTATCCAATTGCTCGAGGCAAAGAAGCGCACGTATTCCACGGAACAAACATCGATGGAAAATCGGTGGCGGTGAAAATCTTCCACACATCAAATGCGGTGTTCAAGAACCTTGTTCAGTACATCGAAGGCGATCCACGCTTTGGCGGTCTTCGGCGAAGGCATCGAGACCTTGTCGATATATGGGTCCGCAAAGAGCATCGGAATCTTTCCCGGCTTTCTCGTTGGGGATTGAACGTTCCAAAGCCTCTTGGCATTCACAAGAACGTTCTCGTGATGGATTATTTGGGTCACGAAACTGGTTCTTCTCCCAAATTGAGAGAAGTGAATGTGGAAGAGCCAGAGCCTGTGTTTGAAGATTTGCTCAAATTCTTAGCTGTGGCGTGGCAGAAAAGTAACCTCGTTCACGGCGATTTTTCTCCGTTCAACATCTTGTGGCATCAAGACAGAGCCGTTGTGATTGATGTTGGCCAAGCAGTCGTTCAAGGCCATCCGAAGGCAGAGGAGTTCCTTGTTCGTGACGTCACTCGTTTGGTTGAATGGGCCAACAAGAACGGTATTGATGTGACACTGGCTGAGGCCATGTTTGAAGTTCTCAACATGAACCTCGATCATGTCAAACAGATTAAGTTTGACGACGAAGAAGAGTGAATCACTCTTCTTCCCATTGGACTTGTTCGTCTTCGGCCAATTCCATCATGGCTTCGACAGCGCCTTCATCCTCAGGATCGACTTGGGCCGCACGCATGCGCCGGCTGCGTCGGTTCGAGACATCGGCCAGCCCTGGAACGAGGTTCTCGAACCCACCTGCTTGTGGTACGGGGTCTGATTTGATTTCGATGGTGTCGAGGCTTCGATTGACCAAACGACTGCGGCGTCGGTCTCGCTCGAGGAAATTAAGCACAGTACCGTGCTCTGCCCCTCCAGCAAGCATCTCAATCGCTTGGCGGGCAGCAGCCAAACCATCTTCTTCACCGACAAGGACCACGGTGGAGTTGTAGATTGTGATTTGTGTGTCAGTCAGGTTCTCGATCAACTTGCGAATTTTACCTTGGCTTCCGATGATTCGGGCACGAATGCGTCGCTGTTGGTTGGAGCGCTTTCCTACGAAGGATCGAATGTCGACGAGTTCGAAGAAATGATCATCATCGAGCAAGCGGATGGCTGCCTTGGGCGCCATGCCTCTTCCAATAGCCTTGATGACATCCGGGAATTTCATGGCTTTGACTGGGTCGTAGGAACCCGGTGCACCCCATTCGACTTCGACATCACCGGTGTTCGAGTCGATGTCCAGCGTCTTGCATCCAGCAGCGTGACGCAGCGACTTCGCAGTTGCACCCTTTGCGCCGATGAGCACCGCAATGCGGTCCATTGGAACACGAGGTAGGGGTTGTCGCATGGTTCTGCCTGCGGCCGACCTCTTTTCAAACTCTTGTACGGCGCTGGAGGAAGCCAATAGCCACTCCAACAAGCAAGAGGATGATGATTGAAGGCGCAAAAGAAGGCACAAGGCCTGGCGAACCAATCGATGCTCCTGTGACCACCAGGTGGTTGTTGTTGTTGCCTTCATCGTATTCGTCAATGACGTTGAGGTAGTCGATGACGAGTCGTAAATCATACTGACCAGTCTGTGGAACGGTGTAGTTCCAAATGAGCGTCTCAGTGCTGTCAGAAAGAGTTCCGGAAGGCAATGTTCTCGCCTCCATCACGGTCCAACTCACCGAGGATGTTCGATCGGCGGGGGCCGACTCCAATCGTACCACAACGCTGCCACCGTAGTCTTGATTGCTCTCCAAAACGCTGGTGATGGTCACGTTTCCTGAGTTTTCACCGGGTCGGACAATCAGACGGTCGAGGTTGGTTTGTGTGCTGTTCCACGACAAATCAAGACCGGGAAGGATTTGGAACGAACTTGGGCTCGAACTGTATTCATTGCCAGCTTGGTCAACCACAACTGCACGGAACATGAGGTGCTGGCGGGATTTCGTCGCCCAATTTGACAGCGCCACAGTGGCATCGAGTCCCGTAACGCCGAAGTTCAACCATCGGCCAGAGAGGTCAGGTGTTTGACCCACGCCGTTTGTATCGAAACCATACTGCATGTACGAAGCGGTCAAATCGATTCCAGAGCCGTCGTCTTGAGCGTTGAAACTCACGTTTGCAGGTCCAACTCGACTCGTTGTGAGTTCGTCGACAATCCATCCGCTTGGTTCGGGTGCTGTTTGATCGACTCGAACGATTACATCAGATGCAGGACCAACATTCCCAACCCGGTCCACAGACCTGAATTGAACGGTGTGGTTTCCTTCTGTAAACTCGAATGAAGCAGCGTCGGTGATAACGGTCGTCCACGCAGTGCCATCAGTGCTGTATTGGCAAGAGGCAACGCCGCTTCCTTGGCCATCGTCCGCAGCATTGATCAGGCCACTGATGGTGATGGCGCCGCTGTTTTGCCATGTCGAGCCGGAACCAACGGTGAGGCCGCTCAGTGTAGGGCCAGTTCGGTCGATTCCGATAAACATCGTTTCTGTGGCAGACAAACCTGAATCGTCGTGGACGGTGAGCTTCGGGTTGTAGGTTCCTTCGCTCATGGCTCCACTTGACCAGTCCCATCCGTAATCGAGGGATGTTGGGCCGTCATTGGAGGGCGCGCCCGGGCCGGGTACATTGGTGAGCGTGGCATAGGTGAGGTCGTCATCGCTCGCACCCCAACGGAATGCAATTGCTTCATCCGCATCAATTCCAAACCAGGCTCGGTCGCTTGCGGAATCCCCACTGCCTGCTTCAGCGTTGAGCGCCGTAAAGATGGTGATGATAGGAATTTGGTTTGCAATAGAGAAGGTATCGGAGGTCACCACGACGCTTTCGTTGACATCGTCATCCCAAGCGGTTGCACGGAGGGTGTAGCTGCCGTTCGTGTAGGCGGTTGTGTCAAAATAGGTCAGCCATGGGACACTGGTGAGGTTGGTTACGGATGACCATGATGATCCGTCATCGGAGGCTTCAATCAGAATTGAGGACACATTCGCATCGCCGCTTAAGGAGAAGGTCAATTGGTACTGTCCAGTGATTGAATCACCGGTTGATGGCCCGTTTGAGAAACTCAACACGAGGTTTGAGGAGGTTGCCATTGGGGCGTTTTCTTGCAGAGCAGCAGGCGGTGCTTCTGCGGGTTGCCACAATGGGGTGGCGGTCATGCCCACCAAGAGGAAGACGAGCAACGCAGTCACCGCGGTCCTTCCCATGGACCCTTGACGGGTGAGGTTGTCCTTCAATGCTCCCCTTTGCGAAACGAGAAAGGTGGGCGGTTGAGGGGTTGACATATGGGTCGAAAACCATCAACGCCGAGGCTCAATGGCGATGAAAGAATCCCTTTGGGAACAACGATTTTTCGTATCTGTTTGAGATGGGTTCAAGTGCTTTGCAGGGTGTCATCCCTATGTATGGCGAACACATGGAAGGCCCTTGTTGTGATTCTGCTGCTCGGAATGGCGTCGTTGCCACTTGGGGTCAACGCTGAACAAGTTGGCGACATTCAAGCCTCGGCATCGAGTGTTGCCCTGTCTCCATCTGCTCCACAAGCCGGCGATACGGTGACCATTTACCTCACGTTGTATAACAGCGGACAGACCTATGCTTCTGACGTTGAGTACACCTTTTACAAGGAATCTCAGAGTCCAAGCAACATCCTAGAACAAGCAAGGGTGGATATTGAAAGCGAAACAATTGCAGAAGTTTCAACGCAGTGGATCAATGTGATCGAAGGTGAACATGAGGTGCACATTCTGGTGGAATACCCACGCGATTCAAACAACTTCATGGATTTCTATGTGCCATTCACGGTCACTGGCCTGCCAAACCTCAAGGTCACCACCCTCGAAGTCTCTCCAGCCTCGGGGATTTTCGCTGGTGATACCGTCACCGTTTCCTCCCTTGTACGAAACACTGGCAGCGAACCTGCTGGTGCGAGCGTGCTTCACCTAGACCTTCCAGATGCTCCGAACCAAGACCTTGCAACGCCTGCCATTGCTGCAGGTTCATCGGCTTGGGTCAACACGACCTTTGATGCACCAGCAAGCGGTGCTCACACGATTTATGCAACGCCTGATTACGAAAGCGCCGTTGAAGAGTCTTCTGAGGTGAACAAGCAAATCAACGTCTCCTTCACAGTCGAAACGCGCATGGATGTCTATCACCAAGGCGAGATGAGTGTTGCGATCGAAGAAGGTGCACTCGAAGGGCCTTGGGTTGTTTCTGGCCGACTTGCCCGCACCAACGGAAGCGGTGCCTCTGAAGTGCCAATGTGGCTGGAAATTCCAGATGGCAACGGGGGACTCGTGACCTCGACTCCGTTCACTGTGACCCTCACAGGGGCAGGCTACGCTGAAGCCGAATGGAGCCACACTTTGACCTCAAGTGACCTCAGTGCGCTGCCTGTTGGCCAACACCAAGTCACAGCACAAATCGATCCTTTCGGCACAGCCCCCTTTATCCAAGAGTCGACTGAAAACGACCGAAGCACAACCTCTCTCTCGGTTTTCCCGATTCCAGATGTCTTCGTTGACCCGATTGCAATCGCGGACAGTCCTTCTGTAAATTCGGGTGACAAAGTGCTGTGGAGGGTCAGCATGAGCAACAACGGTGATATCGAAGTTTCCGGACGCTTGCAGTACACTTGGGAAGGCACTGACAGTCAGTCGCCGGTCATTTACCTCGACAAAGGTGAAACCATCACATGGGATGTAGAACTCACGACCTCCCTTGGTGCCCATGAAGCCACGTTCGTTGCAGGTTGGGTGCCGCTTGCTGGCAGTTGGGATGACAACCCCCTCAACAATGAAGCAACAGGCACTGTCTCTGTAGAAGCCGAACTTCGACTCGAATGGTGGCTTTCTTCATTCAGCATTCTTGACGATGAAGCAAACTTGGCCGTTTCTCCCCTCAATGCTGGTGAAACCTACACCATTGGCATTGAATTGACCAGCACTGAAACGGGCAGCCTGACCTTTGATTGCATTGACGGAAACAATGAGATGCTTGGAAACACGAGTGTCACTGTTGAAAATCGCGGTGACAGAGTCGACTTGACATGCGATTTTGTTGCTTACGCCCCTCTCTCAACGGTGCGGCTTGTTCCTTCCGACCCAACGGTGACGACGACCTTCACCCGGACGTTCGCAACAGTGTTGACCGATGACGCCATTGAGGATTTGAACTCAAATTCGGAATGGGGCACCTTCACCATCATTGGCTTGAGTGCGCTTGTGTTGATCGGTGTTCTTGTTGCTGCAATTTTAATGACAAGGGACCGTGAAGAAGAAGTTGAACGGGACATTTTCGAATATTGCCCTGCCTGTGACGGCGAACTTGAAGGCGACGAAGACCGCTGCCCTCACTGTGCCTTCAATCTCAAGAAGGCAAGGAAGCAATTCCACGATTGTGACGAGTGTGGTGAATCCATTCCTGACTTGTTGGACAATTGTGTCTATTGTGGCGCAGAACAAGACGTTGCATCCTACTTTGAACAACGCCAACGCAGGGAACCGAAGGTCAAGGAAATGGTCTCACTTCCTGAAGAGGAAGAAGACAAAGATGAAATTGTTGAAGGTACGGAGAACTTTGCTCAAACCATCAAGGACTTTGGATATGATGAAGACAACCTCGAAGAAGAGTGGGATTCCAACATTGTGTCGGCGGAAGCAGAGGTCGAAGCGGCCTATGACCGAAGGAACGCTGAAGAGATTGAGCGTGAAAACATGACTGAAGAGGAATTGGAAGCCTACGACAACACCGTTACAACCACCCTCAAGAGCATGGATCAACTTGGAGACCAAGGCGTTGACATCGATGCTATTCTGAAGGCCAAGGGCGATGTAATCACACTCAAGGATGATGGCGATGACGGTTCAGAATTGAGTGCAAGTGACGCCAAGATCCGTGGTCGTTTGTACGAAATCACGGGTGAAGAAGGCATCATGCCGGGGGATAAGGTTCACGTCGGCATGAAACTGACAGATTCCTCGATGGCAGGGAACGAGGTCTCCGACACAACGGCGGATTTCACTTGGGACAACGCTGATGAGGAAGAGAAACCACTTACATCTGAGAATCCAGAATCCTCCAAGCCAAAACCTGCCCGACGCCGTGCACCACGCCGTCGAACCGCTGAGGCACCACAAATGTCGGAATGTGGGGCTTGCGGTGCGGACTTACCTATGGACGCCAAAGAATGCGGTACATGCGGCGCAAAGTTCGAGTGATCGGATGAAATGAAGGGCGCCCGTCGGCTTTCATAGGGTACGTCACAGCTTTCGCTCGGCAGGTCCATACGTCATTCGGGCGAGTCAAGCCAGGGGTTTTTGATTTTCAACCCCTCGCAAGAACCAGCATTGAATTGATATGGAAGGCGTCCTTGGCGTGAACCATGAAGCGGCATCTGCTCCCTATGGCGTTGGTTCTCATGCTCTTCATGTCCACCACTGCTGGGTGTTTGGGATTGATTCCAGCCAGGGAGAGCCTCGAAGCCATGCGGGGTGAAGCAAAGCCTTCAATCACCGTCGAAAGCATGATGCTGAGTCATGTCTTTGACAGCATTGAACTCGAACCTTACACCAACACTTCCAAGCTCGATGTTCGAGCCGATGCCACTCAAATCGTCATCTATAGGAAAGTCTCCATCACCGGTTCGGACACCATCGCGTGCTTTGATAACGGACTCACCCGATACGTGCAGGCAACGCTCATCGATCCTGCTGGCAACGTACAATGGGAACTCAATGAATGCCAAGACGTTCAACCAGCAACCGTCGAAATTAATCCCGATCCAACGTTGGAAATCGGGGATTGGACCCTCACAGTCGAAGCCCGTGGTGTTGGCGTACCTGGAACGGCCGCACAAGATCAATTCACAATCACGGTAAGCGTGCAGAACACCTGCATCATCTACCCGCCGAACAATGAGTGCGAGTAGGCTCACACCAGCGATTCACTACACGCATACCTACGTGAACAATGTTCACACTTGCCGGGTCGCTCATGGTTTCTCTTTGCCCCACCTTCGACCATCAACCGCTGAATTTCCGAAATAGCCGAGAACAATTCTTGTTTTGCATCTGGTGTCCAATCAATTTGGTGCAGGTTCTCTTTGCCGTAACGGAGGACTCCGTATGGAGAGCTTTTCTTGGTGCTCACTTCAACGAGGTGAAGGTAGGCTAAAATTTGCATGCGGTGGGAGGCATGAGGTCGTTTTGGGATTTTTCCGGTCTTCTGTTCCACAGGAATGAATTCGCCATCCACAATCACGATTTGATCTGGACGGCCACGGAGTCCGGTCACCGAATCGACGAGAAGATTGGTTGCCGTGTCATCATCAGAGTAAGCCACCTCGGTATCAGCTTCCAAGTCCACATCCTTCCGTGCCAGTTCCAATGCGTTTTCAGTGAGCAAGACCCTCTGGAGTTGCCATGAGGCTGCAAGGGTCCACCCCATGGCTACGAGGAAGAGGATGAACGTTGCCTGAGCCCTGTTGTCTGCCCCTGCAAGGGCGATTGCATGAAGGCCAAGCACAATTGCTCCGAAGAAGAGCGAAACTTCGGTGCGACCCGCTTCGAACCAACCACCTATGAAATTCGGTGGTTCGATGACAGGTTGGATTTCATCATGGTTCGACAGAATACGAATTCTCGTTTGTGCAACCGTTTCATTCCAGCCAATCCACTTCCGCCATGGTAAGTAGGTAGCAAGGAGTCCAGCAATCAACAGCACCAGTGCCCACAGCGCAAGGTAACGAGCCAGATCAAGCGGTGTTCTGATCACATCGTCGATGTAGTTGAAAGCAATCCCGTCGATCACAAACGCTACGGTCACAGAGAACCACCATGTCCAGATGATAATCGCCCTTCGCATTCTGGATTTCATTTCCTTGAACGATTCCATTTGCTGATGGATTTCAGCGTGTTTTCGAACCCCGGCTTCAATGGCTTCGCCTTGGCCAGAATTTCCCTCTCGGGACAACGCCCATGACATTGGGCAATATTCGTGGCGTTCGAGGTCGCTTGCGCTCAACTTCAACGCTGCGTCGTTTTCGTCACGCCAGAAGTCGTCATTATGTAAACGGGCTTTGTAGGTCCCGATTTTGGAGGCGTTATCGTTCAACGATTCCTCCGCCATGGGTGTGAGTTGAGCGTCTCATCCTTGAGTTCTTCCACGGCATAAGTCAACAAAATCAGTCGAAATTGGGTTCTTCCTCTTTTGCATTCACTACGAAGCGGTTTAATATGGGGTTCAAGTCGGGCGATTGCTGAGGTCTTGCAATGTCCGAAGAAACAACTTTACTAATCCCCTTTGAATCCTATGAGGAAAACGCGGTTAACATCGGTACTCAACAAAAGAGTGCTGATATGGCTCGCTTTATCGACACCGTCCGTGAAGATGGTCTCTACCTCCTTGATGTCAACATGACCGACTCCCGAATCCGCTCGATTGCGGAATTCCTCAACCGCTACGATTCCCCTCGCATCATGGTTGTCTCCGCACGACAGTACGGTCAACGCCCTGCTCGCAAGTTCGCAGAATCAATCGGCGCAAACGCAGCCGTCGGCCGATTCATTCCAGGTTCCCTCACCAACCCAGTGCTCCGATCCTATGTCGAGCCTGACATCCTCTTCGTGACCGACCCAGCCGCAGATCAGCAAGCACTCCGTGAAGCTGTGAACTCCGGATTGCCAATTGTTGGCATCGTCGATGCAAACAACAACCTTCGAAACGTCGATGTTGCGCTCCCTGCAAACAACAAGGGTCGCCGCTCACTGGCTTTGGTCTACTGGCTCTTGGCCCGTGAAGTGCTCAAGGTCCGTGGCGCCACCACCGACGAGGACTGGGCAGAAGCTCAAGACCTCGAAGAGTGGCAATCCACCTTCTGAGGCTGCATCACTCGCCGCTTTTGGCAGACAAGAACGAACTAATCCCATCTGCGAATGCCTCTGGCGTTGGCGCACCGTGCATCACAGCCCTGATTTTCTTTGCACCTGGCAATCCTTTGGTGAACGCCACGGCATGGCGCTGCATCCATCGAGGTTGAAGTCCTGCAGTTTTGTGCGAGAATTCGATGTATTTGTCCCAGCACCATCGGCGAGCGGCAAACGATTGGCCCACAGGTGACAATTCGTGCCAAGAATCACCGTTGGCTTTGACCCACGGTAAGTCATCGTGTTTCATCCAACCGAGGCCGACCTTGATTTCACCAAACACGGAAGGACGGCCAATGGCCCCTCTCCCGACCATCAATCCTGACGCACCAGTGACTTCCAAGCAGTCCTTGGCGCTTGCCGCATCAACCACGTCGCCGTTCGCTACAACAGGGGTTTCGACAGCATCAACAATGGATTTGATTGAATTCCAATCTGCTTCACCGGAATACCGTTGACGCAATGTTCGCCCATGGACACAAAGACGAGCCGTCCCAATGTCTTCAAGATCCTTGCAAATGTCAAGCGCATTGTTCGCTCCTTGGCCAGTACCAAGCCTCATCTTGGCAGACACAGGAACATCGACCTTCTGAATAATGCCGTCGACCATTGAAACAAGGTTGTCAGGTTCGCCCATGAGGGCAGCACCAGCGCAAATTTTGGTCACCTTGGGTGCAGGGCATCCAAAGTTGAGATCGATGATGTCAGCGGTCGGTGCAAGCATCTCAGCTGCCGTCGCCATGTCCCCCGGGTCGCCACCAAAAATTTGTGGAATAAACGGAACTTCAGTCTCATGAGATTCCATTTTCCTCCATGAAACGGCAGCCTCACGACTCAGTGCCGTGCTGTTAGTGAATTCTGTGATGGTAACATCAGCTCCGCATGCTTTCGCCAGCAACCGAAACGGCAGGTCGGAAACGCCCGCCATCGGGGCGAGGAACAACGGACGAGGTTCCCCGTCCCATTCACCGGGTTTTGGAGCGATGTGTTCTGGCATGGACGCTCACCTATGCATCGAGTTGCTCAACAAGTTCGCCAACCCTGCGCATTCGGCGCAGCACTCGATCAAGTCGTTCCGTAACTCGCTTAGCGGTTTCTTCTGGTCCCTCACCTGACATTCTGTGGCCCATCGGCAATCGTCCTCCAAGCAGGTTGAGCAAGAGCATCTGTTCTGCAGCCTCGACACTCTTCATGGCGTCATCAACATCTTCTACAGTGAGTTTTCCTTTCTTGAGTTTACTTAGCAACGAGGATTGTTGCTTTGTTCCCAACAACCGCTGAAATCCGCCCTTTTTGAGCATCCAATCTTCGCCCCTGCGCTGGTGTTGGGCCAACATGGCAGTCCACAAGGCGATGCTCAACCGATCGATGCGAGGGACCCGCTCGACCGCACCGCTTGTTCGGAAGCGCTCAAGAATTCGTCCCAATCTTGCTTTTGGACCGTCCACGAGTTCAGCCGCCTCATCGAGTGACAGAGGTGCTCCACGTGCGAGGAGGATTTCGAACAATTGAACAGAAATGGAGGTTGCACTGGCTTCTTTCCCGGGTCGTTCTCCAAGCAATCCGAAATCACCCATCCACTGAGAGAGTTGGTTCTCATCTTCGCCGCGAACGGGTCGTACTTCCACAACGCCGAGGCTGAGGAGCGGCGAGTCGCTTTCTGGAACCTCAAGCGCCATTCGCAACGGTTCACGCGTCCACAGTGTTTCGATCAGGGCCAAGCGTTGACGAACGATGGTTTGCGTCTGCACGGAAAAGAATTCGATGGCGTTGCTCAGTGAACCGCCACGGAGGTAGTACCTCCGCCACCCTTTCCCTTCATTGGTGTAGCCAACAAGACCTGATTCAACCAAGCGAGCGAGGTGGTGATTGAGCGATGCAGGCGTGAGCGCCAATTCATCAGCGAGCATCTGCGCATCCCAACTCGAGGTCGGTTGTGCGAAAAGGAAGTCTCGGAGCAGCCGATGAACAGGTCCAGCACGGCCAAGATCGGCAGTTGCTTCGCCTCGTTTTCTTACCAAACACAGCGTTTCAATGAACCAGGCGACCAGACCATCGATGTCACGTTCGGTGGTTGGGAGGGGGACCTCTTGGATGCGTACACTGAACATGGACGGCGTGGCCTGACGAGGGTCTTTGAAGACTGTGCAGTAAATGGCGCTCAAGCGGCGAAAAATGAACCGTGTTACAACAGCGGTCAACGTCGTTCGTCGTTCCAATCGTAGTCCACTGCTTTGGTGCCTCGCCATTCGATGTCCATGTTGATGTGAGGCATCAATTCAATGCGATCCTCTCGCAAAATGCCCCGGCGACGGAGGACTTTGATGGCGGAATGAGTTGTAGCACGAGATCGTCCAATGCGGCGGGCGAGGGCGGCTTGACTTCGTGGCACGCCTTCTTTGACAATGTCTTCAACAATGAGCCGTTGGACAAGCGACAAACCGATTGGGAGGGCCGATGCAGCGCGTTCCTCGTTCACATTGATGCCTCGAAGAATCTCAACTTGGGTTGGGGCTCCTGCGAAGTAACAAGTTCGTCCATTGACGGGTAATACAGTCACGCTTCGACGGGTTTGGAGCACATCGAGATGATGGCGCAGGGTTCCGTTTGCAGCGCTAAGGGTGCTTTGCAATTCCCTGTAGCAAAGTCCAGGGTGTTGTTCCAGCGTCGAGAGAATACGTCGACGAAGTGGGTGTTCAAGGGCGCTTGTTTTGGTTGAAATGCTGCCAATGGCCATGCCGCCAACAGCGCTTGCAGCGGCGGCGATTCCACCGGCCAAACCTGCAACGCCACCCGCAGCTGATGCGATGCCTGCGGCCAACCAAGGACGCTGACGAACCCATTGAGCAAGCAAAGGCATGAACCTTGGTTGGCTTTCTCGTTTGTTAAACCATCCCATTGATGTTCAACGGTTGGGTTCAATCATCAGAGAGCAACATACCAGCGTGAATCTTGAGGTGAGCAACAAGGGGCGACAACAACCGACCACAAGTGCGCCCATGCTCACTGAGCACGTAAGCAACCCGAACAGGTGGGCCCTCTTCGACCTGACGTAGCACAAGGCCTTCTTCGACCAAGAACCGCAATTTATCTGACAGGGTGCGTGAAGAGATGCCTTGCAGCAGGTTCTTCATCTGGTTAAATCGACGCGGCCCTGCGATGTAAAGGGCGGTGAGGATCTCAGTGGTCCAACGCGATCCAAACACATGCAATGCTTCATCAGCGCGACGAACTTCCCAATGGAGCGTGTTTGCTTCCCCTCCTCCAGTTTGGTTGCCTAGGATGCTTCGAATGTCACCGCCGTTGGTGATGGTCGATTCGATTGAGGCGCGAACTGCCTGGTATTCAGAGCGTGGAATCTTGAGCGGTGGCGTGGACATATTTACTCCCAATCAAATGCTGTCGGCCTCAACTACTTAATGTCATTTTTACACCGATGTTTCAATAATTTAAATTCGACATATTTCCACGTCTTCACAACTTATCTTCAAGAGGGGCTGGCCCTTGGTTCCTCTATGGGTCGTAAGGTCATGCTCGTTCGGGGCGGAACACTCGGCCCGAACTCAGGCATTGGCGGCGCACACCATGCGTTGCAGGAATCTCTTGCCGCAGGTAATGTTCCCGGTTGGTCCTTGCACGGGGTGGAAGAGTATCATCTCGGGGCTCGACCGAGTGCCTTTCGCCGAGTGAGTCAGCGATGGTTCAGTCACCCTCGTCGGATTCAACGTCTCTCCAAAAACGAAACTTCTGTGGATTTAATTCACATTACAGACCAAGAGCAAGCGCACTTGGTCCCACGCAACTCGGCCATTCCAACAGTGGTCACTGTTCACGACCTCTTCCATCTGTTTCCCGAAGTAAAATCCTTCGGACAAACCAAGGTTGAGATTGGGCAATCGAGGCCTTCTGCAGTGCGTCGCCGAGACCTTCGTAAGTTGAGGGCTGGTCTTGCTAGGGCGGATCTTTTGTTGTGTGATTCGAACTCGACCCTTGCAGCTTGCCACATGCACTTTCCAAACATCAAGGCGTTGTGGCTTCCTCTTGGCCTCTCGATGGAGCGTTTTGATCCCTCCCAAGCCAACCAGGCCAGCGCAAGTTCGCCAGCACAACATTTGGGGCGGGCCTGCCACCTCTTGATTGTCGGAAGCCATGACCCGAGAAAACGAATGGATTTCTTGTTCAATGTGCTTGGCGGCCTCGATGCAGAAGTAAAGCAAGACCTCCACGTTCATCATGTTGGAGATCCCAAATCACCCACTGGTGCACCATCGATTGTCGAACTCGCAGCCGCACATTCCATTCCACACTTCACCGCTCACGGCGGCGATTTGTCGGACACCGCTCTCATGGACATGCGATTTGCAAGCGAAGCACTGCTGTTCCCAAGCATCAGTGAAGGCTTTGGATACCCTCCACTCGAAGCAATGGCGACAGGAACGCGAGTGCTCTGTTCGAACGAAGCTTCGCATAATGAATTGATGCCAGAAGGCTCCTGTTTGCCAGCAGACGATGTCGTGTCATGGCGGGCTGCGCTGCTTGATGTCCATCAAGGGTGGAAGCAGCGCACTTCTTCGGACGAAAAACATCGATGGCCAGATGCTGACCAAGCGCTTGTTGCCCACGCTCATTCGTTTGACATGAACGTCTACAATCAACGAACAAGCGATGCTTACAACAGCCTCTTTTGAGGGAAACGCAGGGCCGCATTGTTCATGAGCGAAGTTCCATTCGCAAAGCCATGCAACCTATTCAGCGAGTGGCAATTGTTGGTGCGGGGAACATGGGTTCCGGAATCGCACAGAAGACAGCTCAGGAAGAATTCGACGTTCAAATGGTGGACCGAGAGCAACAATGGGTTGACCGTGGTCAAGGCATCATCAGTGATTTCCTCTCCGAAGCAGTGGAGCGACGAATTTTCTCCCCTGCTCAAGTGGAGGCCATCCAAGGGCGCATCACTGGGGTTGTCGGTGTTGAAAACACCGCTGCGAACACCGATCTTGTCATTGAGGCTGTGTTCGAAGACTTCGATGTAAAAACCGCCGTGTTCACCACACTCGATGCAGCGTGTGGACCAGATACGATTCTTGCCTCAAACACTTCTTCACTTTCAGTTAATGCGCTTGCTGAAGCAACAGGCCGACCTGATCGATTCGTTGGTCTGCACTTCTTTTACCACCCAGCCAAGAACCGATTGGTCGAAGTTATTCCAGCGGCATCATCAAGTCCTGAAACGATTGAAAAGGTCGTTCAGTACTGCAAGATGCTCGGAAAGGTGGTCATCGTTTGTGGTGACCGACCAGGTTTCGTCGTCAACCGCTTCTTTGTGCCTTGGCTCAACGAAGCATGCTTGCTCCTCGAAGAGGGCGTTGCAACAGCAGCGCAGATCGATGCAGCGGCTTGCAAAGCATTCCGCATTGGACTTGGTCCATTTG